>ENA-OXEE01000059-OXEE01000059.1-human-gut-metagenome-genome-assembly--contig:-NODE-59-length-71861-cov-25.9194_pt1 | contig 71861 bp, 44 predicted proteins | sample MGYA00249824_ERZ652242 | MGnify/ENA primary metagenome ERZ652242 (study PRJEB26925, sample SAMN05826943) | human gut metagenome | biome: ENVO:2100002; feature: ENVO:00000062; material: ENVO:00002003... | reverse complement strand
CACGGAAGTTATATAATGATCTTTTGCCATTGATGATTTATTTTTGATATTCTTTTGTATTCCAAATATGAATTATGATGGAAAGTGCATAAGTAATATCCTTGTATTTCTCATGATAAAATACTCCCTTATTTCAAATCTTCCGACCACGCCTTCACCCTCCTCCACGGCGACTGCATCGAACTGTTGAAACAATTCAGTTTCAAGTTCGATATGATATTTGCCGACCCGCCTTATTTCCTGAGCAATGGCGGGATAAGCGTGCAAAGTGGGAAAGTCGTATGCGTGGATAAAGGAATGTCGTGAAAAACTAAGAGACTGTTTTGAATTAATCAAAGAAAAATGTTACGGACATTATAAGTATATTCCAAATGCTTTCAAAACATGAAACACTTGGGTTATATTGCCGATGCAGACGGCATCCTTTTATGGTTTCCGAACCAAAACCGTACGTTCTCCGTCCCAAAACCGTACGGTTTTCGAACCAAAAACATACGGTTTTGGGACGGAGAACGTAAAAGGGAGACTGCTTGAAACAGATTTCTATACCTTTCGACAAAACATTGATTCATGGCTTGATAAACAAACTATCGAATTAAATTAAAACAGTTTCTAAAAGATAACGGGACAATCTGGGTTAGCGGAACCTATCACAATATCTTTTCTATTATTATGAAGTGATGAAGCAAATCAATGAAGACAAACAAATAACGGACGTTTGGCAACTGCCTGCCATTGCCCGATGGGAAAAAATCATGCGGAAAACATCCCACACAGGCTACATCGATACGATTAATAATCGTACCGGCATAGCAATTATATCTGATAGCGGAGCATTATAACAGAACCATTATGCTTAACATTCATTCCGCTTCAACGCTTCTTCGTAAATACTCCGTACCCGCTCCCTGAGATGCAAAGGACTTATCACTTCCAACGAACGGCTTCGGGAAAGAAGCTCCATGACAAAATCATTGGGGAACATAACGTTTCTTCCCTTCCAGTTTATTGATAATGACCAGCAACCGCTGCAATCCTTCCAATCGGCTTCCCATAGGCTTTCCTCCTTTTGTTTGGGACAAAAATAAGGAGGCAGAACGACAAAACATGTCGTTCTGGCAAGAAAATGGTACCTCGCTTTTTCTTTTGTTTACTTTATCACCCCTACAAAACCTCCTCGTGGCAAACAATCTACAATAAGAGAATCACCAGCCGGCACATTCTCTTCAATACTGAAACTGCGGTTATCGGCACCGTCTTTGAACAATGCCATCGACTTGCCGTCCACCGATAATTTTTCTAATGAAGCACGAAGCGTGCGCGGCTTGTCCGTACCATTAATGCCTGCTATATACCAAACGTCACCTTTGCGGCGTGCCATAACGACCTCTACACCCGGATATCCTGCCAACAACTTCGTATCGTCCCAAGCCGTAGGAAGAACAGACAAAAGCTGTTTAACTGCCTCCGGCAACTGAGCGTAAACAGAAGGACGGTCGGGCATGTGTTGTAAAGCCGACTCAAAAAGCACAGGCAAGGCAAGTTCATGACCGTATGAGGTAATGTGCGGATATTGCGAGTCAGAGAAAGTGCCCGGCGTATAATCCATCGGACCTATGACATTGCGGGTAAAAGGCAAGGTAGCGTTGTGTGCAGCAGCCCGGTCGGTCAGTATTGCATTATTGTTATACCATTCCGCACCGTAAACACCTTCTACAGACATCAAATGCGGATAAGTACGTTGCCATCCGCGAGGCACCGTAGCTCCGTGAAAATTCACCATCAATTGATAATCGGCAGCATCTTCCAATAAGTCGATGAAATAATTCATGGTAGACACGCTGTCTCCGTTAAAAAAGTCTATCTTCATACCCGATACGCCTAAATCACTCAACCATTGATATTCTTTCCGGCGGTCTTCCTTCTTGTTCAACCTGTATAGCGGACCGGGACCTAACCAAGCTGTACTCGAATTATACCACACCAAAGACTTGACTCCACACGCTGTTGCATACTTCACTGCATCTTCTAACTTTCCGCCATTACCCATTTCGTCCCACTCCCAGTCTATCAGATTATAGGGCCACTTCATGCGGACAGCTAAGTCTATGTACTCTTTCAACAAACGGTAATCCTTGCTTCCATGGTTGTGTGCCCAATAAATCCATGAAACCAAGCCCGGCTTTATCCACTCCGTGTCCGCTACTTTGGATGGGTCTGCCACATCGGTCACCAACGTACTCTCCACGACATCGCCTAAGCTACCAATGATAAGCACCCGCCAAGGAGACTCCCAAGTGCCTTCACACAGCATCTTATCATCAGCCAAACGGACTTGATAGCAATCGCGGTTTTCGCCATTATACAATAAAGAACCGCAATGCCCCCGGCGGATATTCGCTTCGGTCAGCAATACGAACACGGAATCTTGCAACTCTGCCAATGCCGGATAACCCCACGTATCTACTTCTGGATGTCCGGTAAGTATTCCATCGGTAGATAAAGGGAAAAAGCCTTCGTAACCTATATCATACTTCTGCATCCACCTCTTAGCACCTTGAGGCAAAGTATAAGCGGTATGTTCACGAATAATACGTTCCTCGCCTGATTCTGTACGAATGCTATATTTAAAGACTACTCCATCGTTGTAGGCACGGAACGTAACATCCAATGCCTGCCCAGATTCATTTTCGAAAGTATAAACGCGTTCGGAAGCTTCGTTCATACAATGGCTCCGCTTTCCGGTCAGCATCTGGTAATCATCTACAATAGGCTTAGCTTCAGAAACTGATTCCAATTTCAAGTTTCCTGCTAACGTCTGTACTTCCGTCTCCATGCCCAAACGAGTTTGTGCAAGCACTTGTTTCCCTTTATAATCTACAGAAAAAACAGCTTCGCCATAAGCATTTTCAGGAATGCATTCTATCGTAACTCTCAAATCTCCATTGGGAGAAACCACTTCTTGCTTCTCCGTCTGACAAGCGCACAAAGCAACGATTGCCAAGAATAGGGCTATTTTATTAAATAAAGTAGTCATCATTCTATTATCATTTTTGTTAAACTACAATTTCACTACTATCTTTTTACCGGTATAGCTGATGTCATGCGATTCCGAAGACACCGCAGACACCTTTACTAAACGGATGCGACGATTCCCAATCATTCCTGGGAACTTGCCTTTCCGCTCTCCGATAGTCAGTTCACCTTTTTTGTCGTCCCAATCGAAACGGACTTTCGAATACAAGCCTTTCTCGTAATTATAATTCGTCCCTTCGTCTTCGTACAACGTATAAGAGCCGTCCGCCCCCACAAATACTTTAACAATCCAATCGGCAGCATAAGCCTCTTTCATGGTTTGAGGTCTGCCGTCTGCCAATGGCAAAATCGAACCTGCTTTTACATACACCGGAATATGATTCTTAGATACAGAAATGTCTTGCCAACCTTTATCTGCTATATACTTATCACTCCAAAAATCATACCATCCGCCTTCTGTGGCAGGGAAATACACATTCCAATTTCTCACACCTTCTTCTACGATAGGTGCTACCAGTAAAGAAGGACCGAACATATATTGATACTTTTGCGAGATAGCCACAGAATCATCTGCGAAATCCATCACCAAAGGACGCATAAAAGTACCATTATTAAAACTGATATTCGCATTCTCCGAATAGATATAAGGAGCCAGCTGATAACGATCGGCAAGCGACTGGCGAGCAAGGGCAGTAACCTCTGAACCATAATTCCAAAATTCGGTATTTGTTCCATATCCATGCACACGCATCAAAGGCAAAAAGACGCTTGTCTGTATCCAGCGCATCATACATTCCTGATAAGCAGCATCTGTGTATTGATTACCCGGACGGAAGAAACCACCTGCGTCATACGTCCACCAAGGTTGCCCGGAAATTGACATGCCCAATCCAGCAACAATCTGCCTGCGCAATGTATTCCAATCATATCCGACATCGCCCGACCAAGTAGCGGTAGCATAACGCTGCATTCCGGGGAAAGCACTACGGGTAAGAATCATGGATCGTTTGTTCGGGGTATCTCGGCGTAAACCTTCATACACCGTTTTATTAACCAATAAAGGATATGCATTCCGAAAGACCTCTCCGGGTATCTTTCCATTGGCAACTTTTCGTCCCAGCAAGTCATCATTCTCCGGCTCTGTCGCGTCCTGCCACCAAGCGTCTATTCCATGCACCAAGAGCCTGTTACTAAAATTCTCCCAATAAAAAGCAGCAGCTTTCGGATTGAAAAAATCCACCCATGAAGTTCCGGGAATGAAATAGCCTTGTTCTTCCATTGCTTTCCCGACTTCAGAAGAAGGGTCTACTTTCGACCATACCGAAACCATCAATCTCGTATCTTGCTCGTGCAACTTATCCACCATTTCCGTAGGATTCGGATAATCCTTTTCATCAAACTTCATGGCATTCCACCCGTAACGTCCCCAATATTGCCAGTCTTGCACAATCACATCCATCGGCAGGCTATCCTTACGGAACCGGACGGCTGTTTCCAGCAGTTCTTGCTGATTGTGGAATCGTTCGCGGCAATGAATATACCCCAAAGCCCAATCCGGAAATAAAGGGACACGACCAGTCAATTGGCGATAAGAAGCAATTACCTCATCAGCCTTACCACAAAACACGGTATAGTCTACACAGTCCGCCACCAGAGAACGAAGTACGGTTTCATTATCCACTTCCTTTAAAAAGACTTTCGGCTTATCGTTCTTCTCCAATTCTGCAACGACGTGATAAGTTCCTGCCTCTAATTCCACAATCGCAGAAGTGGTAGGCGGCAACCAGGTGTTTTCCATGTCAAAGATAGTCTTATCCCCGATACGCAAATGATATTTTCTTGCCATGGTTTGCCCCACATCCAACAGAACCGAATAACGCCCCTTCGCAGGTATGGTCAGTTCCGAAGCGAAAACATAATTCTCGCGCACTTCTTTTTTACCTCCTTCGGTCGAAGTCACATCCACTTCCCTGGCTTCGCCTTTTTCCCGAAAAGGAGCCAGTTCAATCATCTTTTCCGCAGGATTGAAATCAGTCAGCCCATAATTGTTCCACAACACTCCATATCCCTTGTCGGACACAAACATGGGGATAGCAATCTGTGTATTTACCTGCGTAAGCCGGCGCGACAATCCGCGCACGTTCAAGCAACCGTCCTGAAACTGTCCTAATCCGAAAAGATGTTCGTCTTCGGGTGAATAAAACTTTTGTGTGGCACAATACGTATCTATGCCTTGAACAGCAGACGGTGTAAGCAGACGGGCTTCTTCCTGTAAAATCACATTCCCAGCTGGAGACAAGAAAGTTATCAATCCAGTTTCCTTTTCCACTTGGGCTACAATGCCCGGCAATACAACGGAAACCGCATCTTTATCCTCCTCTATGGCAAACGTCTCCTCCTTTCCGCCATTCACGTAAATCCATTCAGGCATTTCCATTCCCACAGACTGCTTTACGAACTTCACTCTTAAGGTATTGGGCGATAACGGATAAAGTTGTAATTCTCCATCTGTCATTTTCAATACGACCCGATTATCTTCTCGTTGAAAAGAACATACCGTTTGCGACATTCCTTCCACAAAAAGACAAGACACAACAACAAACAAACTAACTAATTTTTTCATGGTTAACTTTTTAATTAGCAATATAAACAATGTGTTTTCACATAACTCCATTCTATGTTTTTCATACCAAAACCGTACGTTCTCCGTCCCAAAACCGTACGGTTTCCGTTCGGAGAACGTACGGTTTTGGGACGGAAAACATAAAAGGTAATGTACTGATGCGACAAACTCAACCTATTACAAACAATACGCAATAAGGCTTCTACATCTTTACCGGTAATGGAAATAGTCTACATCAACAAAACCACTATCGCTTTCATCATTGAAGCAATAAATGCCAATACGGTCACCCCGATAGTTTCCCCATACCAATTGGTAATCTTCACCAAAGGGGATGAAGTTATCTCCATCTACACTATAATAATAACGGGACTTGCCGTCTAATCCCCATTGTGAACTAAACCACACGTATCGGGAATATATAGGATTGCCTTTCGTGATTTTACCGTTCTTCCGGTATTCCAAATAACAGACACCTTTTTCTTTTACGACACCAATAGCCGAATGTTCTGACGAGAAATGGCAAAGCCCGTTCTTTTGCCCGTCAACCATTTCCGAAATATCCAACCTAATAATCACTTCGTTTGTTTCCTTTCTGAAAGTCCGTTGGGTCAATGTATTGCCGGCTTTCATCAGGTTATTGGCTTCCAAAGGACGATAAGCCTTCAGGCGCAACCAGCCCGGTCGTTCGCTTAATGAGAAAAAGTCTTTACGAGGCTGGTAATTCCATTGCCATTGCGGAGCCAAGCGGGCTTCATCGAAATCATCGCTTCGTTTGAGGGTCAGTTTTTCCTCATATTCGTATGGCATCTTCCCGCTCCACACCATCGTACCAATCTGTTGAGGAAGCACCTCACCGATGATAGGCCAGCCTTCTACCCACGTAACAGGCAACAGGCTTACAATCCGCCCGCTCCAATCGCCTGAGCCATGATGCGTAAGGAAATACCAATTGCCATCCTTCCCTTCTACAATGCCTCCTTGATTGGGTTCCATAGCTTCGCAACTGGGCAAAGCCAATTGCTTTTCTTCTTTATAAGGTCCGACCAATTTACGAGAACGTTTAGCCATGACATAACGCCCTATCCCCGGTTTATACTCACTGAATACCAGATAATACCACTCGCCGGCCTTTATCAACTTGCTGGCTTCCCTGCCATTGCCTTCATTGATAAGCACCGCCGATTCCCGGTCAATGCTTTTCCCGTCGGGTGACATTTCAAAGAGATAAGTCTTATAACCGTCTGCAAAATGAGTGCCTACGAAATAAGCCTTGCCGTCTTCATCCCACATCACCGTACAATCATCCCATCCGGCTTCACGCATCAAGGGAGTCAACGGCTCCCAAGGTCCTTCGGGACGAACGGAAGAGGTCATAAAGAAACCTTCATCCGGCGTACCGAAATACAAATAGAACCGCCCGTTGTGATGACGAAGCGTACCTGCCCATATACCACGGGCATAACGGTCCATCACCGTCCAGTTCAACGCATCGCCTATTTGCGTCAAATCTTCCACAATGTTGCAACAGATTTCCCAGTTGACCAAGTCTTTAGAGTGCAGCAGCGTCATGCCCGGCGAAAATTGGAAGGTGGAAGATATGGCATAATAATCCTCTCCCACCCGAATGCAATCAATATCGCTATAATCCGGCGGAATGACGGGATTCACATACATGCCGTTCCCCTGATCGCCCCATATTTTCCAGTTCCCCCACTCTGCTTGCTGCCCCAGCAAAACAGCACCACAGCAAAAACAATAAACACATAAAAGCCACCGTTTCATACACACTTTCCTTTTAAATAAACACTTCGTTTCCCTTCTTGAAAAAAGACTATTCGTCATACAGATAAAACATCCGTTCCATCAGTTCCCATTTTTGGGATGATGTGCTTCCCGGCACGCACTTTTGGAAACGAGCTACATAATCTTCCCATTCCTGCTGACGTGGCAAATGAGAAAGCTCTTCCATCGCCGTATTCCAGTCGAAATCCAAAGGGGTTTCTACAATCATAAACACCTGCGTTCCACAAATATACATTTCCATTTCCAGAATGCCGACCGACCGTATTCCTGCACGAATCTCCGGCCATGCCTCTGCCCGACTATGTATTTTTTTATATTCGGCAATCAAAGCCGGATTATCTTTCAGACTCAATGTCTGGCAATAACGTTTGGTCGGCATTGGGTAGTTTTTTTCAGGATATCCTTGTTTCTGTATCATATTTTTATCACAAAGCAATAATCGTTACAAAAATAGCAAAAGCCTGCCTTGTTCCAATAAAACATTCACATAAAAACATGCATCTTTTTATCAGTAATACGAATCAGCAGTTAGAAAAGTTGGGAAAAGTCATACCTCAAGCAAGAGTTAGAAGCTCACATTTCCGCTTCTGCAAACGAAAGCCAAACTATCGCTTCTAACTCCTTTAACTCGTAATTCGTTTTAAGAATTATTTTCCATCTGGATAACCTGGATTTTGTTTTAACTCCGGATTCGCCCCTAATATTTTATACGGGAATATGAAAATATCCGTATGATTATCCGAATCAGGCATTTTATCCCACCATGTACCTGAACTAAATTTATTCCATCTACAAAGGTCTGTACGACGTCTACCTTCATTCAAAAACTCTCTTCCCCATTCAGCTAAGAACTCAGCTTCAGTCAATACAGCAACGCCTTCCGGTTCATATAAATATTCTTGCCATGTACTTTGCGGATAATTACGCTTGCGTACAGAATTCAACAATTTTCCAGCTTCATCCACATTTCCACTACGGAAATAACATTCCGCAAGAGAATAATATATTTCCGACAAACGAATTTCTACATAATCAGATTCCATTGCCCCAGGATCTCCATCCCGATAAACCGGATATTTTACCACACACCACCCGGAATTCATATCTCCATGTGCACAATTAGATTCCTTATCATCAATTATTTCATCTGGCGCTGCATCTTCAAACCGACCTACCTGATCACGAATATATAAAGGATAACCTCCAACAGGAGAAGTAACATACTCCACTTCACCATTGCTATTCATATAAGGCAAATAACCATATAAAAACATTCCTTCCCTATTACTTTCTCCCTCTAAATTTACATACTTTTTCAAACGATAATCTTCCGGATACATCTTAAAGTTATAAATAGTTTTACCAAGCTCAAATTCATATAAATTTCCATCTACATCCAAACTTGGTTGAACCGCACGAGCAGGATTACAATCTCCCCATTCTAAAAAGCCAAAATAATATTTTGCGTTTACTGGGAATCCCCACCAATACATATCACCATCCCAATGCCAATGACTATAACCAAATCCCGCAGTAAAAGCATATAATACCTCATTGGAAAGCTCATTATTCCAGTCAAATGGTTCATCCCATTGTTCAGCCAATGAATAATTTCCATATTCCCCGTTTATGATTTTCTGCGCATATTTTGCACACTCCTCATATTTAGATATTCCAATCCATTTTTCCGCATTCAAATACAGACGAACCAATAAGGCTGCTACAGAGGCCTTATTCCATTGCCCTTGCAGGTTCCCATTCCCATTATTACCTTCTTTTACCGGTAATTCATCAAGTATCTCCAGCAATTCTGTTTCTATAAATGCAAATGTTTCTTCTGGTGATACCTGATAAGACGTATTTTGTGACTGGTCATTAAAACTAACCACTTTGGGAAGATTTCGAAATAAATCAAACGCCCGAAGATAAAACCATGCTCTTAATGCCCGAATTTGAGCATACATAGAATTCAATTCCTGCTCATTCACACCAAGCCGCTTACAATCAAGTATCGCAAAATCCTCCAATACGGAATTACATTGCCCAATACCTTGAAATTGCACCTCCCATGCATTGGCTATAACATCCGCATCTCCTCCTTCAAACCCCCAAGTATGTTTATGAAGCCGTTCCCACTGCCCACCATCATACCACCAACCATCACGTTCCCATGTACCCATCTGATCAGCAGTTATTTCTTGTAAACGGTAAGTAGAAAGAACTGACCAATATCCATGCTCGAAAGGACGTAAAAAAGCTCGCACTACATCTTGTTTGTTTTGATAATAATTATCTGAGACAATTTTATCATATACTTTTTCTGTCAAATCTGTACATGCAGAAGCGCCAACAATCAGCAAAGCGCCGCTTACAACATATAATATTTTTCTTAGTTTCATAGTTACTCAATTTATAAATACTAAAAATCTATTTGCACGCCAAACAAAACTTGTTTCGTAGAAGGATAATAATTTTTACTGCCACCAATAGTTCCAGGAGTCAAACCATTTGTTGCAAAAACCGAGGGGGCCACTCCACTATATTTCGTAATCGTAAATAAATTATTTCCCGTCGCATATAAACGAACTTTGTGCAAAAATTTTTTATCTATATCCCATGTGTAACCAATAGTCATCACACCTAACTTCAGATAATCACCTTTCTCTATAAAATAATCGGTCAACACATTAACTCCAGTAGTAATCTGTTTATTATCTTCATATGCCACAGGTAACACATTAGTAATCTTATTGGAACTTTGAAGCCCATAATACATTTCATGCACATTGAAAATATCAAAGCCAAAAGCTCCTCGGAAATAAAGCACCATATCCCAGTTTTTATAATTAAACGTATTTGTCAATGAAGCTGTAAACTTGGGCAATCCATTGCCTGTGATACATTTGTCATCTTCGGTTGCCTCTTTGATAGGAATTTTTTCATTTTCTTTGTTCCACACCAACCAATCACCCTTATCATCTACTCCCGCATAACGATAGGTCCTAAAGTTACCAATACGTTCTCCTTCACTGATACGTTGCAAATATCCCGGATTGTTAGGAGAAGGCATATTACAAGTATCCCAATACGGATTACCATTATATGTATCATTCGAGAAGCGTACAAACTTGTTATTATTTGTGGCTCCTACAAAACCAATAGAATAAGAGAAGTCCTTTGTTTTGACAGCATTAATATTTAATTCAATTTCTAGACCTGTATTGCGCATTGTACCTACATTCACAAATGTAGTAGAAAATAGATAAGGAGGAACAGGCACTGTATAATTACCCAGCAAATCTTGCTGTTTTCTATGATAGTAATTAATTGTTCCAGAAAGCTTTCTATTAAATAAGGTAAAATCTAACCCAACATTCCAGTTTATTCCTTTTTCCCATTTTAGGTCAGGGTTTACATTTTTATCCGGCCCCCAAACTTGATAATATACTCCATTATAATTAGCATAACCAAAACCTTTATAAGTAGCCAATGAATTATAACTCCCAAAATTTTGGTTTCCTGTCACTCCTATATCACCACGTAATTTAAGGTCATCTATCCAAGCTATATCTTTCATGAATTTTTCTTCACTCATGCGCCATCCTAACGAAACTGCAGGGAAAGTACCCCATTTATTATTATTTCCAAATTTGGAAGAACCTTCATAACGTAACGATAAAGTCATCAGATAACGACTCAGATAATCATACGTAATACGGCCAAAAAAAGCAATCAACTTAGAATCATTACGATAACTTGACATTCCATTCCTACCTTCCTCCAAATTATACGTTCCATTACCCAAATTATTATACAGGAAAACATCAGAAGAAAAATCTTTATTATCTGCGCTCAAGCCATTCGACATCCAATATTGATAAGAATAACCTCCCATAAAATTTAAATTATGTTCATTGGTTTTTAAACCATAATTTACAAGCCACTCCAAACTCTCCTGACGATCCTTTGAATAAGACTGGCTTGCTTCTCCTTTTCGTCCATTGTTAATTTCAGTAGTAGCCGTAGAAGGGATAAACCAATAATAAGTATTATCATTTATCTGCTGAGCCAATGTTATCTTTGTAGTCAGTGAATGTATACTTGACAGATTATTGCTCAATAAAGGCAAAAGATTTAATTTTGCAGTTATATCCCAAGACAACCATTTCGACTCATCATAACTTTTCTCTAATAATAGCTTTTCAACCGGATTATAATTGTTTGTATAAAGGTTTTGACTATTAAAGTTATAGAATGTCTGCCCCATTGGATCATCAGGGTCATATACAGGAGCTGTAGGATTAGCAGCCAAAGCCACATCAAATACTCCCCAATCTGCATTATTCTTATTAATCACACGAGGAGCTATATTCCCAATAAAATTAAACAAACCATTCTTACTTGTATGATTAAATGACACACGTGCCCCCCATTCCTTACGGTCTGAACGTAAATCAATTCCATGAGCTTTTCTAAAATCCAAGGACACACGATAATTATTGTGCATATTACCTCCAGACATAGTAAGCGTATGAGATTGCAAGAAACCTGTACGGCTCACCTCATCCATCCAATCAGTATCTGCTCCAAAATCAGTTCCACCTTGAGGGACTCGCAATTCCCGATATTCCGCCGCATTCATCGATTTCAAACGATTTTCCATCAAATTCCATCCTACATATCCCGAATAAGATGTATGGATGGATCCATCTCTTGTTCCTTTCTTAGTAGTAATTAAAATAACACCATTACTTCCACGAGTACCATATATTGCAGAAGCAGCTCCATCTTTTAACACATCAATAGATTCAATGTCATTACTGTTCACACTATAAATATTTCCTCCTATAACTCCATCAATTACAACCAAAGGACCTGTTCCTGCACTAATAGATGTTATACCACGTACTTGAATATTTGACATGTTATTAGGATCGCCCACTGCGGTATTATCAATCTGCACCCCAGCGACTTTACCTTGAATCTGCAAAGCTGGATCTACCGTTCCAATACTAAGAAAGTCTTTATTGGATATATGACTTATAGCTGACGTTACTTCCTTTTTATCCATACTTCCGTAACCTATCACCACAACTTCATCCAACTGTTTGGCATCTTCCTCCATGACTACATTCAGCACTTTCTTATTGCTGATTTGTACCTCCCGGGTTAAATATCCCACATAGCTAAACTGAAGGACATCGTTGGCTGCAGCCGAAATAGAGAAGCCACCATTGAGGTCACTTATCACACCATTGGCTGTACCTTTTACCAGGATACTTACACCGATCAACGGTTCACCACTACTGTCTGTGACAGTTCCTTTCACAATGCTTTGTCCTTGTGCCTCGACCGTAAAGACAAAGCAGACCATTAGCAGGAAGATAATTGACATCACCTGCAAAATCCTTTGACAAAAAGATTTTTCCATATACAAAAGTTTTAATGATTTAAAAAGGCATAAGAGAGGCTTGCCAACTTAAAAAAGCCAGCAAACCATTTGTTTATTATGATATTCTGATTACCTTACCTTGAAAACCGGAGCGATCTTATTTAATTGTTTACCAGGAAGTTCTATTGATAGTCCTTCTGCCGTACGTTTGAAATTCACCTTTCCGTATCCTAACAGTTCCACTTCCTTTATTTCTTCGGGATAAAGTTCATTCCCTTGTGCAAGCGATTTTACAATCACCTCTTTGTTTTCGGGCCAAGCCAAAGCCGTTACATACAAATCATCTCCCTTTTGGGTGAAACGTATTTCTTGAGCGGTAGTATTGGTATAAGAGCCTTCGTTGAATCCTTGGGCATTAATAGCGATATCCGAATTAGCTATCGGTCCTTCCCCAAACACCTTCCAAGGGGTTGTATCATAGATAGCTTCTTTATTGATGTTCATCCAGTCACCAAATTCGGTCAGGATTTTCGCTTCTTTCTCATCAAATGTTCCGTCAGCACGCAAAGGTACGCTCAGCAACAGATTGCCGTTCTTGCTCACTACATCCATTAACAGTTTCACTACATCGGCAGCTGATTTATAACGGTCGTTGTCATAAATCGACTGGTCGTAATGCCAACCGCCTAAGCAAGTACAAGTCTGCCATTTATCAGCAACAATTTCGTTGGGTGCCCCACGCTCTACGTCCCATACCAAAGCCTTGCGCTGTTCTTCATCCAATATCTTACCTGTAAGCACCGCTTCCAGCTTACCATCATGTGTAGCCATACTGTGATTATAGAGGTGTGCGGCAATCTTCAATCCGGCATCGCTGATGGGATAGAAGGGAAGCACCGTCACATCAAAATACAAAATATCCGGATTATACCGGTTGATAACATCCAATGTACGGTTGTAGAAGTTCGTCACAAATTCCTGTGAAGGCATGCAGACACCGTTTCCCCATGCCCATTGGCGATGTATCGCACCGTCATCCCAACTGTCTTCGCTCATCGGATGATTCTGCGCATAAAGGTCTTGCGGATCATAACCTTCCCACCATTTGCCTTTGCCATCGGCTTTAGTCAGCTTACCATCGTAGGGAATGCCTTTCTTCGGACCGATTGTATCGTGACGTTGTGATGTTTCATACCACGACCATGCATGGTCTGCATGGAGGCTGACACCGAAAGGAAGCCCATATTTACGAGCCGCTTTCTCCCATTCAGCCAAGATATCACGCTTCGGTCCCATATTTACAGAGTTCCACGGCTGGTACTTGCTGTCCCAAAGGTCGAAATTATCATGATGATTGCCCAAAGCAAAGAAATATTGCGCACCTATTTTCTTATAGAAAGCCACTAATGAATCAGGATTCCAATGTTCTGCTTTAAATAAAGGAATAATATCCTTGAAACCCACTTCAGAAGGATGTCCGTAATGTTCTACATGGTATTTATATGCATGCGAACCTTCCATATACATCGAACGGGCCATCCAGTCGCCTGTACCTTCCACACATTGCGGTCCCCAATGTGCCCAAATACCAAACTTCGCGTTACGATACCATTCTGGCACTTCATAATTCTTCAGCGACTCCCACGTAGGTTCAAACTTACCCGTCATCATCGGTTCGTCAGCTTCAGAGACCGGCACTTCATAAGGAGATTTCGGAGTTTGACTACACGACACGAAAGCCGCGCATAACAATGAAAAGAATAAAGCCTTGTTTTTCATACATTGTATTATTAAGTTAATGACTATAAATTATTCACTGCACAAAAGTACAGAATAAAACCATTCCACTATAGGATATAAACGTGTTATAATAGGACTTTATCGACTTATTCTATCAATTTTAAGAGGAAAGTCTGACAATAACGACATTTTATAGGACTATTTCGACATTAATTCGAACAACAAATATTTTGAGAATTCATATACCTTATATATATTTGCAGGTGTCAACAAAAGGTTTCATTATCATGAATTTCTCAATAGACCAACTGCACCCTCTAGTACTAAACGCTGGATTGGCTATTCACAATGCCGACTGGAATTGGAAAAACGTCGTTAGTCCCTTTGTCCGCCTATATTATGTAACGGAAGGAACCGCACAAATAGAACTGCCCTCTGGAATTTATCAACTAAAACCTCAACACATGTATTTTATTCCAGCATTTACCAAACACAATACGATTTGCGATTCCTACTTCTGCCACTACTACATGCACATCTACGAAGAAAACCAACAAGGTAAGAATATATTAGACGAATGGAACTTCCCAGTAGAAATATTTGGCAATGAAATGGATTTGGCATTGATAAAACGTTTCTGCACCATTAATCCACACATGAGCCTACAAAAATCAGATCCTACAACTTATGATAATAACGTAACGCTCATGCAGAATCTCTTAAAAAATAAGCAACGGGCTTTTTATGACAAAGTAGAATCAAGGGGAATTGTTTACCAACTCCTCTCTCATTTTATGAAATATGCGCAAGCAAAATCGGAAAACAGGGACGAACGTTTAGTGAAAGTGTTATCATACATCCATAACCACATTAACAAAAACCTAAATATAGACGAATTGGCTGAACAAACATGTTTATCCAAAGACCACTTCATCCGTCTGTTCAAGCATGAAATAAAAACGACTCCACTACAATACATCAACCAAAAAAAGATAGAAAAAGCCCAACTTACATTGGTAACAAGCGACACTTCAGTAAAAGACATCGCCCTCAATCTCGGCTTCGAAGACTATTCTTACTTTAACCGTTTATTTAAGAAATTAGTCGGTACTACTCCACAAGAATACCGGCATTCTTATCACTAAGTAAAACCAAGAGGACACAGAGAAATTAACACTCTGTGTGCCTCTGTGTTTCAATTTATTTCTTAATACGCATGCAAGCACCTCCACCCGGAGCCAGTTTGACTTGAATAGAATCTCCAGATTTCACTTCCTGTGTTTTCACTTGATACGTTTCCCGATTCGTCAAATAATGGGCATCCTCGCCATCCAACATCAATTGTATCGTATAAAAGCCCTCAGGAAGGAAGTCCAAAGGGATAGACAAGGTACGCGCCTCCTCGTTCGTAGCTGCAGCAACCAAGTATTCCGTTTCTGTCTCACGCATCATCACGATATATTCTCCTATCTTACCCATCAAAGTCTTGCTTTCTACCCAAGGCATTTGCTGGGCAGATAAGAAAGCCAATAGTTCAGGATATTTACGATACATCTCCGGAATATCTGGAATAATCGTTACGCCTGAGAAAGTGATTAATGTGCGGGCTGCTTCGGATACTACCGTAGAAGGAACCGGCTTGTTTTCATCCACACGAGTGGTATTGCCTTGGCGCAAATCAAACATACCGTTATTCATATCCAACGGGCCTGCCAACATATTGACAAAAACAGCTGTTACAAAAGTTTTGGGTTCGCATACCCGATGGGCATCCAACTGAGCCTGACAATATTCGCGGGTAATGGCATTGGGCCAAGTACGCATTTGTCCGTAAGGATGAACCGGTCCGTCATGGAAATCAACCAGCAACTTATTCTTGGCACACAAACGGGTAATCTGTTGCGTCCAAACATTCTTTTCTTCCGGACTTCCATTCATAAACCCATACTTAACTCCAGCCGCTCCCCATTCGCTATATTGCTTCAAGGTTTCTTCTATCGGATATTGCCGACCGCCGACATCATTCAGATACAACCAAATGCCGACTCCTTTCTCTTTCCCATATTCCAAGATTCGTTTTACATCGTTCACCTTACCTCCTGACAACGGATCCGATTCATCATCAAACTCCGGTCCATACCAATTCGCATCCAAAACCAAATACTTGAATCCTTGCTCGGAAGCAAAATCAACCATACGCACCCACGACGGATAGGTCATCGTATAAGTAAAGCCATCGTCTGTAATTGCACCGTTAATACGCCAATCCCATACAGCAATTCCCGGTTTCACCCATGAAAAATCACCTGAAGGATTCGGATTCAACAGCTCAATCAAATGCGAGTCGACCATCTCTCCCGGTGTTTTTCCATGCAAAACAACACGCCAAGCAGAGACATATCCCGCTTCCAATTGAGCAGGCTTGGAAGCGATTTTAAATGTTTGTTCTCCTTTCAATGAAGATAAGAGCAAAGGTTCTCCCGTCTTTAAATCAGCTTCATGAAGAGCCATAAACTGATGCTCACCTGCCTGAATAGTCATAACAGGTTGACGCTCTCCTTCCACCTCACTCAATTTATCCGGTCCTAAATTATGAAATTCGCCATTATAGAACCATGCCGTGTAATCACCGGCAAAGTTATATTGGGTACATTCGCTTACAACCTCCTCGCTTTGCCCAGCTTCTTGCGGAATCATATACCGGAAAGCAGCCCCATCGTTATACACCCGAAAGACAACCTGAATTTGGTTAATGCCTTGTTGCCCGTCCGGTGCTTTAAACGATAAGATTAGTTCATTATATTGGTCTTTCACCTCTCTTCGTTTTCCCCAAACTGGCTTCCAAACCCCATCGTAGCTGGAAACAGATGACGAAACACTCCAATCCGCACCGGGAATCATTCCTTGATGTTTCCCTTCAAAGCCAATACGAGAAGAAGCTATCAATTCTTCTCCTTGGGCTGCAAACGAGTAGACATAAAGTCCGGAAGAATCTCTCGAAACAGATACTTCTAAAGCCTCATCGGGAGAAACGACCCGAAAGCCTGCAGATGACTGACACGAATAAAGCAGAATCATAAAGCAAACGAACGCAAGTAAAAAAAGAATCTTTTTCATAAGCGCATTTCTAAATCATCACTCAAACTTCACTCTTTCCAATTCCTGCTCACCGCTACGGATAACCACTTCACACGCTACAGAATCTGTAGGCAAAGCCTCAACAGAATGCAATGTCAATTCTGTCTTTTCATAAGGGGCAAGAACGGAAACCTCTCCTTTTGCCAATGATTGGTCGGCTGAATAGATTTCTACTTCAGCCGGTTGAGAAGCCGATAAACCGAAATTTTCCACTTGCACTTTCCATACATTTTGTTGTTTATCGTATATCGGACGACGGGCAGAAAGCAGAGCAGGCGTATAGTCTACGTAAGGCAAACGGGCATAACCATACAACAAATTTCCTTTTACGTCACGCCCTATCAGTTTCGGTGCAAATTCATCGGCAGTGATACCACTTCCTTTTCCATTGAACACTATAATCAAATCGTCGCCTTCTTTCCGAGTCTTTACTGGTTTACAACCTCTACCGAAGTTGACTTCGTTGTATGAACCAAACCGCAATGATTCCACATCCACATCGGTTTGCGGATGAAAATCCGGTTCCGCTTTAATACGTACTTCAATACGTTTGGTTGCAGCGGTTATCGGTTCTTCGTTCAATACGGAAAGCATCAAGCCTTTGTTCAGCGGAATGCAAATGTTTTTCGATGAATGCCGGTCGCCAGGCAAGTCTTCCCATTTCAATGTATCTATCACCGCAAAATTCATCTGCACAGCACGCCCTTCCTTATCCTGAAATACCTTCGGACGTTCGTACTTAAACCAATACTCTACTTCACCGTCACGATGTACAGAAACACCGGGCACGTATGCTTCACCTTGTTCTGTTACCCAATGCAGTCCGTCTTTCGAACGTTGGTAAAAAGCGATACGCCCCAACCAATCGTTTACAATCAAATGATATTGTAAGCTGTCCCGCCATACCACCGGATCTTCAAAACGTCCCTCTACATCCGGATAAACCCGTTTGTCTGTCAATTGCCTGTAAGCCGACAATCCGTCGCGGCTAATCCATACACCTCCTCCTCGGCATACCATCAGGTAAGAGCCGTCAGGACGGCGGGCAAAAGTAAGATTAGAAAGCCCTTCAATAATCTTACGGTCGCGTGCGTCAAAGTCAAACTTCTGATACATCCACACCGGACTGTCTTCTTCATCAGCGATGTAATAACCATCAATTACATAAACCACTACACGCCCGTCTGCCAACCGGAAAGCTTCGGGGTTATGTCCTTTACCTATCGAATTTTGCACTTGATACGGTCCCGACAATTTATCGCTTACAGCATGAAATACAGTCGAGTTCCCCCAAAACATGTGTCCTTTGGGCGAACGTTCGGGCCAACCGCACACATACAAATGATACTTCCCATCAGCAGTCTGCAAAATATTGCCACCCCAAAACGAAACATCCGGCAATTCGATGCCATTGTCTACATAACGGTTCTGCACACTATCCGTACCCCAAATATGTTGTCCTTTCACTCCATCAGGCATCGGCAAAAAGCGGTCCATAAAGCGTGCACCCGGCACTAACTGTTCCCACTCTACCGGGCGAGGACGTTCGGTTACTTGTGCCTTTAATGAGGTTCCCAATGTCAAAGACAACAACCCTAACGCAAGCAATCTTTTCATATAACCATTTCTTTAAATTAAAACTTCACTAAAATACGGAAAACTTTTCCCGGATTAGCAGCCCATTGTTCCATTGCCTGTTGCGCTTCTTCTGGAGCGACAACAGCCGAAATAAATTCTTCTATCGGACAATTTCCGCTTTGCAGATAATGAATAACCGCACGAAAATCGGCAGGCAATGCATTGCGCGAGCCACGGATGTCCAATTCCTTCTGCACAAAGTACTTGGTTTGGAAAGCCACTTCGCTCTTGGCATAACCGATACATACAACCCGACCAGTAAAACTTACCACATCTACAGCCATCACGTATGTAACCGGACTACCTACGGCTTCTATCACCACATCCGCACCCAAGCCATCTGTCAACTGACGCACACGTTCGCGCACATCTTCCGTTTTAGAATTGATGACATACGTTGCCCCTGTCCGATGCGCCAATGCTAATTTTTCGTCATCCAAATCAACCGCTATCACAGTAGCTCCACGCAACGAAGCACGTACCACGGCTCCCATGCCTACCATACCGCAACCGATAACCACAACCACATCATTATCAATAACCTGTGCACGTGAAACGGCATGAAATCCTACACTCATCGGCTCTATCAAAGCACAATCACGCGGAGATATATTTCCCGCAGGAATAATTTTAGTCCAAGGCAATACAGCATATTCACACATTACCCCATTACGTTGCACACCTAAGGTTTCATTATGCTCACAAGCATTGACACGACCATTGCGGCATGAAGCGCACTTACCACAATTGGTATACGGATTTACCGTTACATACATACCTTTACTAAAACCTTCGGGCACATCCGGACCGATATCCTCTATCACCGCACCAACTTCATGACCTGGAATGACCGGCAACTTCACCATCGGATTACGTCCCAAATAAGTATTCAAATCCGACCCACAAAAACCTACGTAGGCAATCTTAACCAACACTTCGCCGGCATGCAACTCCGGGCGTTCTATTTCTACAACCTTCATATCAGAAGGCGATACAATCTGAACTGCTTTCATATTCAACTTCAATACTAAATAATACGATTCTTAATTTATTACTTTATATCCCTTCCATCCATAGTAAGCACAGAAAAGGAAACATACCAAAGGTACGATATATGCCACTTGATACATCTGTTCGTTGATATGCATCAAATATGCCGTAAACTGAGGCAGACAAGCATTGCCTACAATCGCCATGACCAAGAAAGCCGAACCGCTTTTGGTCTGCTCGCCCAACCCTTCCAATGCCAAAGAAAACTGCGTAGGATACATGATGCTCATAAAGAACGAAATACCCAACATGGCATACAGTCCTATCTGACCGCCAAATGCCATTACTACCGCACAAAGTGCCACATTGGCTAATGCATAAACTAACAACATATCCTGCGGACGGAACTTCACCATCAGTCCGGTACCAATCCACCTTCCCAACAAGAACATCAGCATATACAGTCCGAAATAAGTGGCAGCCGTAGCTTCGGGCAATCCGGCATACGTACAACAATACACCAAAAACAAACTGTTGATAGCCGTCTGCCCGCCATTATAAAAGAACTGAGCGATTACACCCCAACGCAAATGCCTGTGTTTCAACACACCAAAGTCAATCAGTTTTTCTTTCGACTCGCTTTTCCGTCCTTCATCACCAATCTTAGGCAACTTAGAAAAAACAATCACCACAGCGATCAATAACAAAAGTAAAGCCAATGCCATGTAAGGCAATTTCATTGCGTCCGTCTCCATTTGAATATAAGCATCCCAACCTCCGGAATAGTCCATAGGAAGCGTTTCGCGAGTATATGTATCACCGCTTAGTATCAATTTACTCAAGAACATAGCAGCAATGAATGCGCCCAGTCCGTTGAAAGATTGTGCCAGATTCAATCTACGAGGTGCTGTAGCTGGGTCACCCAATGCCGTAACGTAAGGATTGGCAGCCGTTTCAAGGAAACACATCCCTGTAGCGATAATAAAGAAGATACACAAGTACGCCCAATATTCCTTAATGGTAGCAGCCGGGAAAAAGAGCAGTCCGCCTATGGCGGCAAGCAACAAGCCGAAAACAATACCCGCCTTATAACTATACCGCTTCATAAACATAGCGACAGGTATCGGGAAGATAAAATATGCCAGCCAGTAGGCTGACTCGGTAAACGAAGCCTCGAACGTATTCAATTCACACGTCTTCATCAGCTGCCGTATCATCGTAGGCAACAGGTTGCTGCTGATAGCCCACAGGAAGAACAAGCTGAAGACCAGTGCAAGAGGCAATGTATAATTCTTGTTTTTCATACGCATACCGATTGGGGTTATTCCGACATATTCTTAATGTAAGGCAATTCGGGCAAATCGCCAAAGCCGTAAAAGCTACGTGCATTCTCACCCAAGAAAAGCCGCTTTTCCTCATCCGACAATTCCGATGATTTCGTAATAAAATCATACGACATACGGTAAGTGATAGCCGTAATCGTACGCGGATAGTCCGAACCCCACATCAGTTTCTCAAAGCCCACCAAATCAGCTGCCTCACGAATAGCCCTTACCGCTCCTCGGAAAGGATAAAACTCATCATTAAAAAGCCACGTAATGCCACCCGACTCAATGCGGACATGAGGATGACGAGCCAATTTAATTTGTTCGGTCCAGCCCGGAGTCGTGACCATGCCGAAATGACCGATTGCCACTCTCAGATTCGGACATTCGGCTATCACCTCTTCCAATTCCCCCACCTGTGTATCACCGTCTGCCATATCAATTGAAAGCAATACGCCATTCTGTTCCATCAAGCGGAACATCTGTATCATTTCATCGCAATTCAATTTTACACGTCCTTCCTTCAGCAACAGACGCTGAGCCGGTATTTTGATTCCTTTAAATCCACGGGCTATCAACTGACGGGCTTCTTCCAAATAACCCGGCTTACGGAACTCGCACATACCGCACACGAAAAAACGGTCGGGATAACGCCGCGCGACTTCCTCTAAGTAATCGTTCTGGAACCCGTCGATAAACTCTTGCGTAATCACGGCTGCCCCTACCTGGGCATAATCCATATTCGAAAGAAACACTTCGGCACTGTTCACACCATCCACCATAAAAGGCGGAAGCATCTGCCGTTCCTCGCCCATAAACATCGAGCGTCCATTCAGTAATGTACGGATAGGCAAACCGTCTACCACCGTATTTTGCCTTAGCCACAAATGAGCATGGGCATCTATGATTGTATAAGCCATAATGCACTCCTCCTTTAAGTATTCGCCCAGCTGACACGCATCTGGTCACCAATAATGGCACGAACCTCCTGCAACAAGGTTTCATCCATCGGTTCTTCTACAAACGCTACATTCTTGCGGACATTTTGCGGATTCGCCGTACTAAACAACGTGGTGGCAATGCGCGGATTGCTTACAGCATATTGCATGGCAAGTTTCTCTATCGGATAACCTTTCGCCTTGCAATGCTCCATAGCCCGGCAACAAGCCTCTACTAAGGATTTGGGTGCGGGATGCCAATCGGGTACACCACGTTCGGTAAGCAACCCCATCGACAAAGGCGAAGCATTGATGACACCGATACCTTTTGATTCGAAGTAATCCAAGAAGTCCGCTAGCTTATCATCGCAAAGGCAATAGTGGCAGAAGTTAAGCACCGACTCTACTGTACCGGCAGGTGAATGGTCGATGACCCATTGCAGGTTTTCCAATTGTAAATCGGTAATGCCCACGTGCCCCACAACGCCTTTCTCGCGCAAGGCTACTAAAGCAGGCAATGTTTCATCTACCACCTGATGAAGGTCGGCAAACTCAATGTCGTGCACATTTATCAAATCAATATAATCAATGTGCAGACGCTCCATACTTTCGTACACGCTTTCCGTAGCACGTTTGCCCGAATAATCCCACGTGTTCACTCCGTCCTTGCCATATCTGCCTACTTTTGTAGAGAGGTAATATTTCTCACGCGGAATCTCTTGCAACGCCTTGCCCAATACAGTCTCTGCCTTGTAATGGCCGTAATAAGGCGATACGTCAATGAAATTCATGCCTGTTTCAATAGCGGTGAACACCGCTTCGATAGCTTCTTTTTCTTTAATGTCATGGAAAACGCCCCCTAATGAAGAAGCGCCGAAACTGAGCGATGATACCTTCATGCCCGTTTTTCCGATTTCATGGTATTGCATAATTTTTTCGAATTTAATGGTTACAAAGACAAAGGTAAGCCAAGATAAACCTCATCAGTCCGTGACCTCATCAGAAAATATACGTAATGGTTTACGTAAAATATCCGTATATCTGTACCGTTATTCCGTAAAAAATGCTTTCTTTGCAAATGGATACAGAAGAAACCAATAATCAAACATTCATGAACAACCTGAAGCATACCTCGCTGAAAGACCTCGCCCAACGGCTCGGCGTATCTATTCCCACCGTTTCGCGGGCACTAAAGGACAGTCCCGAAATCAGCCGCGAACTATGTGCCAAAGCCAAACAACTTGCCAAAGAAATGAATTACCGCCCTAATCCGTTCGCCATGAGCCTGAGGAAAAACACGCCCCGCATCATCGGAGTCATCGTGCCCGACATCGTGACGCATTTCTTCTCGTCCATCTTGAGCGGCATTGAAGATACAGCCATAGCTAACGGATATTTCGTCATCATCACTACCTCGCACGAACGTTTCGAACACGAAAAACGAAATATCGAAAACTTGGTGAATATGCGTGTAGAAGGCATCATCGCCTGCCTTTCGCAAGAGACTACCGACTATTCGCATTGGGCATCATTAACAGACATCAATATGCCGCTCGTCTTTTTCGACCGCGTATGCCTGACCGACCGCTTTTCTTCCGTCGTTGCTGACGGAGCCCAATCGGCACAAGCCGCCACCCAACATCTGTTGGATAGTGGAAGCAAGCGGATAGCATTCATCGGAGGTGCCAATCACCTGTATATCGTCAAGCAACGGAAACACGGCTATTTGGAAGCCCTACGTGCCAATAAGATTCCCATTGAAAAAGAATTAGTCGAATGCCGCCGCATCGACTACGATGAAGGAATGCGGGCTACCGAAGCCTTGCTTGCCCTGCCCAATCCGCCCGATGCCATCTTAGCTATGAATGACACCTTGGCTTTTGCCGCCATGGAAGTCATCAAAAGCCACGGTCTGCGCATTCCGCAAAATATCGCCCTGATAGGCTATACCGACGAACGCCATGCCAATTACGTCGAGCCTAAACTTTCCTCGGTATGCCATCAGACTTATAAAATGGGCGAAACGGCATGCCGTCTCCTGATAGACCAGTTGCGAGGAGACCACACTGTGCGCCAAGTGGTGATACCTACCTCACTTCAGATACGGGAAAGCAGTATGAAAAAGAAAATCACAATTGGATGAAAACTATTAAAAAAGAAGGGAATACAAAGAAAAATCAGTATCTTTGTCCCGTAAATCAATTATATACACAACACTATGGAACAAAATCTGCAAACACAGGAAAAGAAGACACCGTTAACAAAGGAAGAAGTGTGGAGACGGATGAGGGAACATAAGAGAAAAAAGCAAGAACTTATCCGACAAATGGAAGAATGTTTAAGAGCAGAATATAAAAAACGTACAGGACAAGAACCAGAATCAATAGAAGTATGGTAACAATTGATCTTATACGTGTTAATGCAAACGCTCTTTATACCGTCAAACCTGCACCTTATGCTGAGCTGTCATATATGTTAACTACGGACTATGGCGTAAACTACACAATAAGTTTTATGCCAAGTGACCTTATGCCGGAATATGACGCTTATGAGTTTGCGATATCTAACACGAACAACCGTAAGTCTCCGCGTGACTACAAGCTACGTCAAGCCATTTTGTCCTTGATTTATGAATTTTTCCGCCAGCGGAATGCCGTTATGCTTTATTTATGTGAAACGGGCGACAACCGGCAGAAATATCGGAGCCGTTTGTTTGAATCGTGGTTCCGCTCATCGGGGTATCAGAAAACATTTGTTTTAATGACAGCCGAATTGCCAGACGAATACGGCATTTGGAACTACGTTGCCCTTATTCTTCGTCCTGACCATCCCCAATTTGTATCCATCGCCCAACAATTCAGCGACACGATTGCTTTGTTTCGTGACAAACCCGAATAACCTTATCTCACCGTAATATCCCCAACTCACCCGCTACCCTGCAAGCCTCAATCGAATTGCGCACCTGAAGTTTTTTCAATATCTCCTGCCTGTGACGGTCAAAATATATCCGCAACATCCTTTGTATGGAAATTGCGGATATAAATTATTTTTAATGGTTATCACTCAATGTAAATGTAACTTTCGACCGAACATCTATAGCCGAAGCTGCTATAATCGCCTCAAATTTACCAGGTTCTGCAACCCATTCATGACGGGTATCATCAAAATAACTGAGAGCCTCTTTATCAATCGTAAAAGTTACCTCACACGTTTCTCCAGGCATCAACCTGATTTTTTTAAAGCCTTTCAATTCCTTAACAGGACGTGGAAGGGCAGATTTCACATCACGAATATAAAGCTGAACTACTTCTGCCCCTTCACGCTTACCCGTATTAGTTATAGGTACAGTTACCGTAAGAGTCTCATCCGACTTAAACGTCGTTTTATCTACAACAGCTTTCCCATACGCAAAAGTCGTATAACTCAGTCCGTGTCCGAACGGGAAGAGCGGTGTAGTCTTTTCCTTATCCGCCCAACGATAACCGACAAAAATGCCTTCATTGTATTTTACGTCCCAAATGTTACTCCCGTCTGTCCGCATTACGCCCGGATATTCTCCTAATTTGTGCGCACCTACGTCTTCCAACGAAGCCGGGAAAGTGAAAGGCAATTTGCCTGAAGGGTTTACATCACCCATAAGCACAGCAGCAATGGAATTTCCGGCTTCCGAACCTAAAAACCAAGCTTGTACAATAGCTGAAACGTCTTTAACCCAAGGCATTGCAATAGCATTTCCTGAAATGTTCACCACAACGATATTCTTGTTCACTTCAGCCAATGCCGCTATTAGCTTGTCTTGTCCATAAGAAAGATTCAGACTCTTACGATCAGAATCCTCACAATCTTGTCCGGAACTTTTATTCAACCCGCCTATGAAGATAACGCAATCAGCTTCTTTAGCTACCTTTACCGCTTCGGCTATCAGCTCTTCCGGCGTGCGATTGTCGGTAAGGTCTTGTCCTGATTTCACTCCATTATATTCTCCCGAAGGGTCACCTACATAACCGCGTGCATAAACGACTTCGGCTTTATCGCCTATTCGTCTGCGGATTCCTTCCAACGGGGAAATTTCATGTTGCACTTTCAATGAAGAGCTTCCTCCACCTACGGTCATCATCTTAATGGCATTTTCGCCAATAACCGCAATTCGTTTCATCTTGTTCAAGTCAAGAGGGAGCAAATTCCCGTTGTTTTGCAGCAAAACAATGCCTTCTTCCCCAATGCGGCGTGCCGCTTCATAATGTTCTTCCGAGCAAAGAGAACCGTATGGCTTGTTGCGGTTCATTGTTGTACGGAAAGCCAGACGAAGGATACGCCTTACTTTGTCATCCAATTCTTCCGTTCCCACTTTCCCTTCTTTTATCAGTTTCAGATAAGGATTTGCCAGGTAATAATTATCGTATGCATTACTGGTTCCGTCGGAAAGTCCGTTGGTCCAGCTTCCGAACTCCATATCCAAGCCGTTACGGATGGCTTCTTCCGTATCGTGTGTACCTCCCCAATCGGAAATGACCACACCGTCAAATCCCCATTCACCTTTTAATATATCGTTCAACAAACGCTGGTTGTGACATCCGTGTTGGTTTTGATAAAGATTATACGAGCCCATGATAGCCCACGCCTTTCCTTCCTGTACAGCCGCTTTAAAGGCTGGAAGGTAAATTTCATACAAAGCACGGTCATCTACGATAACATTGGTTGTGTGGCGGTTGATTTCCTGATTGTTCAATGCATAATGCTTTACGCAGGCTGCCACACCATTCTGTTGTACACCTTGAATATAAGGCACTACCATTTTACTAGTCAGATAAGGGTCTTCACCCATGTATTCAAAATTGCGTCCGTTCAGTGGAGTCCGGTAAATATTGACTCCCGGACCTAACAACACGTCTTTCTTGCGATAACGTGCTTCTTCACCGATGCTTTTTCCATAAAGCAAAGCCATATCCGGATTCCATGTAGCCGCAAGACAAGTCAATGCCGGAAATGCTACACAAGAGTCATTGGTCCAACCAGCTTGATCCCATTCGTCCCATAACACTTCGGGGCGGACACCATGCGGACCGTCTGTAGTCCAAAATTCAGGAATCCCCAATCGTTTTACACCAGGAGAAGAGAATTTAGACTGAGCATGCGTCATGGCTATTTTTTCCTCTAAAGTCAAGCGTGACAATATACTTTCTATTTGTTCTTCACTTGACTGGTTCTGTGATGTATCGTTATGTTGGGCGTAGGCAGAAATAGCGACAAGCCCTGCAACACAAAATAGCATTGTTTGTTTTATAATTTGCTTTTTCATCCTTTATATTTTTTAAGTTAATCATTTACCGTGAAGTTTTCATTTCTTTATCCCATTCGCTCAAAGCCGATTCTGCCAATTCACGCATGGCCAATGCATCTGTTTCTGACAATCCTTGAGGAACATAAGTTATGGTCAAAGGACTTTCTTGAAATATGACGGCATATTCCATGCATGAAGCAAGATAAGACGCTTTCAATGAGGGATGTCGGTTGTCTGTATATAATTGGGAACAAACCTCTGCCCCTTTACGGTCGAAGAGCAGTTCATACGCCAGTCCTATAGGGCAAATAACAATTCCGGGAATCTCACGACATACATCACGATAAGAACGTTTAAGCTTTACCGAAGATTCTTTAAAATGATTCCAGTCATCATTATAAGCCCAATTCATTGGCAAAATAATTGTGGGGACATTATCGTCCGATGTTTCCAGTAATGCACGCTTCCATAACATAACGCTTTGCATTAAAATTTCAGGATAGTCTTTAGGAAGGGAACTTTGTTCTTGCAAAATAATGTAATTCCAATTTCCAGACATCGCCAGACTGCGGGAAACAGGATCATTATAATGGTATAACAACGTACGTCCCAATTGTGTACGTGCATTCCATTGTGCATCTTTTCCCATCATTTTAACCATTTCATTAAACATCATCGGCTGATTATTGTAATCAATCAGACTGTTATTTAAGGAAAGGATGTTAATAGATTGCGCATTAGCGATTCCCACGGCAAATACGATTTGCCATACTATAAAAAATAAATATTTATTCATTGTCCAATCTTTTATATTAGTATCTGCCAAGTTAGATATATGTGTAGACTGAAGAAAATAATTGCGAATAGCAATGCAATATATTACTTTTTTGAGGAATATTTTTCCCCATTTCGAGACCTGCATTCAGTCTCCGGAGGTTGAATTTCTACGTCTTTGAATTGAGAGGAGTTCAATTGACACAACGTCAATTCTTCTTCGTTTTTTCCCAAGAACCGTGAATAAATGGCTTCCATAATTTCTTATTTTACATTTACAAATACGTTTACATGTGCATTGATTATGTATCGCAAATGTACATATATAAGAAACATGTTACTTCTGTAAGTAAATGTAGGGAGTAGACATTAAAAACCGTAAAGCATTCGTTATTAATACTTTAACAAAACAAATATGTAGAAATAAAATGGAGAAAAGTAAATGGTATAGTCACATTATTGCTGTATCTTCCCTAAAGATTTTACTGTATCTGCAAATGTTTCTTTGGGAATACTTGCACGATTACGCATTTTCAACCGGTTATTGTAAACCGTTTGCGGAGAGCAATGCAAGAAATCAGCGATTTTTATACTATCGTTGATACCCAAACGCACTAAAGCATAGATACGGAGGTCTGTATTAAGCAGTTCGCCTTCTTTCAGCACGATACGTTCTTCGGGACGCAACAATGTATTAAAATCGTTTACGAAATCAGGATAGACATGAAGGAAGATGGCATCAAAATTATGATAGAACTCTTTCAATTCGCTTTTTACGATAGACGTTTCGGTCGATTTCCGCAAATCTTCAACCTGCCCTGCCTTTAGCTTACGGTTTACGTTCTTACGGAAATCGTCTAATTTACTGATATAAGAGGAGCAAATGGCGAATACATAACCGATGTACTCCTCTTTGATATAGTTAGACTCGCGCAACTGGTTGTTTGTGTCACTCAGTTCCTGATTAAGAGCTTTTAAATTGATGTTTGCTTCTTTCAGTTGGCGATGAGCTTCAGATAGTTGTTGTACATGTTCATTTAGCAGAGCATTAGCTTTGTTCAGGTTCAGCCTTGCTTCAGAGATGCGCTTCATTTGACGGTATATATAAAATATCGCTATGAGCAAAACAAGCGTAAGCACACTTACCGACACAAGTGACCCAAAGAGCCTTGCCTGCTGAATGCGATTCCGTTCCTGATACACCTTATGTATCTTATCTAATGTTTTCAGAATGCCAGACACGCGAATCCGATTATGATATGCTTGTCCTATCTGCAAACAATAATTGGCATACGTATAAGCACGATCAATATCCCCTTGCTGGTATAATACGTATGAAAATTCCTCCAAAGAAGCAATATCTCGATTAGAGATGCGCACATCTGTTTGTGCAGAAAGAATGATATATTTCATGTAATTCTCCATATCCCCCTTATCTTTATACATTTGTGCCAAGATACGTAACGTTCGAGCACTTTAAAGTAAAGCATCTTCCCGACCAACACCGGCTGGAATAGCTAAAGAAGAACAATTAAATAAAAAACAGAAGTACAGAGCTTTTACATTATTATAAAATGTACTCTCTGTACCTCTGTTGTATATCTGTACTTTTTATATACGTTACTTTAATTCTCCGTAACCTGCAACGTCAGCTTTCCGCTTTTCACGCCTTTAGCTTTTACTTCAAACGTAATTTCGCCAGCTTCCTCACCTGCTTGCACGATAGCGGTCAGTTGTCCGCTAAAGGCAGGCATCTTGTTTTCATGGAACAGATACAAGCAAGTAGGATCACCGTTAGCGGAAGCACGGTATTTACCTGCACCTTTTGTATAAAATTGTACCAAGCGATCATCTGTCGGACACAAATTACCGTCCTTATCTACAATACGTATCGTTATATATGCCAAGTCTTTCCCATCAGCACTAAGGTTGGTACGGTCTGCCACCAATTCGATATGATGAGGTTTGCCCGCAGTACGGACAACCTTTTCTTCGGCAGGCTTTCCGTTTGCATCGTATGCCACCACTTTCACCTCACCCGGCTCGTAGGGTACATCCATCCACATCAGGCGGTAACGGCGTTGCAGCCAAAGCGAATCTTTACCTTGTAGTGCTTGGCTTTCTTCACGGGTCAGTTTACGCTGCTTGCCATAGCTCTTGCCATTTACAAAGAGTTCGGCTTCGGGGTAGCTGGTATAGACAAAGACCGGCGTATTCTCCCCTTCCCTGCCATGCCAAGTCCAATGCGGCAAGACGTGCAACGTAGGCGATTGCTTGTTCCACATGCTTCGATATAAATAATAGCGGTCCTTAGGCAGGCTTGCCAAGTCGATGATGCCGAACAACGAGCTATGGCTGGGCCAAGCGTCCGTATCGTAAGGCGAAGGTTCGCCCAAATAGTCGAATCCCGTCCATACGAACTGCCCGATAGTCCAAGGATAATCTTCCGCCAAGGCAAAATCTTCATCGGGCAGGTTGCTCCACGAACAATATTCCAAATCGTAACCGGTAGACTGATGGTCTTCGTACATTGCCGAATGGCGTTTGGCTACCGGAAACTTATAGACACCGCGCGAACTGACCGTAGATGCCGTTTCCGACCCCAACACGATGTTTTGCGGCAAACGGTTGTAAGCCTCCACATAGCGATGCACCCGGTAATTGAATCCGGGGATGTCCAACAAGGCGGCAAAGCCGTTATCCAATACGCTCGACACTTGGTCCATTCCGCAAGTAACGGGACGTGTCGGGTCTTCGCGATGACAGATGTCTTGCAAGAACATGGCTACTTTGCAACCTTCCGGTTTCCACTGGGTAGGCACTTCGTTGCCTATGCTCCACATCACCACACTGGGGTTGTTGCGGTAATGGCGGATTGCATTCACCATGTCCTTCTCCGCCCATTCCGCGAAGAAGCGGTGATAGCCGTTATCGCATTTGGCAAGGTCCCATTCGTCGAACGATTCAACCATCAGCATCATCCCCATCTCGTCGCATAGCTCCACCAGTTCGGGTGCGGGCATCGTATGCCCTGTACGGATGGCATCACATCCCATGTCTTTCAACAAGACCAACTGGCGGCGCAGGGCTGCCACATTGATTGCCGCTCCCAACGGACCGAGGTCGTGATGGTTGCATACGCCTTGGAACTTGCGGTGCTTGCCGTTCAAGAAGAAACCTTTATCCGCCACATACTCGATGGAACGGATGCCGAAACGGGTGGTGTATTCGTCCATCAACTGATTGTCCGCATAGATTTTCGATACGGCTTTATAGACCGCAGGCGTTTCGGGCGACCAAAGCGCGGGAGTGTCTACCAAGAAGTTCTGCTCGAAAGGCTGCCCGTTGGTAATCTTGCGGGTATTGTCTTTCTCCGCTACCACCTTGCCTTCGGGCGAAACAATCTCCGTCACGATGCGGATGTCTTTATCTTCCGCATTGGCTACGGTCGTGAGCAATTTCACCGATGCATAATCCGTCCCTACATGCGGAGTGGTCAGTTGCGTCCCCCATACAGGCACGTGTACCTTTTCTGTCACTACGACATGTACGTTCCGGTAAAGTCCCGCTCCCGGATACCAGCGCGAAGACTGCGGACGATTTTCCAGCCGTACAGCCAGGGTATTCGGTTGTCCGTCCTTATTTATATAAGGAGTCACGTCCAGGTGGAACGAGTTATAGCCCCAAGGCCAAAAGCCTACCTCTTTCCCGTTCACATATACACGGGCTTCGCTCATCGCCCCGTCGAACACCAAAGCCACCTGCTTATCGGCAGGAGCATCGAATGTCGTCCGATACCACCCCACTCCTACGTAGGGCAAACCTCCCGTACGTCCGGTCTTCACCGAAGCCTCCGACTCGAAGTTCTGCGTGACCGCTACGTTCTGCAGGTCATTGCTGCGGTCGAAAGGACCATAGATAGCCCAATCGTGCGGGATAGTCACTTGCTCCCAACTTGCGTCATCAAATGCGGGAGCTTCTGCACCTGCCGCGTCTCCTTTCGCGAACCGCCACCCTTTCTCCAAATATTGTTCACTGCGTTGCGCATGCAACCCGATTGCCAGTAAAGACAGAATCAGACAAAATAATCTGCAATGCTTCATTCCTTTTTATATTTTAGAGGTACACAATTATTCACGTTTAAAAGCATTCAATGAAGGCATGGGACGTCCTTGATCGTTAAACATCCCTTTGTGGTAATTCTTCCAACTTCCATAACATTGCGGTTCCCAAGCAAATACACCCAAGCATCCATCTACTTGTTTCGCTTTGGTTATGAAATCTGTATAGAATGTTTCCGCTCCCTCATAATTCCAAGGGATACCGATTTCGCACATCATGACAGGTGTGTCATACCGTTCGATGAGTGTACGCATATTGGCTATACAGTCGTCATTCTGCTGTTGCCACGTATCTCCGTTGGCATCCAATTCTTGCCAGCCGTTTTCGTCATCCCTTCCCGGATAGAGCGACATGCCGATGACATCCCATTTCGCTCCATGCTCACGCAAGCCATCAAACATCCAAGTGAAATGTGTCAATTCGTTTCCTCGATCTAAATGAACAATAACTTGCGCTTCCGGAAACACCGACTTAACCGCATCATAACCGGAAGTAACCAGTGCCGCAAAATGTTCCATATCAGCACTTGCCCTGCCTTCTTCCCACAACATACCATCGGAGGTTTCATTGCCTACCTGCACCCATTCCACTTCAATACCTTGATTTTTAAGGGCGGTCAATACCTCAGCCGTGTGGGCAGCTACAGCTTGACGCAATTCTTCGAATGAGTATTCCGTCCATGCAACTGGTTTGGTCTGATTCCCCGGATCTGCCCAAGTGTCACTGTAATGAAAGTCAATCATCAAACGGTATCCTAAGTTATGTGCCCTCCATGCCTTGGCTATCACATCAGCCTGATTGCACCATTTCTCGGCAGGATTAACCCACACCCGTAAACGGATGGCATTCATTCCGAGTTCGCGAAGCAGGGACAGACATTCACGTTCATCTCCTTCTATATCGTAGAACTTCCTTCCTTCCGCTTCCATTTCTGTAAGCCAACTCACATCAGCTCCACGAGCAAATCCTGTCATATCGTATGTTTCTTCTGTTTCGGCAGGGAAGACAGGTTCGTCTTCATTATTGCTACATGCAAAGATAGAAGTTCCTGTAAAGAGAAGCAAGCCTATCCACCAATTTCTCATTTTTTTCATGGCCATTCCTTTTTAATTATTTGTATAATTCCAATTCATATTATTGAGATCGACGGTAATGGTAACCGCTCCGGTTCCGTCAAACCATATATTCCATTTACTGTCTGCGGAAGACAACAACGCATTGTTGTTCGAGTCACATCCGTACCATACCGAATTGGTCCGGTCTACTATGTTTATCTGGTCTCTCACTTCTCCTGAATAAGTTCCTGTATAAACCCCTTCCTCACCGGCAACAGGTTGCAACGTAACCAATAAGACTTCTTCACCTGTAGAATAAGAAACCACATCAAGCGTTTCGGGGAAAACAGAAGGGGTTTCTTCGCCCGGTTCTTCTTCACCCGGCAATTCTGTTCCTCCTGCTTCAACTGTTACAATACAATTAGTCGGATTGTACAAATCCAGACGAATGGTACATTCTCCCGCTTGCGGAACATTTACGGTAATGCTTCCGGCTGTTTCAGCCAAAGCGACTTGTTCGCCATTGGCAACAAACGCAATATCGGTTGATGTACCTGAACCGTCACCGGTTGCTACATTATACTGTTCACCTTGCCCGCTGATGGTGATGGTTCTGCTTCCAGCCGCATTGGCAGTAAATGTTGCGAGCCATTGGTTATTGGCTTGATCTAAGACGAGCTGAATACTTTCATCCGTCAATCCGCTTACCGACAGCGAACTGATGTGAAGCGCACTCCATTCTGCCGCTTGTGTATCGACTATGACATAATAACATCCCGCTGTTCCAGGGAACCACATATTCTGCAGAGAGTTATTCGGGTCATCTGTTAGATGGAAAGCCCCTTCGCTTCCTGATGTTCCCCATACAGAGCCGTCACCTTCTTTAATCAGAATATGATACCATGCTTCAGGGATAGAAATAAATCCACTATATATTCCGTCGGCATTTAGCGAATGGAATACGACTCCCGTTTCTCCCAAATCTTCAGTTTGATCATTCGACAACAGTACAATACCCGTATTCATATCCATCTCATACGGTGTAATGTCAACACTCACCACGTTACTATATACTGGAGGAATATTAGCCCCAGTAGTTCCAGCTAAACGGAAATACACTGTATTAGGTTGTCCTACGACTGCCCCTATTCCACTTGCCAGCGAATTTAATTCCAACCCAGTGAAAGCGACGGAAAGCGAAGAAGTTTCCGTCCGACTTACAGGGGTCGAGAAATCTTCCGAAAGCGATGCTTCCACGTAGTTTATAACTTGAACCGTTGTTCCCACCGCCGAATCGCTCAACTGGATAGTTCTATCAGTCCATGCCAACGAAAGTACAATATCTTGTGCCAAATCCGCACTCAGTTCTATCTTGCCGGATGTAACCATCAATTCGTTACTCTCTAAGCTCTGCAAATAAATCTTGTCGCCGTCATTCTCGCAAGCCGACAAAGCCAACAAGGCAAATAGTACGGCGAACAGATGTTTGATTGTTCTCATACCAAAAGATTTTAAGCGTTAATAATTTTCATTATATAGATTCGGATTAGCGGTCAATTCGGTCGATGGAATCGGATAGATGTTGTATCGGTCATCCACACCTGTTCCAGCTTGTGTTCCTCCTTTCCATTCCCACAAATAAGTATTCGTGGTAAAACGGTTGAAACGGATTAAGTCTGTACGGCGCGTACCTTCCCAATAAAGTTCACGTAACCGTTCAGCTAAAAAGAAGATACAGCCGTCATTCGTCATCGCCTCCCAATTAGGAATTTCCTCGGCTCCTACACGGTTCCGTAAGGCATTAACATATTGATACGCTTGATCCATACTGCCTCCTTGACCTCCCCGTGCCGTAGCTTCGGCATACATCAAATATACATCAGCCAACCGGAATAGAGGATAATCTGTATTCACACCCGATTGTGCAGTGTTCGAAGCTGTTTCTCCCGCATCCGTCACGTTCGACCATTTCGTGACTACATAACCTTCACTCTCATCCGTCATATCGGTTACCTCTTGTGTCTGCCCTTCGGTAATAAACATACCTCTCGGGTCGTTACCAAATTGTGCTGAAGCAGCTCCACGCATTCTCATCGAACCCCATCCGCTGGCAACTCCAACCGAATTCTGTGCCATACTGGTAGGTACTGCCGCACATACGACATACGTAGAAGCCCCCCATGAAACCGTAGTCGTAGCATCTACTGGAAGCGTGAAAATGATTTCATTGGTACGTTTGTCATTATCGGCATTAAACAGCTTGGCATAATCTTGCTCTAATGTATACCCCTGTTCGATGACACGATTACAAGCCGTTACACATTCCGTATAACGTGTTTCGCCGATATACGTTTCGGCATTCAGATACATTCTTGCCAACAAAGCATAAGCCGCACCTTGCGAGGCCCGTCCGTAAGGACATTCATCACGGTTCAACAAACCGCCTTCTGCCTCAGTCCCAGTAATGGCAGTCAGTTCACTCTCGATAAACTCGAAGATTTGTCTTGCCGTATAACGTGGAGGTATGTAACTACCTACAGGGTCATTTTCTGTGACAAACGGAATGTTATGGAAAAAATCGAGCGCATGATAATAAAACAATGCACGAAGGAAACGAGTCTCAGCACGATACGTACGTAATGTAGCCTGTTCTTCCCCACTAAATGCGGCAATGGCATCATCCGTCGTATGGCGAAGAAACTCATTACACAATGCAATGTTATAATAAATGCGGTAATACATATCAGACACCCACACATCAGTAGCGTCCCATGAAAGGTTACTGATATCAGTCAGCGTTTCACCCGACAACCAAGTGTACGCAACTTCATCCGTTCCCACTTCTTGCAAGTTAAAATAACAGCGCATATAATCGAATCCTTTGTTGCTTGAGAGGTCTTCACTACCGTTTTGTTCTTGCCCAGTAGTAACCATTGCCGTATATATTTTTGCTAATACCTGATAATAACTTTCTATGCTGTTATAGATGTTTTCGGAAGTGGTTTCCGTATGCGGGAATTGATCCAAATCTCCGACACAAGAAGGAGTCAAAAGACATCCGCAATAAAATAATGCTATATATACTATTCGTTTCATAGTTGATATTGGGATTAAGGATTAAAAATTAAGTCCGATATTCAATGAGTAAGTACGTGGCCGCGGATAGAATGTATTGTCTACCCCATTAGGCACTTCCGGATCTACACCGCTATATTTCGTAATACAGAACACATTCTGAAACATTGCACTCACATTCAGATTACATCCCTTGAAGATTTCTCCGAAATTGTATCCTAATGTCAGGTTATCCATCTTCAGGAACGAAGCATTCTCCACATAGTAATCAGACAAATGCTGACGGGTTTGGAACCCAGTCTCTAAATAACTGGTCGAAAGGTTGTTCAACTGATAAGCATTGTAACTCATTGTTTCGAACGCTCCGGTAGTCATAGCCATGCCATTATAAACATAGTTGCCGATATTGGCACGGAAACTCATACCTAAGTTCCAACGTTTCCATTGCAAGGATGTGCTTAACCCCATAATGAAATCCGGCGCGGGAGAATGATAGCGGTATAAATCGCCTTCATTAATCATACCATCATTATTTAAATCGGCATAGGCACCTTCAATAGGCCGGCCTGTTTTTTCATCGTACAATTGTTTATAGACGTAAAACATATAAGGCTCATACCCTTCCGACAGTGTTTGCACATATTGTCCGTCCACTACCGGACCTACTTGCGTATTGGTCGCTTGTCCTCCGTCTACAATAGACAAATTCTTGACTTTCATTTTCTGCCAAGTCATATTGAAACTGAGATTCCACGTCAAATCATCGGTTTGAACAGGTGTTGCATTCAATGAAAATTCGATACCTTGACTATCCACATTACCTACATTGGTCGTTATATTACGGTCGAACGTAGAACCTGCTGCCGCAGGAACGGTAGCAATCAAGTCTTTGGTTTTACGGGTGTAATAATCCAAACTACCTGTAATACGATTATCCAAGAACCCGAAATCAAATCCGAAGTTCCATGATGTAGTCGTTTCCCACTTCAAATCGGAAACATACGCTTCCGGACGGTAAGTATAAATTGGAGTTCCACCTACAATTCCTTGCGCACCATCCTGACTAATGGTATAAATAGGCAGATAGTTATAGTTTCCGATACCGTCTTGTTGTCCGGTAACACCGTAACTGGCACGCAGTTTCAAGTTACTTAAGACCTGCTGATCTTTCATAAACGACTCTTCTGTCATTCTCCAGCCCAAAGCGACAGAAGGGAATGTTCCCCAGCGTTGTGCCGAAGCAAAACGCGAAGTCGCATCGCGGCGTACAGTGGCAGTCAGCATATAACGTGAGCCATAAGAATAATTCAGACGACCGTAATATGAAAGCAGTACATGACGCTCATCGGACGCTCTGTACTGGGTTTGCACTTCCCCCGCAGCGTTCATCTGAGCGGTAGCCGGAGTGGTAGCTTTCCAATACTGGTAATCATATCCCACCGTCGCATCGAAACTGCTGTTAATGGCATCCACTAATTTGTTGTAATTTGCATACAATGTCAACAGCCTGTTTTCTTTCTTCTGTGGACCGTAAGGATAATAATACCCGCCTGTTGTATAATATTGGGCAGCTTCAGGAGCCACATATTCCGACCCTTCACCCTTTGCATAATCATAGCCCAATGTAGCATGCAGTTTCAAGTCTGGAAGGAAATGCAAACGGTAATCTACATCAAAATTACCGACAATACGGACTACTTTACTATGAGCATCCCGCTGTTCCAACAAGCCTAACGGATTCCGCACACCGCCTGTTACCGGATTCCCATCCCCTGTGATGGCTTCAGTATATCCTCCGAACTCTTCGTTCCCAGAATAAACCGGTATAGTAGGATTCATGGTCGATGCGCCCCAAATAGCAGAAGTATCGGCAAATTGATTCTTATTAAGCGACCCTTTCGCATTAAAAGTCAGTTTCAGATGGTCATCGAAAAACGAAGGTGCCAATGACAAACTTCCTGTAAAACGCTCCGCATTGTCCGTCTTAAGCAAACCGTCTTGATTGTAATAACCAACCGACACACGAATCGGCCAATTGGGGGCAATCCGTCCGGCAAGGCTCAGATTATTATCCGTTCCAAAAGCATTATGATACACTTGGTCATTCCAATCAGTATGTGCAGTACCTAATAAAGCCCGTTGAGCCGCACTGCCTTGCGTATTGACTACATTTACAAATTGATTATAGTCTAACATATCTGCCATTCGGGTACGTGTCTGAATGGAATTGGTTGTACTGAACGTCACTTTCAGCTTATCCGAATTCCCTTTTTTAGTCGTGATGATAATAACTCCATTTGAAGCGCGTGAGCCATAAATAGCAGTAGAAGAAGCATCTTTCAAAATAGTCATACTCTCAATATCGTTCGGATTTATCAGACTGAGGAAATTCCCATCGTTTCCACTGATACCTCCTTGTTCCAAAGGCACACCGTCTAACACGATAAGGGGGTCATTGCTGGCATTCAACGAAGCTCCTCCACGTACACGGATGGTACTTCCTGCAGTCGGCGAACCGCTGTTCGACATAATCTGCACACCGGAGACCTTACCATTGATGAGCTGTTCCGGAGAACTTACGAGACCGGTGTTGAAATCTTTGCTGGATACATTGGCTACCGATCCCGTCAAATCGCTTTTTCGTTGCACACCATAGCCGATTACGACCGTCTCTTGCAACATGTGCGCATCTGCCGCCATCCGGACTGTAATCTCTCCCGATGCAGGTATATCCACCTTTGTCTCTACATATCCTATATAGGACACTTGGATTTGTTTCGCACCCGCAGAAACGTTCAATGTAAAACGACCGTCCAAATCGGTAATCGTACCGTTCGTTGTTGTTCCGACTTCCAACACGGACGCGCCGATTAAAGGTTCGTTCATCTCATCGATTACCACTCCGGTAATCGTCCTTTGGCTTTGTGCGGACACACCCATCGGACACAATAACAAAAGAGAAAGTACAGCGTACTTTAGAACATCGAGCACAGACGTGCTTGGGGATAACCCCGCGAAAGGCAAGAGCCTTTTTTCCTGTAATTGGTTCTTCATGTGAGTATTAATTTAAATTTCTACGGAAGCAAAGGTATGCTTTATCTGACAAAAGGATTAGCCCAAAACGGACAAAGGCTGACGGAAAACAGACAAATGCCTGAAAACCCATTTAAAAGCCGTTTACTCTTTATTCATAAACTGTTTAGGCGTTACGCCAAACTCTTCGGAGAAATTCTTCGAGAAGTGGGAAGCATTGGTATAGCCCACCAGGAACATCACCTCGGACACCGTGAATTTCTTCTGCTCCAACAACACCGCTGCCTTCTTCATCCGCAACTTACGGACATAGCTCACGGGAGTCATGCCGGTGAGTTGCTTTACCTTGCGGTATAATTGCTTCGAGTCTATGCCCGCCAAATCCGCCAACGCCGACACGTTAAACTCTTCTTTGTTCAGATTCTCTTCGATGCACGACGTAATCCGTTCCAATAGCTTTTCGTCGGGTGTACGCTTGTCTGCATCCCCCTTCATCTCCGGCCGGGCAATGGTCTCTATGCGGACGCTCTTTTCCAACAGTTCCTTCTTATGCAAAAGCTGGGCAATCCGGAGCATCAGCTTTTTCAAGTCGAAAGGCTTGGGCAAGAACACGTCGATGCCCACCTTGATGCTTTCCAGTTCCGTCTCCATCGTGTCTTTCGCCGTCAGCATGATTATCGGGATAGAAGAAGTCGGGGTGTCTTGCCGGATTTGCTTGCAAAACTCCATCCCGTTCATCTCCGGCATCATTTGGTCTACGACAATCAAGTCGGGCTTCTGCTGGCGTGCCACTTTCAAGCCTTCTTTGCCGTCATACGCTTTCAGGCAACGGTATTGCCGGGAAAGGCTTTCCGCCAAAAACGATACCATTTCCGCGTTATCATCGATGATAAGGAGTGTCACGCCTTCGGATGCAGGCTCTGCCGATGCATCACCGGCTTGCTCCGTCTTTTCTTCCCGCAGAACCGCATTCCCGCCTGTGGCAGGAAGCATGACTTCAATGGTCAGCCCGTTGTCATTCCACGCCTTGACCTGCCCGTTATGCAATTCAGTGAATTTCTTTACTAAATACAGCCCGATGCCGGTCCCTTCGGCATGTTTGTTCTTGTTCTTTCCTTGGAAGAAACGGATAAAGACCAAGGGCAAATCGTCTTCGGGGATGCCCGTGCCGTTATCGGAGACACGCACAAACACGTTGTCCGCCTCCTTCCGGACAGTCACCCCAATGCGCCCGCCTTCTGCAGGGACGTACTTAATGGCGTTCGACAACAGGTTGATGAAAACCGATTCGATTTTAAGCTTATCGACATTCAGCCACACTTCGTCCGGGGTTGCCGAAAAGGTCAAATCAATCTGCCTTTCTTCCAGCGTAGCCGAGAAATTGCGGACACAGCCCTGCACCAAGGCGCATAGTTCCACGTGCGAACGGATCAGCGTGTTTTCGCCCTCATCTTCCAGTTGCCTGAAGTTCAATATCTTGTAGATAAGGGTATTCAGGCGCAACGCATTATTCTGGATGGCTGCCAGCACTTCTTTCTGACGGGCATTGTTCACTTCTGACATCAACCGGCTTAGCGGGGCGATAATCAGGCTTAACGGCGTTTTCAGTTCGTGCGACATATCCACAAAGAAATCCATCTTCATCTTGGAAAGCTCCATCGACTTCTCACGCTCCCGGCGCTCGAATGCTTCCCGGTTCTTCCGCTGTATGTTCTGTATGATGACATACAACACGGCGGCAAACACGCAGACATACACCAGCCAAGCATACCAGCGCAGATACCAAGGATAAGGCACGGTAATCGTATAAGTATGGACAACCGCTTCCTTATCCGCCAAAGGAGAGGAGCCGCTCAACTGAAGCCGGTATGTCCCTCCCGACAATCCGTTGAACGGCAAATGATTCCCCTCCAACGCTTGCCAGCTTCCGTCATCACTCAAACGGTAATAAAAAGCCGCCCGCTCCGCATTCTGATAAGAACAGGATGACAATTCCAAGACAATGCTTCCGGCACGCTTCAGCCTGAGTTCACGCTGGTAGCGCAAACTGCTCCCTTCATAATCCTCGCCCGGCACAAGCAACTCCCCGTTCGATGAAACAGCCGTAACAAACACCTGCCTTGAGCGGCGTTTCTTCTCCACCCGATTCGGGTTAAAGCAAATCAACCTGTCCGTCCCTCCCCACCAGATGACATTGTTCCGGGTATCATACATCCCCGATTGATACCCTCCTTCCATATCCAGCCTTGTGCGGATGCTTTCATTCTTCACATCCCAACAAGCGATTCCCAAGTTCGAGGTAAACCATAAATAGCCGTCCTCCATCACAAGCGAATAAATGTGCCGGCAATCGGAAGAGTGGAAAACCCGTTTCGCCTCCCCGCTCCACGTATCATACCGATACAAAGTCCCCCTCAACGAATACCAAACAGTCTGGTCATCGTAAATCATGCAGTCTAAAAACAGATTCTTAAACGACACTTCAAACGTCTGCGTATCCACCGAAGCCAACCCGTTTTGCGTATTAACCCACAATGTATGCTGGCCGTTGGACACCATCCCGTAAACGAAATCGCTCAAGCCGTTCTCCTTATCCAAATGACGTATCAATTCAGTAAACGGACGTGAAGAATCGTGTGACATCAGCCGCTTCTTGTCAACTACAAACAAACCGCCCAAATAAGCAGCCACCCATAACCTGCCGGCTTCATCTTCATAAACACCATACGCCCAATTGCTGTTCTTCCTTCCGTCAGGGCTTTGGATGTCATAATAAACAAATGCATCGCGACTTGGCTCATACCTTGCGATGCCACCGTCTGTCGCAATCCATACCAGCCCCTCCCTGTCTTCGTAAATATGCCGGATGCGGTTATGGCGCAATTCGCTCTGCCCGCCCGAATTCCTGAACCACTTAGCCAGCGGCTTGCCATCCGGCTGTGCGACGATATGGATCAAGCCATTGTCTCCCCCCAACCAAAAACCGTTATGCGAATCCATATACAGACAAGTGAACGAATTGCCGTCTCCCACCGATACGAGTTCCGATAAATGGATAAAATGATATTCCGCGCTTGCCTGCGCCAACGACACACCTTGGTCGGTCGCCAACCAAATGTTGTTCTCTCCGTCACACATCAAGTCCCAAATGATATTGTTACACAAAGAATGGGGATTCCGCGAATCGTGTACAATTAAACGGCACGCCGCACTCTCCTTATTATATAGGTAGAGACCGTTGTCCGTACCGACCAGCAGATTCCCTTTCCCGTCCAATGCCAAAGATTTGCAAGACACTCCTTTCAGGAAAGACTGTTCCGCCAATTTTCCCCGCCTTATATCGTAACGGAACAAAAGCCCCTCAGCACCGACCCAGACACAATCTTCGGTTTCATCCCACAACAAGGAGTTGATCATCCTGCTTTGCTCGTCCGGCAAATCGATAAAATGCCTTTCCCCGCTCGTCGGGTCATAGCAACTCAAATGCTCGTACGCCCCAATGAAAAGCCTGCCAGCCGCCACTTCCAATGCATAGATTACAGTTTCTCGTTTTCTTAAAAGCGGTTTCCGCGACAACTCCCCACTTTGGAAATCATAACCATACAGCCCTTCATCTCGCGTACCAATCCATAATTTACCATCAAACAAAGCCAACGACCGGACCGCTTGCCGCATCGTCAAGCCTTGGAAAGAGTCTTCGAAACGTTCCTTCCGCATATCATACCAAAACAAACCGTTATCTGTACCTATGCACAAAAGGTTCTCGTCCTGCTGGATAATCGCGTAAATACTATTCCCATACAAATAATCTCCATTCGTACAAATATGAAGATCGTAGCCATTGTAATTGAAAAGTCCATATTGGGTACCAAACCACATCATCCCCAAACTATCTTGATAAACTGTATTGACGATATTTGCACCTAAAGGGAAAGATATATTTCTGAAAGATTGATAAGCATCGCCATCCCTATAAATATAAGGAGATAAATTTAGGGCTTGCACTGAAACGCAAAAGACAAACAACAAAAGCACCAAGAGCCATTTCCCCTGAGCACATAACGTTTTACAGCCATCTCCGCCACTTCCAATCCAACAACTTCTCATTTTCATAATCCGAACAAAGGTTAGTGTTTATAACCGTAAAAGTAGTCAATTCCCTTTAAAAAGCAAAAACTTACACCTTATTTTCAAAAAAGAAAACCGCATAATCTTTCCAGGAAAGAAGGGAAAGATGATTTCTTCATACCAGAAGCATACATTTTTTAAACAAATCCATACCATCAATAGCACTTCAAGGTAAAACATCTCCCCGACCAACGCCGGCTGGAATGGCTGGAGAAGAACTGATGAAAATCTGCTTTCAAAAGGATTGGTTTCTGCATAAAGCCAGCTACCTTTTATATTCCAGCCCGTGGAATATACATTCCGCCCGCTGGAATATACGTTCCGGCTGGCGGAATGTACGTTCCAGCAGGCGGAATATAAAACCAATACAGCTTCTCATAAATTATCATGCTATCAAAAACACATCTACAACCTACCGGAAATAAGAACAAAATGAAAATTCTTCCCCCTCATTCTTCATTCTTCATTTAAATTCGTTACATTTGCAGGAAATATAAACCTTTAAAATCTCGAATTATGAATTTCCCGACTAATGTAAAGTACACGAACGAACACGAATGGATTCGTTTGGAAGGCGAAGAAGCATACGTAGGTATTACCGATTACGCGCAAGACCAATTAGGTGACATTGTCTTTGTAGACATCCCTACCGAAGGCGAAACGCTGGAAAAAGGTGAAACATTCGGCACGATAGAAGTTGTAAAAACCGTATCCGACCTGTTCCTTCCTATCGGAGGAGAAATATTGGAAGTTAATCCGGAACTGGAAGAACATCCGGAACTGGTAAATCAAGACCCGTACGGCAAAGGCTGGCTGGTACGCATCAAACCGACTGATGCATCAGAACTGGACGAACTGCTGGATGCGGATGCATACAAACAGCTGATTAATGAATAAAGCGATTGAACACAGAGACACAGAGGCACAGAGTTAAAAAATCTCCGTGTCTTTGTGTTCTGAGAAGCAACACCTATATTAATAAGAACAAACATGAAACCAATTGTAAGCATTATCATGGGAAGCACTTCCGACCTTCCCGTTATGGAAAAAGCGGCAGCCCTACTCAACGAGATGCAAATACCGTTCGAAATGAACGCACTTTCCGCTCACCGCACGCCCGCTGAAGTAGAAAAATTCGCTCGTGAAGCCGCAGGCAGAGGACTGAAAGTCATCATTGCGGGTGCAGGCATGGCAGCCGCATTGCCGGGCGTAATCGCAGCCAATACCACATTGCCCGTTATCGGCATTCCTATCAAAGGCTCCACGCTTGACGGAGTAGACGCTCTATATTCCATTATCCAGATGCCTCCCGGCATCCCCGTAGCCACGGTTGCTATCAACGGAGCGATGAATGCCGCTATCCTTGCCGTGCAGATGCTTGCCCTGTCCGATGAAACACTGGCGCAGAAGTTTGCCGCCTACAAAGAAGGCTTGAAGAACAAAATCGTAAAAGCCAACCAAGAATTGAAAGAGGTGAAATACGAGTATAAAGTGGATTAATCTTATCATTATAAACGCAGAGACGCAGAAGCGCAAAGATATATGTTAGAGAAAACAAGAGTCCACAAAGGCATCAGACTCTGTGCGCTTTACTTACTCTAAAAATAAGACTTTGCGCTTCTGCGTCTCCGCGTTTATTCTTAAAATCAGAAAATAATGGATTATTTCAACTATTCACGCCGCGAGGCAAGCGAAGTCTATGTGGGCGGGGTACCGATGGGAGGCAACCATCCCATCCGGATACAAAGCATGACCAACACGCCTACCACCGATACCGAAGCCTGTGTAGAGCAAGCCATACGCATCATCGAAGCAGGAGGCGAATACGTACGGCTCACTACCCAAGGCACACGCGAAGCCGAGAACCTGAAGAACATCAACATCGGTTTGCGCTCACGAGGTTACGACACACCGCTAATAGCCGATGTGCACTTCAATCCGAAGGTAGCAGAAGTGGCTGCACTTTATGCCGAAGGAGTACGCATCAATCCGGGCAATTACACAGATGCCGCACGCACCTTCAAGAAATTGGAATATACCGATGAAGAATATGCGCAGGAGATCGAGAAAATCCGTGCCCGGCTGGTTCCCTTCTTGAATATCTGCAAAGAAAACCACACCGCTATCCGCATCGGAGTAAACCACGGCTCGTTATCCGACCGCATCATGTCGCGCTATGGCGATACGCCTGCCGGCATGGTGGAATCGTGCATGGAGTTCTTGCGCATCTGCATGGAAGAAGATTTCAAAAATGTAGTCATTTCCATTAAGGCTTCAAATACCGTCATTATGGTGAAAACCGTCCGCTTATTGGTGGAACAGATGGAGAAAGAGGGCATGAATTTCCCGCTTCATTTGGGAGTGACCGAAGCAGGAGACGGAGAAGACGGACGCATCAAGTCGGCATTGGGCATCGGAGCCTTGCTGTGTGACGGATTAGGCGATACCATCCGCGTCTCGCTTACCGAAGCTCCCGAAGCTGAAATACCTGTAGCACGCAAGTTAACAGATTACATCGCGAAACGGAAAGACCATGTATATATACCGGGAAAAGAAGCGGAAGGTTTTTGTTATACCGACCCAGTCCGCCGCACCACAAATCCCGTGGGGAATATCGGTGGAGACCATGTGCCTGTAGTTATTTCGGCACGCCTCAACGGAAAGATGGATACCAGCGAACAGTTCTGCCCGGACTATATCTATTGCGGACAAACTTTGCCCGAAGAACGCCGTGCAGACATCGGCTACATCGTAGACGCGAACCGTTGGGACGGAAGCGAAGGCACATATCCGGCATTCAGCCACAAACAACTGATGGAACTTCATTTCAGCCAGGCGGAACGGAAATTCCTCTTCCTTACTTATATGACATTAGATGAAGAAGCCATTGCCTGCCTGCGCCGCCATCCGGAAACCGTCATCATCGCACAAAGCAATCACGCGAACCGATTGGGCGAATTCCGCGGCTTGGCTCACCAACTGATGACATTGGGGCTGAAGAATCCGTTGGTCTTCTTCCAATTCTACCAAGAAACCGACATCGAAGACTTCCAACTGAAAGCCGCTACCGATATGGGTGCATTAATCATCGACGGTTTGTGCGACGGTATTTTGCTCTACAATAACGGTGACGCGATTCCCGACACCAAGATAGACGAAACGGCATTCGGCATCCTACAGGCAGGACGCCTGCGGACTTCGAAAACCGAATACATCTCTTGCCCGGGATGCGGACGCACACTCTACGACTTAGAGGCAACCATTGCCCGTATCAAGGCTGCTACCTCTCACCTGAAAGGCTTGAAGATAGGTATCATGGGGTGCATCGTGAACGGTCCGGGTGAAATGGCAGATGCCGACTATGGCTATGTAGGTGCCGGAAGAGGCAAAATCAGCCTTTACCGCAAGAAAGAATGCATCGAAAAGAATATTCCCGAAGAGCAAGCGGTAGAAAAGCTATTGGAACTGATTGCAAAAGATACTGAATAATTAAAATTGAACACAGAGACACAGAGGCACAGAGAAATTAAAACTCTGTGCCTCTGTGTCTCTGTGTTCAATTTTAATTAAAAACTCTGCGCTTTTGCGTCTCTGCGTTTGACAAAATTCAATAATTCACTACGGGCCAACCATCGGGAGTCCATGTCATTTCACGGATGAAAAGCTTGGGTGCACCGTCTTCGGCTACGGAATAAGCATGACAAAGGAAATAATCTTTTCCGTCAAAATGATAAGCGGAATTATGTCCGATACCTGCATAATCAGTATTTCCTTCTATCACCAACGAACCTCCGCCTTTTGCCATCGGTCTACCTTCCTTATCTACATAAGGACCGATTGCTGATTTCGAACGTCCTACTACCACCTTATAGGTACTGTCCTTGCCCCGACAACAATAGTCGAACGAAACAAAGAGATAATAATAATCTCCGTGCTTCATAATGAACGGGGCTTCTACTGCACCATCGCCTGGGTCTTTATCATCCAATTCAAACGAACGTTCGCGGCGGCAAAGCGAATGCCATTCTTCAGGTTGTGCTACCTGCATCATGTCATCGGTTAATTTTACCATCTTGATACCATCCCAGAAAGAGCCGAAGCTCATCCATGGCGTACCGTTCTCGTCTACAATGATATTGGGGTCAATGGCATTCCACATATCCCGATTCGGTACCGACTGAATAACCTTCCCGTGGTCAGTCCATTTAAAATTCGGGTCGGCAGGGTCAAGGGTCGGATTCGTAGCATGTCCGATGGCTGACGTATTTTTCGCAAAAGCCGAACAAGAGTAAAACAAATGGTATAGCCCATTATGAAAAATAATATCGGGCGCCCATGTATGCCCTTTGTATTCTTTCACGGTCTCTACTGCCCATTGAGGCGCTTCAGTAAATACCGGTTTCTCAAATTTCCACGTCTTCAAATCTTTCGAAGACATGACCGATACACCTTGCCCTGTAGCAAACAGATAATATGTATCACCCTGTTTCGCCATTACCGGATCGTGAGCCAAAGGGCTGTCAGTCGTTGCCGGCTGTTGGGCTAATCCGCCTAAAGCAAAACAGACCCATACAACCATTACACATAAATGTCTCATATTCGTTTATTTATTAATAGTCATTTTATAAACACAAAGACGCAAAACGCGGAGCCTCCTCTTTAAATACGCTCTGCACTTTTGCGTCTCTGCGTTTTACTTAGTTTTCGAATTATCAAATTTTCTTCATCCAATTGGTGATTCTGCCACCATTTTCATAACCACCTCCCACAATTGTGAGACCACGAGGCGACTTTTCCCAATCCACTTCACGCTGGATATAAATCTTGTTATCACCAATCGACAAGACGTTATTATCTGCATCGAAACTCCACGTAGTACCTTCTCCCCATGCATTTGAAACTACCGTTCCTTCTTCTTGCAACGTAATAACTACCGAACCATATTGTTCTGCATTATCATTCAACGTACTGTTTTCCGGCGTAGGCTTGAACTGGATCAATTCCCACTCGCCAACCAATTCAGATTGAGTTATCGCAACCTTAGGCACAGCACCATAACGTTCCGGCATCACCACGGGCCATCCGTCTTCTGTCCAACGAATGCTGCGTATATGCCCCATCATAATGGCATTACTGTATTGATTTCCACCCACATTTACGGGGAAACGTCCTTGAGATGCATAGAACCAATTTCCATTTCCATCATCAAAGATACCGCAATGAGAAATGCCTACCCATCCTTCACTACCGGCAAATTTATACGGTGCAGTTACTTCCGGATACATATCCTGTCCGCTTGTAGCCGAATTACCCAACATATCCACGTATGGTCCTTCTGGATTTTCCGAACGTACGACACGTGTATTGTATGCCACTTCCAACTGTCCGTAAGCAATAAACATATAATAATAACCGTCACGATATACAACATCCGGTCCTTCCGATGCTTGCCAACGGTTATTGCTATCCCCACGAGTAGCGACCAATGCACCGTATGAATTATCTTGAATAGCCCATGGAGAAGGAAGTTCGTTCATAGTCTTACCTGTTTCAGGATTCAATTCAATAGTTGCAAATCCACTGTGCCACGAACCGTATGTCAGCCAATGACGATTATCTGAAGTAATCACTAATGTCGGATCAATGGCATTATACTTAAAATAAGCGTTCCAGTCACTTGCACTCGGACGACCATAATCGTTCATTCCTTTATCGGAAGAAGAACATATCACATATCCTTTATCTTCCCATTGGTTGGATGCCGGATCAGCAGTTTCCATCAAACCAATAAAAGCACGTTCTCCCCATGAATTTTCTCCATCAATGTTATCATTTACCACAATGCAATAATACATTCGATACAAACCGTTACGAATTTTACGTACAACCGGTGCCCAATAACCATAATTGGGATTCTCAATCGGTGCTAGTCCTTCTTCTGCCCGGAGTGTGTTCAGTTTTTCTTTTACCCATGCCGGGGCTTCTTGCATCGTACCACCTAAATATTCCCAATCCACCAGATTCTGTGAACGACGGCAATGAAAATGTCCGCCTGCCTCATGTGCATTACCATACGAAGCGTCCGTCTGATACATATAATAATATCCATCATCTGCTTTCATCACAGACGGATCGTGCACATTTGCCAAATTCCATTGGTCACGGCTTTCCCAACCTGCTATTGAAGTATAATCATCAGGATATGTAGGAGCCTGATAATTAAGCAATTGTTCATCTCCACCTACTAATGTTGCTTCCGAGTAAACAGTGGCTCCATTATAGATACAGATAAAAGCACGCACATAGCAAATAGCCGGAAGTTCCGAAGTATTCAATATTGCAGTTACAGTACCGTTAGACACGGTTCCCTTTACAGCCGAATCATAAATAGTAGGTTCATTGTCCGTACTATAACAGAATCCTATACCAGTATAACGCACACCTTCTTGTATACTAAAAGCAGCACTGATAGTAGCTCCTGCATCTGTCATTTCCACAATCTGCGGAGTTTCAATCCGTACACCTTCCGGACCAAAGCCTGTATTTTCATCATCGTCACATGCCACCAACATGAATACACATGCCAATAGCAAATTAATCCAATAAAATCGTTTCATAACTATTTTCTGCTTTTATTAAAGGAGAGAATGCACGAAAGCGCATTCCCTTCTTCTGTTTTTATAATTACCAACCTTCATTCTGTCCTAAGTTCGGCAACTTCTTGAGTTCATCGTCCGGTATCGGGAAATAATAATCACGCGGACTTACGAAAGTACGGCGAGTGGTTCTTTCTGCTGCGCCGTAATTATAAACCGTACCAGCTTCCGGAGTAATGATTACACCATACAGGTTATAAACTTGCTTGTAACGCGGCAGACTCGTTTCACTCGAAGGAGTCTGGTTTTCGAATAACATCCAACGACGCTCATCGAAGAAACGGTGGTCTTCAAACACCAATTCAATGCGGCGTTCGTTACGGATGCGCTCACGCAATTCTGTTTGGCTCATACCGCTATATGCAGGCATTCCAACACGGGCACGCAATTCGTTAATGTGTTGATAAGCACGGTCTGGACCGTATGCTTCATTGTAAGCCTCAGCCGCATTCAGCAAGATTTCGCCATAGCGGAAAATCGGACAAACATGGCGATAAGTAGACGGGCTCTTGAAAGACATGTTGTTGCAATACTTCTTAGTATAGTAACCTGTCAACGTGCCACCAAACTGAAGTTGATAATCCAAACCTTCGGGATAAGATATGTCAATCGCACGATATTCTTCGTTTATAACATCTCCCCACATCGAGCCATGATGCTGAATGGTCTGTTCCAAGCGCGGGTCACGGTTAACATACGGATTCTGCGGGTCATAGCCACTGTTAGGGTCATCAATCGGCAAACCGTTAGCCATTTCATAACAATCTACAAAATTCTGTGTCGGATTGCAACGACCGTTTGACTGAATACTACCACTGAATCCACAAGGAGTCAAGTAGAATTCCACCGTATTCACCGTCCATACAGAACGGGTAAGGATATACTCATCATTATAATAAGGATTGGTAATGAAACAATTGTAATAATTTTCATTCGGATCGTTATCATCGGTAGTACACAATACGTATGGATGTACCTGACGGCTGTTTACTTCGATAAAATCGCTGGCAGCTTGAGCGGCTTCCTGCCACCAAGTCACGTCATTTGTCGGATTATGAAGTGCAGAAGCACGATAAAGCAAGGCTCTTGCACGCAACGCATACGCTGCAGCACCATTTACACGCCCCCAGTTTTCTTCCTCGTTGCTATAACGGAAAGGCAGGTCATCCTTTACGGCATCACATTCATCGGCAATCCATTTCAACACTTCTGCAGCATCCGTACGCGGACTGTTCATCCGTGGGTCGTTCTGTTCGAATATGATAGGCTCACCGTTCTCATCGTCACCGATAATCAACATATCACCAAAGTAACCCACCAATTCCATGTGGCAAAGTGCACGAAGTACACGGGCTTCGGCACGGTAACGGTCATAAAGATGATTATCATCCCCTTCTTCATCGTAGTTGCCGACCACATCTTCGCGTACATTCTTCAAAAACTTATTGGCTTTACGAATCCCTTCCGTATTTCTCTGCCAAAAGAATTCTGCCAACGGGTGGTTCGTAGCTCCATAACTACCATCCAGAATACCATAATATTGACAACTTGGCCAATAACACAAAGCATTGTCGGTCATACAATCGCGAGGCGAATTATAAGCACCGTCATTGATAGCGCGGAACGCATCCGGTAGATAATCGTAAAGGTTAGCCAAAACACCACGGGTGTTCTCATAACTACTGAACACCTGCTCCTCAGTCAAGGTCAGGTCAACCTCTTTATCCAAAAAGTCGCTGCATCCGGCAAAACCAATAGCCAGAGCAAAAGCGGTTGTATAGGTTATTATCTTTTTCATATTCATATATATTTGAAAATTAAGTTTAGAAACCAATGTTCACACCTACTGAGAAAGTACGAGTTTTAGGATACCACCAGCAGTAGCTCATAGGTTTTTCAGGGTCAATGTCTTTAGGCAGTTTGCTCCAGTTATACAAGTTATAACCACTAAAATAGAAACGGCATTTAGTCATTCCGGCTTTAGCAATCAAACGAATCGGAAGTGAATAACCGATTTCTATATTGCGTAACGAGAGATAATTTCCGTTCTGAATCCAAATAGTATTTTGGTAAGAACCATTATCACGGTCACTGTCTTCTGTATTAAAACCTCCGTAACGGATACGCGGATACTTGGCACTAATATTGCGCGGGTCATTCGGATCATCCGTATAATACCCCCATGTATTAACCACCTCGTGTGTAGCGTTATTACTCCAGCCGGAATAACCGATAGCCGGAGAAAGGAATACCGAACGATTCAGATAAGCCGTCAACGTAGCACGAATATCAAACCCTTTGAATTCAGCACCGAACGTAACAGACGGGGTGATTTCCGGAATAATGGTATATCCCATCGGACACATATCGTCGGAATTAATCTGACGGTCGCCGTTCAAGTCTTTAAACACTGCTGTACCTAATTTCTGAGTACCACTGGCAAATGTACTATACGGATATTTCTCTGGATGGTCAATAGCATCTTGATGACTAGTAGCAATTAAGTTCGGATCACTTGCCCATTGCTCAAATTGGTACATATTCCAACCTCCGACCGTATTATTAAACGAACTTTCATACAAGCCTTGTACAGAAGTATAATCGAAGATAGGCTTACCCGTTTTACGCAACCATTCTTCACGCGGCTCGGTTTCATCCATTTCAGTAATCTTGTTCCGGTTGAATGTAAATAAACCTTCAATATAATAATTGAAATCACCCACCTTATTACGATGTCCGATTGTCAGTTCAACACCTTTAGTTTCTACTTTACCGTAAGAATCCTGTGACACAGCCACACCAAGCAGGGTCGGTGTATTAGAACGGGTAACCAAAATATTAGAACGCCATTCTTTGAATACATCAAACGAACCGTATAACTTCTTATTCCAGAAATCGAAATCCAAACCAAAGTTGAACATATCAGAAACCTCCCAACGGTTGTTGTAGTTACCAATCATGGTTTCATTCATACCGTTGATAAAAGTGGACGATGTACCGAAACTGTAACCTGTACCCGACCCCCATGTGCTTTGGAAAGGATAACGGCCTTGACCTACAGCATACGTATTGGCTTGTCCGGTATGTCCGAAAGAAGCACGAAGTTTCAAAAGGTTAATGTTTGCATTCTTCAACCACGGCTCTTCCGAAGCAACCCATCCGGCAGATGCTCCCCAGAAAGTACCCCAACGGTTTTCGGGTGCATAATTGTCACTACCCATACGGGAAATATTTCCCGACACAATGTAACGGTTGTCATACACATAAGTAGCCTGCCCGTTCCAAGAGAGGTAACGATTGGAAGACAATTGACTGGGAGTATGGTTGTTTGCTTCACGCACATTCTCACGCATCTGATAAGTACGGATAAAAGCACGTGCGTTCACCGCATGTTTTCCGCCAAACGTATAGTTGTAATGGAAACCGGCATTGAAGTTCACCGTATAGTTATTGGCACGTTCAATGGCAGAAGGATTAGTCAAAGCCGAATATTGTCTGGTTCGAGTATAAGTATACTGCGAAACATCCGTTACAGCCATATTCGCATAGTCGTAGCTATAAGCGTCAATACTGTTGCTCTGTTGAGACTGGAACACATCGAAAGCATCGAAACTTACCATTACGTTGGCTTTCAATCCGGGAACCAATTCAGACAAATCTCCCGTTACGTTTAAAGTTGAATACAAACTACGGCGACGGTTCTTGTCCTGACCGGAAGATGCCAACAAATAAGCCGGATTTTGAGCTGTTTCACTCAAATAAATCAATCCGTTAGGAGTAACTGTCGGCTCCATAGGATTGGCTTCTACCGCACCGAATGTTACCAAGTTGAACACACTGGTCAATGGTTGGGTAATGTTATCGATACGACCGCCCAAATCCAAAGACACATTCAAGTATTTGTTTACGTCAATATCCAAGTTCGAACGCAAATTATAACGGTTCAGCTTATGCTGGGTATCGAAATCCTCATTATAACCGGTCCACTGGGAATTCCACATGCCTTCCTGACGCAAATAAGAGAACGATACATAGTAACGGGCACGGTTATTACCACCGCTGATTTGTAAATTCGTCTTATACGTCGGTGCCATGTCACGATAGAGTTCGTCAAACCAGTTGGTATCAAAATACCGATACCGGTCCATGCCTTCCAATGTTTCTCCATTCGATACACGACGGTAGTTTTCAATCTGTTCTTCCGTATAAAGCGGGTCTTGACCGCTCAAGTAACGGGCACGGTTACGGGTCAATGCGGTATTGTAAGCATTCTGATTTTCCATACGGTTACTCAAGAACTGGAATCCGACTTCTTGGGTAAAATCGATATTCGTCTTTCCTGCTGCACCACGTTTGGTAGTTACCTGAATAACACCGTTGGCACCTCGCATACCATAAATTGCAGCAGCGGCAGCATCTTTCAACACCGTAATGCTTTCAATAGGGAACGCATCAAGGAAAGAAAGGTCACGCTCCACGTTGTCCACGATAATCAACGGGGCACGGGCATTGGAATTCATGGTGCGGATACCACGGATATACATAGCGGATTCTGTCCAACCCGGTTCGCTAGACCATTCGTAAGTTTCTACACCCGTCAAAGTAGAAGAGAATGCATTCTGAAGCACTGTAATAGGATATTTTTGCAACAATTCCCCCGAAACGGAAGAAGTGGATTCTGTCATAAACTTCTTCTGTTTGGTACTAAAACCTACAGACACTTCGTGAGCATATTCATCAATATCCTCTTCCATCTCTACTTGAAAACCATTCAAGGCAGCTGTTGCCGAAGCATTTTTATACCCTACACAAGTGACGCAAATTTCGTCACCGTCCTTTACATTCTTCAAGCTAAAATAACCGTCGGCGTCCGTCAGGGCGATACGGCTTTGTTCAGCTACATTCACGATGGCACCTACAACGCCGTTGCCTTCGGCATCCACAACGCGCCCATTCAGCACACCAGGCTGTTGGGCGTACGTAAATCCGGCTACCATCACCAAGGCTGTCGACAGCAAGGTACGCCCTGCGTCAGACAGTTTCGTTGTCATATTGTTTATGTTGATACACATATTCATTTCTTTTTAAGGTTACCGACCAAAGGTTATTCCCAGCCGGGATTATTCTCAATATTTGTTTTCCAATATTCAGCTTCCGGTATCGGATAGAGATACATTCTATCCTCAAAGACACGTTCTTGAGCTACTTTACGTTCAATCGAACCGTCTTCGTTCACCGTAATACCATAAATAGGACGTGACAAAGCTTCTACAGCCACATTCCAACGACGAACATCCCACCAGCGATGTTCTTCGAAAGCGAATTCTACCGTACGTTCCTTATGGATAAAGTTACGCAAACTTTCCTGAGATTTCAAATCTGCACGGTCTGCCACACTTCCGCTGATTCCTGCACGGTAACGTACCTGATCCAACATATCATACACTTCCTGACAAGGTCCCTGTGCCTCATTCAAAGCTTCAGCATAGTTCAGCAAGATTTCCGCATAACGGATAATCGTCCACAGACGGTAAGCCGAACCAGTATGTTCTGCATTCAGAATGGCTTCCGGAATGTACTTACGCAAGTAATAACCAGTAGGAGTGACATTCGTATTGCCTCTCGGATTATCACGCTGTCCGAAAATTACGTTAATAGCACCGCTACCCCACGTTCTTCCCTGATAAAGGATACTGGCAGCCAAACGCGGGTCACGATTTTCCCACATGTGTGCATCGTCATAACCGCTCGCCCCAACAGTGTCCGGAGTAAGAGTAGCCGTATTGTAAACAGGAGCACCCGTTTCATCGTATTCAGCAAAAGGTGAAGAACCGTCAGCCATATCATACATATCCACCAAATTCTGTGACGGACAGAGACCACCGTTACCTCCTTCACCTACCGGTGTATCATTCTGGATGCCCGCCCAACCTATCTGAACATCGTTGCGATAGAAAATCACCTCCGTATTGCCGTCATAAGCTGTACGCAACAAGGCGTTGGTGTACCCTTCAATACCAATAGGCAATCCTGTCTGAGCATCAAAAGAAGTCATCAAACTGAAATCGTTCCCGTAATCATCAATGAAACTTTTGGCTGCATCAGCTGCCTGTTGCCACGTAATGCCTGAGTCGGCACTGTAACGCGGACTTGCCATATAAAGCATGATACGCGAATAAAGGGCACGCGCCATAGGTTGCGCAATACGTCCGGCACGAGCACTGTTCCAAGCATCTGCCTTGCTCAGCAAACCAGACTCACATTCCTGCAATTCTTTCAAGATGAAATCTACTACATACTCCTTTACTGTCGGTCGTTCCGTATAACCGGACAGCAAGTCACCATTCGGGTCAAGTACTTCGGTCACAATAGGAATCGGACCGTAACGCAAGAACATTTCCCAATAGAACCATGCACGGAGGAAACGAGCTTCGGAAGTATAGTGCAATTTGTCTTGTTCGTATTGCTCATCGCTCAATTCGATATCCTTGGGCACATTATCAATACGGGTAATAATCATATTTGTCTTACGGATACCCCGATAATAAGATTCCCACGTACTGGTCAGTTCCGGTGCACCGGTTGTACTAAAATAGTCGCCTCGATTGAACGAAGACTTCACGCCACCCGGGAAACTGGTCTCACCTAAATCGGTAGCAGCATCCAACCACGTATTGTTGATACGGTTGGCACCATGACGCAAAAAGTTATAAGTGTCATAGTGGAACTGTACCATCAAGTTCCAAGACCCGAAAGTTTCTTCTTCGGTCACCTCGTTGCTGGGCTGTTTGTCAAGGAACCCTCCGAACATATCTTCGCACGAAGTCAGTGTCGCGGCACCTACGCCCAATGCAAATATACTGTATACTAAAAATTTCTTCATAATCCGTTAGAATTTAATATTTACTCCAAAGTTAACAGTTTTCATAATGGGGAAACGGTTCGAGCCGTTACTTTCCGGGTCGGTCAGACCATCCAAGTGATCCCAGGTAACGAGGTTATTGGCGTTAATATACAAACGGCAATCACTCATACCTACTTTGTGGCTCCAGCGTTCGGGCAACGTATAGCTCAACTCGATATTCTTCAAACGCAGGAAAGCACCATTCTTCAAGAAGTAAGAGTTCTGACGTTGGTTATGATCGCCATAATCGTTGTAATGCAACAACGGATACTTAGCATGTGCCAAGTTGTAAGCTTCTGACTCTGCCGGATTCCAACGTTCCAAATGATGTTCTTTCACTTTACCGCCATTGATAAAGGCAAACATGGCTTCAGCATCGTAATAACGGCTCACATGATCTACACCTTGGAACATAACGCTGAATCCCCAGTTCTTGTAATTGGCACTCAAATTAAGCGCATACATATTTTCCGGGATATCGCTATAACCGATGAACGTTTCGTCGCGGTCGTCAATAAAACCGTCTTGGTTCATATCGCGGTACTTCAAGTCACCCACTTTTACATCACTACTGAAACGGGAATCAGGCAAATTGCCACTATCCAAATCGGCTTGTGTCACATAGCCATCGCAAATCAAGCCGAAATATTGGTTGATGGGATGTCCTTCACGCTTACGGTAATCTGTTTTGATGGACGGTTCATCCATACTGAGGATTTCATTCCGCGCATGAGAGAAATTAAATCCGATTGTGTAATGGAAATCACTGCCGATGTGGTTGCTGTGTTTCAACTCGATTTCATAACCTTGGTTCTTCGTCTTACCCAAGTTTGCGGCAGCCATTACCACACCGACCCATTCCGGACGGGTCAGATACGTAGTAAGGATGTCGTTACGTTTTTCATAGAAGACATCGACATTACCGGTCAACATACCGTTGAAGAAACCGAATTCGATACCGACATTATATTTATGGGCACGTTCCCAAGTCACTCCGTAGTTCGGATATTGCGCATCGTAGATACCGGTCTGTCCGGTAGTTCCGAAATAATAGTCATTGGTGATTTGCGACCACTTCTGTTCATAAAGGAAACGTTGTTGCACACCGTTCACCTGATATACATCGTTACCTACCTGTCCGTATGAAGCACGGATTTTCAGATTATTCAACCAGTCGGAATATTTCTGCATAAACGGTTCATTGCTCAAACGCCAACCGATAGAGAAAGCGGGGAAGAAACCGAAACGCTTGCCTTTCATGAAGTTTTCAGAACCGTTGTAACCGGCATTGAACTCTGCCAGGTAACGGTCATCCCATGCATAAGTGACACGACCTACCAAACCTTGGTAACGTTTTGCCAAATCCGCCTTGCTACGGTAATCGTTCTGCATATACAACGCCATAGCAGTTACATCATGCTTACCGAACTTGCGTGCATAATTCACTTGCGCCTCCATATAGAGTTTATAAATAGAAGTAAATTCGCTTCCATGTGTTAACTCAGTATCGGTATTAAACTTATTATAAGCCGTTAACGACTCATAGTTAGTATCGTCATTCAGTTCGTAAGTCGCGAAGTTACGGGTGTAATTATTGCGGTGTAAATTTTCGTAGTCGAACGAAAGCATACCTTTCACACTTAATCCTTCAGTCAGCCAGTCCATCTTATAATCCACGATGAAGTTGGTTTCGTTCACCACATTGGTCGACTTGTAATAACCGGCTTCGGTCAGACGAGCCACGATGTTATTCTGATACTGTGAAGTACCTGCATAAAGCGTACGGGTACTTTCACCGTTCGGTATGGAATAGGATACCGGGAACAACCAGCCCGGAGTATGATTCAACTCATAAAAAATTTCACTATAATTAGGGGCAGAGTCGTTTGTATTCGGTCCCCGGCGTTCCTCGAAACGTGTACCGAAATTCACCGAGAATGTCAAATCCGTAGTCAAGAAGAAGTCGGTATTGGCACGGAACGAATAACGGCGGAAACCAGGACTTGAGGTATTGCCGAACTGGTCGTTACTCAGGTTCTTCACAATAGATTTCTGGTCGTAGAATTCACCTGAAGCATAGTAACGCATACGTTTCGTACCACCCGTAACACTTACGTTATAACGCTGTGCGGGAGCCGTATTGCTCAATACTTGGTCATACCAATCCACATTTGGATAAAGCATGGCATCTCTCCCGCTCAGTTCGCCTGCTACCGAACGGCGGTACATCTCGATATCGTCTGCAGAGAACTGCGAAGGCAAACCATCGTTAGCCAATGCTTCTTCCAGCAACATCACCGATTGGTAAGAATCCAAATACGTATCCTTACGTGTCGGACTCTGAATCTGCCAGTTTGCGGTCAGGCTCACTACCGGTTTCTGTTCTTTACCACGTTTGGTGGTAATCAACATAACACCATTCGCACCACGTACACCGTAAACGGCTGTAGCCGAAGCATCTTTCAGAACAGAAATCGTTTCAATATCATCGGGAGCGATTTGTGAGAACGAACGTTCTACGCCGTCCACCAATACCAACGGTTGAGCATCGCCCGCAAAAGTAGCACGTCCACGAATATAGATTTGTGCATCATCGGCACCCGGAGCACCGGAAGTCTGCGAAGTAATCACACCGGTAATCTTACCGGAAATTGCTTGTGAAATGTTTGCGGAAGGTGTGGAAAGCAAATCTTTGGACGTCACTTGTGAAATGGCACCAATCACACTTTCCTTCTTCTGTGCACCGTAACCTACAACGACTACTTCTTCCAACATTTCGGTATCTTCACGCAACGTAATGTCTAATGTCGTTTTTCCGGCTACTTTAACCTCTTGGGTCTGATAACCGATGTATGATATCTGCAACACAGCATTCTCGCTAACGGTCAGTTTGAATACACCATCGAAATCGGTAATCACTCCATTAGTCGTACCTTTCTCTACCACACTGGCACCGATTACAGTTTCTCCTGTGGCATCCTTTACAACACCCGTCACCTGTTTGGTCTGGGCAAAAACGGATGTTCCTATCAAGCTCAAAGCTAATATCAAAAGCGTTCGCGGAACCCGCAGTCCTGATAGATTATAAATTGATAGATTCCTTATCATATTATATCATTTTAGAAAGTTTTTTTAAAGTCCTTCATAGAAGAATGTATATTCTCCCAAGTCTCTACCATCGGTCGTTCTAGTTCTTGCAGTCATATCGACCCGATTATTATCGCGTATTAAGAATATCCGACAATAAGCTCCGTTCATATCAGCTGGGAAGGTATTCCAATCAAAACTAGAAACAATATTTGTTCCATTATAATTAGCATCACCCCAACCATATGCATCAGCACGCAACACAAAGTGTTCAGCATAGCCTTCTTCTTCACGGTCCTTACCATTGGTACATACCAACACCCAATTACACCAATTAGCAGATTGATTCGTATAGTTATAGAAAACATACGTAAAAGGATAAGGTGTATCCTGTACAGTTGAGAATTTCGAGAACACAGTCCACCAACCAGCAGAACAATCTGTTGCACCTACCAAGTAACTTCCTGGTTCATATACTTCACCAATCACGACATCTTCAGCGTTAAAAGTCAAATGCGCTCCTTCACAAGTCAGGAATACACCAAGATCTTCAATACCTTCGCTTACTTCAAAATGATAATCATAGTTATATACAGCGCCACTTTCTGTAGTTGTAACAGTTGTCATGGTTACATCGCTTCCATCACGTGTGACTTTTAATTGCACATCCGCTCCATTCATATCGGTAGCAAATGTGTCAAAGTTATAATTATGAGTCAAATTAGCAGCGTTATAATAAGTACCCCAGCCGTATGCATCCGCACGCAAAACTACATATTCTACATAGTCAGCAGCATCGCGTTCTTTGCCATTAGTAAAGACAATCACCCAATTACACCAATTAGCACTGCTATTAGTATAATTCGTAAATCTCCAATTTAATGTATTCTTATCGGGCACAGTCATATAATCTGAAAATACCGTCCACCATGCGGCTGTATTATCTGCGGCACCAATTGTATAACTACCTCCATTCTCTATATAGGGACAATAGCCTACCGAACGTATATCCATATAAGCACCTTCCACAGCAAAGAAGAAACCAATTTCTGGTAAGTTTGAACCACTACCGCTTCCCGGTCTCGCAATTTGCGTACTGCTAATCTTATTGCGATAGATTGTCAAATCATCTATCCACCATTCTTTGTTCTCTTCTGCGCCATAGCCTATATATAAATAAGGTGTATTCGCCATGAACTGTACTAACTTAGAACAATCAAAATCGGGAATGTATTGGTCAATACGTTTATTGCCGTCTACATACACCGTATAACCGTCATTATGCACCATCAAAGCCACATAATGCCATACACCAGGTTCGTCCAACATGCCCGTGGTAGCCTCATCTGCCGTATTGACAGAAAGATTCCCGTCCATGCCTTCGTAAACCAAAGCACCATTACCCGTCATGTACAACGACTCTGTGCCGTTTTCGTTTTGGAATGCGAAAAGCGCGCTGTTTATATCCTTAACAGCCGTGCCGGCTGCTACCTCGGCTTCGTCCAACGCTGCTTGTTTTACCCAAAACGTCATCGACACGGCTTCTTCTGCAGAAGTCGCGAGCATCGGGTTGAAGAAACGAACGTAGCCGCCATTGAAATGGAGCACTTGACTGCCTAAATCGGCATCCTGCACCAAGTCCGGCGTATCGCCGTTCGCATAAGCAAAAGTTTGCATAACTTGTGGGTCGATAGCTTCATCGAATGAATACTCACCCACTTTTTCAGTCTTTGGATAGATGTCTGTTCCAGCGGGTGGGTCCATTTGCCCCCACTCCTGACAGGCTCCAAAGCAAAAGGCTGTAACTACTGCGGCTAAGACTATCCGCCATTGCCGCCATCTGTTTGTCCTCATAATACTGATTTTTGGTTGTTATTTATTAGGGTTCATTAATCAGGTTACAAAATTATCATTAAAACGGCATACATGTGGGGACAAAAGTATATAAAGGGTGGATAATTGTCTTTTCCACTCTATTCATTCCCCCATTAAACTGCTCGGTGTTACATTGAAATGCTTTGTAAAACAGCGAGTAAAGTACTTCGGGTCGTTAAATCCTACCTCGTATGCTATTTCTGATATATTCATCGTACGGTTCACCTTATTCCTCAACAGCAACTCACGGGCAAGGTTCAATCGGTAGTTCCGGATAAACTGCCCAGCCGACTGTCCGGTCAGGCTCTGCATCTTCTTATAGAGCAGACTTTTGCTGATACCCATCTCGTTGATGAAATCACTAACTTCAAACTCCGGATTCTTATAGTTCTCTTTCACCACCTTCATGGCATGTTCCAAGAACTTCTTATCTTCCGAGTCTTCTTCTCCTAAATTCAAAGAATCGGTATTCATATCAATTGAGAATTTCTGCTGGAAGCGTTTACGGTTTTCCAAAATGCTTGATATACGTGCCAACAGCATATTCTCATCAAAAGGCTTCAGCAAATAGGCATCCACTCCCATTTTATAACTCTCCAGGCGGGCTTCGTCAGAAGTTTTGGCAGTAAGCATCAAGAAAGGAATGTGTGAAATAGAAAAGTCACTCCGTACTCGACGCGACAATTCCACTCCGTCCATCACTGGCATCATCAAGTCACTGATAATAAAGTCTACATTGTAGTTCTTTAATATATGAAGGGCTTCTCGTCCGTCTACCGCTTCCAATACATTATAATATTCGCGCAAAATCGAACGGGTATAGTCGCGCATATCTTTATTATCTTCCACCACAAGTACCGTCAGTTTACTATTCTTCAGAAGCTCTGGGCGAATCTCTTCCACTTCGTTAGACGATTCTTCGCTATCTGCTCTACGCACAATCGGGAACAAGACATGGAAAGTAGCTCCTTTTGTCGGATTGTTTTTCACACCAATCTTGCCATCCAACTGTTCTACCAGTTTCCGGCAAAGATACAATCCGATGCCTGTACCGCTCTGACCGCTAACTGACTCTTGGCTTTGATTGTCAGATTGATAAAACCGTTCAAACACCCGGTTCAAGTCCTCTCCCGGAATACCCTTTCCCGTATCACACACACCGATGAAAAGCTGTTCGCCTCTGTCTGCACGCAACGAAGCGACATATACCGTCACCTCTCCTCCTCGTGGCGTAAACTTCAAAGCATTGCTAATCAGATTGGTCAGTATCTTCCGCAAAATATCTTCCGCAAACATCATAAACGGATTCGCCAAACGGACACAGCACCTGAATGTAATCCCCCGTGCCTGTGCATAATCAGCAAACGATGGGATAAACTCATCCAAAAAACGGCGCAAATTACCGTAATTAGGCACAATCTTCATCCGACCCTCTTCTACTTTTCGGAAATCCATCAATTGGTTAATCAGCGAAAGCAGGTACTTCGAATTACGGTCTACCAGCTGAAGCTGTTCGATGACTTGCGGGTTGTAACTCAACTTCAAGGCACGCTCTATCGGACCGATAATCAGCGTCAGTGGCGTACGGAACTCGTGGGTGATGTTGGTAAAAAAAGCCAGTTTATCAATCGTCAACTCTTCTACCTTTCGCGACATTTCCAAGATTTGGTTTTTCTGTGCAGTGATTTTCTCGTTCGACTCTTTCAGCAACTTGTTCTGGTGCGAAAGTTCTTCGGTCTGGTCAGACAACAGTTTCTTCTGCTCTTCCAATTCATGCGTTCGCTCCTCTACCATGACATGAAGCAACTTTTGCTGGCGCTTCAACGAACGGAACCGCAAATAAAGCGCTATCACAACCACCAGTACAATCACCAGTTTAAACCAAATTGTCCGGTAAAAATATGGAATTACCTTTATTTTCAAAGTCTGAGTAGGGGTAACGAAATTATTTCCGTCTGAAGCGTAACGCAATTCAAACACATATTCACCCGGACGCAAATTAGTAAACGACACAACATGCTGGCTGGCAGGCAAATAAATCCATTTATCATCGAACCCATTTAAGCGGTAAGCATAACGTGCCAATGCCGTCGGATGATAATCCAGCGAAGCAAAACTAAGCGTAAGCCGTTTGTCGCGTTCATGAATGGTAAGAACATCTCCAGCAGGTTTCACCTTCCGGTCGAAACAAGTGAAGCCCGTAAATACCAACGGAAAATGTTTTTCCATTTCGGCACGAGGCAATAAACGAATTTCCGAAAATCCTCCCGTACTGCCTACATACAAGCTACCGTCTTTCGAACCGCCAATTGCATTCCAATAAAACTGATTGCTGGGCAAACCGTCATGACGGGTATAATTTTGGAAGGAACCGTCTTTCGGATTAAAATATGACAAACCGTTGTTTGTAGTAAGCCATACATAACCGTTCTCTCCTTCCCAAACGCCTATTACACTGTTATGAATCAAGCCATTACCGACATTGTATGCCTTAAAACGGCAATCTTTTCCTTCGCCCGTAACCTGATAAAATCCATTCCCATTGGTGGCTACCCATACCGTTCCGCTCTTGCCCTGACATACCGAAGTGATGCGTTCGGCAGTCCGTTCCGAAGGATTGTCCAGCTTATGGTCATAAAGAATATAGTCCAACGAATCTTTCCCGTAAGAATGCAGGTTTATCTGATACAACCCAGGAGTTGCACCTATCCACAAAATTCCTTCACGGGTGATGCATCCGCCCAATGTACCGAAAATACTGCCCTTCCGTCTGCCTTGAAACGGATCGCTTACCTTGCCCGTGTCTGGATGATAAACCAGTATTTCACGGTTCGTCCCTATCCAAAGCACCTGATTCAAAGTATCGTAAAGCAAAACACTGACATAAGCCTGTGATAAATCAGGATTGGCGGTCAAAATGGGATGAAAAACCTTGTTAGACAGATTATTCCCGTCTATCCAACCCAATCCTCCGCCCCATGTGCCAACATAGATGCGCCCTTTGCCATCGGAAGCCAACGCACTGACCGAATTATGACTTAGATGCGCCGGAGCTGCAGTCGTATAATGTTCAAAATCCTGGCGGCCTGCCCGCCGTAAGTTCAACCCTGCTTCTACAGTTCCTAACCAAAGCGAACCGTCTTTTTCCTCTAAAATCGCATTCACTAAATTGCCCGACAAACTGCCCGGAACTTCGGGCGAATGCAAATGGTTCTGAATCTGCAAACGCGAGACTCCCATCCGGTTCAAGCCCCCCACTTCAGTTCCTATCCATACCATATCTTCATCAGCGAGCATGCAATTAATGAAATTGCAATTCAAACCCGAACCGATACCCCCGTTCTCCCGTTGCTGGATACGGGTAAAATTATCGGTCACAGCATTATATAAGTTCAATCCTTTCAATGTTCCCACCAGCAAAGTACCGTCTGACATCACCGCGATATCCGTTACATAACTTTGCGACAAGGAAGATGAATCGTGCTCATTATAGGTATACGATTTCAGGATACGTTTTCCGATATTATAACGAAACAAACCGGTATCGGTGCCAAGCCAAACATCGTTTTGCCAAAAAGCGATGCACAACATGACGGCACCCGGCGGAAGCTGCAAGTGTTCATCTATCGGCAACGGCTTTTGCGGGGCAGACACATCTTCCTTCAACACAGACAACGAGCCTAAATAGTCAAACCAAAGATAGCCCTCGTGCTCACAGAATCCCAAACTGCGGTTATACAAATGGAGGTCACAAATCCGGATAACGGCACTCGCCCGACCGTCTTCGGAAAAAGAGATTTTATACAACGCATTGTCAGCCCCCACCCACATATTTCCTGCAGAAGAGCAATAAACGAAACTAGCAGACTGGAACTGATTGGCAACATACACCTCGCCCAGTTCCTCCGGAGCTACTAGCTGCAAGTGGTGTGCATCAAGAATATCGATTCCCTGTTCGCCAGCCAGCCAAATCCGCCCAAAACGGTCTTCACAAAACTTTTGGATAAAGTTACTCTTCAGACGGGTTTCACCTGAAAAAGCATTAAATGTCTCAAAACGATAACCATCGAAACGGGTCACCCCATTACCTCCCGTAGAAACCCATAAAAAACCTTCGCGGTCTTTCATCAAGTCCTCCACATAATTGCTAGGCAAACCATCGTCCATAGTCAAATGCGTAAACAGGTAATTGCCCTCTCCGTTTTGTGACGCAGCCGGAAGTGTGTACAAAAAAATACACATCCATACAGCCAATAACCCAACGTGTATCTTCATAATACTTGAAACCTTCATCTTTCTTCAACAAATATAATTATTTTTATCAAACAAATAAGAGAAACGAAGGGAAAAATAAGCACAAAATGCCAAAAATCCACTAAAGAAAGGCAAATATCCACCTCAATCCAGACCGGCACACCTATCTTTGTAATATCAGTATACATTATTAAATATAAAATTAAACATGAAAAACATGAATCGAAAACTCAACATGATTTTACTGGCACTCTTGTTATGTGCAGGCTGGCTTCCGGCTTCCGCCGCTGAAAAAGACACTACCTTCGTGGCATCAGGCAACCCTATCGTAAGTTATAAATACTTGGGCGACCCTGCGGCTTTAGTCTATGACGGGACGGTCTATATCTATGCCGGACACGATGAATGTCCTCCTCCCGAACAATATTACTTGATGAACGAATGGTGCATCTTGTCGACCACCGACATGAAAACCTTTACCGAACACACCTATACACTGAAAGCCAAAGACTTTAAATGGGCAAAAGGTGAAGCATGGGCAAGCCAAGTCATCGAGCGCAACGGGAAATTCTATTGGTATGTCACGGTGGAACATGCCACCATTCCCGGCAAATCTATCGGGGTTGCCGTAGCCGACTCGCCCCTCGGTCCATTCAAAGACGCACGAGGCTCTGCCTTAATAACCAACGACATGACCACCGAGTACACCTCTATCCGCTGGGACGACATCGACCCCACCGTTTATATAGACGAAGACGGACAAGCTTACCTCTTTTGGGGAAATACCCAATGTTATTATGCAAAACTAAAAGAAAACATGATAGAGTTGGACGGTCCGATTAAACCAATCCAATTGCCTCGCTTCACCGAAGCGCCATGGATACACAAGCACAACGGCTGGTATTACCTCTCATTCGCGTCCGAATTCCCCGAAAAAATATGCTACGCCATGAGCCGGAGCATCAACGGGCCATGGGAATACAAGGGCATATTAAACGAAATAGCCGGCAATTCGAATACCAACCACCAAGCAATTATCGACTTCAAAGGCAAATCATACTTCATCTATCACAATGGAAGCATCAATCCCAACGGATGCGGTTTCCGCCGTGCACTCTGCATCGACCGCCTTTATTATAACGAAGACGGCACCATTAAACGCATCCAAATGACAACAGAAGGCATAACAAAATAAAAACGAAGCAAGATGCATCAGCTTTCGAAGCTAGATGCATCCACAAACACATACGGCTTCATCATCCGATGAAGCCGTATGCATTTTTGTCAGCACCCGACTGACATATTGACAATATATCAAGACACAAAAAACCGATCGCAAATCAAACAAACCAACAAACGATTTGTATCGATTCCGACCGGTATTTTATCTAGTTCTAAGTGCTTACGTGAAGCTTATGCCTCTCCCTTGAATTCGCTCAATGGCGGAATAAAAGTCTTATCGGCACGTTGTTGTTCTGGCATACGGATAGGTCCGAAATTGCTTTCATATTTCGTAATGTTGTCTTGCAGAGCAAAAAGCAACCGTTTAGCGTTTTCAGGAGTCATCACGATACGCGACTGTACGTTGGCTTTCGGAGTTCCCGGCATGAGGCAGACAAAATCAAGAATGAATTCGGATGTGGAATGGGAAATAATTGCTAGATTTGCGTATGTACCTTGAGCCACTTCGTCTTTCAGTTCAATCTGCAACTGCCCTTGATTGTTCTTATTTTCGTTTTCCATGATTATTTACTTAAAATGATTATTAATTTATCGCTTACAAAAATAGCAAACTTTTCGCGATTATCGTTAGCCAGATTGGATTTTTTATTAAACTCATTCACAAAATGACGCAATCATCATCCAAGCAATGTTTTTATAGTGTCTTCCGAAACTGAAAGCACATTTGCTATTTCTGCAGAAGACATTCCACGCAAAGATAAATTCTTTGCAGCCGCATACAACACGTCTTTCTGACGTTTGATTTCCTCTTGTTGCTCGCGAAGCAAGCTATCTTTTTCAGCTAAAACTTGCTTCTGTTCTTCAAGAGCTTGCTTCTGTTCTTCAAGAGCCTGATCCTTCTTCTGAATTACCTGCTCCTTTTCCTGAATAGCCTGCTCCTTCTCCTGAATAGCTTGATCCTTCTCCTGAATAGCCTGATCCTTCTCCTGAATAGCCTGATCCTTCTCCTGAATTACCTGCTCCTTTTCCTGAATCTGTTTATCTTTCAGCATAATCGTTGTATCACGCGCTTCTATTTCAGAAAGGATTTCATCCTCTACCTGCATTTCCCTACGAACCTCAGGAGAAGCTGCAGCCATCACCAAACGATTGACCAACAAACGCCCGTCTTTATCCATATCTTCATCGTCTATTTTAAGCAAATGATCATCAGAAGCAATCCTGTATTCCTGATCGAACACACAAAGAATACGCTCCAAATGATTACGGGTACGCCCCTTCAAATAAGGAAGCTGCACAATAATACTATCATGAGTCAAACTCTCGATAAAGGGATCAGGCACTCCCCCCTCTATGATATTATTCTCATAATCCAAATAACGGCGGCGAACATATACCACAGGCTCTTGCAAATCACCTAATTTATGTCCTAATATATAAATAGAAATAATAGGCAAACCATAACCACCCGGATTCCCGTCTTCCGGTACATTCTCATTATTGAGATACTGCGCACCTAAATACTGCCGGAAACGCAACGTCTCGGTAGAAAGCCATGTTTTCTGCAATTCAATCAACACCAAATGTTCTTCTCCTGCTGCATTCCGAATCTTTGCGGAAAAGTCGATGCGAAACAAAGAAATACGTGTCTGCCGCACATTTGTATATTCATTGCGCCGCATTTTCAACTCACACACTTCCTGTTTCAACAAAGCGGAAAGCAACACTTTTGCCGCACGTTCATCTTCCAATAGGAACTTGAACACCGAATCGTATATAGGGTTAGCAATTATAGTCATCTGTATTCTATTTTAAAGTTTAACATTCATATCCGGTCCCGAAAGAATCTTACGGTATTCTTCAGGCGAAGCCAGTACCTCAATAGCTTTCTTTAAGTCAGCATCATCTTTCAGGCGCTGTATGGCCGCCCCGCGCTGGTAGAAATAACGGGTCGCGATTTCTTCGGCTATCTGTTCTTTAATCGGCTTGGCAAAATAATCCAAGTCGCGGTCGAGATTATGATTTAACTTCTGCTCAAGTGCCTTGAACTCTTCTTTAGCACCTTCCATATATCCTTCGAACTCTGCCACTTCTTTCAAGGTCTTCAACAGCTGTTCGCTTTGGCGGTCATAGGTAAAATCCGCCGCTTTTACCAATTTCTTGAAATCGGCATAATCGGCATCTGTAATCTGTAAGGAATCAATCGATGCCAACACAGGATGGTCCAAACAATACTGAGTGGCATAATCGAAAATCAAATCTTCATTCACCAAATAAAACAAAATGTTCGGAAACTTATCTCCCTTTACTTCTATGTCGGGACGGATTCCTCCCCCATCGCGCACTTCACGCCCAGCCGCTGTATGGAACACATTCGTCAGGCTGTCGGGAATAGGGGCAACTGAACCGTCGGCATTCTTCTTGGCATAATCTATCGCCTGAATGCAACGCCCGCTGGGAATATAATATTTTGAAGTGGTCACCTTCAAAGTGCCGTTATAAGGCAATTGGCGCGTAGTCTGCACCAATCCTTTCCCATACGTGCGGGTGCCGATAATAACAGCACGGTCTAAATCCTGCAACGAACCGCTCAATATTTCAGAAGCCGAAGCTGTAATCCCGTTCACCAATATGGCAAGCGGAATCTCGGTATCAATCGGCTCATTCGTTGTCTTAAAAGAACCTGCCGCCTGCCGGAGCTTTCCTTTAGTCACCACAATCTCCTTTCCTTTCGGCACAAAGAAATTGATAATGTCGACCGCTTCCTGCAACGAACCTCCGCCATTGTCGCGCAAATCGAAAATCAATGCCTTCGCACCTTTATCTTTCAGTTCAATAAACGCTTTTTTCACATCCTTTGAACAATTATCGGTAAAACTCGAAAGAGCCAAATAACCGACGCTATCCTGCACTATGCCGTAATAAGGCACCGGATTGTTGCGGATATTCTTACGGGTTAGCTTAAATTCTATAACCGTACTGTCATTTTTCATGGGGCGGAGTACCTTCAATATAAACGAAGTACCCGGCTCGCCACGCAAAGCATCACTGACTTTCGAAGAGAAGTCTTGCGGTTTCATATCACCACGCACCATTTCTTTCCCACCTACCGAAAGTATAATATCTCCAGCCTTTACTCCGGCTTCTGCTGCCGGCATACCTTCCACCGGCTCAATGATAGCAATGCGATCCTTTTTCTCATAATAACGGATTACTGCCCCTATACCTCCATATTTTCCGGTAATCATCTCCTTCAAGCTGCTCATTTCCTCCTCTGGATAATATTCGGTATACGGGTCGGTCAAAGCCAACATTCCGTTTACCCCATTCTGAATCATCTTTTCAGGATTGATGGTATCAACATAAAACAAGTCAAGTTCCTTGAAGATCGCATTGAAAATATCCAAATTCTTCGCCACTTGAAAATTACGGTCATCGTCTTTATCAGTAAAGCTGGATAATCCCAATCCTATCAACACTACAAATGCACCTAAAAGTATTTTTTTCGTATTCATAACTCCTTTATCTAAATTCCGAATTACAAAGAAACACATTATTCTGTTTCGGCTAGCAGAACAATGCCAAGATTTAACTTTACTTAGTTGTTGCAGCCTTTTCACACCATCATAACTAAAAAAATCAATAAAATAAGGATTCATGCAATATTTTTTCGCCAAAGTTGTTGCATATTTCAAAAGAAGCTAGTACCTTTGCCACGCAATTGAGAAAAACACTCTTCAGTAGCTCAGTCGGTTAGAGCATCTGACTGTTAATCAGAGGGTCGTTGGTTCAAGTCCAACCTGAAGAGC
>ENA-OXEE01000052-OXEE01000052.1-human-gut-metagenome-genome-assembly--contig:-NODE-52-length-76106-cov-26.3297_pt1 | contig 76106 bp, 63 predicted proteins | sample MGYA00249824_ERZ652242 | MGnify/ENA primary metagenome ERZ652242 (study PRJEB26925, sample SAMN05826943) | human gut metagenome | biome: ENVO:2100002; feature: ENVO:00000062; material: ENVO:00002003... | reverse complement strand
GGTTTGACTTCTCCGACATACTGAGGACATTCCTTGTAAGCCAGTACGGACAATGAAATGCCGGAGTAAGTTCCTTCAGGGCAATATCCTTCACATGGTAGCGAATATTCAGGAACTCTTGCAGATGCTTGTAAACGACCAGATATTTTGAAAGCGTGGCTTTGGCTTTCATGCCGGCTTCCACCTGTTTTGCATAATCCTCGTTGTGCTGGCGGAACACCTGCATCAGTGTATGGCAGCGGTGTTCCAGTCCGAGAAAGGCATTCTTCACTTTTTCAGCCGTCACAAAATTGTCACGCTCCATGATTTCCTGATAATGCCTGTTGATGCTCACACGCATCTTGTCAAGCAGGCGGTTTGTTTCAAGTGCGGCTGAACTTCTTCCCGTGACACGTCCGCCTTTCGTGTCCCACAATTTGGGATCGACCGAAAGTTTGCTGCTGAATTGCGTCTGCGTTCCGTCCACTGTGATACGTCCCATAACCGGTACTGTACCGTCTTTCTTCACTGCCTGTCTTTTCAGGTAGAAGATAACTGAAAATGTACTCTTCATCGTTCTAAAATTTTTTTGGTTTCAAATTTAGTTCGTGAAGAATCCTTCGTCGCTACGCAAATCATTGAGGAATACTGCAATTCTCGTTCACGCCGCATTTTCTTGCGTGAGTTGTTAGTAACTCACTGGAAGTTAGTGTTTTCTATATTCTTCCAACCTCGTCATAACCTGTTTTGGGCATGGTCACGAATTGGTAACGGTGCGATGTCCTAACTTGGCTTTTTCATTGCTTTTTCTGTCTTTCATTTTTTCAAGCCATCTTCCTAAAACGCCTATCTGCCAATAACTTTGCTACATTTTTCTGTTTATCACTTTTTATTCGTACTTTTGTATCATAAATATCATAATAGTCACTTCAACTAATATTAGAAAGATGAAAAAACATGTCGTTTGTTACTGCAAAGCGGTGATTACCGCTTTCTTGCTCAGTCTGTGTGTGGGTTTATATGCCCAAAATACCAAACCGTTTGTTATTCCGGAATTGAAAGAATGGAAGGGAGCGGATGGATTTTTTATTCCCGGTGAGAGTTCGCGTATTATTTATAAAAACGATGCACTGAAAGGTGTGGCCCAACAGTTTGCTGCAGATTATCAAACGATGTTCGGGCGGTATCTTGAAGTAGCTCAAGGAAAGCCGCAAAAGGGAGATTTTGTACTTGCCTACGGAAAAAATAAAAAACTGGGAACGGAAGGATACGAAATCAATGTAACGGATGTGGTGAAAATATCGGCTCTTAATACCACAGGAGCGTATTGGGCTACACGTACGTTGCTTCAAATCAGCGAACAGGAAGATAACAGGCAGTTGCCTAAAGGCTATATGCGCGATTGTCCGGACTACGGAACCCGTGGATTCGTAATCGATTGTGGACGTAAGTTTATTCCAATGTCCTATCTGCGCGACCTTGTTAAAATCATGTCGTATTATAAAATGAACTTCCTTCATATCGTATTAAACAACAATGGTTTCAAGCAATATTTCAATAATGATTGGAATCGTACTTATGGGGCATTCAGGTTAGAATGTGAGACTTTTCCCGGTCTGACCGCGCGCGACGGTTATTATACCAAGAAAGAATTTATTGATTTCCAAAAAGAGGCTTCTGCTCAGTTTGTTGAAATTATTCCGGAAATAGACTCTCCTGCACACTCGCTTCCGTTTACCCATTATAAACCCGAATTGGGCAGTGAGGAATACGGAATGGACCATCTGAACCTGTCGAATCCCGAAGTGTATACTTTCATGGATGCGCTTTTCAAAGAATACCTTGAAGGAGAAGAACCCGTATTTCAAGGCCCGAAAGTACATATCGGTACAGATGAGTATTCTAACAAGAAAAAAGAAGTGGTAGAACAGTTCCGTGCTTATACCGACCATTACATTAAGTATATAGAGAGCTTTGGCAAGCAAGCCTGCGTATGGGGTGCGCTTACCCATGCAAATGGTAAGACTCCTGTAAAATCAGAGAATGTAATAATGTATACATGGTACAATGGTTTTGCTGCTCCGAAAGATATGGTTGAACAAGGATATAAGATAATCAGTATTCCCGATGGGTTGACTTACATTGTTCCGCAGGCGGGTTATTATTATGATTATTTGAATATCAAAAACCTGTACGATGAATGGACGCCTGCCCATGTGGGTGATGTAGTTTTCGACGAGAAAGATCCGGCTATTGTGGGCGGTATGTTTGCCGAGTGGAATGATATTGTTGGCAACGGAGTTTCTGTAAAAGATATTCATCATCGTGTGTTCCCTGCGCTTCAGACGGTAGCAACGAAAACATGGAATACATCTCCTTCATTGCCTTTCAGTGAGTTTGATACGTACAGAAAAACATTTAGTGAGGCTCCCGGCGTAAATCAGTTGGCGAGAATAGGGGATACTCCGGGAATTGTATACGAAAAAGAAGAACTAAAGGCAGGAGACAAGCTCCCTTATCCTGAGATAGGCTATGATTATACTGTAACATTTGATGTGGAAGCATCGGAAGAAGATTTCGGAACAGAATTATTCAGGTCGCCTAATGCGGTATTCTACCTTTCAGATCCGATAAAAGGAATGTTTGGTTTTGCCCGTGATGGATATTTGAACACATTTGATTTCCGCCCTTACCCCAAAGAAAAATTCACTGTCACAATAATGGGCGACAATGTTTCTACCTCGTTATTTATCAATAATAAACTGATTGAGCGGATGGATGTTGAAAAACGTTATCTCAATGGCGGCATAGAAGAAAAAAATAATTTTATACGCACGTTGGTGTTCCCATTGGAAACGGCAGGAAACTTTAAGAGTAAGATTACAAATTTGAAGATATATAATTATAAAAAAGAGTAACATTTCTTGTCTTCTTGTTGCATTTCAAAGAAAAGAGAAGTAACAAAGAGAGGGTGTCAAGATTCAGTTTATTAATCTGAAACTTGACACCCTTTATTGGTAATAAGAAAAAGCCGTATCAATCCTATTCTAAGTAATGATTTGACGCAAGATTTGATGTTGCCATTTTGGTAAACATTTGGTAAATATTCGTGTTTATTCTGCGCGAAAATCGTGTAAAACCGCATAATAAAAATAGGCGGACAAAACCTGTTTAAAAGGTTTTATCCGCCTTATTTATCTGTAAATTAGGTTTCTTTTATGCTTCCTCAATAGCAGCCTGCGCCGCAGCCAAACGAGCGATAGGCACACGGAACGGAGAACAAGAAACATAGTTCAAGCCTACTCGGTGGCAGAACTTAACTGATGAAGGTTCGCCGCCATGCTCACCACAAATACCGCATTTCAGTTCAGGACGAACGGAACGACCTTTTTCTACTGCCATCTTGATAAGTTGACCTACACCGTTTTGGTCGAGAACTTGGAACGGGTCTACTTTCAAAATCTTCTTTTCCAGATATACCGGCAAGAAAGAAGCAATATCATCGCGTGAGTAACCGAATGTCATCTGAGTCAGGTCATTGGTTCCGAATGAGAAGTATTCGGCGTGAGAAGCAATGCGGTCGGCGGTCAACGCTGCACGCGGCACTTCAATCATCGTTCCTACTTTGAAGGGGATTTCGATGCCTTCTTCTTTAAATACTTCGGCAGCAGTCTGACGGATTACGCGCTCTTGGGCTTCGAATTCGTACAGAATACCGATGAGCGGAACCATAATTTCGGGTTTGGGGTCGTATCCTTCGCGTTTCAATTCGCAAGCTGCACTGATGATGGCACGGGTTTGCATTTCGGTGATTTCGGGATATGTGTTACCCAAGCGGCAACCGCGGTGACCCAACATCGGGTTGTGTTCGCAGAGACTTTCTACGCGGTGGCGGATGTACTCAACGGTAACACCCATTGCCTGCGCCATTTCTTCCTGACCTTTTGCATCGTGCGGTACGAATTCGTGCAAAGGCGGGTCGAGCAGACGAACGTTGACGGGCAGTCCGTCCATCGTTTTGAAGATTTCTTTAAAGTCAGCTTTCTGGTAGGGCAACAGTTTCGCCAATGCTTTTTTACGTCCTTCGGCATCTTCTGCAAGAATCATTTCACGAACGGCTACGATCTTTTCATCATCGAAGAACATGTGTTCCGTACGACACAATCCGATACCTACTGCTCCAAAGCTGCGTGCATCTTGTGCGTTGCGCGGCGTGTCGGCGTTGGTACGTACCTGCAAGCGGCTGTATTTGCTGCACAAGTCCATCAGTTCGGCAAAGTCTCCGGAGAGCTGGGCGGGTTCGGTTTGTATTTCACCGGCGTAAACGCATCCGTTCGAACCGTTTATTGAGATGTAATCGCCTTCTTTCAGCAGCGTACCTTCGATTTCTACCGTGCGCGCCTTGTAGTCTACGTTGATAGCTCCGGCTCCTGAAACGCAACACTTACCCATACCGCGGGCTACTACCGCAGCGTGAGAGGTCATACCTCCGCGGGCAGTCAGAATACCTTCGGCAGCAGTCATTCCGGCGAGGTCTTCGGGAGATGTTTCGATACGAACCAATACGGTGCGGTGACCGTTGGCGTGCCAAGCAGCCGCATCTTCAGCGAAGAATACGATGCGTCCACATGCAGCGCCCGGAGAAGCCGGTAATCCGCGTGTAAGCACTTTCGCACGAGACAACGCTTCTTTGTTGAATACCGGGTGAAGCAGTTCGTCGAGCTTGTTTGGTTCGCAACGCATCAACGCTGTTTTTTCGTCAATCATTCCCTGATGAAGCATTTCCATTGCGATACGTACCATTGCAGCTCCCGTACGTTTACCGTTGCGGGTTTGCAGGAACCACAACTTGCCTTCCTGAACGGTGAACTCCATATCCTGCATGTCGTGATAGTGGTTTTCCAACTTGGTTTGCAGTTCATCGAGTTCTTTGTAGATTTCCGGCATAGCCTCTTCCATAGAAGGATATTTGCTTGCACGTTCTTCTTCAGAGATGCCTTGCAGTTCGGCCCAACGCTGAGAACCGATTTTCGTAATCTGTTGCGGAGTACGGATACCGGCTACCACGTCTTCGCCCTGTGCGTTAATCAGATATTCGCCGTTAAACAAGTCTTCTCCCGTAGCAGCATCGCGTGAGAAGCATACTCCCGTAGCCGAAGTATCGCCCATGTTTCCGAACACCATCGCCTGAACGTTAACCGCCGTACCCCATTCAGCCGGTATGCCTTCCATCTTGCGGTAAAGGATAGCGCGCTCGTTCATCCACGAATCGAACACTGCACAGATAGCTCCCCACAGTTGTTCGTATGCGCACGATGGGAATTCTTTGCCGGTTTGGGCTTTGACGGCAGCCTTAAAGCGTACTACCAGTGCTTTCAGGTCATCAACGTCCAGTTCGTTATCCAGACGGACACCTTTCGCTTTCTTAACATCCTCGATGATAGCTTCGAACGGGTCGATGTCTTCTTTGTTGGTAGGTTTCATGCCCAATACCACGTCGCCATACATCTGTACGAATCGGCGGTAAGAGTCCCATGCAAAACGTTCATTGCCGGTCTTGCGTGCCAATCCTTCTACCACTTCGTCATTCAGTCCCAGATTCAAAATCGTGTCCATCATACCCGGCATGGAAGCACGTGCACCTGAACGTACAGAAACCAGCAGCGGATTTTCGATATCGCCGAATTTTGATTTCATCAGCGTCTCAACCCCTTTGATGGCATCTTCAACATCTGTTTTCAGCAAAGCCACCACTGCTTCTTTTCCTTTTTCAAAGTATTCGTTACATACATCCGTAGTGATGGTGAAACCGGGAGGAACGGGGACACCGATCAGATTCATTTCGGCGAGGTTAGCACCTTTACCACCCAATAGATTTCTCATGTCTGCTTTCCCTTCGGCATGTCCGTTGCCGAACGTATAGACTCTTTTTGTATCCATATCGTTAAAAGATTTTATAGGTTATAATATGTTTTTCAGTATCATACAATGTTTTTCATTGAGCCTGTCCAAACCTTCCGTCCTACGGGAGTACAAGGGAAAAATTCTCCGCCGGATGCCTCGAAAAACACTACCGTTTGCGTAAGGTATTCCATGCGGAAGCGTTAACCATTTCTACCCATAGCGTTCATCGGTTCTATGGGTAGCGTTTTTTGCAAGTTCCCGACAGGGGCGTACTGCTGCTTAGAAACAAGCCCTCCTGCTGTTTCGGTCACAAATCTAACCATATTCTTTGAAATTTCACAACGAAAGGGCGGAAAAAATACTATGTTTTGTAATATAGACTTTGCAAAATTAACTTCTTGCCAAATATTGCTCGATTGTCAGAAAAAATGCCTATATTTGTTCCCAAATTGGTCTTAGAGAAAATAAACGTGACACGAAAGAAGAAAGAACTTCCGTTATTGGAAAAAGTAACGATATCCGACGTAGCTGCAGAAGGAAAAGCGTTGGCAAAAGTGAATGATTTGGTAGTATTCGTCCCTTATGTAGTTCCGGGCGATGTGGTGGATTTACAGGTGAAGCGTAAGAAAAATCATTATGCCGAGGCTGTCGCTGTAAAGTTTTATGAGAAATCGCCTCTTCGCGTAGAGCCGTTTTGTCAGCATTACGGAGTGTGCGGCGGATGTAAATGGCAATGCCTTTCATACGAAGAACAGATAAAATACAAGCAGAAACAAGTTTTCGATAATCTGACCCGCATCGGGAAGATAGAGTTGCCGGAATTTATGCCTATTTTAGGCTCGAAGAAGACGGTTTTCTATCGGAACAAGCTGGAATTTACATTTTCAAACAAGCGTTGGCTCACAGAGGATGAGGTAAAACAGGATGTGAAGTACGAACAGATGAATGCAGTAGGGTTTCATATCCCCGGTGCGTTCGACAAGGTGCTGGCTATCGACAAATGCTGGTTGCAGGACGACATATCGAACCGAATCCGGAACGCCATACGCGATTATGCTTACGAACATGATTATGCCTTTTTCAATCTGCGCACGCAAGAAGGCATGTTGCGTAACATGATGGTACGCACCTCGTCGACCGGCGAGCTGATGGTGTTGCTGCAATGCAAGATTACCAACGAGGGTGAACTTGCCAAGATGAAAGAACTGCTGCAATACGTGGCCGACAGTTTCCCCGAAATCACATCCTTATTATATGTAATAAATAATAAATGTAACGATACCATCGGCGATTTGGATGTAGAGGTGTTTAAGGGGAAAGACCATATCTTTGAAGTAATGGAAAACCTGCGCTTCAAGATAGGGCCGAAATCGTTCTACCAAACCAATTCGGAGCAGGCCTATGAACTGTATAAAGTAGCCCGCACCTTTGCGGGGCTTACCGGAGAAGAATTGGTGTACGACCTGTATACAGGGACAGGTACCATCGCCAACTTCGTGGCGCGTCAGGCAAAGAAGGTTGTCGGCATCGAGTACGTGCCCGAAGCAATAGAAGATGCGAAGGTAAATTCTGAAATCAACGGCATAACGAATACTTTATTCTATGCCGGCGACATGAAAGATATCCTGACCCAAGATTTTATAAACGAACACGGGCGTCCCGACGTAATCATAACCGACCCTCCGCGTGCGGGTATGCACAACGATGTGATTGACGTGATACTGTTTGCTGAGCCCAAGCGCATTGTGTACGTAAGCTGTAATCCGGCTACTCAGGCGCGCGACCTCCAGCTATTGGATGTAAAATATAAAGTAACGGCAGTTCAGCCGGTAGATATGTTTCCGCATACACACCATGTAGAAAATGTCGTGTTATTAGAAAAGCGTTAAGAAGATAAAGAAGATGATGAACAAGAGAAAAAACACCGGATATAACAGGATGCCTCACGCAGCTTCGCGTTATACTATATATAATGTAACAGAACCGATGGAGCTGATGGACTTTCTGATGAAGAAGATGGCAGGCATCAGCAGAACACGTGTAAAGGCTCTGCTTACGAATCGTGTGGTATTGGTGGACAATAATATCCAGACGCAATACAATTTCCCGCTGCTTCGGGGCATGAAAGTGCAGGTCAGCAAAGAGAAACATAAACATGAGTTCCGTCATCCCATGTTGAAAATATTATATGAGGATGCTTATATCATCGTAGTAGAAAAGAAAGAGGGACTTCTGTCGGTGGCTTCCGAACATCAAAAGGAACGCACGGCGCAACATATTCTGACTGAATACGTAAAACGTCAGAATCGGAATAACCGAGTGTTTGTGGTCCACCGTTTAGACCGTGAGACTTCGGGGGTTATGATGTTTGCCAAAGATGAAAAAACACAACATAATTTGCGAGACAACTGGCATGATATTGTTTTCGACCGTCGGTATGTGGCTCTTGTCATGGGAGACATGGAGAAAGATCAGGGCACGGTAGAGTCGTGGCTCACCGACCGTAAACTTTATGTCAGTTCGTCGCCCTACGACGATGGCGGGAAGTATTCGGTAACTCATTATCGTACGATTAAGCGTGCGAACGGTTTTTCGATGATTGAACTCCAACTGGAGACTGGGCGCAAGAACCAAATCCGCGTGCACATGCAGTCGTTAGGACATCCGGTGGTGGGAGACATGCGTTACGGTTGTGAAACAGACCCTTTGAGACGTCTGGCATTACATGCGTTTAAGTTATGCTTTTATCATCCCATTACGGGCGAAACCATGAATTTTGAATTGCCATATCCTATGCCATTCAGATCATTAATGCAACGGTAAAAAAACATGATTAAAAATATAGTATTTGATTTCGGTGGAGTAATAGCTCCCATCAGCCGCGATAGGGCAGTAGAAGCGTTTATTCGTTTAGGATTGACAGATGCTGATATACGTTTGGACAAGTATCACCAAACAGGCATTTTCCAACAATTAGAAGAAGGAAAGATAGATGCAAATACTTTTCAGGAAAGGCTGGGTGAGCTTTGTGGCCGTAAGTTGGAATGGGAAGAAACAAAAGAAGCATGGTTAGGTTTCTTTACGGGAGTGAATCCGGATATTTTAACTTATCTGGAAGATTTGCGGACTCGCTATCGTCTTTTCGTTTTGAGCAATACCAATCCTTACGTGATAGACTGGGCATGTAGCAGTCAGTTTTCTCCGTCAGGAAAATCCCTGAATGAATATTTCGACAAGTTATATCTTTCTTACAAGATAGGCTATACGAAACCGGATAATCATATTTATGATTTTATGATAAAAGACGCAAGTCTGATTCCTTCGGAGACCCTGTTTGTGGATGATGGCCCGGCAAATATAGAAAAAGGCAAAGAGTTTGGGCTACACACTTTTTGTCCTTTAAACGGAGAAGATTGGCGGGAAAAATTAAAAAATATATTGCAAAGCCTTGCATAAGTAAATAAAAAAGCATACCTTTGCATCGCTTTTAAGGAAAAGCTTTCGGGGTGTAGCGCAGTCCGGTTAGCGCACCTGCTTTGGGAGCAGGGGGTCGTGGGTTCGAATCCCGCTACCCCGACGGTTAAGAATCAAGGAGTTACGACTTATCGTAACTCCTTTTTTTGTTGTCCGAATGGGGCATTTGCCCCATTCGGTATGGATTAACGTCATTCCTGACAAGGGCGTACGCCATGACCTGCACTTTTGGTGAATTGGTCTAATGGCCATACCCAATAATTAGTATAGAGAGTAAGATTATGGGCGTATGTAGACTCGGTCGACGTTGCCGACCAAGTATGTCCTAGCGAACCTACTGCCGATAGGTGTCCTCCTGATGAAATTCGTTCTCCTGTTAAAGGAAAGAAAATGGTTCCTTCCGTCTTGTTTGGTCCGCAGTAGAAGTTCCATCCCGGTATGCTGCTATTCCATTCTCCGTTGTATTTATCAACAGTATTGGTGACGTTTTCCCCTGTTGTGGTGAATCCTGTAAAGGCATTGCTTGGTGGTAGCGTGAAACCTACCGGACAAGGGTCGTACACGGTTTTTGTTACGGGATTGTCGTTGAAGTTCTTGCCATTAGTGTTGTTATCCGCATTCCATAAATTGAAGTACATATTTTCTCCTCCGATTTCTTTTTGCATCACATCGGGCTTGCGAATGTAGTTTTTGATACACTCGTTACCAAACGGGAATGACTCTACTGCATGGTTGGCTGTTGAAGCAATCCCCGCTGCGTTATACCACGTTTTATTTCCACTTCCGCTGGATGGACGCAGGGGGTCTTTGCGTCCCCATTCGTAGAAAGTACAGTTCCCTCGGGTAGAGGCAGTTGCTTCTGTTTGGTTAATGGTGATGACACGTGTTTGCCCGTGGGCAGTGAACCGTATCCGACAGCTTCGGGCTGCATAATTGATGACTTCTCCTTCACACCAGCCCAAATGAACAGGCATCAGGTTGTGGGATACATTCTGATGATTGGTCACCTTGATAGTATGGTATACATCCTCATCCGTTACCCAGATATGCCAAGACCAAAGAATCGTATTCTGATTGTCTTTAATAGCTATAAGCGCATTCCCCTGTCGGATACTTCCTTTGTTTACCGTAAACGAAATTGTTCCGCCGTTGGTTCCGCTGTTATACTTAATGTCGGTTACCAGCGAGGGGGCATCCTGCCAAACCAGTTCGGCTTTTGCAGGAATGCACCCCGCATTTTTAGCGATATAAGGGTCGGTTATGCCATTGCCCAAATGATTGATGAACGGGTTCAGCGTTCCCTGTATGGAAGCCTTAGAAGTAAACGCCGAGCGGTTAGTCTGTCCGTTTTTGATGGCATTGCCGTATACCAAAGGGAAAGAATACGTTCCCGGTGCGTTCACAATGTAACAGTTAGCCGTGTTTTCCACATCTGCCGCACCCGTACTGTTCGACAGGTTGTAAGGAATGGCTTTGGAGCCTTTCTCTGCTGTTGCACGAAGGGCTGCCGTATGGACGCTTTGAGATACACCGGTTTGTGGAGTAATTGCAGCATTAAATGAAGTGGCTGTTTCGCTTCCCGTTCCGCTTGAGGTGAACTCGGTGAGCCAGTCGGGTTTGGTGTTACTCCACGTCACTCCGTTGTTGGTCGAGTATTGGGAAGTCCATTCTACCGGCTCTGTAACCCCCTGATTGTTTTTTCGGTAACTGGTAACGCTGTACGATTGCGTGCCGCCCAAATAATTAAAGTTCAAGGTTTCGGAGGAAACCGTCAGTGTGTACTGCCAGTTAATCGAGGTACTTGAAAGTTGATATGTAACCGTTTTTCCCATTTGCCATACGCTTTTTCCGATATGTCCTGTAAGGATATTGTCGGTTATTCCATCATTGAACACTACTTCGATTACCGCATTGTCGGGTAAAGTTTGCGGAATCATCATGAAAGTTTGCTCCGGAGCGGTGATTGCTGTATTGGGAGCTCCCGAAGTCGGCCGATTCAGCGTTTGCGAGAAGTCTTTCGGACTGCTGACACGGCTCCACGTGTCTGTTCCGAAGTCATAAACTCCTGTCGAGTTCACACCTTTAAGCGTAACGCTTTTTACGGTGCCTGCCTTCATGTCGCTGCCGCATACAAATTTTACAGCCGTCAAAGCATGGCGGAACTTCAGATTAACCGCTGTATTAGCTCCGCCGTTGATTTCTTCCGATGCTGCCACCAGCAAATCCAGTTGCTCCGCTACATTGTCTGGAACAGTGCAGGATACAGTCGGCGCTCCAGCGATTTGCCCGGAGAGCTGATAGGCACTGTTGTTTTGAGGCGCATAGGCAAAGAATTTCAGTTTGTAAGCGTTGCCGGGCCAGTAATGAGTAGACACCGGAAGCCATGAGTTGCCTGTTTTGCTGACCGGAACATCATACATGTAATTCGGTTTCTGCGTATTGTTCCAATTGCCGGTATATGCATAAGCCGATATACCGAACGCATCGTACATATTATTCGTGGCGACAGGAGTAGAACGGGTGGCCGGAATGCTGTCGGAAGAGAGGGGAGATGCGATGCTGTCAGCATAAAGTGTATGCAGATAAAATGCTTTCCCACCATCCGACTGTAGGGCAGATACTGTAGAACGTGTCTCTGCTCTGCCTTCGTTTTGGTCAAAAGAAATCCAAGTGTTTTGAATTTCCGTAGTAAAGCTGATACGGTTTCCCGCACGGGGCTGTTCTATTTCATCGGTACAAGAAGTCGTGAGAACAAATATTGCAAATAATCCTTGAGCGATCAGGTGGTGTATAAGTCTATGATTTGTCATACATTCATATTTAATTTTTTCGTGAAGTTAATAATCAAGAAAAACTTTAGGCTGGATTATGAATGTACTTTGTTCTATGAATATATGCTTGAATTACAGTGATATGCCCCTTTAATGCAATGTACATTTTCGTTACCTTTTCTGTGCGAATCGGTTCTTATGCGGGAGTGTAAGGCTGAAAAACTAAAAAAGGCAAAGGAATTTTCATCCTCTGCCTTTTCGTTTTTAGTATTTAATGCTCAGGCTAATAGAAAACCAAAGCTCAGGTTATTTTTACATGTTCATCGGAACTTCTACAGTTTCCCAGTCATCTACCGTAACAGTGAACTTGATAGCACCACCTAAGATGTCTTCACCACCGGTTCCGGGAGTTTCGTCGGTATCCGTACCACCGCCGGGATTTTCCGGATTCGGGTCAACTTTACCGGCACCACCGCCGTCAGAGCAGAAAGTCAGGTTATAAACATACTTCTTGCCCGGTTCCCATTGTGCGACAGTTTTATTATCGATTGCTACGGCTGAATAAGCATACTTGCCATCTTTGTTGTCATCAGCAGTAGGAGCAGGGTAAATCAATGTTTCACCGGCATCGCTTATATTGGAAATGCGGCAGAGAACGGCAAGGTAAGCACCCTGCTTGTTGATATCAGCCTCGGGGTCGTTCTTTTTTGCATTCCACGGAGTAATCTGTTGCGGGATAATCATGAAATTGTTTTCACCAAACATAACAGACTGGAATTCGTTGGTCAGTGTCACAGCTTTAGTTCCGTTGCTGTAATAAGCCTTTGCAGGAATGTTCTGATCGGCTTGATTGCTCCAGTTGCTGATCGGCAATTTACCAGAGAGAACAGATTCCGGGAAAGTAAGAGTGGCTTTCGTTGCCATGTTTACTAACTTCACTCCGATTATCTCAACCTTCACAGATGCTGCTTTCTCATTCTTAGCTTTCACTTCGATTTGTGACAAAGCATGTTTGAAGGTCAAAGGCACAGGAGCATTGTTATAAGTTTCCTTCGTACCGGTATTGTAAGCCACCAGCAAGTCTTTGTGCTCGGTTACGTTGCCTGCCGGAGTGAAATCGGTAATTGTTTTTGCATCTTTGGTAATCGAAACCGTACCTTTTCCGGTGGCAGGACCATTGGCGTATGCATAGAATTTTAATGCATAGTTCGGCCAATAGTAAGTTTGCGCAGTGTTCCATCCATCGCCGCCTTTTGTTACCGTAGTGGCAAATTCTGTTCCGGCATCCTTAATGGCTGTTACTTTGAAAGTAGACAAAGAGGCTGTGGTTTCCTGATTTGCGCGTGTAGCGTTGTCAATCAGGGTTCGGAAAGAAATAGCGCTTCCGGTGTTTACATCCACAATCTCGTCGTTGGAGCAAGCCACCAACATCGTAGAGGCAATTGCCATGCTTAAAAAAACGTTTTTCTTCATATAAATTATAATTAGTGATTAATGGTGTTAGTTTGTTATATACTTATCTTAGCTACATAGATATACTTATTTCTACCGTACTCCATTCGTCTACGTCGGGGTTAAATCCTCCGCCGTTGTCTATGGGTTTGGGGAGGGGAAGCCCGTCGAGCAGGATGTGTACGTTGGCAGGGTCGGGGGCATTGTGTATCTTTTCGGTTACATCATACGTAAAACTGTATTTCTTCCCGTCGTTCAGTATGGCATACACCGTAAGATACTGAGTGTTGGTCGATGTGGCGGGATACCCGAAAGTATAAAAGTCCGCGTTTACAGTCGACTTGCCGTCGGATGTCATCTCGAACGGCAGGGTAGCCAGTTCTTCTGCCGGCTGGTTTGTTCCCAGCATGAAGCCGTCTGACATATCCGTAAGTGAGCCGAACAGCTCCCCTTCGGTAAGGTATTTCAGGTTTTCCACGTTTCTGATTTCCACCGTGTAATGGCGCACTATGGCTTTCGGATACAGGATCAGTGTCTGTCCTTCTGCAGAAGCTACCACCTCTACCTCTTCGATGTGGTCGCTCCACAGCATGTCGGGGGTAGACTTTACCCGTTGCCCGCCGGTACTTCCTGCACGCGGAACCGGACGCGGGAAAACCCCGTCTGCCAGATACGCTTCAATGCTTTCGTAGTGGTCGGTGTTTCGGATAATGATAAACTCCGTGTCGTTGTTCATACAAAGTGCGCGGTAACGTCCGGCAGGGACAGTTATTTTTCCTCCCGTTCGGTTGCCGAATTCATAAATCAGCGGCTCTTTTCCCGTTTCGGGGAAAAGATAAAGGCGCATACTTGCAGGGTGAGCTTCGGGTGCATATTTCCAGTCGAATATCACTTGCAATTCTGCCGTGTGAGCGTGGACAAAACACAGTTCTTTATGCTCGCACGCCGTGAGCAGGCATATTATGATGATAAAGATTAAGCCGTAAAAAGTTTTCATCGTCTGCCTCCTTTCTTTGCATTATAGTTTCCATTGCCAAGCAGCCATACCAGCGACACTTCTGCTTTCGTCGGACCAAACCAACGGCGCTGTTTGGTTGCCTGCCATACATAGTGATTATCCATAGGCAAATATTCGTAATACGTTCCGCCCCAGTAACCCACACCGATTACGAAGTCGAGGTTCAGCCGTCGGGTTACGGGCAATGAGTAACCGTATTCCAGTCCGGCGCTGTAATTCATTTTCTCCCAAAGCGTACCGCCCGGTTTTCCGCCCATGTAGCCCCGGCCTCCGGTCTCAAAGTCGTAGGTAAACACTTGTCCGTAGATGCCGATGTGATGTCCGTTCAGCGGACTGCCTTCGCTTGTGCGGTTGAAGTATTTCCGTACAGCCAACTCGCCGCCGTAGATACGCCAGTAGCGGTGACGGCTGTTGCGGTTCCACCATGCGTACATCCAGTTTCCGCCTACTGAAAAGCCCTTGCCCACATAAAATTCTACGCCGATATTGGGTACGAGAAGGGCATCGTAAAGCAGATTGGTCTTAACAGCCATGTAGAAAGGAGGACGCGCTTGCGGCTCAAATTCTAAAACGGTGGCACTGTCTTTTTCTGTTGCGTAAAAGGGGGGAGTGGTACATTCTATCATTCCGATTTCCGTATCACCCTCGTCTTTGATTTCTTCTTGTGGTGTTTCACAAACATATTCCACCTCTACCAGCGAGTGTCTCAGTTCGGGGAAGAAATGTTCTTCCATGTAACGCCAGCAGTTTCCTTGCCGGAGAGTCATCAGTTGCTTTTTCCTGCCGTCTACCACGATGCCGTTTTTTATCACCCATTCGGGCGTATGATACAGAATCTGCAACACTTCCTCTTTATAAGGCATGTCAGAACGTTCTACTTTGGCTTGCAGCGCTTCCCAGTCGATGCCTGTGTGAGCTTTCGTAATCAAAGCCGATTGTTCGGCAGGCAGTCGCAGGCTGAGGTAATCGCTGATGGCATTGGTTCTTTTTTTCGACAAAGCCTTATTAAATGAAGTATTCCCTTCGGGAGAAGCACCGGAAATGATGTGTAGCCCGTTTAAGTGGTATGTGCTGTCAGCCGAAAGGGTGTAAAGAAATTCCAATAGCTTGCCCATCCGATTCCGGTTATCCTGATATGTGGAATCAATTTGGGATATTCCCTGCCGGTAATATATTTCTACGGTGAGGGTGTCGGTAGGCTGGATGTCATTAGCCCACGAAACAAGACTCCCGACGGACAATATACAAACCAATAATTCTCGTTTGATTTTTATCATAGAAATGAACTTATTATTATTCTGTTTCCAATGCAAAATTAGGCATAATATTCGAGGCGGTATGTTTTGTGCAATGTACATCTGTCCTTATGTAATATGTTGATTTATAGCGTAAAATAAATTTTTTTGGATGTACAAGGCAGGACGAAGGATGTTAAAACGGAGGGCTGTTTATTTCTATTCGGAGAGTTTGGTAACGGATGCGGTAGTTTTAGGTAACTCATCCCATAGCGTATACCGGTTCTTGCGGATGCGTTTTAGGGATATAAAAAAAGCCGCCTGCAAGCACAAAGGTTGCGGCGGCTCTTAGATTCTTTTCTTAGTTCAGATCGGGCAGGGTTTTAGGATAAAATGAGTTGGTGGTAGCTTCAAATATCCGACCGCCTCCGTAGCGGGTAGTGTTATCGCCGTTGTTGGTAAACCCGACATAATGATCGTAAGTACCGGCACCGGGGAAAGGTATGCCGCTATGATTTACGTATGCGTTGACTTCCCAGTCGGGGCGAACCAGCACAGCAGCTAATGTTTGAGGCTCCCAGCGCTTTTTGCCTACCTTATCGTAATAAAAGTTGAGTCCGATGGCAGTGTTGGCTCCGCCCAACGTACAGAACTCACATTCCAACTGGTCGGTGGCGGGGTTGTAAGTCATCGCGTTGCTTTGAGCCACGTATGACACAGGGTTATACGACTTGTAAACAGTAGACAGCAAGTGAGTCTGGTTGGTCAGCAAAATTTCCACTTTCTTGTAATCGAAATCGGCTTTGTCGATACCCAAAAACTCAGAAGCCTTGTAAAGATGAATCTTATACTTAGAGGCAGCGCGGCGGATGCGTATCAGTTCGTTGTTGCTGCCGTTATTCTGCGTATAGCTGTATTGCACCATATACGTGTCGTAAGGTACGGGTTTCATATACGTACCGTTATCGCTTGCCTGATATTCATTGGCATATAATACGCGCCCTTCGGGGCCATCGTTGCCTATGATGCTGCTCAGGTTGACCGAATCCGGACGGAACAGGAACGTATTCACCTTGAATTGTTTTTCTACATCAGCTTCCGACTTGTTGAATACAAACGAAGGATAATCGGGCAGGCTGGGAGAGAGGGGCTCGTTTGTGCCTGTCCCCGCCGGGAACCGTGCAGAAAGTTCGAATTTCCGGTCTTGGAGCTTATAAAACTCGATAAGGAAATAATGTTGTTCCGTCCATTTCAGTTGGTTAAACGGACTGGTGGGACGATTCAGCTCCACGGCGTTCAGCTCGTTGTAAAAATAGCTCATATATAGATACTTGTTCAACTTCAGCTTGATGTACTGCGTCAGGGCAGCTCCCTTCTGGTCGAAAGCGATAAACGAAACCCCTCCCTCAAACTGGGCGCGGTCTAAGTCCATCAGTTGCGGCGAAGTGATATGAATGATGCGCTTGGCAGGGTCGGTGGGGCTGATATCTGCCGTGGCACTCCATCCTGCGGGCAGCATCGCTTCGATGCGTGCCACATTGTCAGAGCAAGTGTAGGGAACATCGATGGTGAGTCCTTCGCGTGCGAACAAGATGAGTGAATCCAGCCCGTTACGGTCTTTCATGGCAAGTTTGCCCGGATTCAGTTTAAACTGGATGCCCAGCAGCGGAATCTGATAAGATGTTCCATCGTGAAGGGTGATGGTGATTGACGTACCGTCGTCTGCCTTTGTCACGTTTTCGATGATAGGCTCTACTACCGGCGTATCTCCCTTGTCACCTTTCGGTCCGGTAGCTTTCACCTTCTGTCCGTTCACCAGCAAGAATGAATAATTCTCATCGCCGGGATACTTGATAGTCCAGTAATAATTTTCGTCGGCAGGGTTATCCGGGTCTTTAGCCGCATTGATGAGCGGTGTCTTTCCGTCGTCGGGGACAGCCTTGCTCGTACTTTTCGTACCGTCGATTACCCAAAAGCCATCGTTACTGATAGTAATAACAGGCGTATGTCCGTCGGCACCGTCATTGCCCTGACCGGGGTCTCCCTTATCCCCCTTCGGTCCGGTAGCAGGCACTCCGGTCGATACCCCGTTGATAACCCAATATCCTCCTACTATTTCCACGGTAGGTGTCGTTCCGTTGGTTCCGTTTGTTCCATCTTTCCCGTCAGCTCCGTCTTTTCCGTCTTTGCCATCGGTACCTACTGCTTTCCAAGCCGTTTTCTCTCCGTTTATTACCCAGAAACCGTCATTGCTGATGGTTACTGTGGGTGTTTTTCCGTCGGCTCCGTTTTTTCCGTTATGCCCGTATGGGATGAAGAACGTCCGGTCGTCCAGCGTAATGTCTACTCCCAGCGTATCCGTCTTGCCGTCTTTTTCCTCTACCCGGTATTGAAATCCGGTAACGGTAGGTTTGTTTGCCAAAATATTATAAAGGTTACGCAGCTCCACGATTTCGTTGTTGATGCGTAGAATCTCAGCATTGATACCCGTGAGTTCTGCCGTCAGCTGATACTGTCGGCTGTACAGGGTACTGATGTCTTCGCGGTAACAGGCAGTAACCAGCATAAGCAGTGCCAGCAGGTTTCCTGCGATGTGTATCGTTGTTTTTCGTTTCATATTGTTCGTATGTCTTTATTTAATAAACTGTTCTTCTGTAAATATCCGCCGGAATCGTTTCAGCGGTTTTCTAATTTGTCCAAATTGCTTGCAGCCGAAGCATCTCCTTTTTCGGCAGCCATGCGGAAGTAACGCACAGCCGAAGCACGGTCGCTGTTCAGCGCTGCACATACTCCCAAAAGATTCCAAGCACGATTATCGTCGGCAAGTGTCGACAGATACCGCGAAGCAGTGGCAGCATCACCGTTGTGCAGAGCGATGGCAGCCATGTAAAGACGGGGCATGGGCGCTTCGGGATAGAATTTGAAAGCGATGCCCGAACATTCGTTAAACGCTTCGGAGTACATCGGATAACGGTTGGCTACGGCTATCATTTCTTCTGCACTGAGCTTGTCGGGGCGCGTATGAATAAGTTGTGTGGCGCGTTCGATTGAGAACGGAGCAATGGTATAATGGAAAGTATATTCATTGCGCCGCAACAGCGGGTAGAGGTCGTTCAACATATCCTTGTAACCGGCTAACCGTGCGAGTTTTCTTTGGCGCGTGGTTACATCGGTGTCGGTACTGAGCACTTCCAGTGCGCGGTCGCGGTCAGGATGATTCCAAGTCTGTAACAAACGTTCCAGTCCGTCCCAGTCTTCAGCATGACCAGCCGTTTTTATTTGGTTTTCCGGATAATTGAAACTGCTTGCAATGTACGATGAAATGGCTTGCGCACGGTTTTGGCTGAGTAAGATATTAAAATCGTGCGGCCCTTCGGGTGAGGCATATCCGTCGATGGAAATCGAGGTGATGGAAATATCTTCATCGTCTGCCAGTTCGCGGAACGCCGTAGTAATTTTCCCCAGTTCATTGAGATTGTCTCCGAGTTCGGGGCGGATATCCCACTTCGATACCGGGAAATGAAGACGCGCCTGACGGCTGATGTTGCGTTCTTTCCGTACACTCAAATCCGGTGTCAGGTAATCGAAAGCGAAGTTTCCGCCGGCAAAAGGATTAAACGCTTCTATTGCGGGATGTACCGGCATTGCGTCCGGTAAGGGTTCGATGCAATGACGTTGCGGTGTGTTCCGCCGGAACTTCCAGAGAAGCGATATTCCGTTTTGCCAAATAAAGTCATCGTGACTGCGGCGTATAGTGCGCACTCCGTCAAAATTCCGTTTGCTTACCCATATCAGACCGCTACTAAGCTCCAATCCCAACTTTTGAGTCAGAGCAAAGTGAACAGCGATGTCGCCTCCCAAGCCTACAGACAGTGGACGCTGTTTAGGAGCAACCCGGCTCTTGTCTTCCAAAAGGTGAGCCTGCGCATTATATTTTTGTAAGTAAATACCCGGTTTCACCAGAAGAGATACGGGCTGTTCGCGTCCTTCAGGTATTCGGGTGAAAAGGCGGTTAAAGTTGAATACAGCCTGCAAGGAGGTTTCCCAGTAACGCGATTCGCTGTAAATCCGGGCGTACGGAACCGACTTGATGTAAATATTATTGCCCTGATTTTCCCAAATACCGGCATTGTCGGGAGCCGTCTGGTAATTATCTTCTCCACCCAATATGGTATAAGGATAATAGGTCATGGCATCTTCTGTACCCAGCCTGAACTTTTCTGCCGAGCGGGGAGAGAATCCGCGCATACGTCCTACCGATACCCCCATCTCCAGTCCGAAAAGGGAGGAGAACCGATATCCACCTTTCAGCGATATCTTATTACCCCAAAAATCACGCTTGGCAGTCAGTGAGTTGACGTCTCCAAACATAAAAGGTACGGAATATCCCGTACCTATGTACCAATAGCCGACTCTGTCTTTTTTCATGCAGCAAGTGGGAGACGGTTTTACACAAAGGCTGTCGCGATGTACAGCCGCTACCGATACTCCGTGCGATGCTAAAAGCAGGAGGCTACCTAATAGTAATTTTCTTTCGATTTCTTTCTTCTTCTTATTCATAAACTGTAAATAATAATTTTCTTTGTCATTGATCATCGCGGATAGGGCGTATGGAGAAAGCTCCGTAACGATCTACCGGACGGCTGATCCATATACTGATTTCTGTGGCTCTGAAAGAGTAACCGTTTGCATAACCACTGGGCGCAGCCCCATATACCTGAATATCTTTTCCGATGCGGTTCGGTTTTCCCGGGCTGTCGGTGTTGTAACGAGAGCCGGTGGCAGGAAAGAATATCGTTTCTCCGGTTTTGTTCAGGCCGCAGTAAAAATTCCATCCGTATGTAAACGAACCTGCGACATTCATATCCTTTATGTCTTTCTCTTCTTGAGTGGGGCCGGTGATTGAAAATCCGGTAAACTCCCAACCTCTGGGGAGCTTGAAGCCGGCGGGACATGGATCGTAGATACTTTTGGTAGGTGTCTCATCGTCAAGATAAGCCGTGTTATTGTCAGCATCCCAAAGGTTTAGGTATTTGTTATCCATGGCTGTGTTTTTGTTTAATGTTTGCGGATTCATGATACCCCACGTAATGCAGGCGTTACCTTCATCAGCTAAATACGTAGCCGGATTATTGTTTGATACTTGTCCGCTGTCATCGTACCAGTATTTCGTGGCGAGCGTACCGATGTCGCCGGGATAGAACGGGTCTTTGCGCCCCCATTGATAGTACGGGTTATTACCGTTATAATCCAGTTCCAGACCTTCTTGCGTGATGGTAAACGTGCTCACCTTTTCGTTCGCCGTGATGCGCACTTGGCATTCTCTGCTTGCAAAGCTGACATGCTCTCCGTCGCACCATCCCAAATTGACAGTCATCATCTGGCTATCCATTCCATAAGAACTCATTACTCTTTTCGTTTGCGAAACATCGGTATCCGTTACCCAGATGTGCCAGCTCCACATAATCTTTCCATTGGCATCATAAACAGCGATTAACGCATTGCCTTGCTGAATGCTGGCGGCGTTGACAGTAAAGCGGATGGCATGTCGGTTGTCATACAGGCTGACATTTGAGAGGAGTCCCGGAGCATCCTGCCACAATAGTTTACATGATTGAGGCTGGCAGCCCGTATGTTCGTAAATACGCGGCGACTGGATGGGATTGCCCAAATGATTGATGAAGTTTTTCAATATGTAAATATCGTCATAGTCATAGAAATAAGCCGACTTGTTGTCGTTTCCGTTTTTTATGGCATTGCCGTAAACCAACGGGAAATAATACTCTCCCGGACTGTTGATAACGTAGCAGTTGGCCGTGTTCTGTATCGTTTCGGCGCCGCTGCTGTTGGCAAGGTTGTAAGGCATACTTTGGGTACCTTTTGCCGTCCGCTGTCTTAATGCTTCGGTATGTGCGCTCCGGCTGACTCCCTGCTGCGATGCCACCGTAGCCGTGTAAGACACTGCGTTTACGCTTCCCGCTCCCGAAGTACCGGATGAGAAAGCCGTCAACCAGTCAGGCTTCGTCGTGCTCCAGTTTTTCCCGTCGGCGGAAAATTCGGCAGTCCAGCTTACCGGTTGTTCAACTTTGGAATTTTTCTTGTAACTGGTTATGCTGTAATTAGAACTTCCTCCTTGAATATTATAAGTAGTGGGCGGAATAACGGTCAGCGTATATTCCCAGTTAATCGAGGTGGTTGATATCTTGTAAGTTACCGTTTTCCCCATCGGCCATGATGTGTGCGCAAGGCTGGCTGTCAGCGTATGTTCCGATGTACCGTCGTTGAATACCACCTCTATTTCGGCATTCTCCGGAAGGGCTTGCGGAATCATCATAAAAGTTTGGGCGGGAGTGGTTATCCCCTCATTCTCAGTTCCTGAAACACTCTTGTTTAGCTCTTGCGTGAAAGTCGCCGGATTTTCTATTCCGCTCCACTCCGCATCCTGCATGTTATATACTCCCGAAGAAAAAACATTCTTCAAAGTCACGCTTTTCACCGTGCCTTGCTTTATATCGTTTCCGCATACAAACTTGATGGCTGTTAGGGCATGGTGGAAGGTAAGGCTCATCACCGTATTGGAGCCGCCGCTTACTTCCGGAGATGCAGCCACAATCAAGTCTTTTTGGTCGCCCACCTCTTGTGGAACCGTACAGGTAATCGTAGGAGCACCCGAAGTCTGGTCTGACAACCGGTAAGCGTTTTCGCTCATGGGGGCATAAGCAAAAAATCTCATTTTATAAGCCTTTCCGGGCCAGTAATAAGTAGAAGAAGACATCCATAAGTTGCCCGACTTTCTTACCGGAACATTGTACATGTAATTCGGACGTTGTGTTTCGTCCCAAGTGTCGGTGTAGGCATAAGCAGACACACCGAATGTATCGTACATGTTGTCTTCGTTTATCGGGTTGGAGCGGGTAACACACTTCTCGTTGCTGGATGTACATATACTATCTGTATAAACCGTATGAAGGTAAATATTACCGAGATTTGTCTTCAGTGCGACAGAGGTGTCTGCTGATTCTGTTGTACTTCTTGTATTCAAAGAAGTCCATGAATTTTGAATATCTGAAGCGAATAAAATACGTTCTGATTGGGTAAACCGGGTGGTTTCATCGGTACAGGATACCATAAAAAAAAGGCTTGCAAACGAGGCTACCGCAATGGATCGGCATATACAAATACTTCTATCATTCATTATTCTCTGTTTTTTTTAACAAAATTAGTTGTTTAGTTGCGATTCAGAAGAATTTATGAATGTACATATTCTGTGGTTAGAATATTGATTATCAGAAGTATGTTGTATTATCGGATGTACATATTCATCCCTCTTTCCCTGTTGTTATCCGAAATTGGCCGGGAAAGCTGGGTACATCCGTTAAAAAACATTATAAACAGGTATGGTCTGTGGTGTGGAGAGCTATGTTATAGATTCGGTTCGTTACTTGGAAATAAAATTATTTAGTAACGCAAATCAGAGTCGGGCACCCGACTCTGATTCTTATCATTAACTTTCTATTATATAACCGGTTAAACCATTCCGGCTCTGTGGATAAGCAAGAAGAAATTCCCTGTCGTTATGTCTCTCAAAACGCAACCGTTAGTGTTGGTCATCCTTTGCGGAAGAGTTGCCCGGTTCTACCCATAGCGTTCACCTGTTCTATGGGTAGCGTTTTTCAAACTCCCGACGGGTATCTGAAACAGTTAAAACGAGCGTATTTTACCTATAAAGTTTCTTGTTTTAATTGTTCTACAAAGTGGTCGATGCGATGTAACTCTGTTGGGATATCAATGCGCTGCGGACAATGCGGGCTGCACTGGTTACAGCCGATGCAGTGACTTGCCTGACGCAACTTGGGCACACTCCGGTCGTAGCCAATCAGGTAGGCGCGGCGGGCGCGGCGATAATCCGCATCTTGCGAACTTTCGGGAATGTTTCCTTCATTCAGACATTTATTATAATGTAACAGAATGGCAGGAATGTCAATCCCGTACGGGCAGGGCATACAATATTTACAGTCGTTACAAGGGATGGTGTCAAACTGCATCATCCGGTCGGCAGCCTGCTGCAAGAAAGCGAACTCTTCTTCACTCAATGGCTGTAAGGGAGAATACGTGTGCAGGTTATCTTGCAGATGTTCCATGCGAGTCATCCCGCTTAACACCGTCAGCACATCGGGCTGGCTTCCGGCAAAACGGAACGCCCACGAAGCAACACTCGCCTCCGGTTCGCGCTGCTTCAGCATGGCCACGATGGAATCGGGCACGTTCGACAGGCGTCCGCCCAACAGCGGTTCCATAATAACGGCAGGAATGTTTCGTTTAGCCAGTTCGTTATACAGGTATTCGGCATCCGTGTTGCGCGGATTGATCTGTTTGGCATATTTCCAATCAAGGTAATTTAGCTGTATCTGTACAAAGTTCCACTGATATTTGTCATGTTCCGCCAACAGCCGGTCGAACACCTTTACGTCGCCGTGATACGAGAACCCCAAGTTGCGGATGCGTCCTGCCTCCCGTTCGGCAAGCAGGAAATCCAGCATACCGTTATTAACGTAGCGCGCTTCGTATTCCTCCATGCCGTTTCCCATCCCGATGCCGTGAAGCAGCAGGTAATCGATGTAATCCGTTCGAAGCTCTTTCAGCGAGTTATGATACATCGCGATGGCATTTTCGCGCTTCCACGTGTCGGGAGCAAAGTTCGACAGCTTGGTGGCGATGAAATACGAGTTACGCGGATGGCGGCTTAGAGCAACTCCCGTAGCATGTTCCGATTTTCCGCGACAGTAAGCGGGCGATGTGTCGAAATAATTTACTCCATGTTCGATGGCATAATCCACCATCCGGTTAACCATCTCTTGGTCTATCTCTTCGTTCCCTTCGCGTGCGCTTCGTCCGCCTACCGAAGGCAGTCTCATCATTCCAAATCCCAATAACGATACCTTGTCGCCCGTAGAGGGATTGGTGCGGTAGGTCATTTCTCCCTTTAGGCTGTCAGAGTTTGCAGAGGGTGATGTACTGTTTCCACAGGCAGCTAATCCGGCAGTTGCCCCCGCCATTCCCATAGCCTTCAGGAAATCGCGGCGGGAAATGTTATTTTGTTTATTCATAAAAGTCTGTTTTATCTGATTCAGGAAAATCGTTTGAGCTTTATATTACCCTGTGCATCTCGTGACCTTCTACATAGATAGCGCTGAAAGGACGTGCCGGACAGAGGTTTTCGCAAGCGCCGCAACCGATACACCGTTCTGTATTTACGACAGGAATCTTCGGCGAATCTTCTTGTTGCGGGTCGGAAGGTACCATTTGTATGGCTCCCGCCGGGCAATGACGGGCACAGTTGCCACATTCCACACCATCGGTAAGGGGTATGCAATTCTTTTTTATCCATACGGCGTGACCTATTTGTGTGGCACTCTTGTCTGCTGCAGTTATCGGGTGTATGGCTCCGGCGGGACAAACATCGCCGCACTTCGTACACTCCGGTCGGCAATAGCCTCGCTCGTAAGACATTTCAGGTTGCATCAGTTTCATCAGGTCGGTTGACGGACGAAGCACTTCATTCGGACACACCGATACACAAAGCTGGCAGGCGGTGCAGTGACGGGCGAAATCGCGTGCACTCAACGCCCCCGGAGGCAGGATAGGAATGGCTCGTTTCGGAATTTTTTTATCTTCAATGGCAGCCAATCCACCATCTACCTTTTTCTCTTGCGCTTTCAGCGTCGTAGCAGTAGCCAAGATTGCCGTAGCGGTCAGGAACGAACGGCGTGCCTCATTGATTTGTTCTTTGTCCACGCTTCTGGTTTGTTCTGCATTCTTGGTCTGGGTTTCCTGTTTAAACCACCGGTAACTTATAGCCCCGTGCTTACAGGTATCAAGGCAATCCATACATGCCACACAGCGACTATAATCTACCGTATGACGTTTACCGTCGATACATGCCGCTTTACACTTGCGTGAACACAGTCCGCAGGCGTTACATTTTTCCGTATCGATTGATATGCGGAACAGGGCAAAACGTGACAGAAATCCGAGTACAGTACCCACCGGACAAATGGTATTGCAGTATGTACGTCCGTTCCGCCATGCCAGTACGACGATTGCAATGAAAGTAACCACGGCGATAACAAACGTAGGCAGGCTTTTCATCCATACAGATGTTTCATAAAAGGCATAACTCTCTGCACGTTCGGCAAAGTAAGCAAACACGTTATTCCCCCATTGATATATCGGTGCGAAAAGATTGTTTGCGATGCGTCCGTATGAACTATACGGTGCAAGCAAGGCTACGAATGAGCCTATTCCCGCAATTACAGCGATAACAAAAAGCGTCAGTACCGTGTAGCGCAAAATGTTTTTGGCAGGCGAGTAAGAGAAGCGGTATTTCTTTTTCTTTCTTTGTCCATTTAGCCACGATATCACATCCTGAAATACCCCCATCGGGCAAATAACGGAACAATATACACGTCCGAATACGAGCGTAAGCAGGATGAGCAACACGATGATACCCACATTCAAGGCAAGTACCGCGGGCAGGAATTGTATTTTAGCCATCCATCCGAACCATGCGTGTATCGTTCCGGTAAAATCGAGGAACAACAGCGTGATGATTGCAAAAAACACAACGGCAAGTGTCAGTCTTATTTTACGTAACATAGCGTTTAATCGTATTAGTTATAATGTTGGTTTGTTATACGAAAAGAGCGTGCCTTGCTGTGAGACACGCTTATCCGGGCGAAACAATTTATTTGTTTCTGCCGTACTGTACGAGCCATTTTACCGTTTGGGGGGCGTAGTGGGAGAAGAACAGACTGTGACCGAGGTCGAGACCGAGGATGGTCTGCATGTCTTCATCGCTCAGCGTAAAGTCGAACACATCAATATTCTGAATCATGCGTTCTTTTTTCACTGACTTAGGAATAACCACCACACCGCGCTGGATAAGGTAACGCAACGCCACTTGAGGCAGACTCTTTCCGTACTTGGCTCCGATGGCTATCAGCGTATCGTTTCCGAAAAAGTTGTTTCTTCCTTCGGCGAATGGCCCCCACGACATAATCTGAGTGCCATACTCCTGCATAATCTTCTGTGCTTCTATTTGCTGGTTGAATACGTGTGTCTCTACCTGATTGACCATCGGGGGGATTTCGCTGAACTCAGCAATGTCAATAAGCCGGTCAGGATAAAAGTTCGATACACCGATGGCGCGCAACTTGCCCGCACGGTAGGCTTCCTCCATTGCGCGGTACGTGCCGTAATAATCGCCGAAAGGCTGATGAATCAAGAGTAAGTCAATGTAATCGGTCTGCAACTTGCGCAATGACTCTTCGATAGAAGCCTTTGCCCGTTCATATCCCGCGTTCGAAATCCACACTTTGGTTACGATGAACAGTTCGTTACGCGGAACGCCGCATTTCTTTATGGCATTTCCCACGCCCTCTTCGTTGAAATATGCTTGTGCCGTATCTATCAACCGATAACCCACGCTGATGGCATCGCTTACGCATCGTTCACATTCTGAAGGTGAAACCTGATAAACTCCGTATCCCAATATCGGCATATCCACGCCATTGCTTAATTTTATTGTTTCCATATAGCTTGTTTTTTAGTGGTTTTTCTGATGCAACAAAGATACGGCACAAGTTTATCTCTGTTCCTATACAAATTACAGAAGAATATACCTTTTTTACTGATTAAAAGGTAGTGTGATACCGTGGAAAGTGTTGTAGTGTTTTCTTTTTATGCTATTCCCAACAGTTCTATTTCGAATATGAGTGTAGAGCCTCCCGGTATTCCCGGTTGCGATATTTTTCCGTATCCCATTTCTGCCGGGATGTAAACTTCCCATTTGTCGCCCACACACATCTGTTGCATGGCAATAATCCATCCTTCGATGAGGTCGCAAAGACGAATGGCTAACGGAACTTCGCCGCGACTGCTGTCAAATTGTTTACCGTCAATCGTCCAGCCCGTGTAGTGAACGGTTACAATGCTGCGTGGCGAAGGGTGCTTGCCGTCGGCTTTTCCTTCCGAGAGCACTTTATAATATATACCTTTAGAGAGTGGTTTTACATCTTTTTCGCGAGATTTTTGTTGAAGCCATTCCTTGTTGGCTTGTGCGTATGCTTTCTTGTCCATTTTGTTAATATTCTTTTGCGTAAACAGGGATTAATACATTCTCGTCCGGCCAGTGTGGTAGGAAGAAAAGAGGCATTGGTTTGCCGCCGATGCCTGACCATTCGATGTGGCGAACTTCATCGAAATTCGGCGGACCGAAATCAAACGAACGTCCGTATAGCAGGACAGCTCTGCGCTTTTCGTCGATTAGCCACAGTCCGCCCCCGTAACAGCATTTCTCGCCAAAGCCTAAAAGGTCTTTATGCAGATAAACGTGTCCAAATTTTAATGTTCCGTTTTGATTAATGACAAATTTCTGGTACATATATTTATTTATGGTTTTTCAAAACAGTTTCTTATATTCTGAGCGATACGTCTTTTCCAAACGGAGCCAAAGAAAGCTTTGCCATTTTGAAATGCTGTTTGGCAAAAGGAATACCGATGAGGCTGATGAAAAGCAACACACCGAAGAATAGATGCATAAGCCATGCCCACAGTCCGCCGAAAATAATCCACAACAGGTTGAGCGGAATACGGATACATCCTGTGGGTGAATCCGTGTTTCTTATTTCAGCTCCGAAGGGCCACAGACAGAGCAGCCCTATTTTGAATGTTTGCAAGGCTATCGGTATGCCTATAATGGTACACGCCACTGCCAAGCTACCGGTGAAATATCCGATGGCGGCTTCCAATCCTCCGAACAGCCACCATAACAAATTGCCGATGATTCTCATTTTTTTTATTCTTGTTCTGATTTTATTTGCCCTCAATGATAACAACTGCGAAAATACATGTTTTTCCGAAAGAAACCATCTTCTCCGGCGCATTATTATCCCCTGAAAAACGCTACCGTTAGCGTTAACTGTTTCTTGCGGATGTGTTGACCATTTCTTCCCATAGAAATTATCGGTTCTATGGGAAGCGTTTTAAAGCATTTGATATGAATTGTAAAATACTTAAAACGAGTTACTTATATTGTAATATAATACCTCTTCAAAATTCCTACAAAATCTTATCGTACTTTTGTGGCAATGAGATAATTTTGCATTGGTATACTAAGGAGATAATAGGTTATGTGGAAATATTATGCACTGTTGTCCGCCTTTTTTGCCGCACTGACTGCAATTTTTGCTAAAGTGGGCGTAAAAGACATTAATTCTGATTTGGCGACTGCTATTCGCACCACGGTGATTCTATTGTTGACGTGGGGCATCGTTTTGTTTGGTTCGCATCTCGGAGAGATAAAAGAAATTCCCCGCCACACGTGGCTGTTTCTTGTTCTGTCCGGTGTTGCAACGGGCTTGTCATGGCTGTTTTATTTCAAGGCTTTGCAGACGGGCGATGTGTCGCGTGTAGCCCCGATAGACAAGTTGAGTGTAGTAATAACTATCTGTCTTGCATTCTTGTTATTGAAAGAACCGGTCAGCATCCGGGTTGTGGCGGGTGCGTTGCTGATAACAGGTGGAAGCATCTTAATGTTACTGAAATGAAGCTACTGATTATTGAAGACGAACGTGAACTGTCTGCCAACATCGTGACTTATTTAAGTTCCTGTTTACACGCACATCAAAAACCTGAAAGCTAAGTTGGCGGAAGCGGGTGTGCGCGACTGTGTAAAGAATGTATATGGAACCGGATACAAGTGGGTAGAGCTATGAAAAGAAGAAGTCTGTCGCAGAAGATGCTGATGCAGTTCGCCGGATGTATGGCTGTATTGTTGTTGCTTGCCACCCCGCTTTTTTATTTCCTTACAAAGCATTATTACGCCGAAGATATGATAGACATCATCGAGGCAGTGGGTCAGGGACAACCTATTCCCGCCCTCGACTTGGAACAAGACATCATGCAAGGTGTGATGTTACAGTTTGGTATCATCGCATTGATACTGGCTGTTGCCATTGTGCTGACTGTCCGGTTTATTTCCCGTCGGTTATGGAAACCTTTTGATGAAACCCTGCACCGCGTGGAGGACTTTCGTTTGGAGAACGGCATATTGCCCGTTCTGCCTGCGAGTGGCGTGTCTGAGTTTACTCGTCTGAACACCACCTTGCAGACACTGATGCAGAATAATCTGACCAGCTACCGTATGCAAAAAGAATTTACAGAAAATGCTTCACATGAGTTACAGACTCCGCTTGCTGTTTTTCAAAGCAAACTCGACTTGCTGCTTCAGCAACCCGACTTGACTGAACGGCAGGCGGAGTTGATACAAGGGCTGTATGAAACTTCGAATCGCCTTGCCCGCCTGAACCGTAATTTGCTTTTGCTTGCAAAAATAGACAATCATCAATACGGGCAGATGGAAGAGATAAATCTCGCCGCTTTTCTCCACGAATTATTGCCTTCACTTGAATGTTTGGCGGGAGACATTGTTCTTCATAAAGAGTTTCATGGCTCGCCCGTACTTCACGCTAACCGTACGCTGTTGGAAAGTTTGATGAATAACCTGATAGTAAACGCGGTCCGCCATAATCGTCCGGGCGGAGAAATCACCCTTGCAATAGTTGGCAAGCAATTTGTAATATCAAATACTTCCGATGAACTGCCATTAGACGGTACACTGATATTCAACCGTTTTTATCTGCCGTCGGAGAAAACGAAAGGAAACGGGCTGGGGCTTGCTATTGTAAAAGCTGTTTGCGAATATCATGGCTGGACGGTAAGTTATCAGCATAAGCACGGAGAGCATTGTTTCATCGTCGATTTCTGAACTCTTGTCAAACAGATTCTTGGGCTTTATTCTTCGTGCATCTTTTTTAACTTTCCCACAGCTTTTTCCAATGACTCTTCCGGTTTGATGATGTTATAATTACCCCAAAAGTCTTTATCGAAAAACAGAGTCACATCATCGGAAAGTATCTGGTCTTTGCCGAATGCTTCGCGAATAGGTATGTTGGTGGCAGACGGTTCAATATCGGTTACTACCATTTCCGATACAACAGCGTAAAAAGTGGCAAACAGCCTGCGTCGCCAGTCGCACTTGAACCGGATTTCGTTGCGTATGTAGTTCAGATAGGTTTTATCGCCGTGGTCGGTATAATCTACCAGATAAGTTACGTCTACCGGTTTGAAACGCAGCCCGAATGGTTTTCGGTGAAGAATGGCTTTTGTTGCTTTGTATCGGTCTTTCATGTCAAGATTGAACTCCGCGCGTGTAAATGAGAGCCGTTCTTTATCAATATACAGTTTTCCGTAATACAGTGCGTATGGCAGTTCGCGATTGGGTACGAAACTGATTACATACTGGGGACGTTCGTCGATGTATGTCATTTCTTCGATGTGGAAATCATAGAGCGGAAGCATTTCCCTGCTAAGCAGGAGGTCGGGATTCTTTACCACGTCCAAGTAAATGGCTGCGGTAGGGCCTCCCAACAGTTTTACAGCCAGCGTATCGCTTTGTTTCGGACTAAGTAACCGGCGTCCTTTAAGTATCTTTACGCGGTCTCGTCCGGCATTTTCCGTGTAAGGCGTTTTGTGCAGGTCTACAACGGCTTCGGCTATGTTGATGTAATGCCTGCGCTTACGTGCCGTTTCCCGGTAGAAGCCGGTCAGCTGGTCGTTATTTCCGCTGTAATTATCCGGAATTTTTCTGATAGCTTCTTTTACCAGTTCGCGCGGATTACGTCCGCTGATTACTATTTCATCCAGCATCAGTGCAGAAGGGGTGAGCCATACGGTAGGCAGTTCTGCTTCTCCTTTCCTCAGACGGATGTGCTGGTTGTCATAACCCAGATGTGACACTTCGATGGCGATGTTATCTATAGGCTCTTTCACTTTAAAGGTAAACTCGCCGTCGGCATTGGTTACGGTAGATTCGGTACTTCCGGCTATGGAGACGTTGGCATACGATAAGGCTTTTTTGTCCGACTTGTCTTTTACTATCCCGTTGATGGTAACATACTTGCTTTCATCCGTAGGAGGTTCAATCGCCTTTGTCGGAGTCAGATAAAGCAAAAACAGGCAGAAGAGAATGTATTGATTCGTTTTCATGATGCTTTGATTTAAGAAACTGTTTTTTCTCATCATACAAGCGAAAATGATTCAAAGACTTATTCCGAATCATCGCGCGACAAATTCAAAACAGTTTCTGAGTTTTACAGATTGTTTTGTTTCAGTTGTTCTACAAAGTGGTCAATGCGCTGCATTTCTTTGGGGATGTCAATGCCTTGCGGACAATGCGGATTACATTGCGCACAGCCAATGCAGTGGCTGGCTTGGCGCAGGCGGGGTACGCTGCGGTCGTAACCGATGAGGAATGCACGCCTCGCTTCTCGATAGTTGTCATCCTGACGACTTTTGGGCATGTGTCCTTCGTTGATACATTTATTATAATGGAGCAGCACGCCGGGTATGTCCAATCCGTACGGACACGGCATACAGTAGTTGCAGTCGTTGCAAGGAATGATTTGATACTGCGCCATAAGGTCGGCTGTTTCTTGCAGGAAGCGGAACTCTTCATCGGTGAGAGGCTGCAAAGGCGAATACGTACGCAGGTTGTCTTGCAGATGCTCCATGTAGGTCATTCCGCTCAGTACCGTGAGTACATCAGGGAAACTGCCCGAAAAGCGGAACGCCCACGAAGCCACGCTATGCTCCGGCTCGCGCTGTTTCAGTTTGGTTACGATATGGTCGTGTACTTTCGACAGGCGTCCCCCTAACAGCGGCTCCATGATAACGGCTGGTATGTTGCGTTTCGCCAATTCGCCGTACAGATATTCGGCATTGACGTTCATCCCCGAAGCGTGCCGCCAGTCGAGGTAATTGAGCTGGATTTGAACGAAGTCCCACGGGATGCCGGATTCCTGCAACATGTAGTCGAATACCTTCACATCGCCGTGAAACGAGAAACCCAATTTGCGGATGCGCCCCGCTTCTTTCTCTTTGAGTATGAAGTCGGCAATGCCACAGTCGTACAGCCTGCCGCGCATTTCTTCCATCCCTGCGCCCGTACCCAAAATGTGGAACAGGTAATAGTCGAAGTAATTCGTCCGCAAGCTCTTGAACGAGTTGCGGTACATTTCTACCGAAGCGTCGTACAGCTCTTTTCCTCGAAGCCCTGCCCCGTAAAGGCGATGGTTCGACATCTTCGTGGCGATGTAATACGAGTTGCGCGGATGGCGGCTGAGAGCGATTCCCGTAGCCTCTTCCGACAGCCCTTGACAGTAAGGCGGCGCGGTATCGAAATAGTTGACACCATGCGCCAGTGCATAATCCACCAGTCGGTTTACCTCTTCTTGGTCTACCACCTGTCCCTTGCCGTCCGGCGAATCTTTCATGGGCCAGCGCATACAGCCGTATCCCAACAATGACACACGGTCGCCCGTCAGGGTGCGGTAGGTCATGGCATCGGTAGGCACCTCGGTGTTTGTCGCCGCAGATGAGTCTGTGCGCTTGTTTCCGCAGGCTGCCAATCCGGTGGTAACGGCGCCTGCCGCGCCCGCAATCTTAAAGAAGTCACGGCGGGAAATCTTTTTCTTATCTTCGTTGTTCATTTTGTCCGTTGTTTTGTAATTTATATACTTTCAATGCCAGTTTGAGGTAGTTCTGAGGCTTATTTTCAGGCTTGAAAACGCTACCCATAGGACCGATGGATTCTATGGGTAGCGTTAAGAAGTCTAAGCGGTAGAAATACCCAACGCAAGCGGTTGCGTTTTTCAGCCCATTTTGAAGGGTAAATTTTTATGTCAAATCCGCTTTGTGGAAGCAGTATCTCAGCCATACAATCCCGTCTTGAACCGTTTCTGCCGACAGCAGTTCGAGGCTCTGTCCGCGAGCGGGCAAATGTTCTTTCCCGATGTATTCGAACACCGAGGGCGACGCTGCCGACCCGTCAATGCCCGGATATACCACAAGGCTCAGTTCGTCTATCAGTCCGGCATGTAAGAAAGCCCCGTTGATGATGCCTCCACCTTGCAGCGAAAGCGACTCCACACCAAACACCTCCGCCAACGTCTGCATCGCTGTGCGCAGGTCATCACCTTTTGTTCCGGCAAAGAGGTAAGAAATGTCTTTCTTCTGAAGATAGTCCAGATAATCGGCAGGTGCCGTTTCGGGCAGGATGGTTACGATGCAGTCGCCCCGCACGGTGGAAGATTCGTAAAGAATGTCGGCATCGGGGTCGATAACCGCAAAAAGACGGTCGGACGTATGGCTGGCGATGTAAGGCTTCGGGTGAGAGAGCGGGGTAGTGTCTCGCAGGTGAAATTGCTTGGGGAAGAAGCCTTCACACAAGGTATTTTTTCCGAACATCCAAGCATCGGTATTCAGTTTGCGGCCGATGGAGGCATACACCCCCATCAGTTCGCTTTTGCTTTGTCCGTTGAAAGGAACTGTCCAGCGGTCGGTCAGCAGCCTGCCGTCAACGGACGACATGATATGGCAGATGATTTTAGGTAACATAATGCTTCCTATTTTTACATAAGTTTACGTATACAAAAATAGTGCGCATCAAAGAGAAAAACCATACATAAATTACTGATAATAGGACCCATTTTACAGATAAGCCTCATCGGGAGCGGCTTTTAGCGGTCGGACTCTCCGCGATACGCTTTGGGCGGTATGCCTGCCAGCCTTACATTCCTTCCCTCAACACTTCATACAGTTCGTCTCTCGTAAACTGTTTGCAGCATCCCGGCATGAGGAAACAAGTATCGGCAGCGGCGCGCAGTACGGTTTCGTCCGTGATGCCTATTTCGTTCCAGCGGGTAGGCAAACCGATTTCGCGGATAAATCCTGCGAGCGCCTCTACGCCGAGCGATGCAGATCGTTCTGTGGTATCTCCCTTTACCTTCCATACTTCTTGAGCCATGCGCGCCAATTTTTCTTTACCTTCACTTAAAAGGTGGCGGTAGAGTATGGGGTGGATAACGGCAAGCCCCTGTCCGTGATTGCAATCGGTGTAAGCTCCTACGGCATGTTCTAACATGTGGCATTGGAAGTCTGTCTGTTTGCCTAACTTCAGCAAACCGTTTTCTGCCATTGCCGATGCCCACATCAGTTCGCCACGGGCAAAGTCGTCATCGGGATTGGCTATCAAGGCACGCAGGTTCTTGATGACACTCCGCATGACCGACTCGTTGATTTCATCGGAAAGGTTCGTTGCCTGCGGACGTCCCATGTAGGTCTCCATGCAGTGGCTCAGGGTGTCGAATGCGCCGCTGATGACCTGCTTCATCGGAAGCGTGCGGGTCAGGTCGCTGTCAAGCACGGCAAACGTATGGTAAGCCCCCAACAGCGGTTGCTTCAGTTTCTTTTCTTCGTGAGTGATAACCGCACCGTTGTTCTGCTCGGCTCCCGTTCCCGATGCTGTTACCACGGCTCCCATCGGCACGAACTCCGTAGGATATTGATGCTTGGCATACTGCATCTCCCAAATATCTTCATCCAGTTTTGCCTGTGCCGATACGATTTTGCAGCAGTCGATGACCGACCCTCCACCCACTGCGAGGATGAAGTCGATGCCCTGCTCACGAACCATCTTTGCGCCTTCCTGCACCTTTGCATAAGTAGGGTTGGGCATGATGCCGCCGAAGTCAGTCACCGTCTTGCCGCACTCGTGCAGCCAACCAACGATTTTGTCATACATTCCCGTGCGTTTCAGTGAGCCGCCCCCGTAGGCAAGTAGTACATTATTACCTGCAATACGGTTCATTTCTTCTTTGATGGCGCTCTCGGCGCACCCTTTGCCAAAATGTTGGCGCACGGGGTATTGGTAAGTAAATCTATCCATAGTTGTATCTTTATAGTTAAATGGTTATCTGTTTTTATTACAAAGTTACGGCAGATGAGGCGGTCTGCTCCTATACAAATTACAGATTGATATACCCATATTAACGATACAAAAAATCCCCGTCACGCTAAACCGTGGCGGGGAACCTCTCTCTTATCCGCAGACCGTGGGATTATTCGATAATCCCGATCTCACGCAACCAGCTGCGTATGCCGTCTGCCGATTCGGCAACACTGTTTCTTGGTATGCTGTAACCGTTTACCATTGTGGCTTGCGGTTCCATCTCTGCTATATCGTCTACCGTACCCGACCATCCGCTACCGCCATGCGATGAAAACGGGATGATGGTTTTACCCGTAAAATCGTAAGCATCGAAGAACGAATACATTGCCATCGGCATCTGATACCACCAGATAGGATAGCCCACGAAGATTACATCGTAATCGTCAAAGTTCTCTATGTTTGTGGCAAGGGCAGGGTGTGTACCGTTCAGCCGTTCTTCATTGGCTTGGTCTGCCAGCGCCGCGTATTCTTCCGGATAAGGCGTTGCCGTCTGGATGCGTACCTTGTCCCCGCCCGTTGCTTCTCCTATCACGGTAGCCATGTATTCTACGCTGCCGCAAAGGTCGCCGTTCACAATAAGCCGACTGGCGGACGAGGCGGCATCCACACCGTTGTCGGGCAGCGGCTCTGAGAAGTAAGCTATCAGGATGCGGTGGTTTGTTCCGGGAACCACATCCTCGGTGGGAGTGTTAATGGTATTGTTCTCATCGTCGCCGCAAGACGTCAAAGAAAGCGACGCACACAGTAGCGCGAGCGGAAGTATATAGGTTTTCATCTCTCCGTCCTCCCTTATTTGATTACTTTGATTTCCTTCAACCATTCGGTTATACCGTCCGTGTTGCGGTCTACTGCGCCGAATCCTTTCAGATGGTTGGCGTCAGGCGTCAGTTCTGCGATGCGTGCCAGCGTCTCGTCGCGGTAAGTAGAAGCATACGTGCAGAACGGGACTACGGTTTTTCCCTTGAAGTCGTAGCTTTCGGCAAAGGTATTGATAATCATCGGGGCTGTCCACCACCATACGGGGCAACCGATGAACACCGTGTCGTAGCTGTCCCAGTCCGTTACCTTATTCTTGATAGCAGGACGGTCATTCCGCTCCTTTTCAGCCTTTGCCACCTCGGTACACGGTGTGTATTCCGTGGGATAAGGCTTTACGGGTTCGATGCGGAAAAGCGTTCCGCCTGTCTGTTCGGCGATGTATTTCGCCACGTGTTCCGTATTGCCGCTCCAACTGAAATAAGCGATGAGGATACGGTTTGCTTTTTCATTGTTTTGTGCGTAACAACTTATCCCGAAAGCCGTCAGCACAGTCAGTAAAAATAATTTAAGTTTCATCGTTTTATGTATTTAAGTGTAATCTGTAAATTCAGACTTGATTTGCGTTATTGTTTCTGATACAAAGTTACGCCGGAAACATCTGTCTGTCCATACACAAATTACAGATTAGTACACCAATATCAACGATATACGGCTCAATTACCCGATGAAAACAGGAAGCGAAATTTGCCGCCGTTATGTTCTGAAAAACGCTACCGTTAGCGTTACCCATTCCATGCGGATGTGTTGACCGTTTCTACCCATAGAAAACATCGGTTCTACCGTTAGTGTTTCCCCAAGCTCCGGGCAAAGCCGTAAAAAGGTTGCAGCAACTTTATTGTCGGATTGAATTATTTCAACAAAAAGTCCAATCTGAAACGATAAAAACCAGCATGGAATTTATGGATTTCGAGATTGGACTTATGAAACATGAAAAGAATCAAAGAGTTTTATTTTGTGAGAGTCTGTTGTTTTTGTGCGTTAGGTTTGGTTCCTCCGAAGACATCAGACATCGGCATTACGTCTAAAGCGCGGTCTATTGCCTCCACTTCCTCATCGGTCAGCATCACATCTGTCGCCTCGGCATTCTCTTTCAGCCGGTCGGCTTTCCGCGTACCGGGGATGGGCACTATCCACGGTTTTTTGCAGAGCATCCACGCAAGGGAAATTTGGGCAGGCGTGGCGTTCTTATCTTCGGCTATACGGCGGATCAGTTCCAACAATTCGCGGTTTCGCTCGTAACTCTCCGGGCGGAATTGGGGCATCGTGGCACGATAATCGGTTTCGGCATCGAAGCAGGACGCCGGCGTATAGCGGTCGGACAGCAATCCGTTGGCAAGCGGCGAGAAAGCCACCAGTCCGGTCATTTCACGTCGGTTGGCAGGTGCGCCGTAAGCATGGCTCATCCCCATACATCCCAAGCCGACGGCAGACACACGCAGTCCGCGGGTTCCTAAGTTTCTGTATCTCATATCCTGATAATTTATTGGTTGATGATTCTTGTTGAATACTCCCGTTTGGCAGCCTTCGCATCCCGTTTCCCCTTAGCCCATAGTTGCCATGAGTTGACGATGTTCTGCCACACGATGTAACAGCTCGGCGCCACAGATATGACAGGCGAGAGATAAGTGTATGCCGTCCAGATGGCAAGCAACGTATTCTTCTGTCCGTTGCCCTGTCCGCAACTGATGTAGTCGTTATAGTGTCTGCCTACAAACTTTCCCGTACCGAACTGCCAAGCGCAGACAATCAGTCCCGACAGGGCAAGCAGTACGAGTACGTGAGGGTTAAAATGACTGTTGACCACCGAACGCAGCGTAAGCCCGATGGCAATGACAAGCGATACGCCCCACAGGTAGAAAGCAAGGCTTCCGCAAAACTTTACCACGAGGGCGTGAGCTTTCGGGGCGAACTCCCTTAACGCCCATGCCGCAAGGAAAGGACAGATAAGCAGCGGAAACACATGGCGCAGGATGAGTGCGAACTGCTCGGCAAACGACCCGGTAGAATGAAGTTCCACCAGCGGGAAAACCAGCGGAATCATGACGGCTGCCACCAGATTACTTACAATGGTATAGGTAGTGAGCGTGGTTTCATTGCCTCCCAGTCGCCCGGCAATGACCGCAGCCGCCGTTCCCGTGGGGGCTATCAGGCAGACCAATGCCCCTTGCGCCACTACCGAGTAGCCGAAATCGGGAAAATAGTGTACGGGTAGCGCCACTGCCAAGCAGCAGACCAACTGAAACAAAATCATCACCACGTGCCACCGCCGTATGCGCATCTCGCGCGGGTTGACCTTGCAAAACGTAGTAAACAGCATAACAAATATCATGAAGGGCATAATGTAGTCCTCCGCTCCGTTTGCCAACACCTTGAGCGGGCTGAGCAGCGGGATGTAGTGAAACATCAGGTAAATACCCACTCCGGCAAACATGCCGAGAGGCAACGTCCACAGTTTGAAAAAGCGAATGATTCTTTCTTTCATATTCAATCTGTTTTGATATCACACCGCAAAGTTACGCTGCCTGCGTTTATCCATCCATACACGGATTACAGATTGATGCACCAATTTCGACGAAAAGGAATATGAGAAATTGTTTTATACTGCTGCTGTTTCTTTCTTTTTTGCTTCGAATGCTTCCATTTCGGCGCGGCTACGGCTTCGTGTTACCATATATACACCGAGGAAAACAAGCACTATCGCGGCGATTTTAATCTGGTTAAACGATGAAGTGCCCCAGTAGAAAACCACGATACAGGTGGCTACGATAGGCTGTACGTAACAGTACATGCTGACTACGGTAGGGCGCAGATGCTTCTGACCGATAGGCGACAGCAGGTAACAGAAAAACGTAGCCCCGAATACCAGAAACGAAAGAGCAAGTATCAAGTCCGCATCCAGCGATGCCCAGTCTACCGCCACCAAATCGGTGTAAGAGAACGGGATGATGCAGATAACCGAATAAGTAAACATCCACTTCATCAAAGTAATGGCAGAATAACGGCTTATGAGGTCTTTAAAGAACACAAGGTAAGAGGCAAAACAAACCTCAGCAATGATGCAGATAATGTCTCCCCATATATTGCCGTCCTGCGTGGAAGCGGAATCTCCATTGCTCATAATAAGCAGAAAAGCGCCGATGGCTCCCATGAAAATGCCCAATACTTTCTTCGCCGTAACCGGTTCTTTCAGGTAGAAAGCGGCTATTATCATGGTAAAGATGGGGGTGCTGGTAGAAATGATGGAGGCATCTACCGGTGAAGTCATGCCCAGTCCGATGGTGTATACGCCTTGATTGAACACAATGCCCAGCAAAGCGGCGAAAAACAGTTTGAGCAAATCCTGATGGGGTACGTGTTCGGGCTTGGTGAAAAATGAGGCTATCCAAAACAGGGCGGCAGCTCCCAGCAGGCGGATGTCGACTAACAATGTAGGAGTGATGATGCTGCTTAAAAAGATAAACTTCACAACGGGAGACATCAGTCCCCACATGAAATTGGCGGCAAACATAGAGCCATGACCTTTCAATTCGTTTCTTTCCATATTCTTAATGTCTGTATTTGTAAAACGGCGCAAAGGTACAGAGAAACGAAAGCGGATGATTGTAAGAATTATCTTATCTTTTGTATATTTGCGACATGAAAAAAGAAAATATCTTCCTGCCTTTCGAGGTCAAGGTGCGCCGATACGACCGGTTTCCTCTGCCGGAGCACCAGCATTCGTTCTTCGAACTTTGTTACATTGTTTCGGGGAGTGGAGAGTTTGTGTCGGAAAGTCAGCGATTCTCTTTCCGTTCGGGGTCTTTCTTCTTTATAAAACCGTATACGAATCATACTTACCGGCTGGCGGAGATGTGCGATATAGTTTATATCGGGCTGACCGATGCGTATGTCGACCGTGTGCTTGGGGCGGTAGAGAAGGAGCTCTTTTCGCTTCCGGTGCCTACCGATCTGACTGCGCTCATCGCCCGGACGGACAGCGAACGTATTTCCATGCTCATGGCGTGCATCCGCTCCGAGTATCTTTCGCCTTCTTCCGATACGTCCCGGATAGCGGCATGTTGGATTAACAGTATCTTACTGATTTGCGTGCGTAACCTCAGACATCTGTTGGGCGATGCGTCACGTCCGGTAGCGGAGAGCGACAAGCTGATGTCGATGCTGCAATACATCGAATTGCATTTGGATAATCCGGAGCTACTTACGGCGAAAACCTTGAGCCAGCGGTTTAATACGGCTGAAACTTACATCGGGAAATTCTTTAAAGCGCGTACGGGAGAAAGTTTGAAGAGATATATCCTGAAATGCCGGATAAAGGTGGTAGAAGAGCTGTTGAACTATACGGATTTGCGCATCAATGAGATCGTAGCGCGAACGGGCTTTGTAGACGAGAGCCATTTGACGCATACGTTTAAGCGGATAACGGGAGTTACGCCCCTTGAGTATAAAAAGAAGATAAATCAGAACATACGGTGAATGAACCGGTATTTGTATCACCGTTGAGGCTTGTATTTGTATCCCGCAACACACAGCGGCGTTGCGGGATAGCTTACGGACATATCTGAGCAGTGCGGATTGGAATCATTTGTAAAATCTTTTCATTTTATATGCTTTAAATTTGTTTCGCTGGAATATACTTTTTAAGGGACGACAAATTACAGAACGATGCACCCATTTTACAGACAATAAGTCCGAAAAAATTCTACCGCAAGTGTATGCCAACGCTTGCGGTAGAAATGGTCAACGCATCCGCATGTGTTGGTATACGCTTGCGGTAGCGTTTTTGGAGACATATCGTCAGTTATGTTGCATAAGATATATGGAATTAGGGTTGAGCGAATCGGAAAATTTTCTACCTTTATGCCGATAACTTTGCTCAAGGATAAAGATTTGTAACAAACGAATGAATATGAAACAATTTATTGTAATGACAGTGGGTTGGCTGATGGCAGTCAACAGCATGGGGCAGCAGGCGTTATGGAGTGCAGACAGCATCATTTCGCCGGTGATAAACGAAAACCGTACGGTGACTTTCCGTATCTATGCACCTGCGGCGGAAAAAATGGAGGTAGAAGGCGATTTCCTTTCTCCGACGATGGTATCAACTCCGGTAGGCGAGACCGAATCGGCTGGTAAGGCTGTGATGACAAAGAACAGCAACGGGGTGTGGGAATATACGACTCCACCGCTCGCTTCGGAACTTTATTCTTATACTTTCTTAAATGATGGCTTGCGGATTACAGACCCGAATAACGTTTATCAGGTAAGAGACGTGGCTTCGGTAAGCAATATTTTCCTGATGAGCGGACAGCCGGGCGACCTTTACTCCGTGCAGGAGGTTCCTCATGGCAATGTGGCTAAGGTATGGTATCCCAGTCTGACTATGAACATGGACCGCCGCATGACCGTTTATACTCCTGCCGGCTATGAAGACAGCGAGCGGAGCTATCCTGTTCTTTATCTGTTACATGGAGCCGGAGGCGATGAGAATGCTTGGAGCGAACTGGGGCGTGCCGCTCAGATATTGGATAATCTTATCGCTCAAGGTAAAGCCGAACCGATGATTGTAGTGATGACCAATGGCAATGCTTCGCAGCAGGCTGCACCGGGAGAAGCGCCGAACAGCATGGAGAAACCTGTACTGTTTGTGCCCGGTATGATGGACGGTCGTTTTGAGCAGGCTTTTACCGACGTGGTAAGCTATGTGGAAAGTCATTATCGGACGCAGGCTGACAAGGCTCACCGTGCCATTGCAGGCTTGTCGATGGGTGGTTTCCATGCCATGCACATCTCGGCACTCTATCCCGACACATTCGACTACGTGGGGCTTTTCTCTGCTGCCATCCATACCGACAACGATAGCCCGGTGTACACCAAATTTTACGAAAACCTCAACCGCCAGTTCAACACTCCTCCGCAACTTTATTGGATAGGGATAGGGCGTACCGATTTCTTGTACAAGGACAATGCCGCCTTCCGCAGCAAATTAGATAGTCTGAATTATCATTACGAATACACAGAAAGTGATGGAGGACACATCTGGCGTAACTGGCGTATCTATCTGACTACCTTTGTGCAGCGCTTGTTCAAATGATATCATTCTGTTTTCTCCGTATCTGCCAAGAAACAGATACGGGGGAAAGAAAAGAAAGACACTATATATTTCGGGAAATTCTACATGAAGTTTCGGCTTGAAATATGTATCTTTGGAACAGAGGAAAATGAAGGTATGGCAGAAACAGAAAATATTATCATAAAAGACACCCTTGACGGACTGGGTACGGATGCTTACAGCAATTATCTGGCACATGCCCTTTGTCTGGCAGGCAGTTGCAGACTGAGATACAACGGAGAGGAACGCGAGCTGCAAGCCGGCGATCTGATGATTGTCCGTAAGGGAAAGTTGGTGGAACACATCCGTCCGGCGGAAGACTTCCGGGTAAAGGTGATATACGTAACTTCTGAATTTGTCGTACTCTCCACGCCGCTCAGCAACTATGGCATGAAGGGTCAGCTTGCCCTGTTTCTCAATCCCATCATGAAACTGAATGCCGAACAACGCGAGTTGTGCCGCAAGGATTTCGAGATGGTGGAATTTCGGTTGGCACAGACCGGCCATCATTTCCGAAGGGACTTGCTGATAGCTTCCGTACAGCTGTTGATAATTGATTTTTTCGATTTTCATTCCCATCTTTATGGGGTTGACAACATCCCGCTTCAAAATGCTGCCATCATGAGCCGCTTCCTTAATATGTTGGAGAACGGGACGTACCGCGAACACCGCGAAGTGAACTGGTACGCCGATAAGTTGTGCGTAACTTCGAAATACCTGTCTGAAGTCTCCCGGAAGATAAGCGGTTACGCCGCCAACTACTGGATAAACCGTTATACGGTTCTCGACATCTCCCGCCTGCTCCGCGATAAATCCCTGACCTTCGTCCGTATCTCCGATATGTTCGGATTTTCATCGCCGGCCTATTTCAGCCGTTACGTACAGCAGCATTTGGGAGTAAGCCCGACGGAGTATAGGGGATGATATGCTTTTTCTTGGTAAGAAAGATGGGTAAGGTTTCCATGAGAGCGATAATAGAATCTGTGAATATGTGAAGAGTTTCTGCGTTTTGTATAAAAATAGTTGTTATGTATTGTAAATCTGAATTGATTGACTAAACCACGCTTCTAATGAAATCATCTTTGGAATTTAGACTTTCAAAACCGCAAGTTATGGCATTAGCCGGCAATCTCCATCACGATGAATGCGGCATCGAGGCAATGTTTGCTCAAATGAAGCAAACGAACAGTCCGTATGTAGCTCATAATGCAGCATGGGTGCTGTCTCACCTTTCTAAAGAGGACAAAGAAATTTATCTTCTTCCACACTATGGAGAGTTGGTTGACATTGCAATATCCACAAAGCTCTGTATTCGTCGTGGATTGGTATTGTCTATTCTCGCAGACTTGCCAATAAACGAGCCAAACGGTAAATTATTGGATTACTGCCTTATACATCTGGCTGACCTCAAAGAAAGCAACAGTTCACGTTCTATGATGATTAAACTTGCAGCAAAAATGTGTAAACCTTATCCTGAATTATGCAAAGAACTTATATTGTGTTTAGATATGATGCCACAAGATTCATCTCCAAGCATAGCAGCTGCAAAGAGGAATGCCTTAAAAATAATTCAAGCGTGAATAAAGAACATTCATGTAAAATGTGAGACTATCGTATTGGGAGAATTGTGATTAGAACAAGAATCTGTGGGTATGTAAAGCGCATCCGTTTTGTATAACAAACCGCAAAAATGTAGGTACTTGCAGTAATTAGTGTAATAGTCGGCACAAGAATTATGCTGAACTTTGCAGCCGTATAAGTAATGAAATGATGAGAAGAATGACCTACATTGTAATCATAATGGCTGCTATGATGACAGGACTATGGTCTTGTACGGAAAAAACAGAAATCCCTACTGATATGAATGGAAACGGAACAACCAATACTGACAGTTTTCAGATTCAGATGACCCATCCTGTTCCCAATCAATACTTTTCGGAGGCAACAGAGCAGGGGCAGGTAGTAAGAATCGAATATGAATCGAAAGATTATACCCGCGATGACCGTCCTGCCACGCGGAAGCCTGCCTATGTCTATCTGCCTTACGGATATGACGAGAGCCGGCAATATGATGTGGTCTACCTGATGCACGGATGGACGGGAACGGCAGAGGAAACATTTGAAACATTGGGCGGCGCACAGAAGAACATTTTGGACTGGATGATTCAGCAAGGAGATTGCAAGCCTGTCATCGTGGTGTCGCCCACGTGGGACAAAGACAACCGGGCAAAAGATTGGGGTGAATCGTGTGAAGAAATCGCTGTGTTCCATAATGAATATGAGAATGACCTGATTCCTGCCGTTGAAAGCCGCTTCTCGGCATACGCTGAAACGACAGACCGGGCAGGTATCGTGGCATCGCGTGACCACCGGGCTTTCGGTGGATTCTCGCTGGGCAGTGTGACGACATGGTATATCTTTGAACATTGTTTCGACTTGCAACGCTTTTTCCTGCCGATGAGTGGTGACAGTTGGCACGTTTCGATTTTTGGCGGACAGACGGTGCCGGAGCAGACGGCTCAGTTTCTTGCTTCGGTAGTTCAGGCATCGCCTTACGGAACGGATAACGGTTTTCACGTATGGCACGCCGTGGGGACACAGGATGCACGCTTTTATCAGACCCATAATCAGGCGATGGCATGTATGCAGCTGACCGATGTGTTTACTCCCCATAACTTTTCTTACCACCAGCGAGAGGGAGGGCAATACGATTACAATTCCGTCGTGGAGTTTGTATATAATGCTCTGCCGTTTTTCTTTCCGCCTGAAGCGGAGCAATCTTTCACCCGCACAAGCCGTATCAGTGATGTTATGAATGACACGGCTTTCGGTAATTGGGGACGGCTGATTTTCCCCGTAGACGAGGGCTATCGGAGCGGCGAGACTTTGGAACAGTTGCGCTTGGTGTGGTATAACTACATAGACCCGGACAAGACCGTTGAAATCTGCAATTACCTGAAGGCACATGCCGGCAGCGTATTTCTTGACATTTATACGGAGGCCGAGAAGCAGGACGACCCGCAGAAGCGCAATACGGGACTGTTCTTTTTCCGGGGAAATCCGGGTGCGCCCTTTGCTGTCTGCAATGCCGGTGGTGCATTCGCGTATGTCGGAGCCATGCACGACAGCTTTCCCCATGCTCTTGAACTGTCCAAACTTGGGTACAATGCTTTTGCGCTCATTTACCGTCCGGACTATGCCTACGAAGACCTTGCCCGCGCCATCACTTATATTTATGACCATGCCGATGAACTGGGCGTAAGCGCTTCCGGCTATTCCCTTTGGGGCGGTTCGGCAGGAGCACGCATGGCGGCTGTGCTCGGCAATGAGGATTGCTTGCAAGAACTCACCGGACGCACGGATATTCCGCAAGCCTCGGCTGTCATCATGCAATATACAGGTTATAGCATGGTTAGTTCGCAAGACGCGGCAACGTACGCCTGTGTCGGTACGAACGACGGCATTGCCTCATGGCGCACCATGCAACGGCGGCTGCAAGGTCTTTCCGGCATCGGTATCCCGACCGAATTTCATGCCTACAACGGGCTTCCTCACGATTTCGGGTTAGGCACGGGCACGGTTGCCGAAGGATGGCTGACGGATGCTGTCCGCTTTTGGGAAGAAAATCGATAGCAGAAAAATATGTTATTATCTCGTACAAAGCCAATCCGTTACGATAAGTATCGTCCGCAATTCGGACAATCCGTAAAAAAGGTATGACTGTCTGTAATCTGTGTACAGACAGCTTCGCCATTCCGTCGTATTTTTGTAAATATAGAAAACCGATTAAACGAAGATAATATGGAAACAATCAAACTGAGCAACGGCGTGGAAATGCCGCTATTGGGTTACGGAGTGTTCAAGGTAGCTCCGCAGGAATGTGAACAGTGCGTCAGCGATGCGCTGAACGTGGGTTATCGCCTGATTGATACGGCGCAGGCTTACTTCAACGAGGAAGGTGTGGGAAATGCCATCAGCAAGAGCGGGATTCCCCGACAGGATCTTTTTCTTGTTACGAAAGTATGGATTTCGAATGCAGGCGAGGAGAGAGCGGCAGCAAGCATCGACGAGAGTCTGCGTAAGCTGAAGACCGACTATATCGATCTGCTGCTTATCCATCAGGCATACGGCGATGTGTTCGGCTCATGGAGGGCGATGGAGAAGGCCTACCGCGCAGGCAAGGTGCGTGCCATCGGTGTAAGCAATTTTCAGGCAGGACGTTTCTACGACTTCGCTCATTATGTAGACGTTAAACCGATGGTGAACCAGTTGCAATGCAATCCGCTCGTCCAGCAACAAGGTATCGAGCCGATTCTTGCGGAACACGACACGAAGATGATGGCATGGGGACCGCTTGGCGGTGAGGGTGCTGAAGGCGTGGTAAAGAATGAACTGCTTGCTTCCATTGGTGAGGGTTACGGGAAGACGGCTGCACAGGTGGCACTGCGTTGGCTCACGCAGCGGGGCATCGTTGCCATCCCTAAGAGCACACATGTGGAACGTATGCGGCAGAACTTGAACATCTTCGACTTTACGCTGACCGATGAGGAAATGAAACGTATTGCCACCCTCAACAGCCACGATGCAGGAACGGTGAACTTCGGCGACCCGCAGTTTGTGAAGTTCCTGATTGAGACCTACGGGTAAAATAGGGTAGAGCTATACATTAAACAACGACGGGAAACATTGCAACAGCATGTTTCCTGTTGTTGTTTTAATCATTTGTCTTTTATACGCTTACCGTGTACCACGCAAGTATTTCAATGTAAATGGTAGGAGAAAATAAGAACGTCAGTTGAAACTTGTAAGTAGCGACGGTTGGGTAACGAAAGCGTTATGATTTACAGCCTTGCTCCCCACACCATCTTTTCTACATCTTCCAGTGTGGCGTTGAAGAAGCGTTTCTCCTTGTTGAGCGAGCGCATCTGCTGCATCTCCTCGTCGGTCAGGGCGAAGTCGAAGATTTGGATGTTCTCCTTGATGTAATCGGGGTTGGATGCACCGGGGATGACGGAGAATCCCTCTTGAATGTGCCAGCGCAAGATGACCTGTGCCGGAGTTTTGCCGTGGGCTTCGGCTATCTTCTTTATTACGAGGTCTTTGAACAAGGCACCGCCCGACATGGCACCTCCCAACGGGAACCAGCATTCCACCTGTATTCCTTCTTTTGCGGCTTTCTTGCGCATCTCCAACCGCTGGGCGTAAGGGTGGCACTCTATCTGGAGCACTTGGGGCTTGATAGTCGCTGCTTTCATAATTGTATTCCACACTTCCTCATTGGCGTCGAAATTGCTGATGCCGAGAGCACGTACTTTGCCCATCTTCACCGCCTTCTCCATGTCTTTCCATGCGCCTACGAAGTCGCCCACAGGCTGGTGAACATAGAGCAGGTCGATGTAGTCCAGTTGCATTCGTTTCAGCATTTCGTCGATGGCTTTCAGCGTCTTGCCTTCGCCGTATTCCGTGGGCCAGAGTTTGCTGGTAATCCAGATTTCTTCGCGCGGTATGCCACTTTCTTTCACGGCACGACCTACACCCGCTTCGTCCTGATAGGCATGGGCGGTGTCAATGTGGCGGTAACCTGCTTTCAATGCCGTAAGACACGATTGTTCGCACACTTCATCGCTGGGCTGGAGGAAGGTGCCGATACCGAAGCGGGGCATCTCTACGCCGTTGTTCAATTTAACCATCGGCACACCGGCCGTCGTTGTTTTCTCTTGTGCATAGGTAGCACATACGCCGCCACATAGTATCAAGGCGGACAGTAGAAGTTTTTTCAGTGATTTCATCTTTGTTGCTTTCTAAATTGATGTTTTCTATATTGGGTCGTTAATTTGTTTTTAACTGAAGTTTTTTGATTTTGTAATGAGCTTATTCTCAGCATTCTACGACTTGACCGATTGCTTGAAAAATTCTATGGGTAGCGTTGGTCGTTTCTATGGGTAGAACCGGTCAACGCTACCGCATAAGATGAATGACACTAACGGTAGCGTTTTTCGGAGTATATCGGCGGAGAATTTCTTCTTGCGTTTTCCCGTTAACGGAAGTTTAAATAAGTTCATTGCTCTGATGCAAAGGTAGGAGATGTGTATCATAACGGGCTTACAAAAACTTCGGGAGGATATGCCGTTTTTGCGGATAAATCTCGCATCAAGTCCGGACTCATCTTTGTTCATTGAGCGTTTTATATTTGAATGACTTCATAGTTCCTGCTTCCCAGCCCGATGCGCTCTGCATATTCTACCACATGTGCTCCGCCACGGCTTTCGATACGCTGGATAAGCGGACGGTTATTGTTACCGTCCGTGGGGTTACGGCATAAACCAAATCGAGGCAGGCCTGCTCCAAAGCAACAGGGTCAGTCGAGGCAAGGATACCGATGTCCTGCATTTCGGGCGCGGCAGGATTAGAGTCACAGTCGCAGTCCACCGACAGGTTGTTCATCACGTTGATGTAGAGAATGCGGTCGCCGAAATACTCCGCCACGCTTTGTGCTGCTGCTGCCATTGATTCGGTGAAGTCGTTCTGCGATGCCATCGTGTTCCACAGGCGCGATACATCCTGCGTCCGTCCGGCGGAGTGGATATTTGTCTTTCCCCGGCGGGAGGCAATGCCTATCGACTGGTTCTTCAACACACCGCCGAAGCCGGCTATGGCGTGTCCTTTGAAGTGGGCGAGGTTAATCAGAAAATCATAGTTTGCCAGATGGCTGCCTACGAGGTTGTACTGAATGTGTGTCGTGTCCTGTACGGGCAGTTGCATTTCACCTTCCTCGTCCATCAAATCCACATTGGCAATGTCAAGAAAACCGTGGTCGCGTATCGCCTGCCAATGGCTTGTAGAATCCGATCGTCCACCTTGATAAGCAGTGTTGCATTCCACGATGGTTCCGTTCACCTCGTGCACAAGGTCGGCTATGAGTGAGGGCTGCAAGTAGTGATGTCCTCCCGGTTCGCCTGTGCTGATTTTGACGGCGACACGTCCCGTAGCCTGTCTGCCCACTGCATGATAAACAGCAAGCAGTCCGGCTGCCGACAAGTCGGTAGTCATCCACACTTGCGATGCCGGACCCGTCGGTTCATCGTTGTCCGGTTCTTCGCCGGGTGCAGGTTCCGGAAGTGGTTCGTTGTCTTCCCCACAGGCAGTGAGGAATGTGGGCAATACGGCCGACGAGGTAAGGGAAGCAGCCATCCACTTCAGCCATTCCCTCCTGTTCATTCTTTTCATATCTGTTCCTCCTTATCAAAATTACATTCAGCATAACAGTTTGAATGCCGGCAGTCAAGGTATCTTTCGAGCCGGACTTCGGTATGGATATGCTTCAGACAATCCATTCTAAACGCCTGTTTAAATGCTTTTCCCCAATTCGTATGCCTGCCTCATAAAGCCGGTATTCTTCACACTGCCTTTCATTCCCACACCGGTAGCCTTTATCATGCCCCGTTCTGTAGGATTGGGCAGACACATCACGAAACCGCGAAAACCGGCTATGGCGAAATCGGCTGTACTTTCCTCTCGGTCGGCACAGGCATCGGCAAGACGTTGCTGTACGTCACCCATTTGCGAATCGAGGAAACCGTTGCGACGCACCAGCCCTGTATTGAACATGCTCAATGTGGCAACCGCCTTGAACCGTTTGTCAGTTTGTGCCGCCTTGAGTGTGTAACCTCCGCCTCCGCAGATGCCGAGGATACCGATTCGTTTGGCATCCACGCCGGGATATTGAGCCAAGATGTCGCAGGCGCGGCGGATGTCCTCAATACGGTTGGCAGGCTTGTCTACGTTGCGGGGTTCGCCCTCGCTTCCTCCTTGATAAGCTGCATCAAATGCGAGACAGATGTAACCCTGTTCAGCCATACGTTGGCTGTACAGACCAGCCACCTGTTCTTTGCAGCCTCCGTTGGGATGTGCCACGACCAGTGCGGGATACGTCTTCGATGCGTCATATCCGGCAGGCGTATATACATTGGCAACAATCTTCAGGCCGTTCAGGTCGTAAGTGATGCGGTGAATGTTCACTTTCCCTGTTTCATTCTGGGTTATGGCACCTCGATAGACCAGTCCGAATGGATTGGTATTGGGACTTTGGATGGTGGAGAAATCCGTCTCAGAAAATGCAGGTCTTGTCTGCGCAACCGATGTGCCTGCCAGCATAAGCGCGGCGCCACCGCATAACATAGTCTTGAATAAATTGTTCATTGTTTTTACTCTATTATAAGTTTGTTTTATTCGTTTGATTTCGGGAAGAAGAACGGCAGGGCATTGTACAGGTATTCCGGAATGGGACGGAACTCGTGCCGTGCGCCTTCTTTCTGATGGAAGGTCATATTCGTGGCATTGAATACATCCGCCAGCCGCGCCATTCCTTCTATTTGGAGCAATATTTCGCTGTAAGCCGAATCGTTCGTGCCGCTTGCCGCCCAGATATAGAAACCGTTTCCGGCATAGGGCGATTGCTGTACACGCTCTGCCAGATAAGCTGCCGTATCATCGGGACGGTTCATGCCGGCAAATCTGCCCAGCGACCAGCAGTCGCCGCTAACGGGCATGAAGTAGCGGAATGCGTTCAAGGTTTCATCGAAAGCATACCACGTGGTGACCGCACCCATCGAAAAACCGCCGATGGCACGGTGGTCGCGGGATGCCTCAATGCCTTCCGTATCGGTAGTTTCTGCATACGTGTGGTATCGGCTCTCAACAATGGGAATCAAGTCGTTTACCAACTCCTGCGGCAAAGCGCGGCAGTAGGGGTCAGCATCCGCATAGTTGGATGTCGGCTGTCCGTAGTTGTAGCTGGGAGTAACCACAATCATCGGGTCGATGTCGCCGTGTGCTATCATCTGGTCAAGTAGCTTGCATACCGCTCCGTCTTCGTCTTCGAAAGTAGAGGCCGCTGTACTGTAATGCCCATGCACGAAGTAAAGAATATTGTACTGCTTCTGCGCATCATATCCGTAAGGCAGGTAAACATACGCAGTGTTCGTCCGCGCCATTCCCGTGCCTTCCGCATAGTCTCGCGTGTCATAATCGATACGTACGATGCTGCCTTGTTCGTTCGCATTTTGGCCGTAGCCGTCGGGAATGGGTCGGGTTTCGTTTATCAATGGCGTATTCTCCCCGTTGTCAGAGATTACAGGTGTCTCGCTACCCGCTTCGTTCGCGTTACATGATGTGAGTGGCAAGGATAGCAGTAGCGCATAAATGAATGATATAAGATTACGTGTCATAATTTTTATTCGATGATTCCTATTTCGCGAAGCCAATTCTCCACGCCGCCGGTGTTCCGTCCGCTGGTGCCGAAACCTTCCAGATGTTCAGCCTCCGGAGTAAGGTCTACGATGCGTTGCAGGGTGGCATCGCGTCCCGATGAAGCGTAGGTGCAGAACGGGATAATGGTTTTGCCTGCCCAGTCGTACGCATCGCTTTCGAGGAACGACCATATCGGCATCGGCGCATCGCCCCACCACACAGGGCATCCTACGAAGATGATGCTGTATTGTTCCATATTCTCCACGGTTCCGCTGAGTTCGGGTCGTGTGCCGTTCTCTAATTGCTCCAGTGCCACCTGCGTACATTCCGTATAATTGTCGGGGTAGGGCGTGACGGTTTCGATGCGGTAGAGCGTACCTCCGGTCAGTTCGGCGATGCGTTCAGCCACGGTGCCGGTATTGTTGCTATGGGTAAAGTAGGCAATGAGAATATTACTGTCTCCCGAAGGTTCGTCGGGAGTATTAGGTTCGTCCGGTTCATCCGGTGTTTCGGGCTGTTCGGTTCCCGGTTATTCTTGCTGTACGGGGTCATCGTCCCCACAGGCATTGAGAGTGACGGCTGCCAATGCCATCATCAGGTAGATAAAATACTTTTTCATTGCGATATGCTTTTTAGAGATGTTAAGTGATGAAAAACGCTTGCGGTAAAACCAAACTACTCTCCGAATAGAAACAGTCAACGCATCCGCATGAGTTGGATAACACTAACGGTAGCGTTTTTCGGGGTGTTCCAACGGAGAAGACCTTACAGCGTTTGTGTTGGATAAGACTGTTATAACAGGCTTATTATTACTTCATTCCATTAACCATTTCCGTCATCTGGCGCAGTTTACCTTCGGTGATTCCCTGACGCAGACAGATGGCAGAGTGTGATTTCAACATCGGCTCCACGCCTTTCCCCAAAGCGGAGAGGATAGACACTGTGGCAAGTTCGCGCTCCTGCCACGTCAGCAGGTCACGTTCGAAGATGTCGCAGAACAGATGCTCTTTCAGGTATTGCTCGATGATGGGAGCAAAAGCGGCATATCCGGTCTTGGGGGCGTTCTTTGGTGCACCGCTCAGCTTTTCAAGAAGCTCTGCACCGCGCGTATATTTGTCGCGGTTGTCGTTGACGGGCGTTGCGTCACGTCCTACGGTGTCGGTGATACCCTGCGCCTTACGTTCGTCCAGCACTTGCATAAAGGTCTGCAGGGCACGCAGGCTGCGGGGAAAGCCGCAATAAGCATAAGCATGTACCAATACTTCTTTAATCTCGTTCACGGTCATTCCGTCATCCAGCCCGCAGGCAAAGGCGGTTTCCAGATTCTCCAAGTTGCCGGTGGCGGTATTGGCGGCAATGGCAACGATGCTCTGTTGGCGGAGACTGAGCGTGTCTGTCTGTTGTGCCAGCAAGGTCCCGCAGCAAGCGAGCAGTGAAAGTGTTAGGGATAAAATCGTTGTTCTCATAAACTTATCTGTCATTAAATTGGTTCTGATACAAAATTACGGCAGATGTTTTTACCCGTCCATACACAGATTACTGATTGATACACCAATATCAACGAAAGAAAACAGGGAAGCCCGTAAAACCGATGGTTAAGCCATATCGTCCCCGATCTTGACCACCGGCACACGGATGGTTTTCGTCGGCTACTGTTTTCCGGCTCCACATTGGGGTCTATGCGGTGTTGCCAATAAAGGTCAATATGGTCGGTATGAAGGCGGCATAACGAACCTTCCACTTCTTCCCGGATACGCTTAGGCGATGAATCTGCCAGTACAGGCCACGGCCATGATACGGAACGATCCATCGTAATGCCGAACTTGGTAGCAATCTCTGATATTATTTTGTCAGTTATCTAATCCTTTTTCTTTCAGCCAAGCAGACATTACATCCGCTACTTCCACGTTGTTCAAGTCGGCAAAAGGGAAATGGGTATTGCCCTTAATGCCTAAGTCGGGTAAGTGAATTACCTGTGCATCCCCTCCGTGGCGGTTGATGCAGTCGACGAAAAGACGCGCCATTTCGAGGCGGGCACGCCACGTGTCCTGTCCCCAATGCTTGGTAGGTTGTTCGGGAATGTTGTCGCCATAATAAATGACGATAGGAATACGTGTCAACTTCAGAAACTTGTCCATAGATGTGGAATCTGCTTCCAAAGCCTTTTCCGGTCCGCTGTGGGGAATCGGGGGAGGGTACCTCACCTTTAGGAAAGATAAAGCTGCTTCCCGGTTCGTAAGCAATCACCGCACGGGTATTACTGCTCTTGATGGCAGTGAGCCAACCGGGACCACCGCCCATGGAATGAGTAATCAGGATGCCGCCGCCAATCTTGTCCATCAGGGCAGACAAAGCATCCGACACGACCTCTTTGTCGAACGCACCGGTATTGGGCGTCACTTGGCGCATGAATTGTTCCCATGCTTGTGGGGCAGGAGAGAATTGTACGCCGGGGAAAGGGTCTGGCCATACGCCTACACGGAATATCTCAAACTGAAAAGCCTCATCGGGCACAGCGCGAAGCGTGTCCGATACGGTGCTTTTTCCAGCTTTGCCCCGTCGTGGCTGGTCAACCAGATAGACGCTAAATCCCCGCCGCAGGAAGATGTTCTGGAAGCCTTCCCGTCCGTCGGGTGTCGTCTCCCATGTTTTGGCTGATTCGCCGTTACCATGCAAGAATACCAATGGCAAAGAATGTGTCTTTTCGGGTATTTGATAAAATACGTAAGCATGGTCGCCGTGCAAAGTCTGTCCGGCTGGATTTGTCGAATTGTTTTCATCGTAGCTGCCCGGAACTGTAATTACCGAACCGCCAACCAGAAAGCTGCCCTGTTCGCAGATGCGCAACATGTTGTCATCGTCCGTTCTCCCACAGGCGGAGAGCAGGAAACTGCACACTACGAGGGATGTAATGATACTTTTCATATACGTTGTCTTTTATTTGTTTTGATAAGACAAAGTTACGTTGGATGCAACTGCTCGTCCATACACGGATTACAGAACGTATCACCCATTTTACAGCATATTAATACTTCGGTAAATTTCTCAAACGGGGATTTGTTCGGAAACCGTAATCGAGGTATTTTTGACGGTTATGCAGGTATCCGAATTGATGGACTTTGCGATTACTTTTGCAGAAAATTTGTAATGTAAAATTATGAGGCATACAGTAATAACGATGATTGCAAGTTTGTTAGCTATGAGTACAACAGCCATTGCCCAACAAAATCCTATGCCGGGAAAAGACGGAAATAAATATGTGTCGTAGCATCACCGGACATCAATACGGAGGTTTTCAGTGCGGCTGTGGATTATTCTTGTATCGTTCTGTTTTATGAAACCTTTTCGTCCGGTTACAGCCATACACGGTTGGGACAGATTGATAACCTCGAAGGGCTTGCCGCAGCTTTAGGGGATGGATACGTGAGTGTGAGATTTGCAATAACAAAGAGTACGGACCGCAACATTTAGTGAAATGGATGCCTATCCCATGAAAGGAAACAGGCATCCATTATTGTGTTGTTTTACAGCTTCCAGCCAGAGATGCTTTCTTGTATTTCCCATAAATGAGAATAAAGTCCTTTTTTTCGGACAAGTTCATCGTGTGTGCCTTGCTCCTTTATCATTCCGTTATCCAAAACGATGATTTGGTCTGCATCCTTAATAGTTTTGAGCCGGTGGGCGATGACGATGACGGTGCGTCCTTTGATGAGCGTGTCAATAGCCTTTTGTACTTCCATTTCATTTTCGGGGTCAAGCGAAGCGGTCGCTTCATCCAGCAGGATGATTTGTGCATCTTTCAGGATGGCACGGGCTATGGATATGCGCTGTTTTTCTCCACCCGACAAGGTGCAGCCTCCTTCGCCCACCATCGTTTCGTAACCCTGAGGCAAGCGCATGATGAAGTCATGGCAACAGGCTTTTTTAGCTGCGGCTATAATATCCTCTTCCGTAGCATCTGTTTTTCCGAAGCGGATGTTGTTGCGTATGGTGTCCTGAAACAGATACACGTCTTGAAATACCATGGAAATATGTCTCATCAGACTTTCGGGATTTATTTCGTTCATAGGAACTCCATTAAAAAGGATGCGCCCTTTCTGCGGGTCATAGAAACGGGCACAAAGTTTCATTATTGTACTTTTCCCGCTTCCCGAAGGGCCGACGATAGCTGTCAATGAATTCTTTGGAAGCGTAATATTTATATCGTGCAACACTTCTTTGTCTTGATAAGCGAACGATACGTGTTCAAAACGGATGTTGCCTGCCATCGGAGATTGTTGCTCTCCTTTCATTTCTGTCTCATTCATTAGTGAAAGGATGCGTCCTCCGGCAATGGAAAAGTAGCGGAACTCCGCAAAATTAGTTAGGGCAGAAGTCAGCGGATCAAACACACGCGAGCCGACCACAAGAAACAGTACGAAAACAAGCAGCGATAGCTTTCCTCCCAACAGGAGATAAGTTCCGCACAGTACCATCATCGTCAGTCCGGCGCGTACCAATGTAATGCTCAACAAGACAAACGGGCCTAACAAGGCTTCCTGACGGATGCAGGCACGGCGAAGCTGGGCAAACGCATCGCGCAACCGGACAAAGCGGTCGCCTAATAAATTGTAGGCTTTCATCACCCGGATGCCTTGCAGGTATTCTTCCAATCGGTTTCCTGCATTTATTTTTGCTTGAATTTGCCTGCCGCTCAGTTTCCTCTGTGCCTTTGTGCTTGCCCACAAGACGAGTAAGGCAAGCGGCAAAGCTGCAAACATGCTGACCGCCATTCTCCAGTCAATCCAGACCAGCGAGGCAAAAGCCAGTACGGGCATGACCACAGCGCCCATCAGTTGGGGTAGGTGGTGCGAAATTCCGGTTTCTGCCATCATAAAGTCCGTAATAAGCATGGAAGATAAATCTCCGGGGTCGCGTTTTGACAGAAATCCCAGTGAAAGTTTCCGCAGATGCTCTGCAAGCGACAAGCGTCCTGAAGCACTCATTTCGTATGCTCCCCTGAAATTGGCGCGGTAAGATGCCCGTTCCGCCAAAGCCATTACCAACATATAAACAACCATAATGCCGAATATCCACCACAGGCGGGGCGTGTCAAGCGGTTGTCCGCTTCCGTCAAAAGCATTGAATATGATGCGTATCGCCTCAATGGAGAGACAGAACGGTACGATATTGACTAAGTTGGCAAGCATGGTGTAGCCCACAGGTTTGTAAAGCCGTTCGGTATGTCCTATTGTAATGTTTTTAATTGCGTTCATATCTTGTTCTCCTTTTCAATTTTTGTTCAACGTCCAGTGGTAAGCGCTTGTATAGGCATCCCACATCTTCTTATATGTGCCATCTGTCACGGACAAAACTTCATGCTTCCCGTTTTGTGCAATCCTTCCTTCTTTCATGACAACAATCTTACCTGCGGAAACAACAGAAGAAAGGCGGTGCGCTATCACAATAACCGTCTTTCCCTTCATCAGCGATTGCAAAGCTATCTGCATCTTATACTCGTTTTCCGGATCTGCAAATGCCGTTGCTTCGTCCAGTACCAGTATCGGCGCATTCTTCAATATGGCGCGTGCCACACATATCCGTTGAGCTTCTCCTCCCGACAGGAACACGCCTTTGTCACCGATTCTTGTTTCGTAGCCCTGCGGTAAACGCTCTATGAAGTCGTGACATTGAGCGGCTTTAGCGGCGTCTACCACCTTTTCTTTTGTTGCATCAGGAGAGCCTACGGCGATATTCTCATACAGCGTATCGTAAAACAGAAACGTATCTTGAAAGACGAACGACACCAGCTCCATCAGTTTTTCCATAGCTATTTGACGGATATTTACACCTCCTATAAGTATTTCTCCTTGCTCCACATCCCAAAAGCGTGGGATTAGGTTGGCTACCGTAGACTTGCCGCTTCCCGACGGACCGACAAGGGCCGTTATTTCTCCTTGCGGTGCCACGAAACTGACATCACGCAAAGCCTCTGTCCGTGTCCCCTGTTCCGTGTTCTCGTAAGCGAATGATACATGGCGGAACTCCACATCGTAGGTTGAAGGTGTCTGTGGGTGTTCCGGTTCCGGTAGAGGCTGTTTTTCCAAGATGTGGTCAATACGGCTTACACCTTCATTGATGTCGCGCGTGTTACTTCCCAAGAATGTCAATTTATAAACGGGAGAAGCCATACCCGGTCCCATGATGATAAAAAACAGCCATACCACTGCCAACGACAATGATTGAGGGCTGGCTTGCATCAACAAGATGCCTATGGGGAGAATGAACGTCACCATCGAATTCAGCAGGACCGTAAATGCGACCATCCCGTTCTGGTAGGTGTCGCAACACTTCAAGGCAAAGGTCTTGTACGCCTGAATCTCGGCATTGAACTGACGGAACGAACGGACACTCTGCCCGAAAATCTTGACAACGGGCATTCCCCGTACATACTGCACGGCGGATGCGCTCATCTTTTCCTGTGCATCGTAGTAGATGCCCATGAACTCTTTTGCCTTTTTCCCCATGAAATTAGAGAATTGCAGAAATAAGCTAAGTGCCACGACTGCCAAACAGACCACCGTCAGCCACACATCCAAAGAGAAAAAGATGACCAGCATTACCACTACCGTTGCCATTACATTGACCAAATCCGGAATGGTATGGGCGATGAAACCCTCTATTTTCTCAATGTTTTGGTCCATTGTTTTCTTGATGGCTCCCGTAGAGGTATTGTTCAAATATCCCAAAGGCAGTTTGCCGATGTGTTCGGACAGTCGGACACGTAGGCCATACAGGATGCGGAACGCTGCAACATGGGAAGACATTAGGGCGGCATATAGCAACACCAGTCCGCCGATAAGCCCTCCGAACGCTATCCATCCCCAGCTTATCATATCTGTACCATTTACCGAAACCGGACTGCCTCCATGTGTCAGCAATTCCTTCAGAACTTCATAAACAGCCCAATAGGGCACAAGCATACAAACTGCGCTGCCTGCCGACAAGATTCCTGCCAGTATTAGCAACCCTTTCTTTTGTCCCGCAATCTCAAACAATCGCGCCAGACCTTCTTCCTTCTTTGTTTTATCCATCGTAAAATGTTATTGTGAGATTATTTTATATCCGAGTAATGAACTGAACTGATAACACAACTTTGTCATCCGTCCCAATATCTGTCCGAAGAAGAACCCCCAGCGTGAACGGAAAAACTTCATGTAGTTGGCTTGTTCGATGAGTTGCAAGGTGGGTTCCCATCGTTCCACCAGATGTCCGTCGCTCAATCCCGAACGGATTTGTGCTTCATGGTTACGGAGCGAATCGGGCTTTACACCGTGCCGGCTCATCATCGTGCCACACACATCAAACCACAATTCACCTCCTCCGAAACGGCTTGCCACGTGGTGCAGGAAGGCTTTTACTTGCTTTTCGTAAAAATACATCAGTACGCCCTCCACAACAAATATAAATTCCGCATCGGGGTGTTTCTGTCGAAGGTCATCCATCCAATCGGTTTCCAGCAATGAAGCTGCGATATAGACATTGCCCGGCTGTTCGGGTATCAACTCCCGACGTAGCGCAATGACTTCCGGCAAGTCCAAGTCGTAAAAGACCGCTTTCCTGTTGCCGATGCGCTGGAAACGGGTATCCAATCCGCAGCCCACATTTACGACTACCGGACGGGGATGCGTGTCGATGAACTGCTTTACGGCACGGTCGAAATACCAACCGCGTACCACGCAGCCTACTTCACTCAATTTCGCCCCATCGAATTGGGAGTAATCGTATTCCAAATTGTCGGCCAACTGTTCCGCTGCCTTGTCATTCAGAATGGGATTGACACGGCGGCTTTCTTTTGCTCTCATGTATAGCGGAATAAATAACGTTTCCGCCACAATGCTCTTAAACTCATGTTTTTGTTTCATATTTTTAGGTGTTTAATAGTGAACGATATTCAGAATTGTTCATAAAAAAAGGAGGAAACCTCCGTGAAGATTTCCTCCTTGCCAGCCCTTTTGTTGCGGCTGCTCGTCTGTATGTGTGTTGTCTGCTTTTCATATTTTAATGATTGCCCTCCATCCTTGAATTTCAAACAAGATGTAATCGTGTAAGATCGCTTCCATTTCCTGTTTGGGTACTGAATGCATCAGCAGTTCCTCAAACAAAGTAAACATCCATACCGTATGCAGGTGAATGATAAAATCGGATACAGACGTGTTTATGTCAGGATGTTTTTTCTGCATGGCCGCAAACCACGCCTTAACCACCTCAGTAGAACGGTCGGTGTAGTTTTCCCGGAAACGTTCCAACGATGAACCTTGTGCGCGGAATAACAGAATCTCCATCAACCCGCGATGCTTGGTAATAAGTGCGACATATTCATCAATGCATGACTTCAGATACTTTTCCGACCGCATCATCATAATATCCTCTCCCCGTATGCCATGATGTTCCTGAAGCATGGCTTCCAAAGCGCATAAAACCGGACGGACTACTTCATGGAAAAGTTCGTCTTTATTCGTAAAATAGTTGTAAATATTCCCGACTCCGATACCTGCCGATTCGGCAATTTCGCGCATGGAAGTCTTGGAATACCCCTTCCGCTCAAATTGCTGTCTGGCAACCGTTAATACACGGCTGCGTATGTCTTCTTTCAGTACTTGCATCTATAATGAACTATGTTTCTATTTTTTTACAAAGGTATAGGGGTTGAAATTCTCAAGCAATACCTATTTTTAGGGATTTAGAGCCTGTCGTTTAAATTTTGCTCTGTCTGCGGTTTGAGAATTGTTTTCGAGAATGTTCTTCGGCTTTTAGACCGGAAACAAACTCAAAAAGGGGCGGATAAAAATACTTAATCGGAAAATTTAAGCAGGCTCTTAGATGTAAGGCAATATTTCTGACAGAATACCGGTCAAATACGCTACCGTTAGTGTTACCCAACTCATGCGGATGCGTTGACCATTTCTATTCGGAAGGTTGGTTGGTTTAACCGCTTGCGTTTTTCAGATTTTCGGATAAGTCGTAAACAGTTGGAGATGAGTTCAGATTGGCAGGCTGTCTATGATATTTTCCATAGCGGTCTTCAGGGGATACGCATCCATCGGTTATCATTATTACAAGTTCTTCGGTGTTGCTCAGTTGCCATTCGATTTTAAATGTTATATTTGTGACGTTCTGGCAATCGGACTAGATGGCGCCCTACCTTGGTCTGGCGGGGGGCGGCCGCAAGAAATGGAAAGACGCAAGGTTCGGTCGGGAAAATTCAAGTTGGGGCGTGACACCGGCTATCCAATCCGGACTGGCGGGAAACCACGGGTTGGCTTCCCTTTACGGGCCGGACGGACGCAAGGACACGCTTCAGCGTTTTTTTATCAGCAGCCGTCTTCCATACCTTTGTCATACTTAGATAACCGTTTGTCGACCTTCGGCTGTCGAAGTCTACATTCCAAACGTCTTGAATATCTTTTTCCGCTTACTTGGAAATTTTTGAAGATTCATGAGGAATAGGTGAAAGCTGCACCTACTCCGGTTTCAATGATGTGTCACTTTTAGTTCTTGATGTGACAAGCTTTCAGGTCTGTAATCATGTACTCATTAGTTTGGGAAGAATGGAAGCGTTGGACTTTTACCGGTATGGAATCCTGTCCCTTACCTCCCCATTCCAGTTTTCCAGTATAGACAACCCTGTTTTCCCAATACAAAGTACCTTCGATGAAAAACCTATATGTTCCCACAGGGACACGGTTGCCATTATCATCCGTCCCGTCCCATTGGTAAGTTACCACGCCGTTCCGTGGTGTTGCGCCCGTTATGGCATCTATCTGTGTGGAAGACAGGACTTGAGGTTTTGCCTTGCTTACCCAGACAGGAACGGCATCTTTCCGGTATTCATATCCTCCTTTTGCAGTGAAAGACGTAACATACAAGGTACGTACCAACTTACCCGTTTCGTCTTCTATCCAAATGGCATATTGGCTGGAAGCAATGCCGCCACGTTGGAAGCGGAAAGAAATTTCCAACCGTTCTCCTGTGTGATTTTCTTTCGCATAAGAAGAACTGCAACCCTGTATGCCGATACAGACTAACATCAAAATGGCACTGAATAATCCTGTTCTCATGTCGTATATATATTTATTTATTCGTCTAACTGATAACAGTTCAATCCTATTTCCGGAACATAAACGCGGGTGACGGAGGTTCCGAAATCTTCTACCACAAACTCTCCGGCTCCGTTCAGCGTAGCGGCAAGCAGATGTCCTGCCAAAGCGGAATAATCGCTGCGCCCCACGGTGATATGCAGATGTAGATAGGTCTTTCCGTCCATTTGTGAGATGTTTCCTGTCAGGTTGGCTATCTCCATTTGCTCTTGGAAAGTCTTATCAACATATTGTTTGGTCTGAGGATTGAAAAAGCGAAGGATTAATTCATCTATTGCTCCTATCCTGTAAATGGTTCCCGACTTGATGCCCCGTTCTTCGCAGAAAGTGTTCAGGGCTTTGACGATTTCCTCGCGATTTTGGATACTGACAATATATTTGTTGCCTGTTTGCTTATAAGTGTACATATCTTGCGGATTTTGTGCGCTTGCCGGAATGAATAACCATCCGTAAAGCAGCAAAGTGAATATAAGTTTTAATTTCATGAGAGTCCGTATTTAAATAGTTGGGATGAAAGTTAGCGACGTTGGCCTTGATGCCAATAAGGATAAGGTTTCTCTGTCTTACTGACGGCATGATTGATTATTGTTTTGATAAACCTAAGACTCGCATCAGTTCTTGCTTCATGATGCCGGCATCCACCTCCTTTCCTGTCCAATATTTTATAGCTATCATGGCTTGGTAAACAAGCATGTTCATTCCGGGAAGAATATGTTTGCATCCATTGGCTAAAGCATCTTTCAGAAAATGTGTATAAACCGGATTGGGGATGCAATCTGCCACTATCATCTGCGGCAGTAATGTGTCCACGCGGATGTTGAGACGCTGCTCCACGTTAGGATATAAGCCTACGGGAGTCGCATTGATTACGATATCTGCATCAGAAGGAATACTGAATGCCTGATTCCATGGCTGGAATGAAGCCTTTACCGGTGTGCGGCTGTTCAGTAAATCCGCCAATGATTTTCCCCTTTCACTCACATTCACGATGATGATTTCTCTGGCTCTTGCCAGTGCCATTTCTACGGCTATTGCATGGGCTGCCCCACCTGCGCCGAAGATGACAACCTTTTTATCTGTTATGGATGTTATTTCCGAAATAGCCTTTACAAATCCTTTCCCATCCGTATTTTCACCTGTTGTCCTTCCGTCCGGACCGATTATGACCGTATTCACCGCACCGATAATCTGTGCAGACTCTCCAATCCGGTCTAAATACTTCATGACTTCCACTTTGTTGGGAATGGAGCAGTTGAATCCCCGCCATCCCATCGCCTTGGCACCTTCAATGGCTGCCTGTAGATTTTCGGGTCCTACTTCGCAATTGATATAACGACAATGCACTTGATGGTGGCGGAATGCAGCTTCCATAATAGCGACAGTAGGGTTTTCTGCCGCAGGTTTTGCAAACGACCCAAGCAATTCCGGCAAAAAGTCAGGCGAAGAAATCTTGTGTTCCTTAATGTTCATAATACCAATCTATTTCATTTGATGCTGCAAAGTTAGCAGCAAAAAAAGAAACAAGATTCCATTATATTTGCAGTATTATTCATTATATTTGCAGTAGGGTAAAAATACGAGTATGCCGATATTAGAACGTAAGATTGTACATGACATGGCGACGGTATGCAGCCATATTTCCTATCCCCGCTTTGTACTTCCTTTACACAAGCATGTGGAGTACGAAATCATGCTATTCACTCAGGGCAGCGGGAAACAGTTTGTCGGTGAAGGCGTATCAGAATATAAAGTCGGAGATATAGCCCTTATCGGAAGTAACGTACCTCATCTTCACCTGTGCCATACTAAACTGAATCCCACCTCTGCAAGTGGCTTGGAAGATGAATGGAGTGCAGGGGAAGCCATACAGTTCAGACCGGACATTTTTCCGGAACAAATGAAAGACATTCCTGATTATCGTTTTATCTATGATTTGTTGCAGAAAAGCCAATATGGAATCCGTTTCTACGATGAAGGACTGTTCGACGCAATGTTGGAGTTGATACAGGCATTCGATTCTTCCGGATATACCTCACGTCTTATCTGCCTGTTGCGTATGTTCGAAAAACTGCATGAAAGCCGGCATTTCAAACTACTCTCCGACACTGCGTATAATCAGACGAACCATATACCAGATATGAAAGAACCTGTTAATAAGGTATATACATATCTTTATAACCATTTTAAGGAAAAAGTTTCTTTGGCGGAAATAGCAGAATTTGTCAAGCAAAACCCTTCGGCGTTGTGCAGGTATTTCAAACAACGCACGGACAAAAGTATTTTCCAATGTCTATCTGAAATACGGATTGAACATGCATGTAAATTGCTGACTTATTCAAAAATGAATATTTCACAAGTAGCCTACGAATCAGGGTACAACAGTGTCACTCATTTTATTGCCCAATTTGAGAAAATCACTAAACGTACACCGTCTGAGTATAGAATGCAGATAAAAATGTGAGAAGACTTGAATGTGTAGAATATCGGTAGATTACATAATGAATGAAAGGACCTTGCAGGTTCGGATACGCTACAGATGGAGAAAACTATAATGCTTTGATCTTTTGTAATGCGGTTTATTATAGACGGATGAACTCATTCTTCTTTTCTATTCGTTTTGGAACATCGGCCATGCCGTATGCAGTTGAATGTTGGCTTCTTTATTATAAATGATTCTTTCATGAGCACTCAATGGGGTATAAGGAGCCCATTTCCATTCAAAACGGCCTTTGACAAAGTCCGTTAGTTGCTTTCCGTATGCATTAAACACAGCCGAAAGTCCATTCTTGACAATGACAAATTCTGGCCCATTTAACAGACTAAGTACATTATCAATAGGTTCTGTGAATAGTGGTAATTGTGTATGTTCGTTTAAAAGGAAAAGGTGCCCATCTTTCTCGCACCTTACAAATTTTTTTCCTATCCGATGTATTCCTAATAATTTGTATCCGACAATCTGAGATTGTAATCTATTGAAATGTGTTTTCATTAGTGTCCACTAAAAAATCATAGAAGTTCTTTGAAATTATTGGAATTCAATTTGTTATAAGTGCTTTGGGAGTCAACGGATTTGAATTTACTTTTGCAGTATTAATCAGACCGTTATGCATAAAGACAAGTTCGTTTTTGCTTAATTAACCCGATTTCTTGATCGCAATCACTTCAACTATCTCGTAAAGAAGTATGAAGGCGACAAGTATATCAAAAGCTATACCTGTTGGAATCAGTTGCTTACGATGATGTTCGGTCAGCTTTCCAATCGAGAGAGCCTCCGTGATCTGGTTGTGGCTATGGAAGCTCACGCAGGAAAACTTTACCATCTCGGAATCGGGAAGTCTGTAACGCGGAGCAATCTTAGTAAGGCCAATGAGCAGCGTGACTGCCGCATCTTCGAGGAGTATGCAACATTCATGATTGCCGAGGCACGCAAGCGTAGAATCAATAAAATATTCGAACTTGACGGTCATGTTTATTCATTTGACTCTACAACAATTGATCTGTGCCTGTCAGTGTTTGAGTGGGCTAAGTTTTGCAAACATAAAGGTGGAATAAAGTTGCATACGCTCTATGATGTTGAAGCGGAAGTCCCTGCATTTGTGCATATTACACCTGCCAATATTCACGACTCAAAGGCTATGCCTGAGATTCCATACGAATCCGGAGCGCATTATGTATTCGACCGTGGATATAACGATTTCAGCAACCTTAATACGATAAATCGCATAGGTGCTTTCTTCGTTGTACGAGCCAAAACCAACGTGCGGATTAAACCCAAGACATGGAAACGTAGATTGCCGGAAGGTGTAGTTTCCGATGTAATCGGATGCTTTACGGTTTATAAAAGTTTCAGGGACTACCCCGAAGAACTTAGAAAACTCATTGTTGAAGACCCTGAAGACGGTACCCGGTACATATTCCTGACGAACAATCTTGACGCTTCTGCAAAGTTAATATCATCGCTTTATCGAAACAGATGGAGTGTTGAGCTGTTCTTCAAATGGATAAAACAGCACCTCAGGAGGATCAAGAAGCTTTGGGGAACATCAGAAAATGCTGTACGCATACAAATCTATTGTGCGATAATCACTTACTGCTTAGTGGCAATTGTGCAGCACGATATGAAATTAGAGCGCAGCATCTATGAAGTCCTTCAAATTCTCGGAATCTCCCTGACCGACAAGACTCATCTTTGTGACTTGTTCGACAAATCGAATTTCAAAAATGTCAAAGACCTATATGATTCATGTGAACCGAATTTGTTTAATTTTTAACCTTGTCCATTTTTAGTGGACAGTAGTGACTAATTATATATTAAAGCCATTTTATGTTTAATACATCGAAGTATTTATTCGGATTGTTCTTGGTAAGTAAGAGGCTATATTGTCTTTCTTAAGCCTATATCCATTTTGTAACTAATCCTCATAGTAAAATACGTACTTAACCGGAGGCTTACGAAGCATTTTTTGAAGAATCATTTATTAGATATGAACTTACAGTGGCATTGAAATTACTTACTCGTTCTTGTTTTTCCGTAATCTGTTAAAGATCCTTTATGAACTCTCTTTCATATTGAGGAATGTATGTTTCTGCTCTTGCTTCAGGTTTGAAGTAACTCCTTCTGTATGTATTGTAGGTGGTATCAAGCATATTTTCCATATAGCCGGAATACAGGAATTCTATAGCTTCCTATTTTTCAAATTCATATGGATGAAATTCAGTTTTTCCCTCTGACATCTATTCCCGTAAAGCGTTTGGGAAATGAAAAAGGACGGCTTTATTGTCCGTCCCTTGTTTTTTGATTTTCTTTACGCGGTAATCTTTCTTTCCTTCTGATTGACATAATCGGCTAACGTGTTCCATTTTTGTTCATATTCAGTAATCTCTAGGGGAGATGGAACATGATCTTTTAATATATCTGTTTCTTTATGCATAATAGTCTATAATTCACCTTTGTAAGTAATGTCTTTCCAGTGTTTTGAAAAAGCGGTTTCACAAGCGTCATCCAGATATTCCAGAAGGAACTTGAAGGGGAAGGGATAGGTCATTAATTCATTCCATCTTCCGAAGCCGAATTTTAACATGGAGGCGATTTCCATAATTTCGTTTTCTACTGTTTCTGGATTCGATTTGTTCAAGACAAATATCCTTCGTGCGCGAGGCATCTTATCCATTTTTGTGTTCTGCATTATTTGCATATTCTCGCTATTTGTGCCTGATATGTACGAATAGGAGCCATTTGTTTCTCCATTGATACCATCTGACTTCCACAAATGAAAACCAATATAACCTCGCAGATATTCATGCGCAACTTTTTTGCGTTTGAACATAGAGATAGTTTCTCCTTCATTGACCACCTTCCCATATCCGTCATCAATCAGGTTAGCATCGAGTATTGGTATCTCTTCTGTATCGATAATCAGATACACGTTGCCGTTTTTCTCCATGGCCATATAATCCCGTCCACCACGAATCTTATCAGGGTCGTTATATCTTAATTTATCGTGGACAAACTGTTCGAATTCTTCTTCTAAGTTGTTTTGAGACAGTCCGTATTCTTCTATACTCATTGTGCCTGAGATATTAACGGCTAATGAAGCGCCATGCACAAAGCCTTCATTAATCTTGTATCGGAAGAATTTCCAATCGTTTATCAGTTCTGTCAATTGGTTGGGCATTTTTCTGTTGATTAACGAATCTTTTACAAGCAACTCAATGAGGATTCTTCTTGTATTAGCTTTGCTTATCTTATCATCCTTTTGATTACCGTAGAATGTGATATGTTGAAGTGCCTTACCAGAATGTGACATCCGATAGAGGGATTTTGTATAATGGGTACAAATTGCATCTTCCTCTTTAGGTTCACACAGTTTTATCACCATGTCATTTCCAGAAGCTTTTCGTGGAAAAACGAGTTTGCCATCCATTAACGAAAGAGCTTCGTTCTTGAATTGATCAATCAGTTCTCTTGATGCGGAAGTACCAAAAGGGTCTTCAAATAAAATGCATTTTCCTGATAGATATTCTTTCAGGAGTGAGAGCATATCATCACCAGTCTTGCATTCATCATAGTGCAACACTTCAAAATCACAAAAGTCAATTTTGACGAGACCATCAAAGTCTTCATTGACGGATTGTACTACTTGCCAAATGGCAAATAGTTTTCCGTGAGTATAGTTCTCTTTGTTATATGGCCAATAGGGAACGTTGTTCTTATTGTCATTGAATCTTTTCTTCTGCACATACAGTTTTTTCAGGTTGAAGTCACCATCCTTGAAATCCTTTATAACTATAGGTTTCACAGATTGCCCTTCCCATAAGTACCCCTCTATGTCTTTCCCGATTTTGAAGACGCAGTTTTTGCGTTTTCTTAATTCATTGTATGAAGATGGGTTAGAGAATGATGTGGTCTTGGCTGTAAGATTCATATATTCATTGATTTCTATCTTCAAACAAACAAGCTCTTGTCTGGATTTGGGGACATTGAAATTCTTGTCATCGCATATGAGTAGTGTTCCATCATTATACATCATCTTATCACTTCTCTTTTTCCCAATCGAGTTGATGGCTAGAGAGGCAATAATCCTTTTCTGTAGTGTATCGTCGTATTCCTCCAGTGTATCGACTTTAGAACGAATATGCTCATATGTTCTTAGGCTATTTAAAACCTGTTCCTCTTTACCTTTGGCTATTAGGATAAAGAAGTGAACCATAGGAAAACGTAACCCTGACCATCTTGCCCTTACGCCAGTTACAGACAGACAAGGTACGTCTGCTAGTTGCTCGTATGCAAGATTCTTTAGTTCCTTATTAGTGCCATAGTATGACACGATGGAATATCTCGAAAAGAATGCTTCCCTGTCTAAAATTACGTTAATCTTGTTGGTTATCAGTGGTAAACTTTTAATATATTCTTCGTTTAACTTCATATGTTGTTTTTATTTACAAGTTTCTGAATGCGTTCGATAGCACTAGGAATGATGTTGCCATTCACATCTATAACTCCATTAATTTCACGTATTTCATCCATCCCGGCAGCATCCATGTCCAGCATGTTAACCGTAATTAGCTCACATTCCAATCGTTTGCGTTTGATTTCTCGTTTTTGTGTAGTAGGCATGTCGCTTTCTTTGTCGTTATGGTCTACTTTGGGATTCATATTTTTTACGTCAAATGCGATTCTATAGTTTCCGTCCTCATTCGTGATAACGAAATCAGCTAGTTCGTAATCTTTTCCTTCCAAATGTTTGATGTCTTTCTCAGTGCAATCTGTATAATGTAACAAGATTGCCTTGAAAGCCTCTTCTCCAATTTCTCCGGCATAGTCTGTAGCAAGTATTTGTGGGTGTAGAATCATGCCCTCCTTCTTCCAAGTTGTTGCAAAACCGTTTCTTTCAAAATGGGATTTTATAATAGGATTTTTCATTAGCACATCAAGCCTGACGTAGGATGGCGAGATAGGATAGGGGAACAGTTTCCCGTTTTCTTTTGGACAAACCTTGAGTCTTTCATCACAATAGTAATTTAATTCAGATGCGGAGTTGCGCTTCCAGTTACCATAGCATTTTGGCATAAAAGTCAGTCGTTTGTCGTTCTCGTTCAAATCCTCAATAGTAGAGATTACAGGTTTTCTGATAATGGTTTGTTTGTAGTTCTGGTACATTATCTGACTGATTTTTACGTTGTAAGGCAGTTCGTCCTCTTCCTCAATGTCATCATCATATTCATCCTCGTCTTGTTTGTGAGGAGTATAGCGAAGCGCAATCCTGCGTAAGCGATCCAATTGTGCTTGTGCATAGTTGGCATCATTGCATCGCATGATCTCTTCTAGGTCGATTCCTTCTTCCTTTTTATCTTGATGTGATAAAATGTATGTCGCCAAAGCTCTGAACTCCTTTGTGAGCGATTTCTCCATATTCGAGGCATCAAAGAAAGGTTTCATGGATTCATCGAAAAGGATGTATGTTGTATAAGGCTTATTCCTTGTCCTACATAATCTGCCAATAGCTTGTTCCACTGTCGTTTGTGCCCATGCCGCTTTATCCTTGACTATGCCTGGATTACGCTTCTCACTAAACATAAAATTATTGGACAATGCATAATAGAGCCACTGAGTGACATCAGCTTTGGAAAGGCATCCTCGTTCATACAGCATCATCAGTGTAAGCATGGCATTGTAAAGGCTTTTTTCAAATGTCATCTCATTGCCGTCTTCATTTATCATAAGGTATGAGGTGGGTGATTGTACATAGATGGCATCCCAGTCTTTTTTTAGCTTTTCTCCTTCATTAACCCAGTTATCTCCACTTGTATATTCTAGACCTTCGGGTATTTCATACTGCATGTTGGCACCCGCCTTGAAGCTTCCATAGGCAGAAATCAGCATCAATTTTGCATCTTTGTCCTGACTAAGTTCTGATAGAATATTGGATTCCACATCTTCCCAGTTTTTAGAAATACGGATGTGTTTATTTTCCCAATCTGACGGGATTTCATCTTCCAAAGTACAAGTCATGTTTTTGAAAGTTCCGTCTATCAGACAGCTAAGGACGTTAATTTGATCTTTGTCTTTATCTCCTGTACGGTTTTGGAAGAATATCATGCTATGAATATCATTGTGTGTGAAAAACCAATAATATGCTTCAATAAACTGGAAAAGCCTGTACAGTTGGAACTGTATGTCATTTATGTTCTTGGTGGCCTTTTTCAGTTCTCTATATGTAATTTTGAACCATCTGTCTGCCAATCCTCCCTCCAAAGCGTCAGGAGAGAACATCTGCTTGTATTTGTCCGGCAACACTATCGCATTCTCTCTTTTATCATCATATTCATACCTCTCTAGAGGAACAACTTTAATCTGGTGTACTGAGGGGTATGTTTTATCAACAGGGCAGTCAAAAGTCTCACGTTCTTCTTTGGAAAGCACATGAACTTTTTCTCCGAGTGTTTGCTTTAAGTACTTGATGTCATAATTACTTACCACAGACCAGCATGAAGCAGTTGCAGAGCATAGAACAACAGAAGTACCGTCGGTGTTTACGAGATCAATCAGTATCTTTTCAGGGGTTGTTGAAATCTCTCGGCATGACAATCTGACCCTGTGCAGGTTATCACGCTTATCAATTTCTTCTTGATAAAGTTGCACTCCTTGGGAATACACGGAGAAATCGGGTAGCTTCATTTTGCTACTACCATCAGAAACAAACAAGTTCTTTCTGTTTGTCATGAATTCGTTAATCTGCTGCTCAAATTGATATTCTGATGTGGTTTCAAAACGAGAAAATAAAGTATGTATCTCCCGTTCCAATGTAGGATAGCCAAGATAGTAGTTTGTTGTTGCTGTATTCGCAGAGACCTTTTTTTCCTCTGCCTCGAATTGCTCCCGGCTTTTCTTCAGTGAATCAGAAATGACTTTTCTGAGTTGTGCTTTTATTGACGTTGTGTTACTGATGATGAGAGAAAGGAATCTGTCTAACGGAATTGCCATAGCATATTCTTTTGTAAGCATACTGGCATCTTTTACATGAACGAGATAGAAATGTCGGTCGTTTTTCTTATAGCAGATATACGAATTGGTATTGTTTCCTTTTGGGGAGATATTTATTTTCAGTGCAGGACCTGAAAAGAACACCCCTCTTCTGTATGTTTCTAGTTCTTCATAATTGCTTAAGAAAATATTTTTATAAGGAAGAATGTCGCCAACAGCTTTTTTCCAGTTGGAATTTGTAATATCCTTAGCTTTGTTAAGACATTTTTCTAACAAATCTCCGTAATACTGATTGGCTATTTGTTCTGGATTATCAATCAAATCCTTATATTGCAGATAACCATTATAGCCCTTTGCAAATCTCTTGCTACCTCCAGCATTATCAATAGATTGGTCGATGATTGCCGTACGCATAGCTACTGCAGCTTGGTCGGATTCGTCAAAGAGGATAAGCGTCTTTTTGTTCTTTTCTGCAATGTCTTGCAGGTAAATCTTCTCAGAAAGAATAGGATCAATTCCATACATTGCTTTATGAACAGTCATAAGAAGTACCTTTTTCCGTCTGTAATCTACCTGAGGATAAACCTTAATGAGAGACTGGAATTTATTTAAAATAGTTTCGAGAGAGACTTTTTTCAGCTGTTTAGTTTTTTCGAGGTGTCTTTTATAGGTGTCGAAGAATCCACGAACAACCTTACGAAGTTTTGCTTCTCCTTCGTTAATATGATTAAGAATATAGTCGTTCTTTCCACTTTCGTCAAGAGTCTTTATCAACCCAGTCAGTCCCTCATATATCTTCTTGACGGCATTGTAGCTGTATTGTACTTCATCGACCTTGTAATTTGCATTTTTCTGTTCTCCAATCTGATAGCACATTTCTTCTAGAAGTTTCTTGAAGTACCCGTTTTTGATGGCTTGAGTGATAACTTCGGGGTTGTTCTCTATTACCATCTTGTCAGACGAGGATATAAGACTTCCTTCAGAGTTAATGAAATGGTCTATTTCACGGTTCATGCTGTTCACCAGTTTATTTTGAACGCAGAGGATAACAATGCGATCAAACTTTTCAGGGTCGTATTGGCATGTCAGTTTACCTATTGTATATGATTTTCCACCACCTGTAGCAATGTCACAGATGTGAAGGCCATGTTTCGAATATCCCATGAAGATGTTTTCAACATGCTTACTTAATTGTTCTTTATATGTTATATCCATATTTTATCAAATATCATTATTGGCTCGAAATTAATTTTGCTTTGCTTAAAATTGTGAAATATACTTAATATTCTCAAAATAATCCATTTTGAGGGCTTACGTGTCACATTTATAATACGTGGTCTGAAATCTTCGAGCATACTCATATCGTTGCTTTTAAATAGTTTTATTTATATTTTCAAGCAAACCGCATGGTTCACCATAACCAACCATATAGACGAGTTGTCTTGCTCTCGTTATTGCTACATATAATAATGAACGTTTAGATGAAAGAAACTCTTTTTTCTCAAGTACATCCATTCCATTAAAAGGATAGCTGTCTGTCGCCTTTGATGGAATATTCCGTTCATTTACTCCCATTAAAATAACAACTTTAAACTCAAGTCCTTTAAGTGAATGGAATGTACAAAGTGAAATGCCATTGTTAGATCCAACTTTCGATGTCCCTTTTAAGACCTTATATGCAATACCATTAACATGCAAGTGTGATTGTAAGTCCTTCATCAATCCCATGCTTGGAGAAGCGATACATATGTCTTTTAAAAGAATATCATTCTGAGTACATTGGTTCACCTATTCTACAATTTGCATGACTTCATCGTTTGCATTGTCAACAATTTTATATAATGGTGTTTCTCCTCCATGGATGAGAGAGACATATCCTTTTATTGACTCTGTCCCGCCATCCATATCATCATATACTTGGCCTTTTATCACTCCTACAGCGACACGTTTTATAGGTTCTGTAGTTCTATAATTAATCTTCAGTCTTCGGCTTCTGACACCTCTCACGTTAATACCGGCTGCACTGAAATTGATCTTTCGTCCACTGTATATTCGTTGCATAGGATCACCTGTAAGGAAAAGGTCATTTTTTCCTTCTGCTACCAATGAACGTAAGAATTTAAGTTCTGGATTTGAGAAATCCTGGAACTCATCTGCAATAATATTTGTATAAGGACGAATATTATTGTCGTTAAGATATTTCGTGGTTTCATTAAACAACTCAAGTCTGTCAACTACTTTTCTTTCATTTTTTAGTGCCACATACTTTTCAACCAATTTCCAAATATCAATTCTTTGTTTACGACTTAATGCTTTAGTACGTCCTACACGCTGTTGCATCATATACGACTTAGCATCAGTATTTCCAAAATAGATAATAACGTCTATATACTCATCATACAAGAATTGTTCATCAAATTCTGTCACTTCTGTTTCAAGAACCTCACGCCATAATTTTATGGATTCCTCATTACCGGAATAATCAAGGACCTTATATCCGTCCTTTATTTTGTATTGTTTGGCTATTTCAATTAAAACCTGGTCAATATTACTCAATGTACATCTGTTTTGATTGATGTCCATCTTTTTTATCAGGTCCTCAAGGTTTTCTTTAAGTGTTCTTGTATAAGTAGTAAAAAGGATTTTTGCATTAGGATTGGCACTCAAAAATTTAAGTCGATGCAATGCAGCAACGGTTTTTCCTGTTCCTGCACCACCGCTAACTTTTATAGTTCCTTTATAATCAGCATTCACCAACTTCTGTTGACTTGGGTGTAGGAAAATTTGCCATTTTTCCATATCATTATCAAGGATACGTTGAAGGGCTTCATCATCAGTGAGCTCAACAAATCTACGTTTGTTATTATTGCTGAGAAGTTGGTCTTCGTTCTCTTTAGCCTGGCCTTCTTCTATCTCAGCTATTATATCATTAATAGATACCCCATCCAGCAAATTAAAGATATTCTCGTATGCATCAGATGGTAAACAATCCTCCAATGGATCCAAATCATCAAGAGAGGTAATCTTCATTACCGTAGGAATTAAATCCTCTGGAACTCCAATTTTTAATATTTGTTCTTTCGAAATATCTTTAAATACCTGAATTGAAGACGTCATAGATTCTGTCTCAGTCTTTTCTGCAATAGGTTCAGTTGTTTGCTGAACTGAAACCAATTGACAGGCTTGAGTATGATCATTCCATACCAGACGTTTTCTAATGCCCCAATTGTAGGCAACTTCATGCGTACCAACAAACAATAGATATGCATTATTATCAATAATTCCAATCACAGCACGGTAATTGTCATCAATACGAGCTGTTCGCATCGAGCTGTCATTAAACTGTGCTATTGGCTCTAAGTGCATACCATTGGAAGTTGTGCATTCACGGAATTTTTTCTGGAAATTGACCACCTTTGTCTGTATTCTTTTAGGCAAATCAAAAAGTGATTCATAACAAGTGTCTGATAAAAACAGTCTCATAATTTTATATGTTTGTTATTTCATTAATATCAAAGTTTTCTGCTGTAAATATTTTAAAACCAGCTGCTTCAAAAATAGATTCAGAGTTGTCATCAGCAGGATCAATTACTATCTTTAAATCACGGATAATCATTCCGGCTGACGCTAAAACAATTCCGTCAGAATCGGTTAAATCTACATCACCGTCTGTTCCGAATGGAATCTTATGGTCCAATAGAATATCTACAATATGTTCCAGTCCAGGATAGTACATCTTTATCTCATCCCGGTCAACAGAAACCATATCCGCATCTATAACAGATTCAACCTTTGTTGTATTGGAGAAGAATTGCAGTAAATTATATCGTCTCCAAAATCCGATCCATTCATCTTTATCAATATTCGGATAAATCTGTTGCAGATTCCAGTTATATGATATACCCTTATCAATTTCTTCAGCAACTTCCTCGTCTGTTGAGAAATCGGTGAGTCCGTCATAGCAACTTTCATCTATCGTTATTTCATCTTGATAAAGTGCACCTCCATGTCCCATAAAGTTTTCTGCATCAGCGATACATCCAAAAGCGGTTTCTCTGATATATCCCATCTGTGGATTTTTTAAGAACTCAATTAAACGGGTAATTGAATTAAGTCCCAAAGAATCCTCCTTGTCATTTTCAAATAGCTGAATATCTTCCCATGCCATCGTCCACGAAAATATCCTATGCGTTTTAGAATCACGTATTCCATCGCGTTTTTCTTTATCGCCATAGAATCTCATGTTCGGAGCCTGAGCATGATAGGTGTAACCATCAAGAAATATAGCCTACATAGGCAATTTATCAATCTCCTTAAAATCATTACCGTTAATTCTTGCAGACATGCAAATAATCTGAAAATCTGCAACGGTGTAATGTTTTACTCCATAGTGACCACCAAGTGCAAACTGAGGAATGATATAATATCTAATATCATTTTCTCCATCCATAATTCTTAATTCATAGCGATAAGAGTCTGCGTCTGGTACTTTCTCAAAATCCCATTTATCCCAAATCGGTCATTAGAGCCGGAGTTAGCACTATTTCTAATGACCGCCATTAGA
>ENA-OXEE01000038-OXEE01000038.1-human-gut-metagenome-genome-assembly--contig:-NODE-38-length-85263-cov-117.865_pt1 | contig 85263 bp, 112 predicted proteins | sample MGYA00249824_ERZ652242 | MGnify/ENA primary metagenome ERZ652242 (study PRJEB26925, sample SAMN05826943) | human gut metagenome | biome: ENVO:2100002; feature: ENVO:00000062; material: ENVO:00002003... | reverse complement strand
AAATAGGGGGCTTTTGTCCCCTATTTTTTTTGTCCTTAAATTAAATTTAACATAACCGTTCCCCCCTTTAAGTACCCCAAGATTTTACTTCCTCGCATTAAGGGATTCCGAAGATAAAAGGAAATAAAGGTCCAACACAAAAAGTTAGGGACCCTTTTAATAGAGCCCCTTCTCCAAAAATTTTTCGCAAGGTTTTTAGGCCTTCACATTAAGGGTATCCTTATTCATTCTTCCCATTCCACCTCTCTATAATCCAATTTCTTATTTTCCTTAACCATTTTATTAGCCTTTTCCTCATCCTTAAGAATTGCTACTATATCACTTATCTGATTAGATTCCTTTTCACTTAAATAGGATTCATAATATCCTTTATCCTCACTGGAATAATAAACTATGTACCTCTTACTCATCATAATAATATTCGAAAGTAAATCCCTTTACCCTATACCTTTTGCCCTTACAGCATTTAGTGATATGAGTACTGAGACTCGGGTTATTAAACAATTCCCTAGCAGCTTGAGAAGCAGAAGGATAAATCTTACCATTAGAACATTGGATTGCTCTAGAATTAGTAGAATGATGGCCCCTTATTTCTCTCATCATTTTAGTTACCCTTTGCTTTTGCCTTATCAGGGTATCCTTATCATAAATCTTACTCCATGTATTACCTTTGCCAAAGGAAGATCCTTTTTGGAATCTTCCTTTCTCATCTCTTTCTGGCAATTTGGGATCAATGTGTAAGACATCCATAGATAAAATATATTATCATACAGAACCAGGCAAATATTGCAACCCACCAGGATTTCTTTTCAAATCCTTCTACCTTAGCCTTTTTCCCACAATATACAAGGAAGGGGAAGAATGCTGAGATAAAAAGTATAGTCAAGGGCCAAAGGATTATAGCCAGGAACCAAATCACTGATTCGTTGGGAGTCATGGATCTCCCTCTGAACTTACCGTTTTTGTCGAAATGTAGATACATACTTACTGATTAAGGAAGTTAATAAATAGAGCAGGAAGAAGGGGAATAGGAACCAAATAGATAGGAATAACAATGCTCCTTTCTTCACTGGTACAAAATCATTGGCTACTTTGTAGAGCCAAATACATAAGGGAAGTACTAATATGTATATCCAAACTAGTATCATAATTCTTTGATTGCCTTATTAATATTCTGGAATCTTTCTCCGTTTTTTTGGATATTCTCTAAGGAGAATCCATTCTGGAATTCCTTTATCAGTTCTCCAAGCTTTTTCCGGGATTGGTGATATGCCTTATAGGATTCCCAGAGATTCTCATCATAGGTCATTGCATATCCAGGTTTTCCATTTTTCCTGTAGAAGATTCCGGATGAGGAAGATCTCTCTACTTCAATTTTGTTGGAAAGGGTAGCAGTATTATTCTCTTTGTTAGATTCGATTACCTCTACCAACTCGATTAATGTTTGCCCATCAAAATATAGGGCTTGGTTTTCTTTTTTTAGTCTTTTCATAATTATAAATATTAGATAAAATTTTCATTATGCAAATATAGGAATAATATTTTAAATATAAAAATTTTCGGCTGGATGAGGATTAGGATTTAGCTAGGTAATATGATGATTCTAAATCCGAGAGTATCCTCCCATTCACCTTGAACAGGGTATTATGAAATCTGTCAGGAATATACCCAATATCTTTCCAGGAATTAGTAGTGATTACCTTATTACCAATCCTTACATTCATAAATCCATGGTAATTCACCCTGGAGGATCTCCCAACTGGGTAAGTAGCTAATTCTGTATTAATGTAATACATATGCCAATCAGGAGTAACCAATAACTTTACTGAGGGATCATGGTTGTTTTTATTCCATTTGGCTTTCCAAAACCAATATGCACATTCAAAGCATACTACCTTGTGAATCATAATATTCACTATCGGATCATTCTCATCTAATTCATCCTCTACCAGATTATGGCAGCAGGTACAAGTAAATTTTAGTTCTCTCATATCATATAAAATTTGAATTTATTGAAAATAGCTTAGAAATAACCTTGTAAGCTTGGGTTTTGAGCAATACCAAAGGGTATAGAATATAAACCAAAAATTTTAAGATATGGATAACTCATTATTTATTTCAGCAGCAAACGAAATGGGTTTAGAACCCGCTTTGTTAAAATCATTAATCCTTGTAGAATGTGGAGCAAATGCAGAAGGATTTCTTCCATCGGGAAGACCCAAAATCCTCTTTGAAGGCCATATATTCTGGAAAGAATTAGAGAAGGTAGGTATTAACCCAAATAAATATTCTCATAAGTATCGGGATGTTCTTTATGAGAAATGGGATAAATCTAAATATCTTGGAGGTGAAAGTGAATGGTCAAGGTTGAGAATGGCCAGTGAAATAAATCAGGAAGCTGCATTAAAATCTGCTTCTTGGGGTCTGGGACAGATTATGGGATTCAATTATAACCTGGCAGGATGTGATACCATTGAGATTTTTGTAAACAAAAACAATGAATCTCATAAAGCTCAGATGTGGCTTTTATACAATTTCTTGGATAATTCTAGATTGATACCTTTACTCAAGGAACACAAGTGGGATGAGTTTGCCAAGAAATACAATGGCCCGGGCCAAGTAAAATATTATTCACAGAAGTTTGAGAATACTTATAGAAATTTAAAAGGCAAGTTATGAGTAAATTTAAGCAATCTAACAGAGATAAACACTTTAAATATGCTATATTACCCGGTTTTTTATTTACCATACTCTTTGTACTGGGTTTAGCAGCTGGGATGGAATTTAAGGATAAACAATATGGGAATACCTGGGATCACTGGGACTTTTTATTTACCATTTTGGGAGGATTAGTGGGCCAAGCATTACAGATTGGTGTAATATATTTAATTTATCAGTTATGTGGATAATAAGGAATAAATTGATTCCCTTTGGGAATTACAAGGCTTTCAATTTTATAGGCCTTATATTATTTGTAAAGGATAAAGCCTATATGGATGATTTTGATATAAATCATGAAAAGATACATTCAAGGCAAATCCTGGAAATGTTGATAATAGGATTTTATCTTTGGTATGTCATAGAATACTTGTTGATATGTATTTTTGGGAATTACTCAAAACAATCACAAAGGTATCATGATGTATCTTTTGAAGAGGAAGCTTACCAGAATATGTATAATCTAGAATATTTGAAGAATCGGAAATGGTATTCTTGGACAAAATATTTAAAAATAGGTTCTTATGAGTAAGTATAAAGTACTTGGGGTGTGTGCTGGTAGTGGTGCTGCATTACTATTTCCTTTCTTGAATCAAAAAGGATTTCAAGTTTTGGGAAATATTGAACCAAGACCAGTATTCCACACTCGAAAAGAAGAGCAATGGACACTTAATTTTGGGGAATTATCCTTTTGGAAGGGCTTTGAATTACCTGATTTGAGCCCAGATATCCTGGTTTCATCCCCAGATTGTGGTTCAGTAAGCATGATGAGGCTCTCTAAGAAGAAAAAATTGGGAGTTCCAGAGAAAAATAAGACTTTGAATTTAGTTTTTGAAGCCATAGATAAGTATAAACCCAAAATGTTTCTTATTGAGAACCTCCCAAGGCTTCTTAATTTCATTTCTGAGGATAAATTAAGAGAAAAATTCTCTGATTACAAATTAGTTTTTCACTGTGCATCAGTAATGGAATGGGGCAATCACCAAAAATCAAGGATTAGGTTAGTAATTATAGGAATAAAATTAAGCTGTAAGAGGAGACTTAATTCCTTTAATAAGATATTTCAAGTAAACACACCCAAAAATTACTTAGAATTAAAAAGAATAACCAATAGGAAGCTGAATTTTATTCCTAACCCGAGAAAACAATTGGCAATGTATGATTATCGAAAATTGCCAGAAAAGAAGAATTTGAAAGTATACCAGATAAAGAAACTCTGGAAGACTGACTTCAAAGATGAATACAAGTGGCCAATTAAAACTGCCAAGATGAAAACCTTGCCGGGAGTTTATAGGTTAAAGGTATTTGATTATCCTTTAACCCTCAGGCCTTCAGATAGACAGTTTGCTCCAAGTGGATGGCCTCTGGGAGCTGAGTTTTTTAGAGTAATCATGGGAGTACCCAGATTATTTAAGACTTTCATGCCTAAATACGGAAAGAGAGATCCTGATTATGATTATTACTTAAACAAGGTAAGGTATACCTATGCCAAGGGATCAGTTTATGAAATTGGGAAATGGTTTAGGATTTGCCTTGTAGGCAATAACAAGGTACCTTGAAAAAGGTAAAAAATCCTTGATTCTAGGTACACCTAAAACATACACTTTTCAACGTTAATATATATCTTAATATATATTCCAGTATTCAGTACCCCTTTGAATTATAAGATAAGATATAATCTTATCTTATAATTACATGCGTGCGCGATCCTTATCCTATATCCTATAAGATTTAGGAAAAAAGGAAAAGGATTAAAGGATACTTTTTTCTCATTTCATTCGAAAAAAGAATTTCTATAGTTACTACGTAACTAAGAAATTGAAAGTAAGTATCTTTAGCGCGTACATACGTATAAGGAGCTTTTGAACAGAAATTTGTTTCACCTTTAATCCTCAATCACATGAAAAATTTTACTAGAGCCTTGAAAATTCTGGGATTACTAGCAATTCTAGGATTTACTATTTACCTTTGCTTCAGGAATTCTACCCTGGAATCCCAGGTTCAGGAATTAACCTTAAGCAACGGAAAGACGGATACGGTTTATGCAGCTCAGTCTTTCAAACCTACACTCTTTCCAAATAGACTTAAACCTGAAGAGGTAAAGATTTGGAGAATAACCGAAAATGATTACCATACTTTTCTTTCTCAGTTTGGCAAATTAGATTCATCGGTAATCCGTATCAGCAACATCGGGAATCAATCAGATTCATCGGCTAGTACATTGGACTCAATTCAAAGTTTATACAACCGTTCATATTCAACCGTTGTTCAAAGTTTTGAAAGATTTACGAAAGATAAGATTCCCGAAACCACCCTCATCAACTCCTTATCATTACCTCTTCAGTTTAAGTTTTCTCAAAATAATCTGGAAGTCACAATTTTTGATATAGGCTTGGACCCAACAGTTTCTTCAATAAATTCGATTAATTCCAAGACAGAGAGATTTCTTATCGATACTAACACCTATGAATACAGTTGGTACCGGGGAAATCTCTCTTATCGTAAATTGTCATTAAGAAAAAGATTACAGTTTAAACCTTACCTTTATGGGAAATACAGACCTTTTAATAATTTTACTGATTTGGGTTTAGGTATTTCTTTCAAGACTAATCAAGTTAAATATAAACTTGGAGTAAATACTTTCTATTATCCTTCATTAAAAGGTAACATAGGAACAGACTTAGAGTTTTCACTAGAATATAATTTTTGATATGGCAAAGATCTCTACAGAAAATACCTCTTCTCTTACTAGAGAGCAATTAAGTAATCTAGCTAGAGTAAGCAGGGATGTATTTTTCTTCAGTACTTTCTGTTATGTGATCCATCCTATGAGGGGAAAAGTTCCCTTCAAGCTTTACCCATATCAAAGATCTGTATTATATAACTTTGTAGCTGAGAGATTCAATATAATCCTGAAATTCAGACAGGCAGGTATCACGGAGCTTATTTCAATGTACTGTTTATGGCTTGCAATGTATCACCCCAATAAGAAGATAAATATTATCTCCATCAAGGATATTACTGCTAAAAAGGTACTTAAGAAAATCAAGTTCATGTATAAGAACTTGCCTTGGTATCTTCAGGTACCAATTATTAATGGTAGAGGCGGAGAATATGGTTCTGCTTCTGTCATGGAATTTGAAAATGGATCCTTTATTGAATCATTGCCCACTTCACCTGAGGCTGGTCGTTCAGAATCATTAACTTTATTAGTGATAGATGAGGCAGCAATGGTAAGATGGGCATCAGATGTGTTTGCAGCAGCACTTCCAACTATCTCTACTGGTGGAGCTTGTATATTAAACAGTACACCTAGAGGTCTTGGAGGATTCTATCACTCCATGTGGGTTGAAGCAATTTCCCAGTCCAATGGTTTTAATCCTCTTCGATTGTATTGGAGTATGCACCCTGAACGGGATCAATCCTGGTATGATCAGATGGCTGCAGCATTGGGACCAAGAAGAACTGCCCAAGAAATTGATGGTGACTTCCTTGGTTCTGGTAATACAGTATTTGATTTGGGAGATATAAAAGCAATTGAAGATTGCCTACCCGACTATCCAGTAATCAAGAAGAGGTTTAATGGACAGTACAGGCAATATCTTGAACCCTTATATGATGGAGATTATTACATTGGAGCCGATGTATCTACTGGAAGAAATTCAGACTACTCTTCTTTCACTTGTATGGATAAGAATGGAGAGGAACAAGTAGTATACAAAGGTAAGATGCCTCCGGATAAATTCGGAAGACTTCTCGGTGATACTGGTAAGTTATTTAACTTTGCTCTGATTGCTCCAGAATCCAATGATGTTGGTTTGGCTGTAACTTCCCAATTACAAACTGAGGGATATCCAAGACTTTATTACTATCAGAAACTTCTTAAGAAGAAAGGTAGTAGTAAACCTGAAATGGATAAATCTCCGGGATGGTTAACTACCAATAAAAACCGTTCAGTTATTATCGAAGGTTTGGAAAGGGATATCCGAGAAGAGAATATTATTGTAAAGGATCCTTTCTTTGTTCAGGAAGCTTATACCTTTATCTATGATGGATTGGGAAGACCAGTTGCCATGGGTAAGCATAAGGTAAATAATGATGCCGTAGACATGGAAAGTGAAATATATTCTGATGATGATATATTTGGAAAAGCAATCTGCAATCACATAAGAAAAGGAAAAGCAAACGTAATTGTACAACCAAGATGAAAAATTTTTTTAAACCTTTTTGGCAAAAGAATAAATCTCCAACTACCCAACAACAGGTACAAAAGGGAGATAATAAACCTAAACCAGAAACTACCATATCTCCAGGACGAGTTTCCGTACCAGATGATGATAGCAATATCATTAATTTATTAAAAGATCAGGTACAATGGGTATCACCATCCTTTAGGCCAGAAGTAATCAAACTTATTAGGGATCTGTATAAGGTAAACCCAGATATGGGAATTGCCTTACAGGATATGTTTAAGTTAGCTAATACAGGTCATACTGTAACCTTCCCTAATAATACAGATGAAGAGGCTTATAGGATGAGAACCCATTTAAAGGAGGCAACCAAGAAATGGTCAAGATATACGGCAGGTATAAATGGGTTAGTAAATAAAATGATGGTCCAGCTCCTTACTTCAGGAGCTGTTTCTGTTGAAGGTGTACCCAATAATGATTTGACAGGGTTATCTACTGTACTTTTCCTAAGGCCCGATAATATTATCTTTGCCCGGGAAAACAATGGTGTATACACTGCTTATCAAAGGAATACCAATCCTCTAGTAAGGAATGGGATGTATATCAAATTGAATCCTGAAACTTACGTATATGCTGGTATGTTTAATGATACAGATGAACCTTATGGGATTCCTCCTTTTATGCCTGCCTTAGATTCTTTAAAAGGACAACAGGATATGAAGATTAATTTCAAACATATCATGGAAATCTGTGGTATGGTTGGATTCTTGGAAGCAAAGATGGCTAAACCAGATATTCAGGCTAATGAATCTGTAAGAGCTTATGAAAATCGTTTGGATAGAAATCTTAGAATGCTGAAAAGAAATCTTCTAGAAGGTATGAAAGAGGGAGTAGTAACCGGGTATATTGATGACCATGAATTCAAATTAAACTCAACAACCAAGGATTTAAATAACCTTGAAAAACCATGGGCTATGAATCAACAATCCGTAGCAAATGGTTTGGGAGTTAATGGGTCTATCATTGGTATTAATACTGCTTCAGGTGAAGGTTCTTCAGGTACTATGCTGTCTAAGATGATTGCCCAGCTGAAAAATATTCAGATGATTGTTGGGTATGTATTGGAATTTCTTTATTGTCTTGAATTGAGACTTGCAGGATTTAATAATAAGGGAATAAAGATTACTTGGGGAACTTCTACCATTTCGGATGAAGTAAAAGTTCAACAAGGTCTCCAGTATAAAATCCAAAATCTGGATCTTCTTTATAAGGCTGGTATTATATCTCAGGAACAATATGCTTGGGAAATGGGTTATGATTCTCCAGACCAGGATGAACCAAGATTATCTCTTGAAGATCAGAATGGTGTAAATACTGATCCCCAAGAAGGAACCAAGAAGAAGCAGAGACAGGATGATAAAAACCAATCTGCTAGACGTTCCCGGGATAAAGCAAATACTTCAGGGAGAAGGAATGATCAAAACATTAAACCTAGATAATTATGCCAGTTTATAATCAGAAAAATAAATCCCACTTCGATAGTATGGTAATTGGCCAAGGCCATACAATCATGGCAGGTTATATACCTCCCTCTGTGGGTGCTCAGGAATTTTCTGAGAATTATTATGCTTGGACAAAACCAAATCCTGAAACAATTTCTCAGTTTGGTTTATTTGGAGGTGATATAAATTATCACACCTATTATCCCAATCTGAACGAGGAAGAATTAAAACCAAAGGATTCTGAATTTATCGAACCAATGTTCCGATTGCTTTCAGAAACCATTGTATCTAAAAACTGGAATCCTACAGATTTCGGTCAAAATGGTGTTTTAAAAGCTTCTATGGGATTACTCTTAGGGCAAACAGTAAATTGCGACCATTCTACCGATATAGGTAATGCCATAGGATCCGTATCAAAGGTAGTTTGGCAAGAAGCATATAAGGACGGAGGATTTATAATCCCTGCCGGTATAAATGGTATCCTTAAAATTGATGGCAAAGCTAATCCTAGAATTGCTAGAGGAATCCTAATGGAACCTCCTTCAATTCATTCTAACTCAGTAACAGTCCAGTTTAAATGGGATAAATCTCATCCAAATATGAATGATGATGAATTCTATCAGAAATTGGGTACCTATGATTCTAAAGGGAATATGATTCGTAGGGTAGTTACTGAGGTAGTAAGATATCTAGAAACTTCATTAGTATCACATGGAGCTGATAGTTTTGCCCAGAAAATTGGAGAAGATGGTAAAATAGTTAACCCAACCTTTGCAAAGAGAACTTGGGCATCCTATAAAGAATATGAAGAGGATAAAAACAAATCATATTACTTTACGGATTTTAAAACTGATTACTCCTCTTTCCAGGAAAAAAACGATACCTCGAAATTTAATGATGACAAGGACAAATCAGAAAAAAATAACCACATGAATGAATTAGAATTATTTATCCAATCCCTTTTCCAAGGTGAAGGAATGCTTACCTTGGGAGAAGGTAAAGAAGCTAACCGTGAGGAAGCATTAGCTTGCATCAAGGGGTTAGTATCTAATGTAAGTTCTCTTCAGGAGCAGGTGAACAATCTTACTTCAGAAAAATCTACTCTGACGGAAACTATCCAAAACAAGGAAGCAGAAATTGCTAACTTGAAGGATATGGCCGAAGTAGGAAAAAATCACATTGCTGCTATGAGAGAGGCAACGGTAGAATCTTACAGAAAACTTATGGGTGATAAGGTTGATGAAACCATTATTACTATGATTAATTCTGAAACTACTGGCCTGAACACCATCCTTTCTCTTCAGAAAGATTATAAGCAAAGACTGGAGGAAAAATTCCCATTGACTTGCTCTAAATGTGGTTCTACCGATGTTAATCGTGCTTCTTCTGCAAAAGAAGTTGATGAGGACCAGGAGAAAAAGAATACTACCAAAAATGATGAAGAAATACCTTCTACTTCCAGTTTGATGGATCAATTCTATCGTAACAAATTAAAATAAAATTATTATGTATAAGACTAACGTAGTTGCTCAGGATCAGCCGCTTACCCTGATTGGATCTAGAACTCCAAAAGCGGTAATCTACAAATCAGAATCACACAAGCTACATCAAGCTTTCTGTGTAAAACAGGGTGAAACTATTGTACAGGGTATGCCAGTGGCTCTTGGCCAAGATGGTTTGATTGAACCTTATATCCCGGAAGGAGATGGGTCTCAAATTTATTTGGGTGTTGCCGTTACGGATAATGTAAATCCGGCTTATGCTCCGCAAAGAAATTATCCAGTAGAGGTTACAGTTGCTGTTGAAGGTTACATGATTTGTAACTGGGTAGCAGTAGCTGCTATCTATGCAGGATACGTAGCTCCTATGGGAAAACTTCTCAATGATCGTTTCGTTATTGCTCAATCATCCGTAGAGGAAACTAAATTCATTTCTTTGAATCCTGCAGATGAGGCAAACGACCTTATTTCAGTATTAATCCGTTAAAACTAAACAATCGATATGGATATTACAAAACTTAAAGCACAGGATTTCATCAATGAATTCCAACCGATGGTTCAAAGTTTGGATGAAGCCCGTAAGGGAACCCAAACTCGTAAACCCATCGAAGTAACTTTTGAAGAATTGGTAAAAGGTAAGTGGGGTATTTCTATGGATGAACTCTACGAAAAGATTGGCATCAATCCGAAAGTAGATACAATGGAAAATATTTTCACTATGCCGCAACAGAATGTTCGCTGGTTGGTTCCGGAAATTATCCGTGCAGCTGTAACTCTTGGTATGCGCCGGGCTCCTTTCTATCCGAACATTATATCAAGTGACCAGCCTATCAATGGACTGACTGCTATCATGCCGATGGTAAATATGTCAGAAGCTACTCCGGCTAAGGTAAATGAGGCTGAAACTATCCCATTGGGTGATGTAAGCTTCGGCCAGAAAACGGTTACTCTCTTTAAAATCGGAAAAGGTTTCAAACTTACCGATGAAGTTCGTAACTACGTTTCTTTGGATGTATTGGCAATTTACCTTCGTGACTACGGTGTTCAGTTGGGTTATGCCCTGGATACTTTGGCAATGGATGTACTTATTAATGGTAACAAACCCGATGGTTCAGAATCTGCTCCTGTAATTGGTGTATATGAAACTACTAAGGGTATCACTTACAAAGACTTACTCCATATCTGGGTAAGAGGTGCTCGTATGGGACGTAATTATACTACCATGATTGGTGGAGAAGATCAGGCAATTGAAATGCTGAACTTGCCAGAATTCAAGGATAAATCATACGGTACTACTACTGCTACTCTGAACGTACATTCACCGATTCCTAATCGTGCTGATTTCTACATTCACCCGGGAACTCCGGACCAGCAGTTGGTTCTGATTGATACTTCTGCTGCCTTGATTAAGTTGACTGCTAAACAGTTGACTATGGAATCAGAAAGAATCGTTTCTAACCAGACCAATGCAATTTATACTACATTGACTACTGGTTTCTCTAAGATTTACCAGGATGCAGTTCTGATGTTGGCTGCTAACCAGGAATTCTCTACTATGGGCTTCCCGGAATTTATGAATATCGACCCGTTCTTCTCAGTGGGTCTTGAATAAGGCTTCACCTGCCTTTCTAATTAAATATAACTCTCGGGACGGGGTAAGGTTTATTCCTACCCCGTCCTACCTTTAAACCCAAATTAAATTATGGATAATAAGTATATTGTAACAACAGGTCCGAAGGCTTACAGCTTTCATGACCAATCAACCGGTATCACAGTAATCCGGGGACAACAGAAAAATTTGACTGCTCGTCAATACAGATCACGTAAAATACAGAATGCCCTTTCTTCTGGTCATTTGGTTTTTGTAACTACAGAAACCGTACTTAACCAGTATTCTGAAGCTGATATCAAACGTATGACTAATCGTTTGAAATCCCAGATTGAAAAGGGAACTGATATCACCAAAATCACCAAGTCATACAACCTTGAACAGATGAAGATAATTGCTAAGCAATTCGGTTTTGAACCGGAAGATACTGATACAGTAGAATCACTGGTAAAGGCTGTTATGGATGACTTTAACAAGGAGGAAAAATAATGAAAAGATTTATGTTCATGCTTGTTACCATCCTCTTATTTTTCACTGCTCCACTTATGGCTCAGGAAATAGTAGGGGATGGTTCAACAATAACAGAAATAGATATCGGTAGTTTCACCGGTATAGTAGCTTTGGTTTCTGCCATAACAACTCAGCTGTTAAAATTGATACCCACAGTATCCAATAAAACTTGGTTACAGATTCTTATGTCTGCTGCTGTGGGTATCTTAACCTGTTTTATATTATGGTTACTTAAAATAGAATCCTGTCCAATATATAATTATGATTGGTGGCAAACCTTATTATATGGTTTATTCACTGGTTTATCTGGATGTGGATTTTATGATTTAATTAAGAAAGTTATTGGTAATCTATTAACCACTAAAGAAACATAACATAATATGAAAAGATCCTCAAATATAGACTTCATTTATGTGACATCTGGTTTGGAGGTATCTTTTCGAGTTTTGTGCAAAGTCCCGGTCAAATGTGTTTTTGATTGGGACTTTGGTGATGATACAGACCAGGTTTTCAATAAAAGGCATGTATCCCATTCCTATGAATCAGCCGGATTTTATACAGTTACCTTACATGTAACAAGTTCTACAGGTTTGGATGAGGTAATCCAAAAAACAGTAGTTATATGTGATTATGGTCATACTGTACTTTCAGATTCCATTTATGTTCTGATAGATAATTACATACCTTCAGAAATTACAGAGGGTATGACCCGGGAAGAGAAAGCAATATATATCCAGAAATGGCAGTATTATATTGGTCCACTAGTAAACCATACAATTCCTCCCGATAAATATCTTGATGAATTATGGTATGAAGCACTAGAAAATCAGCTAATAATGGAATTGGCGTCATGGGATTATCTGAATGTAAAGATTCAAAATCTTATGATAAGTACCGGAGAATACCTTAGCCAATTAACCTCAACTAAAGAAAACACTGGAGATGGTGAATCTGGACCTGAGAAAGCTAGAGGTGATAGGATTAAACAGATCACCACTGGTCCAACTGAAGTCCAATACTATGATATACTCTCTGATTCAATAAGTTCACTTTGGGATAAATATAGCTCTGCTATGAAACCTGGAGGATTTATGGATGAATTGAGAAAAAATCTTTGTATGTTGGCTGCAAGGTTGGAGATTTATCTTCCTTTCTGTAACACCATAACTCGAGAAGTTGTTCCTCGTGTAGTAAATCATAGAAGACAAGGACCTATTGATGGACCCAATCCAACAGCTCCCCTCAATAAGGCTTCCAAATCTTCTTCACTTATTAAATGACAAAAGTTCCTCACTTTAAAGTTCTAAATAAATCCTGGGATAGGTACAAGCATATCATCATGAGCTTTGTTAATTGGGATGCTGGTAGGCAAACTATCACTTGGGCAAAGAACGTAAATCAACTCTTATCTCATGCTGAGGACGATATCCCGAAGTATTTTAATATACAAATCGAAGCTCTGATTTCCTACAATGCTTTCCGTAACTGGCCTATAAACAAGGCAACCGTTGCAGGAGCTTTGGATGATGAAAACCTATCCCTTTTAATTTCAAAGGCTTATATTGAAAGTATAGGTCACTTAAACAAGGATGGTTATTGGGATTTAAACTGGGAACAGGACAGATTTATTATCAATGGCATTGTTTATCAACCTTCAGGGGATACTCAAGTATCCCAAGCTAAGGATGAAGCATTACTATTCATGGTAATTCTGAAGAGAGATAAAGATACGGTAATTACCTTCGTAGAATAAAATAATTAAGGATATGGCAAAAACAATTCAATTAAGATGGTCTCAAAGGATTAGTCCCATCGATGGTTCTCCTTATTATGAGAGTAATCTTATTCAGGTAAACGGTCCTGCTGGTATCCATATAGAAATGGATGGCTTAGGAAATAGGGTTACGGTTTTTCGAAGTATTACCGGAACTAAATTCGTTTCCTGTTTTCAAGATTATTTTGGAGAGGTATTTGATAAAGATCTTTTGCATATAGATATTGGTCAAAAATATATTGGCTACATATCAGCATTTGGTACAGTAGTAAAATTCCATGTTAACAAAGAACCTTCCTATGGTTGTGTAGTTGGTGATGTGGAAGACTTGGGAGATACAGATCCAGACAACCCAGATATTCCTCAAAATGTATTCTGTGGTAAAGAAGGTGAACCTTTCCGAGATATTAATTCTGAATACCTATGCGGAAGACAAAGAAGTTTAAATCTAACCTAAACCTAATTTATAAGGTATGTATATAAGTAAATATTTCACTAATGAGGAAATCGATGAAAGACTTTTACAGGGTTATTATGACGATTTCGTAAAGGCTGGATTTGCTGGTACACTCCAAGAATTTCTGGCTTTTGTTCTTTCTATTTCTCAAAAGGTGGATAAGGAGGATGGTAAAACCTTAACCTCTAATGATTTCACTGATGAGCTCAAAGCTAAATTAGATGGCATTGAGGAAAGAGCAAATTACATAACCAAAGTTTCCCAGTTGGAGAATGACAAAGGGTATCAGACTTTGGAAGATGTAAATCGAGTTATTTCAAATTTGGTAGATGGTGCTGATGATGCCCTTGATACTTTGAAGGAATTGGCTGAAGCTTTGGGCAATGATCCTAACTTTGCCACTACTATCACCAATAAACTTACTGACCTTCGTCAGGAATTATTGAATGAGGTTCAGAGAGCAAAGGATGCAGAAACTCAGCTTGGTAATCAAATTACTGAGATATCTGGCAATGTTTCTAGTGAACTTCAAAGATTGTCCGATAAAATAGAACAAGCAATTCGGGATGTAAATTCTAGTATCCAAAACCTTACTTCTAAAGTAGATCAGGATATTAAGGATTTGGCAGATCTCCGAGTTCAACATGCTCAGGATATTGCTGATACCCAGACAAAGGCAAAGGAATATACAGATTCTGAAACTAACCGTGCAAAAGAGGCTGAACAAACCTTGAAAGATTCAATTACTAATCTCTCAAATACTCACCTCCAAGATAAAACGGATTTAGAATCTAAGCTTCAAAATGAAATTACATCAAGAGAGCAAGGAGATCAAACATTGAATGAGGCTTTAACAGCTGAAACTCAGGCAAGAATCCTTGCTGACCAAGCATTGGAGGCAGCATATAAAGCTGCAGACGAGGAAATGAAGAAAAACTTTGTTTCCTTTGTTGATGTTTCTAATTCTCAACTTCCCAATCGTAAGGCTATTATTCTTCCTACCCTGGGTGATATATTCTTGATAACTGATGCTATGGGCATCACCCATAATGCTTTCCAGTTAAATCGTTGGAATATATTTGATGTAGGTAATACTGCATACCCAATCAACTTCAATACACCCAAAGGAGTAAGACCTACAGTACAGGAAGCTGGACAATCTGGAGATCAAGCCCATAAAATTGCCTATACAAGTGATGTAGAAAAATGGTTTGGTTCTATTACTCTAGATGATAAATACCTTAATTCTACAGTTGTTCAATTCCTTCCTAGCCTTGAACAAGGTTTCGTAGATGATTTGGGTACTCCAGATATAGTAAATGGTATGCCTTATGATCCTCAAAGTAATTCCTATGCTATTGGTCAACCTTACATGGTTATTGCTTATTTCGATGAAGGCTTGGTAATGCACTACCAGTTATACTTGGCTCAGGCAAATTACACTGGCCTGGTATTCAAGGCAATCTATGACTTAGCAAAAACCAATTCTGAGGATCATGCAAAAATACGTGAGGAAATATCAAATATCCAAACCGGTGAAGAAGGACTTAAGGAGGAACTTCTCCAGGCTATTCAGGAAGAAGCAACTGCAAGAGAGCAAGGAGATCAGAACCTTCAGGATACCAAGGTTGACAAAATTGAAGGGTATGGTTTATCCAAGAATGACTTCACAGACGACTTACTCAATAAGCTTAATGGAATTGAAGAGGGTGCTAATAAGATTACAGCAGTATCTCAGCTCCTCAATGATCTTAAGTTCCAAACTGAGGATGAAGTAAAGGCTTCTATTGAATCAATTATTGGTTCAGCTCCAGAAGTATTGGATACTCTAGAAGAAATTGCTAAAGCCCTGGGAGATGATCCTAACTTTGCATCAACCATTACTAAGAAGTTGGCTGCATTAGCTGAGGATATTAATCAAGAAATTGAAGATAGAACTGCAGCTGATACTACACTGCAAGGTAATATTGATGCTCTTAAAGCAGATACTACCACTCGCCTTACTCAGTTGCAAAGTACCCTTCAGGGTAATATTGATACAGAAGTATCTAATCGCCAGGCTGCAGATACACAGTTACAGGCTAATATAAATTCTGAAGCTAAACAGAGACAAGAAACAGATACCCAATTACTTAATTTGATTAATACTGAAGTATCTAATCGTCAGTCTTCGGATGAAAACCTCCAGGGTCAAATTACTAATCTCTCAACTAAACTTACAGATTTGGGTAATAGTTTAAGAGATTATGTAGATCAGGCTAAAACTGAATGGGCAAATCAATTGTCACAGAGAGATGTATTGATTAATCAGAATACAGCAAATATCCAGAGAAATCTGGAATTGATTCAAGGATTACGGAAATCTTATGATTCCCTTGTTGAACAACTTACCCAGCTTCAAATTAAGTTGGAATCTGAAATCAGTGATCGTAAGAATGCTGATTCTACATTACAATCCAATATTGATAAGGTAGCTCAGGATTTAGTAACTGAAACTAATAATCGTACAGCCCAAGATCAAATCCTTGACCAGAAGATTGACCAGGAGATCCAAGATAGAAAGGCTGCTATTGAGGAAGTAAAAGGTTCTTTGGATGGTATCCTGGATGATGAAGAACAGGCAAGAATCGAAGGAGATAAGAAACTCCAGGACCAATTAGATACCTTACCTTCAGAAATACGAACTGGAGAATCCATCACTAGTTTAGGTGTAAGTAGCATTACTATCGGTCATACTTTTGTAACTAAGGGGGCTGATGGTAAATATGGTTCTTCGGGAAATAACCCTGTAACATTACCTGCTGCTACAAATGCAACTGCCGGTTTGATGACTTCTACCGATAAAACTAATCTGGATAATACAGTTAGTGGATTGGCTCAAGAAATCACTAATCGTCAGAATGGGGATTCTCAATTACAGGATCAAATTAATACACTCAAGCAACAGCATGAAGATGAGGTTGCTGCTCTTACCAATCGTATTCAAACATTGGAATCTAAGGTTGGAACTCTGGAAACAAAAATACAAGAATTAATTAATGCTTTAACTCTTAAATAATCTTAGTATGTTAGTAAATTTTAAACTTGGAACTTCAGAAGATTACCGATCTAATACTGGTAGTTATTCTAATTACATTTATGCTTGTACAGATACCAAAGATGTATATTTCTATGGTGTTCTGCAACAGGGTATATCGGATGAACTTTGGCAGAAGCTATCTAACCCAGAAAACCTTATCAATTCTGTAATTAACAGCCTTAAGAATAAAGCTAATGGAATTGCTGGATTAAATGAGAATGGTAAACTAGATTCTAGTTTAGTGGAAGGTATGCAAGCTGAGGTAATGGGGATTGATGCCGTAGCTACTTCTTCTACTTTGCCTTCTGATTCCGTTGCTGATGGTTGGAAGGTATATACTACCGATAACAAAAAGATTAACGAATATTCTACGGATACTTCGAACTGGACTACCATAGATCCAAGTGCAAATGTGATTTACAATTTCCGTAATTCAGATGCTGCCGGTGATACAGGAAGAACCAATATCCTTTATCGTTGGGATGGTGCTGAGATGACGGAAATCTCCGAATCAATCACTATTGGAGAAGTTACCGGTACTGCCTATGATGGTGCTAAGGGTAAGGAAAATAGAGATGCCTTGAACTCTCTTCCTGAAAAACTGTTATACTTAACTAATAATCAGGGAACAGTATCGGAACATAATTTACAGTTTTCTTTCGATACCTATACCAAAAATTCAGGTAATAATCAATATACCAAAGATGGAACTGCACTAACCCTTAATGTACCTGTTTTCGATGAAGGTTCTGCGGCTCAACAAGGTTTGATCACTAAGGCTGATTATGATTACTTGAAGAGTTTGGGTATTGTAATATTGTCAGGTACTGAGCTCCAAGAAATTTATAATAGCAATGGAGAAACGCCGTTGAGTGAAGATCTTTACAATAAACTGAATGCTGATGGTGTAAAACTTGTTATCTCAGCCGATAATACTGTTGCTAAAAATACTTCTATTTTTACTGTTGTTAACTCAGATGGAAGTATCTTATTGTCTCAGGGTGGACTTAGTGGTGATGATGATGAGAATATTCTATTAAGTACTGGTGAATTTGATATTAATTCTGATAAAATAGCCTCGAAGAAAGGGGTTAACGCAACTATCCAGAAGTCAGGTGATGGTTCTAAGGCTTTATTCGATGATGGTACCTATAAGCCTATATCTATTCCTGATAATGTCGTAACTCAAGTTAAAGTTGGAGATAATGATCCGGCTCTTACTCCAACAGGAGGTTTGATTTCTTTGCCTTTGGCAACTAATGAGGCTGATGGTATCTTCTCTAAAGCTGATAAGGCTAGTTTGGAATCCCTGAAAGGTTTGGGTATCTTGGTACTTACTCCTGAAGAAACTTCCAAAATGGTGTTGGAAGAAGGTACTTTAGACGAGTCTTTGTATAATAAGATTGCCAATGAAAATGTAAAATTAGTAGTATTTACATCTGTAGAGAAAGGGGATGCTGGATTAGGTGGAGGAGAACCTCAGGAAGTAGAACGGGTTTATGCACTTTTTGAAAAAATAGTACACTCTGAAGTTAATTCTATTGAATTAACTAATTCCCGTATCAGTATTGATTCAACTGGAACTTATCTAACTCATGTTCAGTTTACTATTTCTTCTGATAAATCATTTACCGGATCATCTAATTCTGTCACATTTCAGAAAAACGGGGATGGTACTAAGTACTTATCTGATGATGGTACTTACCAGGCAATTGAGGTACCCACAAAAGCAACTCAAATCCAGTTGTCAGAAGCTTATGCTCCTTCAGAACTTGAAAACGAAGCTCTCGAACCAGCTGCCGGTGATACCTTGGAAGTTGCAACAGGAAAATTGCATAAGTCTATCTTGGATAATGAGGAAGTAGTTTCCAGTGCCATTAATAATTTGAAGAATGGTGTAGGACTTACTGATACTTTCAAAGTGCCCGAGAGTTTCCAAACTAGTAACTACATGAATTCAGTGGATAATCTCTGCGATGCCCTTCTGGCTCTGGATGCTAAGCTTAAGGAAATTGAGGATGCTCTAACACTTAAAACTGTAGAATAATGAGACATTTTACCAAGAATAGGTATAACAAAGTTGGAGGGGGGGATCTCTTCCCCCGCTCTGATGTATCTCCAGAACAAGTAACTAATGTAGGTAAAACAAATAACCGTTGGCTAGCCATCATGAATCCTTCCTCATCTAGGCATGAATGGGCAAGGTATGGGTATATCTATTTTGGTGATGCTGTAACACAGAATCACTTATACTCTCTTAACAAGGAGAGAGATATGATTGTTAACTATAAGGATACTAAGGGAAATCTTCAATCAGTTACCCTGAGATCTGAAATCATAGATTCAGATGATGATACTCAGCCTCATTGGTGTGGGTACACTCCATGGATAGATGGATCCTTTAACTATGATTTCGAAATCCCGGTACAATCTATCGTTTCAATTGATTGTGGAAGTCCATCTACTATGGAAGATGGTTATACTTTATTACTGAAATTGAATGAACAGGAATCAACTTGTGATAGATTGAGATTTGACCTTGATAAGGAATTAGCTTATAATATCTCAGATATGGGGTTTGGTCCCAGAGGTATGGATGGTTCAGTTTCTTTGGATGAAAATCCTCGTATAGTTATATATCCATATTTTGATATCCCAGAATTGCATGTAGAAGGGGATGGTAAAGAATATGCGTATCCCTTTGATGGCAAGTTGACATAAAATTGATTGCTATGAAACAAATTTTAAAAAATACTTATAGCAGGGGAAGTAAATCCCCCTGCTATACACCAGTACTGGGGATTTTTCTATAAGGAGTCATGGAAAACCTAAAGGTAAGTTACTTACCATTTCTATCCTTCCACCCTCTAGATACACTAGAGGAAAATTCCAAGTATCTGGTCCTAAAACTAATAACGAATATCTAACTGTAGATAATATCCTGGTAATGGATAAGGATTTTCAAAGTTTGGGGTATTATGAATGGAATGAGGAAACAAAAACCTATTTTAGCTCTAATATAGAAACCCGATTAGTACAATCCAACGATCTCACCCAGTTCATCTATCTGGGATCCAAAATCCCAGATAACGAAACTCCTATCTTATGGGGCCAGTGGAATTCTTCTCAGGATAATCAAGGGATACATTTTACTACTCCTTGGTTCTATAATCTTGAAACACTCCCCTATACTGGTTCTTTTACTATTCCTCAGTATTTACCAGAAGAATCAGTACCTCATAAGATGGATAAGATCAAGTTTGATGATTCAGAATTCAGCGGTATTATGAATTACATGTTAGATTTTTGGATGACAATTCCTTCTTTATAAACTTAAATTGTAGAACATGTTAGTAGATTTCAATAAAGGGCCTGCAGCATCTTATGATGCTGAGGCTCATAGTAATGGTATATATCAGTGTACAGATACTGGAGATACCTATATTTTTGGCATTAAAAATGGAAGCAAGAGTGGTCTTATCTCTTCTGAAGACCTCCCAGAGACCCATAAAAACTTAATCAAGGATATTCTAAATAGTCCCGAAGATCCTACAGGTGAAGTTCTTCCCTCATGGCAAGCTTTTGTAGATTCTGTAACTTGGTCTACCCAATCACAATCAATAAATTTCTATGAAGGACCTATTTCTCCTATGGGTTTAGTCCAGGGATTAAGGTTTATGAATACAGCATTATGCTGTCTTTCATGGGCTTCCAGTGGTTCAAGTAAAGAGGCCCTGTTTATAGTATATTCTCCTAATACTTCATTAGGTATGCAGGCATCAACTAATATGGTTCAAATATCGGATGGAGTACCTTTTCTCGGTTCATTAACTAGCGCTATAATAGCTAATGAATCAGGTATACAATTGATTTGCAATCAATCTCAAAAAAGTAGTTCAATTAATACCAATTTTGATAAGCAACTTAATTTTTCTATGAATGGTGATGGTACTAAGTACCTGAATGATAATGGTAAGTATACTTCTCTGAGTTATCCTATGGTTTCATTCCCATTCACGGAATGGACGAAATCTGGGATACCTGATAATTATATCCAACCCTTAACTGATGCTTTTACTTCTGGTAAATTAATCTGTTTGGAATTAACCGAGGGTGATGATAAAACAGTGATACCAGTTAATTGGAAAAAAGTAGATAACCTGTATAGGGTATACCTTGTCATTCAGGGCATGGATACTCAGGGAGAATTCCAAATTACGATTCTAACCTTAGGTTTAAATTTAAGCGAAAAAACAGCTACTCCAATGGGTATGATGCCACTTATATTAAAATATGGAGGTTCTGGGAATAAATATTTATCTGATGCTGGTGAGTATAGGGACCTTCCCACTAAGGTAACAGATCCAGATATATTATCTAGATTATCCACATTGGAATCGGAACTTCAGGGAGTAAATGCCTTAGCTGATGAAATTTTAACCTTAACTGAATAAGCCTATGACACTTAAAGAAAAATTAGAAACTATTAAGGAAAGACTTACTCAGTTTAATCTTGGAGAAATTCTTTTAGATCAGGTAACAGACGTAACATCTAATGCAAGTCTTACTGGGTGGGTAAATTCAGGGGTTATTAGTGGTTTAACTGCATCACCCTCTAGTCAATCTTGGTTATGGGTATTTAATTCTCAGCAACAATCTTATAATTTTAAGGTATTGGGAGGAGGATCACCGGTAAGTTCAGAATTTACGGTTAATCCAAAATCCTCTTATCTACTATCTTTTAACCCAACTACCTTGGTTGGGAGTGGGATATATGAACTTCAGTGTACATCAGAAAGTAGACCAAGTAAAGTATACGATTTGAATTTCACTTCTTTGATGTCAGGATCTGTATCTTTAGAGGGATCTAGTTATGAATATACTGAATTTGATAAGATCAGTTTAGGTAATAGAAACTTACAGTTTCACTTGTTATTTATTTAATAATCTCTAAATCATTAAAAGGTAATGAGTGGAGAAGAACTGTTTTCATGTTCTTAGGGGATTCCTTGTAAAACTCAATACTGTTCTAATAATATATAAACAAGGGTTGATTATATTATTGTACTGTGGGGATACGTTTCCTTCGGGAAGCATATCCCCTTTTTCGTTGTTACACCAAAAGTATAAGAATATGAGTATAAATAGACACATAAGATTACCTGTTGGAGAACTTCAGATATATGTAGACCCAAGAGATCAGGAGAAAGCCAGAAGATTAATAAAAAGTGTACCAAGTATCATGACTAAAGGTTATGAGAATGGTTGCAATGAATTTGCTAATCAACTTCTTAGAGTTGTAAGAAGGTCCCTATCTAGAGGTATGCCTCCTCCCCATTCTGGAGTAAGTTGGCCTCCTCATTCAATTCATACCATAAAAAGGTATGGTCCACATTCCTTATTAAATCTTACAGGTCAGTATATGAGATCTGTAGGTATATTTAAGAATAAATTCAATAATAATATTTATGTAGGATTACCCAATAATGTAAAGAAATCCAAACCTGGTAATAGGAAACAAGGTGGAATTTCTACTGGAAAACTTACTTTAAACCAGGTTGCAGTAATATTAGAGTATGGTACCGATGATATGAAAATACCTCCAAGACCTTTATGGAGACCTGCTTGGGATTCCGTAGGAGGTAAAAGAGTATTACGTGATACCATAATTAAAAATGTACGTAAAGAAATACAAAGAGTAATAGGAAAAGGAGGAATAAGAAATGCCAAATTTTAGTGTTACCCCGACACAGGGATCAGGTACTACAGAATTAAAAGTAAAACCTACAGATATTAATCTGAGTGAAGGTGATTATAAGGCTACATTAAAAATTACAGTTGGAGATAAAACCAAAACTGTATCACTAACTCAAACCCATACCAATGCTATGTGGAAAGCTCTCCTTCAAGCTAATAATAGTTTTGATCTAAATCCCAACGGAGGATCCACCAATATACCTTTCACCTGTGTAAATAGGTTAGTAGATCCGGATAATGACGATCAGGTATTACAAACTGAAGCTATTGGATTAGCTATACAGATACAGGGAGGGGAAATACCTTGGTTAACATCATATCAAGTAGTAAGCCAGGATCCTGTAACAGGAGAAGGTATATTACGATTAACTTATCAGGCTAATAATACTGAGACTCCGAGACTTAGGGTTTTAACCATATATCCTGAGACTCAAAGTACTCCTCAAGAATCTCTGTATATAGATATCAACCTTAACCAAGCTGTTAAAGAAGATAAGATAGATTGGTATATGTGTATATATACCATTAAAAATTCTGATACCAGTCGAGAAGGTTATGGGAATATTAACTTATGGGTTAGTGATGGTTCTGATGGATTTAATAAAGGCAGTGTATTTGACTTGGGTACAGGAAATGGCAATGATTGGAGAATCAAAATAGTATTCCGAGAAAGAAGAAATAATGCTGAGAATACCGGTAGAGTGTATGGATTAAATCCAGGAGAAGAAATCTATTTTAAGATTTCTACTAATAACTCTAATAGAGGACAAGTATTATCTGGAGCTAATTATGGAATAGTGTTATCAAATACTTCAGTTATAAGGGATTTCCTCCAGGGCATATTAACTTTGGCCAATACCGAATCCTATCAAGCTACTCATTATTTCACTTCTACTAATTCTAAGATTGAGGTTATTGGAGATACCCAGATACTCCCGGATCAATTCCCTGTAAGTTTAATGGTTGGTAGTGGTAATGGTATACCCTTTAACATAGAATTTCAGGATTCATTAAGTGATATAGCTAAGAAGATAGGAGTAGATGTATCCAAACTTGATACTACTACAAATGCTATAGTAATAAAGTTCTTAAATCGTTAAGATATATGGTAAATTCACAAGAAATAGTAGAAAGAACCTTTTACATATCCCTTTTATCGGTAGCTTTAAAGATGAATACGACTTTAAATCCTGAGGATTATCTTCCTCTTTCAAGCGAAAATGAAAAAAGGTATCTCCAAGATAAGGATGCTTTGGATAAATTCATACCTATTTTTGGGGTAGGTAATAACCATGTAAGGGGCCCAAAAGATACACCTCGGATCACAATAGAGTCAACCGCCTATTATCCAGGCGATATCGGAGTGGATAAATATATAATTGGGGATCAGCTAGAAAGCGGTATATATCAAGCATCTGAGTTTCCTTTTGAAACTAAAGATATAACTCTAGATATCCATCTAGTTGCTAATACCCAAACCGATATGAGAATCCTTCACAGGATTCTACACGAAGCTTTACCAGTAAGAGGATATATAAAACCTTATTTTAATGACCTGGAAGAATGGGATAACGGAAGATTATCTCCTACTGGGAATTTATTTATCGAAATCGGAAATTATTTCGATAACCCAGACGTATCTCATGGATTATTAGAAAAGGTTTATCAATATACCGTAAAGGATGGTATACTCCCAGACAAGGAAGTAGAAGATGGAATTATATCACCAATTACGGATATATCCGTTCTTATAGGTACCTACGAAAATAAAGAAAATGAAATGTTACACTTAAATGTTAAATAATTATGCCAGTTTCACCTCATGTTGATTTTCTTGTAAACAACAATGTATTACAAACTACTCCTGAAATGGGAGTATCTATGTTATTGGCTAGAACTACTAAGGGTAACCCTAACGACCCATCAGAAATTATTTATACCTATTCTCAATTTCAGAGGGTGTTTGGGGAAGAAATTGTTCCTGATGGTTCGGCCTCTAATATTGAGAAAGCCCTTAATGGTGGCTCTAAATTAAGAATAGTAAGAGTTTTGGGAGAAGGTGCTGAGAAGGGTTATCTTTATGGTACTAAATTGGATAGTGTAGAGGAAGTAGAATCTGAATCTGTGGTTCCAGCTTTAAGCAATGCCATTACCTTTAGTTATCAGGGAGTTGATTGTGGATTAGCCTTTGTAACTAAGGGATACGGAGATCCAATTGGTACTATAGGTATAGGGTTTTTTGCCATGGGATTCTATAAAAAAGCCAATACCTTGTATTATAAACTCTATGCCCTGGATAAGTCTACTGATCCTAAGTCAATCCAGTTAGTAGAACAAGGTCCATTAATTACTTGGAAAAATGCCGATGGTATTAATAATACCGTAGTAGATTATTTGGCTTTATCCAACTTCTCTAAGAATTCCCAATACTTGGATTTAGTTTTTGTTCCAGGTGATGATCTGAAAGCTAGATCTAATTTCGATGCAACAAATCCTCCTCAATCATTTGATAATATTATTACTTGGTTATCAGAAACAGTGGATGGAGGAACTTCCGAGTTAACAATTGAGATCTTTGGAGAAGAGCCTACTGCTACTGAAGTTAGATATGAAGGTATTAATGGTAATCCTGGAGCAGAGCCTACTAAGGATGATTGGATTGCTGCCTTGGAATATACAAAGGATTATCTGGAAGATGTCTATCAGTTATCATGTTCACATATTTCTCAGCATTTGCTTACTGACACAGATGTATTGGAAGTACATAAGGCTGCAGCTCAGATGGTAAATGAGTTAGAGGAAACTACCTATTATATTGAGGTACCCAAATATACTACCCATTATACTCAAGGTACTACTCCAAGAGAATATGATGAGATTGTTAGTTGGATTAATACCTGTCTTGGTACTATTGGTAATTCTAAGTGGGTTGCTTATTTTGCCGGAGGTATTAAGTATTATAATAACAATGGTATTCTTCAAGGTTCAGATGTAATTGGTACTATCATGGGATTGGGTGATGCTTCTGCAACTTCTGCTGGTGTATATCGAAGCTTTGCTGGTATGAATCGAGGAGTTATTTATGATGGATATGGCCCTGTATGCCCCAACTATGGAGCTCCTTCTCGTTATGCAGAGTTAAACGAATTAGCCCAGGGATATGCCAATATGATTGTAATCAAGGATACATCCAGCAGTGGTAAACAAACTATGCTTTGGCATTGTTTCAGTTCTCAGGTAAAACAGGATTCTTGGAGATTTTTAGCAATCGTAAGATTATGTCTTTACCTGAAGAAGAGTATCCGGCCAATCATGAATAAATACATTGAGGAACCGAATATTTGGACTACTTGGAAAAACATCTATCTGGAAGTTAAACCCATATTGGACGCTCTTCAGGATGATTCGGCAATTACCGATTGGGAATGGATGGGTGACCAAGAGGCAACTTCTTGGGCTTCATTATCTGTAAACAATGAAGCAGATGCTCGTCAGGGTAAATATAAAGCTATCCTGAAATTCAAGGATGTAGTACCTATGCAGGAAGTTACTATGCAAATAGTAATCGACCAAGCCTCTAAAGATATTTCAGTTTCATTGGATGAATAATTTAAAAACAAAGTAATATGGGAGCAAAAGTTAAAAACCCTAGAAAGGTATTTCTCTGGTCTATTACCTTCCCTAAACACCCCATTAATACTTATCTATTTCAGAAATGTACTTTACCAGACATTGAGATAGAACAGGTTGCTCATGGAGATATTAACCGGGATGTTAAGACTGCAGGTAGAGTATCCGTAACTAATCTTACAGTAGAAAAGCTAATGACTACTTCTGGATCCGATACTTGGCTTCATGATTGGTTATTTGCTTGCCAGGATATGATCCAAGGAGGAGGACTAGTTCCTTCAGAATATTGGGAAACAGCAGTAGTAAATGAACTAGCCGAAGATGGAGTATCTGTATTAAATGTACACCTATTTGAAGAAATGTGGCCTTGTAAGGTAAATGGATTTACCTTAGACCGTATGTCTTCAGATAATACTATAGAAAGCATCGAGTTTTCAGTGGGTACATACGATAAATATTAAAATCATTCTTTTGGGTTTTAAGGTTTGGAAGAGGGAAGATTCCGAAAGGTTCTTACCTCTTCTTTTGTTTTATAACTAAAAATTGTAGTAGATATGGAATTAAGAACTTTTACTTTCGTAACCCCAGCTGGGTTCGAATATACCATTCGGGAACAGAATGGTAATGATGAGGATATTCTATCTAATCCTCGGGATATGGTGGATTTAACTAATCTTTCAAAGTTTATTGCTGCTATCGTAGTAAAAACTAATTTTACAGCAAATGGAAAATTAACTCTAGAGGATGTATTAAATATGCCTCTTAACGATAGATATTGCATACTTATTCAATCACGAATCTTCTCTTTAGGTGAAATCCTGGAATTTAGTTATGAATGGAAAAATCCTGTAACTGGGAAAACAAACAAGGTAGAATATGAACAAGATTTAAATGAATTCCTTTTCGATTATAACCAAGAACCAACAGAGGAGGAATTAGATTCTAAACCTGATGCCATTCCTTATTATCCTATGAGATCTCAGGTTACCTTTGAACACACTCTAGCTTCAGGGAAGAATATCATGTTTAGTTTACTTACTGTAGGTGGAGAAAAACAGATCTTTAAATTACCCCTGGATAAACAAACTCGTAATTCTTTACTTACGGCCAGGAATCTTCAATTAGAGGTTGATGGTAAATGGGAAAAAGTGGAAAGCTTCCATTTATTCTCAGTAAAGGATATGGTAGAAATAAGAAAACTGGTGGCTACTTATGATCCTCAGTTCAAGGCAGAAACGGATATAATTAATCCTGATACTGGAGAAACACTCCGATATAATATAATGACTGCTCCAACTTTTTTCTTCCTTGCGGAGGCGTAAGGAATGAAGATGATTTCGCTTATATAAGCATGGCTGGGATACACATGGATTATCCCAGCTTTTTACGTCTTCCGTATCGGAGTAGGCAAAGGTTTTTAAAGATAACCGACCAATATTATGAAGAAAGAAAGAAAGCTTTAAAACAGAAATGATATGAGTTTTGGAAGTAAAAATATAGTTGAGGTTGGGGTATCCATGGTACTTAGGGACCAATTTACTTCACAATCTGGTAAGATATCCCAATCCTTTAAAACTATGATGAATGACCTCAGTCAATATCAAAGAGGTTTTCAGATGGCCGGAGGGGATATGTTGGATATGGGTATGCAAGTAATAAACTCCATGTACTCAGCCTATAAATATGCTTCCGGAGTTCATAATGAAATATGGATGGCTAGTAAAATTGCCGGAGCTTCTGCTGCTGAAAGTAATCGATTGATGAACACTGCTATGGAAGTCAATGAGATAACTCCCTTGACTGCAATGCAGGTAGCTTCAGCAGAAAGATATTTGGCAATGGCAGGTAATAAAGCTGATGCCATAGAGAAAATGATTTCACCTATTTCTAAGTTAGCCACTATATTGGGTATAGATCCTGGAGGTAAAGGAGGTTTGGCAGATATGTTTACTAATATCATGTCTATGTTCCAAGTCCCCTTCTCCAGTTCTACCGATATGGCAGATGCTCTCTATACAGCAGTAACTAATGCCAATATATCAATGGAAGATTTGATGGCTACTGTAAGATATTCTGGAGCAGATATGGCAGCTGCAAATCAGAATATAGAACAGGTAGCTGCAGCAGCTGGTGTATTGGGGGATATGGGTATCCAAGCTTCTATGGCTGGTACTTCTCTTGGTAATATGATTAGATACCTGCAATTATCTGCTTCTGGCCAAAAGGAATTAGGTCATAAATGGTTAACTCAGTTAGGTTTAAGTTCTGAAGATTTTTATGATGCTCAGGGTAACCTTATATCCTTGTACGAAATATTCCAGAAGTTTTTACCAATATATACCAAGCTAGATTCAAAGACTAGAACCCAAGCTTTTTATAATATCTTTGGAGTTCGAGGTATGAGAGGTATTATCCCTATCCTTGAAGATATGGCTGCAGGTAGAGATAAAATGGGACAAATACTTGGAAAATATTCTGGGAATAAAGGAGTAGTAAATAGGGTAAACGAAGAATATCAGAATACTCCAAGAGGTATAATTGAACAATGGGAATCTTCTTTGGAAAACTTGGTAGTAGTAGCAGGTCAAGCTTGGGGTGAATTCTTTGCTCCCTTTATCAAAGGTGCTACTGAGATAGTTCAATTTATTACTGATTTGGGTAAAACCTGGGCTGGTAGTTTCGGATTAAGACTTGCTGCTAGTTTTACAGTAGTTGGTATGATAGTTACTGGATTTCGAATGATGAGAAATTTGGTAAGAACTATCGTTACTTTCCCAGCAAAGATGGAAGCTGGTATGACTGCTGTAAAAAGTACGGTTAATTCTACAGTTATATTATTCAAGGTTTTAGAAGCTCAACTCATAGCAATAAATAAAAAGCTAGAGTTAACTGCCATCCTCATGATGAGAGCACAAGGTTTAAGGTTTAATTCTGCTGGACAGGTAATTAATGCCCGTAAGGGTACATATGTACCTGGATTTGGAGGTAAGAAATTTACTACCCCAGATCCTATAGATATGGCTTTACTCATGGGATTATTTGGTGGAGCTTCCGGTGGAGGAAGTGGTACTGTTCCTCCTGCTGGAGGTACTGTTGCAAGGAAAGGTATTCTTGGTGCTTTGGGAGCTTTGGTTGGGAAAGCCGGTAGATTTGTTGGGGGCCCTTGGGGAATAGCTATTGCTTTCTTCTTACCCTTGGTAGTAGAAGCCTTACAATCATTAACCAGCTCAGTGGATGAAAATACTGAATCCCAGAATAGAAAAACTCCTGATCAAATCAAGAAGGATAATATTGAAATATTCCAAAAAGCCATCGTACAGGCAATCAAGGAAGGTTTCAATAAAACTAACGTAAATGTAACAGTAGATGGTGTTAACTACGGAGACACATCCAATAATTCTGGAGAATTTACTAACTTTCAATATGGATTTTAATTATGGCAACAATCGTAAACAAGGTAGCTGGTAAAATAAACAACTCCATAAATAAAATCACTACTACTATATCTCCAGCTACTCAGGGGCCCTTAAATAAACTATGGAGAGCTAAGATCCTTATCAATCGAGCTAAATCTCCTTTGCCTAAGGATCCTAACAATATATCCAGTAATTTACCGGGAGTTATAGGGAATACCATAGATAAATTACAATCTAAATTTGGAGGCTTGAATGTAAGTTTCACTCCTCCAGATCCTGCTAAAGGAGGTAATCCCATCATTAAACAACAGTTGGTCGATTATCAAAAAAACCAATTATATGATCCTGTAAACGGTAATACTCTAAGGAATAAGGTAATTATTTATAACCTGAATGCTTCTCCTTACCAGTACATTGAATTACAGAATAGACCAAATCAAATTGATTTTAGGGGAGAAACTACATGGGCAACCATTAAATCAATGGGTAGAAATCTTCCCATGTATCATTATACTTCTGCCGAAGACATTATTCAATTCAACGTATCTTGGTACTGTAATGACCCAAATAATGATGGAGAAGTTTTATTTAAGTGTAGGTTATTAGAATCTTGGACTAAGGGTAATGGTTTTAAATCTAGCCCACCAATACTTTATATTCAGTGGGGATCTTCGGATATGTTTGCTAATCACAAATATATCCTATTTTCTGCTACCTATTCTTTAATGGATTTTCGTAATTCATCATTGGATAGAAGAAGTGATCCTATGTTAGCCCGGGGTCACGGGTTATATCCTTCTCGTGCTACTCAGGAATTGGTATTCAAAAGAGTATCCTATTATAATCCTTCTTGGCAGGATTATGTAACCTCTGACCAATTACAGAAAACTAAAGGTATTTCAATGACAGAACAAATAGAACCCCAATCACGATCATGGACTTAAATATTTATAATACTGGTAGTAGTCCTTATGATAATGCTATTGCCTTTAAGTATAAAGAAGGAGATTATTCCTTAGATTATGTAGTACCTACTATCTCCTTTACTGGTAATGAAATTAAACATACCTTGAAAGAAGGGGAAACCTTACAGAATATTGCCTATAGGTATTATGGAGATTCAGGTTTATGGTACCTAATTGCTGAAGCTAATCAAATCCTTAATCCCTTTAGTGATGAATTATATGATGGTTTAATTTTAATAATCCCTAACTAAATATGGCTAATCAAAAGCAGGTAAACGATTATGTATTACTCGAAGGTACTGCTACTCCATATCTAGCAATTTTTAGTTCCGATGGGACACCTGTTAAGAATCCTCTTACGGGTGTCCCTCTTGGAGCGTATATAAGTAGCTTTACATTCAAGTATGATGAAAAAGAGGAGAACCTTGCTACCCTAGTAATTGAAACGGGGAATCCTGATACCGTAGATATCCCAGAACTACAGGAGGGTAATATAGTATTTCTTCAATGGGGTTATTGGTATCCCAATGGTAAAGTAATGAGTTCTCCTGTTAGAGTAATAAAAATAAGAGACTTAGAATCCGAATTTAATGATACTGGTACGCATATTACTTTAAAGTGTATAGATGCTAATGGGGATTTAAGATATAGACCTCCTTTCACCTATACAGGTCCTGATGGAGTTAAGTTTAGTGATTACCTGGATTCAGGTATGGATAGTGGAGATATTGGTATTATCATAGAAAGGTTTGAGTAATGAACGTAAATATCCTAAGCAATCAACAAAATAAAGTCTTTGAAGAAATCCAGCCACCCAGTGGGGATTTACAAAAAGAGTATGTGAGTAAAGTACTGTATGCTAATAGTGCAAGCGGTACTACTCCGGTGGATATGCCAGATGACCTGAAGGAATTATTAAACAGTGATCTTGGGTTATCAGGCAATAATATATTAATCCAGCTTAAGAATAAGATGAGTTATTATGCTGGAGGACCTTGGTATGTAGATTGTATAGATGGAGTAATCCATATACACAACAGAAAATTTTCTCAAAGGGTAGATCATACCTATATATATCAGGCAGAGAATGGAGAAGTATTAAGCGTAACTTTTAGAACTCAGTATACTACCAAGAATTCAAAGGTAGAATTAAATCCTGAAATTGACCCTATTACTAAGAGTGTACATGTACCTGTTACCCAGATCTTGGGGGGAGAACCCTTGAAAACGGATCCTATGTCTAACCCTGATGTTCATACAGATGCCTTATATGTTGCTAATCCTAGAATGGCTAATGGTTGGATGAAAGATGGTTGGTTTGTTAGTCCTGGTTTTAATTACAAGAAAAATGAAGGTCCCCTTGCTCCCCTGAATAGTAGGCAAATAAATAAGATTCAGGGTAAGGATAAAGAATTGAGGGACCCAGAATTACAACAGAGTCTTTATCGGGATGCTGAAAACCAATTCCTATCATCCATGACTCTACCAGAACTTAATTCAATGATAGAGACTAATATGTCTGGTCAACCTTCAGATATACAGAATGCTATGAGGATTCTGATTAAAAACATGAAGAATACTAAGGATGCAAAAGCCTATGGAGAAGCATTGAATAAAGTTTTGGAGGGTTGTAAAGTACAATTAACCTCATCTAAAACCCAACTAGTTCCTGTTGAAGAAGTAATTGATTTAAAAACTTATGGATCATCTAGTAAGATGGATGCTTCTAATATACAGTATGGTAAAATGGATAAACTGAATTATAATATGACTTTGGGTAACTGTAGAAGAGCTTATTCCAAGATTAGTTCAGATCCAAATATTACCATTCTTGAGGAATATGGGAAAGAGAATTTCAGCGGAGAAACAAATCCTCCTCCTACTAGAGTAAGGGTAATAAGATGGAAAACTATCAAGGAGATACCTTTGGTTAAAATCTATGGAGAATTATTCTCCAGATATGGAGGCCTTAATAAAGTAGTATGGGCAGCAAATGCTAATGCTAATGGAGGCATTAAGAAGAAAGAGAGAGTATTAATTTGTAACATGAGAGTAGTTGGTAATCCTTCTCTACAATCCTCTCAGGTTATTAATATAATTAATGTAGGTAGCAAATGGTCAGGTCAATGGTATATTCAAAGCATATCCCATAAGATGGATGCCGGTCAAGGTTATATCTGTGAAATGGAATTAGTTAAGAATATCCAGAAACCAGGTTCAAATACTACTAAAATATCCTTTAATCCTACAGAAACTGTGGCTAATATTTCTAAAGTAGAAGCCAAAACAGATTGGGGAAAGAAAGCTTTCGAAATGCCACCAGAAAAGGACATCACTCTAGATTTTACTTATAGTGAGGTAGCATATTTCAATGCTAAATTCTTAACCAAGGAAGGTAATTTTATCTCCGATTCAGCTTATGAAGAATCTAAGAAGTTTGTTGCTAACAAGGTGGCATATAATACTCTGAATGCCGATAATCCGATTGCTATTGCTCGAGGTACAGTTATAAGTCATGGTAATGTAGTAGATGAACAGGGTAACCTGATTAAATCTAATGTAGATCTTATCCAAGTCAAGAATCTGATAGTACCTCCAAGTAAGGTTAAATATGACATAATGGATATAAGTAAGAGATTATATGAACTGAATAAAAAATTAAAAGGTAAGTGATATGGCTTATGAAACTGCAGCTAAAATTGTGGATGAAGGTATAGAATCTTTAGGAAGATTCTATTCTGTATACAAGGGAATAGTGGTAGATAACAATGATACCGAATTACATCAGAATCGATTAAAAATATGTGTACCAGGAGTTCAAGGAGGTATAACAACTTGGGCTTATCCTAAGGGTCAACATGGTTCTATAGATTCAGGATTTAAATTCCTTAACCCTAAAATTGGGGATTTAGTATGGGTTACTTTTGAAAGAGGAGATCCTGCTTTTCCTGTTTGGGAATATTATGGTTGGGGTATAGGACAAATACCCTATCCATTGGATGGACCCAATAAGATGGGGATAGTAACTCCAAATGGTAATATCATAGTTATTGATGATGACAGCGGAGAACTAACCATGAATATAAATGGAACTACTTCTATACATGTCACCAAGGAATTATTAATATCTTCCGATAGTGATGTAATGATTACCTCTGGTGATACAGTAATCCTTAATAATGGAGAAAATGGAGGTATCATAAATATCCGACAGTTAACCCAGAAATTAAATCAAACTATCCAAGAACTTGAAAACCTGCGGAACCAATTTAATACTCATGTCCATTCTGGAGTAACTACGGGACCTGGAACTTCAGCTGTACCTGTAGTACCTATATCTACTCCCTTCTCAACTTATAATAAGGATGATTATGAAGATAAAAAAGCAATTCACTAATGAAGACAGATAATATAAGGGAATTAACTATCGGTAGAGGTATGTTATTCCCAATACAGCTTACTCAAAATGATAATGGAGAAACTGGTTGGTATCCTGTAACAGGAGATACTAAGTTGATAGAGAATAATATAAGCTCTATCCTTTATTATCAAATTGGTCAACGAATAAGACAGGAAAATTTTGGTACAAGGATATGGGAATGTATAGAAGAACCCAATACTCAAGCTTTAAAATTTATTGTAAAACAATTTATCCAAGATGCTTTTGAAGCATGGGAACCGAGATTATCTCTAAAAGATTTTTCAATTACTCAGAGTGATTCAAAACTGGACATTGTAGTTCAATATCAAATTGCTGGAATAGGCTCAAGTCAGTACCTTAATATTTCCTATGATTATAATACTAACTCTATAAACAGTTAAGCTATGGCAATTATTAATAAATGGTTAACACCTTATCAGAGATCCTATCAACAGATTAAATCTAAGTTAGTAGAATCTCTATCTCAAATGAAAGATTCCAATGGTAACAATCTTATCACAGATTTCTCTGAGGGTAATATATTAATTATAATCCTTTCTTTGTTTGCTGCTATTGCCGAAGTATTACATTATTATATTGATAATATGGGCAGAGAAGCTTTCTTATCCACAGCCCGTAAATATTCTTCGGTAATGAAACATGCTAATCTGGTAGATTACCATCCAAGAGGAGCTATTGCTTCTCAAGTAGATGCTATATTATCCCGTAGTATTACTAGTGCTTCCCTGGGATCTCAGGTACCTATTCCTCAGGGATCTACTTTTACTGATGTATCAGGTAATACTTGGTTATCTTCCAGAGATGTAATATGGTATGCTAATGTATCAACTGTAAAGGTACCCTTGATTCAACATGAATTATATACTACTTCTACTCTTATAGGTCAAGTTATACCAACAGGGGATAACGTACAAATAACTTTGGGTACTTTACCAAGTGGTAAATATTATGAAAATGGTTCAATGGAATTATTTATTGCCGGAGAATCTTGGCAATTAGTAGAAACCTTTGCTTACTCAAAACCAACCGATAAACATTTTATGGTATCCATTAATGAGAGTGGAGAACCCTATATTGAATTTGGTGATGGTAATTTTGGCATGAAAGCTCCATCAGGTCAACAGATAACTGATGTAAGATTTTATCTTACCAAAGGTATGAATGGTAATATAGAACCTAATTCTATTACCAGTGTACCTTCAGAAATTTCTGAAGTTATATCTGATGCTACAGTAAACAATATTCTAGCAGGATCAGGAGGTCAAAATTATGAATCATTCCAAATGCTTAAAGAGCATATACCTTTGAGTGTAAAAACTTTGGGAGTGGCCATTACTAAGGAAGATTTTGTAAATCTTGCTAAATTAGTACCTGGAGTATCTAAAGCTAAAGCCGAATATGAATGTGGTAGAAAGTTAAATATTTACATCAATCCTTATATGGGTCAAGGTTCTGATTCTGAAAGAATCAAGATGGTAAAAACTACCCTTCAACAAAAAGCCCCATTGACTACTTGGCTTAATGTAAAAACTGCTGGAGTGGTTAATATTATGTTAACCATCGAGGTAACAGGTAAGAAGTCCTATAAAACAGCAGAAATACAAAGATCCGTATTACAGGCTTTATATAATAGGTATTCTCCTGAATCTTCAGAGATTGGAGGTAATGTTAGAATCTCCGATATTTATTCCTTGATCGATAACCTTGAACAGGTGGATTACTTATACATCACTAAATTTTATATTAAGCCTTGGCCTACTACCTTATATGGTAATACATCTCTGAATATAAGTTCCTTTGATATACAGGATGCTATTGGTACCCAAACTTATTTTATCACTTTTACCTCAAGTACGGAGTATACTCTCAGATCCCAATATGGAGGTTTTATTGCAGAAGGTACAGTAGGTAATGTATTACAAGTAAGGGATACCATACATGGTAATACATTTTCTTTGGGTATAACCGGAACCTATGCTCAAGGTTATAGATATTCTCTCATAATCTCCGAACCCAATATGGACTATGAGGATCCAGGTTATAATATCCCCATATTTACTAGTGCTAATCAACTCAACTTAACTGTAAACGAAGTATTATGATTGATTTAAAAGGCTTAATTAATTTCCTTCCCTATCAATATAAGGACCAGGATACTTATATTGTAGATGGGAAGGGAATCCTTGAACGATTCCTAGAAATTTGTGGCAGTTATTTTCAAGATAATATAACGGAAGATATAAAAAACATTCTAGAAATCATCGATATTAAACAAGCTCCAGAGATATATCTAAACTATCTCTGGGAAAGCTTTGGACAACTTCCTTTTGCTTATGGAGCAATAATTAACGAGGAGGGATTTAAGAATTACTACAATGGTTTACTCAGTGAACAGGAACTTCAGGATTTATCCTCACATTGGATAATGCCTAAGCAACCTCCCCTTAATTTATCCACGACCCAGGTAAGGCATTTATTACCATATTCTTTATCCTTGATAAAGATCCGGGGAACTGCCAAGTTCTTCGAATTATTATTTTTAATGTATGGACTTAATTGCAGGGTAGATGATCCAACTACAGGTGAAAACTATGATGGATGGTTTATGACCAATCCCAGGTATGATCAGGATAATCATTATGATATAAATAATTATGACAAGGAGTATTCATGTCAACAATGTATACCGGTAGTATTCCATATCACTGGTCATAGTTATTCTTCTCGTACAGAAGCTTTCCTTCAATTCAGAAAAGCTGTTGAGAATATAATTGATTTATATATACCTTATAACGTAAGCTTCACTGTAGATTATGGTTTTACTGTTACTGATAATTACCAGATATCGGCAGTATTCCTGGATCCTTCAGTTAATTCAGTAATAAAAGGACAAATATCCTCAGTACCTATTCTGGTAAATGTTACCAGTGATAGACCAAATTCTACTTTAAAATATCAGGTATCGGCTGATGGTACAAATTGGGGATATAAAGAATATAACAGTGGAGAAATATACAATGCCGTATTAGGAGATAGAACCTATTACTTTAGAGGTGTTGAGGATAAGGAAGTAGTAACCCAACTATATGTAGGATCTAAGGAAATGATAGTATCCTACAATATAACTTGTAGCCCAGTAAGTGCTCAGATTACTCCCGAGAATTCCACTGTACAAGTAACAGTAACAGCTAATATATATGTAAATGGGGAAGCTACTCCTGTAAGGGTAAATCGAGTTGGAGATTCTAATTCCTATATATCACCTCATGTATATGAGTTTAATTCCCCGGGTACCTATGAATTCCAGATAACGGATTATTCTGTAAAGAAAACTTCGGTAGTAATCACTTCAGAATCTAATGTATATACTGTAGAATGTAATCCATCTTCAGGAGTTATAACTCCAGATAATCCATCAGCTTCTACAGTGATTACTATAAGAGATTTGTATGGTACAGAAAACTTACAAGCCCAATTAGAGGGTAGTAGTAGGGTATTTACTAATAATTCTACCTTTAGAACCGAATCTCCAGGTACCTATATATTCTCTTGTACTAAGACGGACGGTACCCAAGTAAAAGGTGTATTCCGAGTAGAATATCAGGATACCAATTTTGAGTATGCTGTAGAAGTTCCTGGTGATGAATTCAGATTACCTCAAGAAGGAGGTATAGATATAGATATGTACTTAATTGTAACTCCTAAGGATGATGATAGTGAAGTTATGATTAAGACATTGGATTTATATGCAGGTAGAGAGGATAGTTCTAGTTTAATAGGTACACTATCTGGTACTATAGTTTCTGATGCAAATAGTACCAGAATCTTAGTAACCCATAATTTTACGGAGGATGGTTATTATACAGTTAAAGCAACGGGAGATACTACTAAATTCGTAACCTTCTATATCTCACCTTCTTCAGTAAATCCTACAGAACCAAATCTTTATATCATTCCAGCTAATTCTGGAGATTCAGGATGGAAAACTCAAAGTTGGGGAACTACTACCCAAGAGGCTACCTACCAATTGAATGGAGATAATTCATGTACTTTCCAAATTAGTGCTGATAAATTTAGTACAGGGGAGTTTGTTAAGATAAGGTGTCAAGAGACTTCAGATGAGTATGAATTAGTGGGTTCAGATAATGTTACTGACCTGATTACTATAAAATCTGCAGGTACCTATACTTATTATGGAGTAGATGAAGCTGGTGATTTATCCAGAGAGGATACTAAATGTGTAGTAACAGTAAAGGATTATCCCTTGATAGTAGAGATAAAATGTGAACCCGAAACAGCTGTATTAGATTCTACTCATTCAGAAGTTAAATGTACAGTTACCTGTACAAGTAATAAACCCTTAACTGAATTTGATGATACTATAAACTTAGTAGGATCAGATCTTAGTCAGGTAAGCCCATGGGAATTTACTACTTCAGATCCAGGTACCTATATTTTCGAATCTAGGACGGATCCAAGTAAGAGAGCTACATTTACAGTAACTATGGACTGGTCAGTATCTCCTGAATCATTAACCTGGGATGCAAATGATACCTCAGAAAAAGTAGTAACTGTAAATATTCCGGAAGGAACATCATTCACCGTAGAAATAGAAGAAAATGGAAGTAACTAATCAAAGTACTCAGTTGATCACCAAAGGTTTGGGATTAACTCTAATTACAGAATGTACCCAATTAATATTTGACCTTAGGTGGGCAATTCTCTTGGGAATTATTCTTATCTTTACCGATTTCTGGTTTGGAGTAAGTGAGAGTAAATACTTAAAAAGGGAAATATGTAAATCCAAAGCAGGTAGGAGATCTTTGAATAAATGTATGGATTATTTTTGTTACATTATATTTGGAGCAGTAGCAGGTAAAGCTATTGGAGATCCTTATGGGTTAGATCCAAAAGTAATATCCATTACCTTATTACTCTTGTGTTACTGTTTCGAAATAGATTCCATATATGGTCATATATGTACTATACATGGAATTAAGAAAAGATATAGTGTATGGAAAATCCTTTTCTATCTATTAACTTTTAAATTCAAGGCCTTAGGAGAGGCTTTTAAAAGTATGTCTGAACAATCTAAAAACAATAAAAAAGATGAAAACCTATTTTAATTACGAATCCATTATCAAATCTAAGGATGCAGGTGAGGCTATTGCTGCTCCCTTGGGTGTAGGAGCTTTTTGTGGTTTTAGTTATCATCGGGTCTCTAATAACAGTCTTACCCTTTATTCTAGACCTGATTCTTCTAAGAATCCTTTTTATAACGATAACCTGAATCGGATTGTTTCTCGATATCTTACCAAGAATTCGGATGATGGTGAGGCTCCAGATATATGTTTCGGATGTATATCCCGGGATGGTTATATATTTGTTTCAGATGAAGTTCAAATGACCATCGGTACTATTTCAGGTTCTAAGGGATCCAATAATGATATACTTGTATTCGCAGTACATCAAGAAGTAAAAGAACCCATAGATAACCCCGTAACTTTTGTTGCCTATTGGTCAGCTTCTTCCGAATCATTCTATACCCTATACAAACAATCTCTGAATCCTTATTACCCTACACCAGAGGATCAGATTACTTGGGATATCATAAACAATAATCCCAAAGATAATTCCCAACTGAACACCGAATACCTGTTATCATTGGTAGAGGGAGCTTGCCCGGATTACAAGAATAACAAGGATTCTATGGTATTAATCGGAATCTATGGTTCAGGTAATGATGCTTCTAATAATGGAGCAAATGAAGATTATGCTTTGGTACCTTATCAAAGCATATTCCCTGCTCCCCTGGAATATAACACAGCTTATCAAGGCTTGTATGAAAAAACCATTTCTCATATAGAAAAAACTACTCAGGGATTTTTATCACAGGATACTGAAGGTACCAATCTAAATATTAAGGATTATATCGATCAAGAGCTGAAGAAAATAAGACAAGAATTTTCTACTGCAGTATCTGTACCTTCTGGAGTAATTGCTATGTGGTCAGGTTCGGGTGATGCTCCTAAGGGTTGGGAATACTGCGATGGGAATGCAGGTAGACCAAATCTTTTGGGCAAATTCATAGTGGGTAGGAATGCCGGAGATACCGACTATAATACCATAGGGAAGACCGGAGGTAATAAACAAGTAACCCTAAGCTCTAATAATATACCCTCTCATAAACATAACCTAAAGATGGGAGCATCAGGAGCTAAATCCGATGGTTCAGGATCTATCCATTTCGTAGACTGGATTGGAGAAAGAAATATCTTGGGAGAAGGTGATAGACGAGATGGTAAAGATGATAGAACGGGTTATACAGAAGAAAATCAAGGAGGAAGTACTCCTATTGATATTCGACCTCCATACTATGTATTGGCATATATTATAAAAGTAGATGAAGAATGATAGATGTTAACATATATGGAAAAAAGGGATTGCGATTTTTCATTTGTTTAGTCATTTTGTTCGTAATTCTTAGTTTGATTAAGGTTAAATTCGGGAAGGGGATCTTGGGAAAGATCCCCTTTTCTTTTGTTAGTAATGTAAATCCTTTTTGGCTTGTTCTTCCCAGAAGGTTATTTCTTCCCGTAATTCCCTTATATATTTAGCAGAAGGAACATTCTCGGGCATACCAAAGAAATCTATAAGAAGGGTATTAGTGATTTTACTTTGTTTCCTTATTTCCATTTGTTCTCTTATATAGGGAGGAGGAGTAATTAATACTTCCCATACCAAGTAAGCATCAGGTGATAGATGTTTTTTCATATATTCATATACCATCTTAAGCATATCATCCTTAGCTTTTTCTTCAGGAGAAGTATCCTCAAGTTCTTTGGAATCATCAAATAAATCCTCTAACTTAGCTAAGGATAAATTATACTCAGCTTGTTCAGTATAAGCATACTTAAGTAAATGGTTTTTATATACGGATAATGAACTAAGTATCCTTGCTTTCAAGTGTTCTTCAGAACAAGTACCATAATATTTATTAAAAACATATATCATTTTGTCCCAGAAATAGGAATTTATTATATCAGGTGTAACTTGCCATCTTCTAGCATCTACCTGTCTGGATAAGTTCCTAATAACTGGTTTACAAATTTTATACATCCTTTCCCATACATCGGGATCATAATCTTTCATGGGTTTTAACCTATGTAGTTCGGACCCATAGTGATTTTCTTTCTCTTTCATTTTAAAGAATTATTAGTTTATCATGCAAATATAATAATTTTATTTGAATTATATACTATATATTTTTTATTATCTCCGGTTGGGTACTGGATGATGGAATAATTCTTCATCCACTGATTGTTAATACTCAAATAGTTCTATTGATAGCTATAAGTAATAAACAACGTTGTAAGATCATGAAAAAGAAGAAACCAGTAATCAAATTTACTTTTAACACAGATTTCCAATTAGAAATCCTTAGGTTTATTATTCAAGATAAAGAAGGTGGCTTGGTATTATCCCGGGTTAAACCCAGTTACTTAGTTTTAATTGAACATTCCATTATATGTGAAGGTGTTCATAAGTATTTTAAGATACACAAAAGGATTCCTTCAGAGAATGTACTCAAGGAATTAATCCGGGATCTCCTTGAATCCAAGCAATATGTGGATTTGGTAACTAAGGATGACATACCCAATATTAATTCTCTTGTACATAATTTATATACTGTACCTTTAAAGGATCGGGATTTTATACAAGAGAAAACTTATCAATTCTCTACTTATATCCAGATGAAGAACTTAAATGATTCTTTCGATTTGGGTAATTTTGAACAGTACGAAGAATATTCTCGAAAGATTGAGAAGATACTCCAGAAATCAAAACCTAAAAAGGATGATGAACCCATATTCCTTATCAGGGATGTATCAGAGAGACAATTTATTCGTCAATCGGAGCCTTCAGTTATCCCTTGTCCCTTTAGGCAATTGAATCAGTTAACCAATGCAGGAGGATTCCCAGCTCACTCTGTAAATGTGATACTTGATAAACCTAAGGCAAGAAAAACTTTCTTCATGGTAAATATGGCAAGAGGATACTTAAGGATGAAAAAATCCATACTTTATGTAGACCTTGAAAATGGAAAAGATCAAATCATGGACCGTGTGATTGAATCCTCTATCAATAAAACTAAGAAAGAATTATATTCTGGAGAGTTTGATAAATTGGAATCTAAACATCTGAGAAAACTTGCTCGATTTGGGGTAGAAATGGTAATTCAAAGATTACCGGCAATGATTACTGATTGCAATGATATCCGAGACTTGATTATTAAACTTAGAAATCAGGGAATAGATATACGGGTATTATTTATTGATTATGCAGGGAAGTTGGCATCCATTGCCCGAGATAAGGATGATTTTGAAAGAATTAGCAATGTGTACATAGATATAGCCAATTTATCGGAAGAGTTAGATCTTGACATAGTTTGGACTGCTCATCATATTACACGAGAAGGTAAGAAACACAGAACTACCAGATATGATGAGAATGATATATCTGGATCTATTGCAATCGTTCGTAATGCCCAATGTATATTAGGTTTAAATGCTACAGATCAAGAAGACAAGGATGGTATTCAGAGATGCGAGATAGTAGTTCAACGTGATGGTCTTCCTTCAGGTAGAGCTCTTTTTAAAGTAGATATAGAACGTCAAAGATTAAGAGAATTTACTGTAGAAGAAAGGAAAAAATACGATGAAATATATTCAGATAAGTTAGATAAAGCTATTAAAGAAACTAAGAAAAAAGAAAACACAGGAGATATTTAATATGAAACATGATAATATACCAGAATGGCCAGGTTATTATATATCTAAATCTGGAAAGGTTTATTCCAGATTTATTAGAGGTAGTAGAGTTTTAGGGAGTAGTTGGAATCTGTTAAAATCTCACAAAAGACCTAAATATTTAAACGTAACCTTACATAATCAAAAACAAGTAGGTAGGTTTTATATACACAGGTTAGTAGCTATGGTTTATATACCTAATCCTAATAATTTACCTATAGTAATGCACTTAGATAATAATATTTATAATAACCATGTATCTAACCTTAAATGGGGTACTCAAAAAGAGAATTTAGAACAAGCTATTTCGGAACAAAGATCTTTTGCTTTTGTACCAAATGATGATAGACAGCCAGCTCGTAAAATAAGTTTAAAACAAGAACAGTTAATTAGAAAAGCTTGGGATAATCATATAAAAACCATAAAGAATCCAAAAAAGTATATTAAAGATTTTATACGTAATCAAGCTAATCTATATGAAGTCGGAGATAGAACTATACGTAAAATCCTTCAAAATCGTAAAGATCAACCAATTTATTCTATACCTTTAGATGATATAAAGAGTGATCTTAAGAATGGGTTAAGTAGAAAAGAAATTTGTAAAAGATATGAGATATCCAAAACTACATTAAGAAAATGGCTTAAGAATGATAACAAACCAATTTAAATCTAAGCTCCTAACTTATTTTACTAAAAGGTTAGGAGTTTTTAAGTATAGGCATGGCTGGTACCGAGTTCCAGTATGCCCATATTGCCACAGAGAAAATAAAATGGGTATAAACTTTTCTATGTTCAGGACTAATTGCTTTAGATGTGGAGCTCATCCATCACCTATTCAAATGGCAATGGATATAGAAGGTTTTACCGAGTACTCAGAATTACTTAAATTATTAAACAATGGAGAATACACAGAACTCACCTTTAAAGAAGATAAGGTTGAACTATCGGAAAGGAAACCTATATTCCTTCCGGAAGGATTTAGAAACATTAGTGAGGGAGGATCCCAGCTTGCTAGATCGATGCGTAGTTATATCGAGAAAAGGGGTTTTACCGTTGAAGGATTATCTAAACAGGGAGTCGGGTACTGTACAGAAGGGAAATACTTTGGATACCTAATAATCCCTTTTACTTATCATGGCAATCTTAGGTATTATAATGCCAGATTAGTTATAGGCAATGGTCCTAGATATAATAATCCTGATAAGGATGTTACTGGATTGGGAAAAGAATTCCTTATATATAATCATGATGCTTTAGAAATATATAATTCCTGTTTTATCTGTGAGGGAGCAATTAATGCTCTTACTATGGGAGACAGAGCAATAGCTACAATGGGTAAACATGTTTCAAGGTACCAATTAAATGAATTAATCAAGGCACCTTGTAAAAGGTATATTATATTATTGGATCATGATGCTTGGCAATATGCCTTAGATCTTGCCCTTAAATTAGTGAATTATAAAAAGGTCAAGGTAATATATTTTGAGGATGAATTAGATGTGAATGATTTAGGTAGGAAGAAAGTCTTAAATCTCATCTATAAGTCAAGATACTTAAGCTATCAGCAAATAATTAAACTTAAAAATGAGATAATATGAAAAATAAAGAAGGTATGAGAATGAGAAAATACATAAAGAACAATTACCTTAAGAATCTAGGTTATACTCTAGCCGTGATTTTTATTATTGGAGTATGGCTTTCAGTTTTAGGTATTTGTGTATACTTTAATACAGTTTTAAGTTATACCATATTTGGTATCTGGGTGATATTAACTTTTGTATTATTAATTACCATATTAGATTATTATGACAAGGAAGGGAAGTACAAAGATTAAAAGGGATCCCAGCATCCATGTAAGTTATACCGAGTTTCAGGCAATATGCAGGGAGCTCGGTATCTCTGTTCAAATTGCCGAACAATTCTTTGCTAGGGCAAGGAAAAAGTCTCTAAATACTAGAGTTGTTGTTGTAACTAAACAAAGTAGACGTAAGCAAGTTAATAACTTATTACTAGCAAATTTAGGTGATGCTTATCTAATAGCTGATGTAATATATGCTGTACGAGTAAAACTAAGGCAAAGGGGAGTTAGGAAAATAAATGAGGCTAATACCCGGGACTGGACTAATTGCAAAAAGCTTGCCGAGATATGTAATACCTTCTGTAATGATTTCAATTTAGAAACTCGGGAAGGATTTATTAAATATGTAGAAATAGGCATATCCCGTATGAATGATACAAAGAATCTAGTTCAAAGATTAATTAATATGCAAGAGAATATTACTGAAGATTATGAAGCTCAGCTAGAATTATCCAAATTATCCCGATCTCAGTTAGAATTGGTAATCAGGATTAAAGATTACTTTTATTCTCAGATTGCTGAAGCTACTGGGATATATGAGAGAGATAATAAAGCTGATAAGTTAATACATTTCTTTAAACTCAAGCAATTATGTGATAACAATGACTGGGATTACTTTAAATTCATAGATGCCCAGTTCGAATCCCTTGCTTGGTGTAATGGTATACCAAATATCAGGGATTTATCCGATGATAAGGCTATTGAAAGATATAACAAGTATTTATTTAGGATACGAGGAAAAACGAAGTTAAACGAATCTGAAGAGGAAGATGGTTCTCTTTGGGCAAAAATAAAAGATCAAGATGAGTAGTATAATTATTAAAAATGGGAATGTCTGCGAACTGGACATTCCCCTAAAGTATGCTCAGAAATTATATAAGAAGTATTCTGTAAGGCATCCAAATTGGTTTTACCTTAAAAACCGGAAAGGATGGGATGGTTATATTAAATACATCACTGCAACTGGGCAATTTAAAATTGGATTATTGGAATCTGTAGTTAAAGATCTTCAGGAAATGGGTTTTACCAAGTATAAAATCATTGATAATCGAAAACCTGTTCCGAAGGTAAATAAAGTTGTTACTCGGATAGGCAATTATAAATTAAGACCAGAACAAATCCAGGCTGTAGAATCAATAATTCACCATACAGTGAAAGGAATACCTTTCCATATTGGTGTGTTAGATTATACCGTAAATGCTGGTAAATCCCTAATCATGGCAGCTTTGTATTACTCTTTTAGGAAAGGGTTGAAAACTTTGCTGATAACTAATGATGCAGATTGGTTAAACCAAGCTAAGGATGAATTTAAGCAATATCTTCCCGGAGAGAAAATAACCTTTGTTCAAGGTAAAGTTAATAATTGGTCCAATTTCTCAATCGGAATGGTTCAATCTCTTTCCCGGAATATAAGGTATTATCAAAAAGAATTGGCATCCATAGATATGATATTAGTTGATGAGGCTGACTTAGCTGGTAGTAAACAGTATCAGAATGTAATCACTAGATGTTTTAATGCACGAGTAAGAATAGGTTTATCTGGTACCATTTATATGAGTAAGTTAGCAAAGGATAAGGTTAAAAACCTAAATCTTAAAACCTTCTTTGGTGAAATAATTTCTCAATTTCATTTGATTGAATCCATCGAAAAAGGGTATTCAACTAAAACCATAGTAAAAGTAATCCAACCCAAATCCTATTTTGGTAACTGGGAAAGTTCTTTTATGGATTATCAGGATATTTATAATGATACCATTACCAATAATAAGGTTGCTTGGAAAATAGTAAAGGACCGGTTATTATTTAATTTAAATTATGGCAGGATTCCTGCTCTCGTAGTATGCAAGTTTATTAAACATGCAGAAAATCTTTATACTTATCTTTCCAAAAAACTTAAGAATTACAGGATAGAAAGGGTTCATGTTAAAACCAAAACCAAGATTCGAAATAAAATCCTGAAAGATTTCCGAGAAGGTAAGATTGATATATTAATATCTACTACCATTATTGCTCGAGGTAAAAACTTTCCTCTTCTGAGATGCCTAATTAATGCAGCATCGATGGATAGCCAGGAAAAATCAATTCAGTTTTTGGGTCGATTGGTTAGAACCCATGCCTCTAAATCTAAGGTATATTTGGATGATATCCATTACCCGGGCAATTATTTAGATCGTCATGGTAAACACCGGGAGAGATATTATAAAGAACAGAAATTGAAGGTCATCAAGGTTAGATAACAGATTTATCAGGATTCTATCAAGGACTATGAGTAATTACTTTTTACTCTGGGAGGAAAAATAATTACTAAGAAAAAAGGAAAAGGATAGAATCCTGATTCCGGGAATCCAAGGACAAACTTAAAATCCAAAAGAAGTATGATAAACAAAATCATTCGTAAAATCTTTAAATTATGTGTTATGGATAATAACAATAAGTATGTAATTAATGGAAGTTCGATTTCTGTCATCACTCCCATTATGAGTTATTTAACTACTCCCTCTACCAAGAGATATTATTTTCGTGTATATGCGGGAGACTTTACGTTATTATGTTATTCTTATTCAGAATCTGATGTTCCCCAAGTTTTAATTGATACTCGGGATCTATTTATTCATAAAATGGGATTTTCCTACATTGAACTAGAGGATCAATCTAATTTGATCATCGATATAATCACTAAGTATAACGAAAAAAAATAAGAGAAAATGGCTAAGAAGCAACAATTACCTTCATTATCAGATCATGATCCATTAGTTCCCTTTAAAATTGAGGATATAGGAACTAATGGAGACCCCTGTTTTGGAAAGGGATATGATCTCTCAACTAAGGAATGCAAACTATGTGGAGATTCTGAACTCTGTGCTTTCAAGATGTCACAGGATTTGAATATCACCCGGAAGCAACTTGAGGAAAAGAATTCCTACAAGGATCTGGATGTACTAGAAGATACTACCGGTATCAAGAAGTATATTCGTTCTTTGAAAAGAAAAGGGAAGTCTAGAAAAGAAATTATTGATTTAGCAACCAATAAATTCGAAGTACCCAGGAAACGTATAAGACAAATTTATTTAGAACTTAAGAAATGACACCAACTGAAAAGCTCCATTTTTTCTGGAAGCATTTAAAGGTAAGGATGAATAACCCTAATCAGATAGTATACCAAGAAGATATACTTTCAAACCTTTTGCAAAGGAAAGAGGATTTATCCTTAATAATGAATTCTTTAGGGATTCTAACCTATAATTCTAAAATAACATTCGGAGAAGTATTAACCAAAATAGGAATAAAATTATGAACAGATTAAGATTCACTAAAGTAAGAGAAGTAATTTCTCCAACCCGAGCAAATGATGGGGATGCCGGGTTGGATTTTTATATGCCCACAGATTTGGAGGCATTGGATTACCATGGAGATATTTGCATCAGGTATAAAGATGGATTTATCACTTCCCTTGATATAGCTCCTCATACTCGAGTATTAATTCCTTCCGGAATTAGGATACTCCTTGAACCAAAAGAATCTATGCTTACAGCAGCAAACAAATCGGGTATAGCCTCTAAGAAAGGATTGATTTATTCTGCTCAGATCATAGATTCACCATATACAGGAGAATTACATATCGGTATCATAAATACCGGAGAAACAGTAGAGACCATTGAAGCTGGGAAGAAGTTAATGCAGTTCATTCATGTACCAATTTACCTTACTCAACCAGAGGAAATTTCTTTCAATGAATATGAAGAGTTGGCTAATGATTGGGGAACAAGAGGAAGCAATGGGTTTGGTTCATCAGATAAACAATAAATATTATGGCAACATTAGACGAATTGGAGCAGAGATTAAATCAACTAGAATCCAGAGTTCAAGATAATGAACAGGATATTTCGGATCTTGAAGGAAATGTACACAACAATCAGGCAAGTATCCAAAGCTTGCAATCCGGTTTACAACAAACCAATGCCAGTGTTACTGATTTGAGTAACAAGCATAATACAGATGTTCAGGAAATTAAAACTAAACATGATGCTGATATAGCTGCTACTAACGGAAGGGTAACTGTATTGGAAAATTGGAGAACTAACACTGTAGATCCAACACTACAGGATCATGAGGAACGAATTGCTAAGATAGAATATTCTCATATCAAGTACACTACAACTCGTACAGTTAAATCTCCAATGAGAGTAGGTGATGGTATACAGATTTATATACCAACAGACTTAGTACTCGAGGATTTCATGGCAATAAATCAGGGAGTAGGATCTCAGACTTATCACTGGTTTACTAAAATTTTCAATCCCAATGGAGCAGGAAAAGTATCCTTTGATTTGGACCGAAGAGATAATGGTCATATTAAAACGGTTACTATTGGGCAGAATGCTAGAGTATTAATCCCAACAGGATTAAGAATTAAGCTTACTCCTGCTAAAAGTTCTCTTAAGATTGCCAATATTAAGGAACTGGCAATATATAAGGGTTTGCAATTCACAATCGAAACTTTAGATGGAGACCCAAGCAAGGAATTAATAATTGGAGTATCTAATCCTACTACTCAAGTAATTGATTTGCCTGCAGGAGGACCATTAGTTCAACTCCTCCACTATTTTACATATAAATCAACTCCTCAGTTGCTAACTCAACAAGAGTTTGATGCTTTGGATGGAGAGGGATTTGAAATTGAAGAACCTTAAAAACATAAAACATTGGATATTAGGAATATTAAAAATGAACCGGAGTCATGCACCCCGGTTCAATTGTTGTTCAAGGTATTTGATTACAATAAAGAACAACTTGAGAAGTATAAAGAAATTGAGAAATTGCCCGATTGGCCCTTCGATGTAAACAATCCAAGCCAACAAAGAATCCTGAAAGATTTTATAGGCAATGTGATTGAGGAACTTACGGAAGGAATGGAATCTCTTTATGGTATCAAGGAAATAATGGATTCAAGGGGATGGAATATTAACCTGATAACTGATTTGGAAAAGAAACAAATATTTAACCATCTTCAGAATGCCAATGAGGAACAGGCAGATGCATTGGGATTTTTCCTTACTCTGTTCGAATTCTCTAACATAGGGCCTGAGGATATATTATCCTACAAGGAATTGAGTACTTGGGAAGAGGTATTTGAACATGGAGTATCTATGCAATTTAAGCTTAACGATTCCGAGGATAAGGGATTCTTTATTGGAGATAAAACCATTATAACCCCAGGTCTTCACCAATTAAGTGAATCAAGGATACAATGGTTTAAGACTTTATTATTCGAAGTGATATACCATTTATCCTGTGCTAGAAATCTTTTGAAAAGTCGTATATGGAAACAAACTCCCGTTATGACAAAAGAACTAGAATATCAGGAGGAATTGGTAAAATCCTTTTACCTGTATATGGGATTCTTAGCATTTGCCGGATTTACTCCAGAATCCTATTACATATTATTTTATAAGAAACAACAGTTGAATCTATGGAGACAACAAACAAATTACTGATATGGAAAAAGAAGTAAAAATTGAAGAGGGAAGAGAAAAGGATAATCTCACTCTCATGATGCAGGAAGTATTTGAGAAAGTGAATAAGTACAATGATGAAAATCCCAATAATGAGATAGATATAATGGTATTAGCCCGGGATAAGAAGGGGGGGAGCATCTTTCATTATAGGGGATACCCGTAATATAGTACATGAGTTATTAGAGCTGACAACTCATCATCCAGCATTTAGGGAATTTATAAGGAAAGTTATTTTACGTTTCTTATAGAATATGAAAAAAGAAAATGTACCGAGATATCCTGGGTACTACCTATCTAAGTATGGTAGACTTTGGAAATTTAGAGAAGGTAAATGGGTAAGAGTAAGATCATATATAAATCCAACTAGGGGTTATTTATATGTATCTTTATATAAGGACGGTAGATCTCATGGAGAGAGATTAAATAGGTTGGTAGCAGAAGTTTATATACCTAATCCAAATAATTTACCCATAGTAATGCACTTAGATAATAACATATATAATAATCATTACAAGAACCTTAAGTGGGGTACCTATAAAGAAAATTCTCAACAAATGATTAGGGAGGGTAGAGGAAAGGGTCAATTCAAATCCACTTTACCTTTTGAAGTTAGGAAAGAAATAGTAGAACTATATGATTCCAAAAGATATACTATCCAGGAGTTAACTAACTTGTATAAAACTACTAATATGAGTAGGATCATAAGGAGAACAAGGAATCAAATGAAGGGTATAAATATAAAAATTAAATAAGTTATGGCTGGTTGGAACAAGAGATTAGATGGTCTAGACCTCAACACAGAGGAAACTATACATTCATTGGAATTTGCTACATCTCAGGAGGCTTGGGAAAAATTAAATGAGGCATTCCTTAGATATGATCCCGTTCTTTTCGAAAAAGGAGCATTGGCAAATTCAGGATTGGCAGTAGTATATAATGTATTTATAAAAATACGAAAGGCATGGGTAGATCCTAATTTCGATTATGGTTATTGTTTTAATTATACCGAGACGAAATGGACTACACTCTTGAACAATTACATTGACTTCAATAAACTGGATTTAATCAGATCCCGTTTGAGATACTTGAAAGCAAAGTATAATCAGAATTATAATATCAGTTACCTTTTTAACAATCACCATGATAACGGTAAGCAATGCCTTTTATCGGCAACTTTCTCAAAAAGGTTTCAGGAAGATATCCCGGTAATTACCATGGTATTAAGGGCTTCTGAGATTACTAAGAGATTAATATTTGATTTCTTACTCATACAAAGAATGGCAGAATATGTATATGGTCCAGACCAACCTGTACAGATAAATGTATTCGCTACTCAGATGTATGGTAATGTAGAAACTCTCCTAATGTATCATACTCATAAACCGTTAAAAAAGGTATTAAAGGGTTGTGATAAAAATCATCCTTGGATAACCCGGTTATTAGAGGTATATAAAAAATTCAAGGATGGTGATGAAAAACAATTCTCATCGTTCAAGGTATTTTTCAGATCATTCAAGGTACTGAGAAAAGACTTATATGAATCACGTCACATGTATGCTAAACAACTTCTATTAGAATATGAAGATATTGAATATCCAGAGAATTGTATCTCATATTCTCAACGTAAAGCATATAAGAAAAGATATTTAAAGAAACTTAAACAACAGGAGGAAACAAAATGAGAATCTATTCAAACACCCATGACTTGATGTCAGAGATGGGAAGAGAGTTAAACTCTTATGGAGCAATCGTAAGACCAAAGACTTATCAGAACAAAGTTATTGAAGGCAATGAAGATTTTGTTACAAAGGAAATTATTTGCCAACAGTACTGCTTAACAGGTATGCCAGATTCTGAATGGTTATTTGCATATACCAATTGTAAAGATTGGGCAGATGCTGAATTTAGAGAAAGAATAAGTTCAGGACCAGTTAACCCGGGAAAAGCCTGGGAATTGAGAAAAGATCTTTGGGAACAATTTTTGGTAGATGGTAAATTTGATTATACTTACAGTGAACGAATCTATCATGTAATCAAGGATTTGATAAACCTATTAAAGGGTGATCAAGATACGAGAAAAGCGGTACTCCCCATATTTAATGGAGATCAGGAATCATTGGATACTTTTTGGTATGATGGTTCTAAACGTATCCCATGTTCTATGTACTATGATTTCCTTATTCGTTGTAATTCAAAGGGAGAGAAAGTATTACACATTTGCTATCACCAAAGATCTTCGGATTTTATCCAGCATTTTGGTAATGATGTATATCTTGCATGGAGATTGATGGAATATATTGCCAAGGAAGTTGGTATCCTACCCGGATATTTATATCATACTATTGATTCACTACATGCCTATAAGAAAGATTGGTTGAAGTTAAGTTCAAATCTGGATGATTTAATGGCTATTAAAGAGTGAATTAGTTTTTATGTTTTTGTTGGTAATTTGTAATTTTGTTTGTAATTATTTTGTCTAACTAAGGAGTACTTGCTTGAGAAAGTAGGTACTCCTATTTTTAATTATAAGAATATGAAAACTAAGTATCATATAATTACATCTATGGAAGAGGTAGATACTCTTATTTCATCTTGCAAATATACCAAATATTGTTGCTATGACTGGGAAACGGGAGGTCAACCATTATATAATAAATCATTCCATACTACCATACTATCTATTTCATTCATGCCTGGATTTGGATGTTCAATCCCAACAGAACATCCTGAAACACCTGAGAAATTTAAGAAACTTTGGAGAAAGGCAATCTTAAAAATAGGTCATGAATTATTGGAAGATGAGGATATTACAAAGGTTGCATGGAATGCTAAATTTGATAACCAGATCTGGGAAAAATTTGGTATATATTACAGAGGTACATTGATTGACGGTATGCTTGCAAAATATCTTTTAAATGAGAAACGTCCAAATGGTTTGAAAGATATGGTTAGAAGATATTTACCTGATCAAGGAGATTATGAAAAACAGGATGCCTTTGATAAATTACCCTGGGATAAGAAACCTTTAAAGGAATTATGCCAATATGGATGCCAGGATACAGATTATACTCTTCGGTTAACTTTATTTTTTGAAAAGAAGATAATTGACTTGGGTATGTATAATACTTTCAGAAATTTGATAATGACTGCTTCAAGAGTATTAACTTATGCCGAGAAACAGGGTTTATTATTGGACAGGAATTTCAATCAGAAACTGTTAGATGAATATAAACCTAAGATAGAAGCTGCATATCAGGCAATATATGATCTTCCTAGAGTTAAGAAATTTACTCGCCAATATAATCAGAGGAAAATAGATGATTATATTTCTAAGATTGAGCAGGAAATAGAGGATTTAGATCCTGAAAAAGATGCAAAGAAGATAAAATCCAGGGAAAATAAGATATCAAGGATTAAGGCAGGAGAATTCACAACTAAAAAGGAACAGGAATTAATAAGACCCTTAAATCTTGGTTCACCAGTAGATTTACCAGAACTTTTATTTTCGGAGGAAGGATTCAATTTCCCAATTAATAAAAGGTCAAATAAAGGTAAACCAAGTACAGATGAGGAAACATTAGTTTCTTTAAGAATGACAGTAAAAAAACCAGATTCTCCAAAAGCAATATTATTGGATAAACTTCTTGAACTTAGAGGTTTAGAGAAAATGTATACAACCTATATCCAGGGCTGGCATGATAAAGTACAAGATGATGATTGCTTACATGGTAAATTTAATATCATAGGCACTGAATCTGGAAGATTATCTTCATCTGAACCAAATATGCAACAGGTACCAAAAACTTCTGTAGATCCCAATATAAAGAAACAACTCATTGCTCCCAAAGGGAAACTTTATTTTGCAATGGACTTTTCACAAGCTGAGTTAAGAATCATGGCTCATCTATCAGGAGATGAAACATATCTTCGGGCATTTAGAGAAGGTCAGGATCCTCACTTGGCTATTGCTGCAGATAAATATGGAGTTCCATATAATGAAGCATTAAAAGCTTATGATGATGAATCTCATCCAGATCATAAGATGTGGAAAAATCGAAGAAAACAAGCTAAGCAAATTGCATTTGGTTTGATATATGGGATTGGTGCTAATCTTTTAGCAATCAAATTATCAGATCCTAAAGCTGGTATTATAGTTTCTAAAGAAGAAGCACAAAAGGAAATGGACGAATACTTCTCTCAACATCCCAAATTAAAGAAATTCAAGGAAAAACAGGAAAAGGTTTTAAGGAAAACCGGTTACCTGGTATCATTATTTGGTAGGAAGAGAAGATTACCAGAAATATATGGTACTAAGGAGGAAGCTGCTTATGCTATACGTCTAGCATTAAATTTTCCTTGCCAAAGTGCAGCATCCGATATGAACTTATTTGGTTCAATCCTATTATTTTGGTTGATGAGACAAGGTAAATTCCCATTAATGGATTTAGTATGCCTTGTACATGATGCTTCTTATTTCTTTACGGATCCCAAGGATATAAATATATATACCGTTTATCGAATGTGGGATTTGTTTAGGAATCCCCTAACTAAACCATTCTTTGGATTCAGTATAGATGACATTGATATGTCAATGGATTTTAGTATAGGTAGAGCTATGGCTGAAGAACTTCCTTTTATTCCCGGGTATGATTATAATAAAATGCTAGAACCCGATTTTTCAGTAGAGGAATATATGGAAGAAGCAAAGAAATGGAAACACTTAGATATAAAAGATTATAAGAAACGATTCAACAAACAAATGAAGGAATATGAGAAAGATTATAAAACCAGGGGATATTAACAAGGTTTTTGACAAGGTATTTGGGATCAGATACCAAGTTTGTCCAAATTGCCAATGTGAATTTATATATCAGAAGGAGGATACTTTTGTAATATTAAATCCTTCTCGAGATTTAGCAGTAAAATGCCCTTTTTGTGAAGAGGATGTTATTTTAAAGAGAGAAGGTAACCAAAGAGAAGAAACCAGTTCTATGTAAAACAAAATTTTATAACTATGAAACATCTTTACAAACCAGCAGAGACAAAAGAAGAAGTTATTACTCGGGTGAATAGGATATCTTGTTTAGCCCATTATATGGCATCATGTACATTATTCACCATAGATCACCTAAATGATCTTTTAAAAGAGAATAACCTTGAGATGAAAGGTAATGATAAACACCTTTTTAATCAGTTACATATAACTCTTAAAAGAGCTAAATACCTTATAGAAGATTTAGAGAAATCCGCATTTAAAAGTATGGGTGATTTAGAGGAAGATAGCTTAGTATATGAAGATACCATACATCAGTATTTTTATATATTCCTATTAATCCTAGATAGAACAGGAACAGATCCAAATTCGGATTTAAGAGCTAAGGCTTTTGCGGATATTATAGAAAAATATAAATCCCAAAAAATATTTGGATTGGATCCCTGGTTATCTTGGTATAAACATATTGCTTTTGGTCAAGTAGATAAAGCAATTCAAGAAGGCAAATATAGTAAAGAAGATTTTAAAAACCTACTCCAATATGAAAACCCAAATAAAGAACTTGAAAGTAAAATTTCAGGGGAAAACTCTTGAAATAGATTTGAACAAAGAACTGAGTATAAATCCAAGCATTATAAATTCTCAATTATCTGAATCACCATCAAGTTATTATGTCTTATGTGCCATTAGAGATAAATACATTGGCATAAGGGATAAGCTAGAAAGGGAAAAGGATGAAGCATTTTCTAAAGCTTGGACTTTTTACAAGGATTCCAATGACAGATGGACAAATGATTATGTTACCCACAAGGCAAACAATAATCCCAAATATGTATCCTTATATGAAAGGTATTTAAAAGCTCTAAATAAAGCTAACCAGTTTATTTCTCTATGTAAAGCTTACGAGAATCGGGAAGCTATATTAAGATCCATAAATGCCAATCTAAGGAAGATTTAACCTAAACTATAGAATTTTACCTATATTAAAAATATAAGATATGTATAAATTAAACTTAGTATCACAGGCAGTAGCAGAGGAATTAGCCCAGTATATACCTGGTATTCCAACTGAAAACAGAGTATTGATAATTTCACCCAAAGATGTAACCTCAACAAATACAGGGCTTATTATTCCTGGTCAAGTAAAAGAGGGAGTTCCAAGAAAGGGAGTTGTACTTATTCAAGGAGAAATTACTGATGAGTATAAAACTTACAAGGTTTTATCTCAAAGAGGAAGGGTAGTTACCTATGGTTTATATGCCGGTAAAGAATTGGAATTTGATACAGATTTATTCCCTACTCAAGGATTGAAGGATATTATCAATGACTCAGTAATAACGGTATTATCCATGAATGAGATTATTTATTCAGAACCCAATCAATTGTAATTATGAAAAAGGATAAGAAGAAATTATCTTCATCTGGTACAACAACCAGAGAGAAGATGCTTGCAAGAAAAAAGCAATTAGAATCTAAGGGAAATGGTCAAGGCTTGATATTTCCAAAAGAAGGTACATTGAGAGTAAGAATCAAATCCCCAGGTGATGATCAGGAATTGGGTATCGAAGTTATACAATTTTACCTTGGTCCTGGTATTGGAGGAGTTATTTCTCCTGCTACATTTGGAGAACCTTGTCCATTCATGGAAAAATATGAGGAACTCAAAAACTCAAAGGATGATGATGACAAGGAATTGGCAAAACTTCTAGTACCAAGAAGAAGATATGTTATTGGCGGAATCGTTTATGCTGATGAAAAAGGTACTAAGGTAGATTATGAAGGTAAAGATAAAGGTATCTTGATACCAAGACAGGTATACCAGGATATTATCGAATTATACCTTGATGAAGATGAGGCTGGTGATATGACGGATCCTATTGATGGGTATGATATTAAGATTAAAAGATCCGGATCTGGTAAATTTGATACTACCTATTCAGCCACTCAATGTAAACCAACTAAGTTGGACAAGAAATATCAGGGTATAGTAGATTTGGAAGGTATAGTAAGAAGCCAAATCGATACCTATGAAGAGTTGGAGGAGAAATTGGATAAATTCCTAAATGAGGATCATTCTTCAGACGAAGAGGAGGAAGATGAAAAACCTAAGAAAAAGAAAAAGGGTATCAAGGAAGATCACTACATGAAGGAAGATAAGAAGAAAAAGAGAAAATACAAATCTGATATCTAGTTTTAAGTTGTTTTTTATTGGTGTTAAGTTGTTTGCGAGGGAGTATTCAAGGAATTGGGTATTCCCTCTTTTTATATTAATTATTTAAATTAAGGTATTATGAAATTAGAAGGTATTATGAACTTAGACAAAGATGATATATATTCTATCCTAGATAACCTATCTATCCAATTAGATAAAGAAATAATTACTGAACCAATTGGAGATGAGGTATGTACTTATGGTGAAAGAAGGGTAGGGACTAAGATTACTGTTAGTTTGAAAATGGGCGATGACCTAATAAGTGAAGATTCAATTATTATTAAGGATTAAATTATGGCAAAAGGAAAAATCGGACTGAAAGTCCCAACTAAGAATGAACTTGCAAAGAAATACGGGAATATGATAAAACTTGCTTCTGAGACAACGGAAACAGGTCTATGGTTACCTTCTACATTCTTTGCTCTCAATTACACATTCGGAGGAGGAATCCCTTATGGGAAAATCTTGGAAGTAGCTGGAGAGGAATCTTCGGGTAAATCACTTATCGCATATAACTTTGCTTATGCTACTCAACAACTTGGTGGAGCTGTTATATGGGTAGATGCTGAACAATCTTGGATGAACTCATGGGCAAAGGAAAATGGAGTAGATCCAGAAAGGGTAACCGTAGTAAATGATACAAGGATTGAATATGTTGCAGATGCTGTTGCAGATATTGCTCTCTACTTGAGATCCCAATTAACTCATAATGAACCCATATTATTAGTAATCGATTCAGTTGCTGCAATGGATTGCTCAGATAATATAGATTCTAAATTGGTAGATGGCAAGGCTGAGATGGGAGGTAGGGCAAAGGCTCTTTACAAATATTTCAGGGTTCGTAATGAATTCTTCTATCGCCTGGGAGTTACTCAAATTTATATTAACCAATTAAGAACTGCTTTAAATGTCGGATTCGGAAAAGATAATACAACTACGACTGGAGGTGCTGCTCTCAAATTCTATGCTTCAATCAGAGCTGCTTTCTACTCTGGAAAAACGCTTACGATTAAATCGAAAGGTAAAGAAAGAAAAGTCGGAAAATTGGTCACCATCAGACTTATTAAGAATAAGGTCGCTCCTCCTCGGCCTACAATCAGCAAATGCCCAGTGTATTTCAACCCTAAATTCCATGAAGTTGGTTTCGACCGATGTTACGGATTAGAGGATGTATTGGTAGAGAATGATATAATCGAAAAATCCTCAGGAGGTATTTATAAATTCAAGGGTAAAACCCTTGCTCGTGGAGAAGAGAAATTCCAAAAACTACTTGAGGAGGATGATGATCTCAGAAGAAAACTTTTGAGAAAAGCGGATATAAATACCATTGGAACAACTAAAAAGAAACTTGAATCTATGAATATTAACTACTTCCCAGTAGATGGAGTAGAGTATGAATCATATAATGAAGAGGAGGAAGAAGATGAAGACGAAGAATAATTTACAAGAGGTAAACGGTAATCACTACGAGAGATTAGAAATAGAACCGGTAGTTTTATTTAAAGAACTAAAACTAAACTGGTTTCAGGCAGAGCCAATAAAATATATTTCTCGTTTTGTTAATAAGAACGGGGTAAGTGATCTGAATAAGGCTAAACATATTATATCTATGGCTAAAGATATGGGTATATTTATAACTATTCCTGAAAGAGTTACCATTCTACAATTTTTGAGGGATGGAAACAAGGAAACGGAACTTATTCAGAGATATATGGTACAATTTCGTGATTGGTTTATTAGGAGTAAGTCAGAAGAAATTAATACTGACTACTATCGAAAATTCTGTGATTTGATTATGAATATTATTCTATGTCAATGGTCAAAGGCATTGACATACCTGGATGAGATAATTTATTATTTCTACGGAAAGGAGGCTTTCTATGAAAAAGAATAAATTAATCCTTCTTATAGATGGTGAAAACATACTGCACCAGTCATTCCATAAATTTGAAAAGCTTAAATCAACGGAGGGGAAACCCTCCGGAGCTATTTTTGGATTTTTTAAATCCTTACATATGTACCTTACTCGTTGGGATCCTGATGATGTAATAGTTACCTTTGATAATGGTCGTTCATCATTGAGAATGGAATTAAACCCAACCTATAAAGAACACAGAAAAAATATTGCCATAGATTATTCTTCATTACAGGAGCAAAAGGCAATTATTTTAAAGATGCTGGCTATGCTAAGAATTAAATATATCTTTGATAAGAATAATATGAATGATTATGAGGGAGATGATTACTTAGCTTACCTTGTATTTAAATACCGGGAAAAGAATAGGGTAATGATTATATCCTCGGACAAGGATTTCAACCAACTTATAAATAAAAACCTTAAGATATATAATCCTCGGAAGGATGAGATAGTAAATCAACATAATTGCAGGGATTTATTTGGTTATTCTCCTGAGGAAACTATAGATTACCTTTCAATGGTTGGTGATACTTCAGATGATATTAAAGGTATCCCGGGTATAGGACCAGTAAAGGCAAGAAAGATCCTAGATGAATGGGGTACTTTGAACAATTATCTTGAACATCACCATCAAACCTCTTTCGTTCAGATTGCAGAGAGGAATAATAAACTGATAAATCTGAAATGGTTTACAGAGAATGTAAAACTGTATAAACTACCCATAAAAGATTATAAATCCAGTACTATGATAAAATATGAAAAGTTTCGGAATAAAGCTATAGAATATTCTATGAGCTCATTCCTTACCAAGCAATTCATAGAACCTTTTAGTGAACTTAACAAAAAACGAATATCATGAGAGTATTATTTGCAGGTCCCTCAGGGATAGGAAAAACAACAGAAGCAAAGAGAATTTCTGATAAAAAACAGGATTTATTCTTTGTATCAGGCTCATACAGAGACTTAATCCCAGGTAATTCTGGACTAACTCATCAGCAGATGTTAGAGAAGGATGCTAAAGTCCAGGAAATGGAAGATTTTCAGATATTAAATTTGAGAAAAAAATCCTATATCCAATTCCCAGAAATGGTATCTGATAGAAGTCCTTTAGATTTAGCTGCTTACTTTATGTATAAGCAAGCAAAGAATATTCCTCAATGCGAAATGGAACATTTCTTGGAATTATGTAAAATGGTGTTAAACACATACTGCAGTCACCTTATATTCTTACCATTGGAGGAATACCAATTAAGGGCATGGATAACAGAAGATAATGATAAGAGAATAACAAGCAATTATTTTCAAATCATGATCACTAAGATTATGTACTTAATATTGGATCTATGGGGTTTTGAATCAAAGGAAGAAATAACCATACCAAGTCTTGGAAAGGGCAGAATTAATATATTTGCTAAACCTTTCCAGTATGGAGCAACAATGGGAGAAGTATCCAGTACTTATGGTAGAACTAAGGTACTAATTTGCCGAGAGTTAAACAAAGATAACCGAGAATATACAATGAATAGGTTTTTAGGTATATGAAAAAAATTATAGCTATTGCTTTCTCTGACCTTCATATAAATGATTGGTCAAAACATAATAAAGATAATTCGAGAACCCTGAATCATTTCAGGGTTCTTTCGATTATAGGAGATTTATGTAAAAAATATGATTGCCCAGCTTTATTTTGTGGAGATTTATTCCATCAACCAGAAAAGATGAGCTTAGAGCTACATAGTTTAGTGATAAAAGAGTTCCTTAAAATAGGGATTCTCAATAACTTTGATAACAATCAGAGAAAGTTATATTGTATATCTGGCAATCATGATACCCCTTTTATAAGTACTATTGGGGATATACCAAGAAGTTGGGTAAATGAATTTAGTATATTCTATTGGCTAGAATCCTTGGATTATAAATCTATTTGGGTAGGAACTGATATAATCATACATGGAGTTCCTTATGTAGATCATAATATAGGTTTGAATGATTACCTAAAAAATCTGAAGTTAGAAGAAGGTTGTAAACACATACTTTTACTTCATACGGATTATCCTGGAGCAGAGGATACGGATGGTAGAAGGGTTGATTCAGTAGAAAACCTTAATCTCAATATCCTTAATCGGTTTGACCTTGTATTATGTGGTCATATCCATAAACCTCAAAGGTTATCCAAAAAAGTATATATGATAGGAGCTCCACTTCAACAAAGAAGAACGGATAAAAATTGCAAGCTTGGTTATTGGGAAATATATGATGACCTTACTCTAAAATTCAAGGAATTAAAAGGCTTTCCTAAATTTATAGATGTTGAATCAGAAGAAGATGTTAAGGATGATGGCAATTATTATACTATTATACCTAAGCCAAAAGCTAGTGAGAATGTAATTACGGACAATAAAATCAGTAAGCAACTTTCTAAAAGAAAACTAGCAAAAACCTATATGAAGCAAAAAGGTATAAAGGATCCAAACAAAGAGAAATTACTAATAGACATACTTAAAAAATCTGAGGAATGATACAGTTTATGAGTTTAACCGTACAAGGGTTTGGTTCTATCAATGAACTTTATTTACCCTTAAATACTCCTGGGATAACTCTTATCAGGGGAGCAAATGGACAAGGTAAATCCTCAATCCTTTCTGCATTAGTTTGGGGATTATATGGTAAAAACCTAAAAGAGGTACCCGATGTTAATACTTGGGAAAATATAAGACCTAAAAATTACATGGGTACTAAGGTAGAAATATATTTCAAGGTAAAAGATGATATTTACCAAATTATCAGATGCCAGAAGTATAAAGGTATATTAGAAGATGGTTCTAAGGGTAATGATAGGTTAATTATCCTTAAAAATGCTGAGATGATACCAGTAAAGGGTAAAACCCAAATCCAGGACCAGATAAACAAGGCATTAGGATTATCCTACAACCTTTTCATGAACTCAATTATGTTCGGGCAAGGTTTGAAAAGAATGATACAAGAATCAAATTCAGATAAGAAGAAGTTATTCGAAGAAGTATTTAATCTAGAATACTTAAATATAGCTAAAGGAATAGCATTACAGGACAAAAACAACATAATATCAGAAATCAATGAAATCGAGAAAGAATCTTCAGTACTTAGGGCACAATTGGATGAGAATAGAAAAACATATTTTGATCTCAGGGAGAGGGAGAAAACTTTCAAAGCAAGGATTAAGAAAGAATCTCGGGATCTTAAGGAGGAACGAAAATCGCTAACTAAGCTACTCATTAAGAAAAATCAACAAATTAAGGATGAGGTTGACCAATCCCTGCAACAGAAAATCCAGAATACACAGAATCATATATCTAAGTATACGGCAAAGATAAAGAAGGTAAAATCCTTATCACTAGAGAATGTAGTTGATGAAACTATTGAATTACTTAAACATAAAGATTATAATACTGCTATCACTAAGCTTCAACGCATACGCAGATTATATAAGAATATAATTAAATATTCTGATAGGGTTAATGAATTAAGGGAACGCTTAGATTCTCTTAGGAAGATAGACCAGTTGTATGATAAACTGAAAACAGAATGCGAGGATATTTCGGATGATTTAGCTCAGATAGATCAGGATATTAAAAATCTGAAAGAAGAGAAACTATCTGTTATGTCACCCAAATATAAAGAGAAACTTAAGGAAATAAGAAAGAGACTTAGGAAGGTAGATGAGGATTACCATAATAAGGATTTAGAATTGAAAGATTATGATTGGCTAATCAATGACCCTCTTGGTAATAATGGAATCAAGGCTTATTTATTTGATTCATCCTTATACCTTTTAAATAAAACCTTAGAATCTTATTCAGATTTATTGGGATTCAGGATTGAGTTTAATATTAATCTTGGTTCAGCAAGGAAAGATTTTGTTACTTTAATTGAGATGAATGGTAGGATAGTAGAATATTCTGAATTATCCGGAGGACAGAAGCAATTAGCTAATGTGGCAATGGCATTCGCAATGCACCAATCTTTGAGTGCAAGTAAAGGGATAAATGTTGCATTCTTGGATGAGGTATTTGAATCATTATCCCCAGATAATATTGAACTTATATGCAGTTTGATAAAACATATATTCTCAGATAAATCCCTATTCCTAATATCACATTTAGAATCACTACCTTTTGGTAATTGTCGTACTTTGCAAGTAGAAATGATCAATGGTCTTAGTAACTATAAATCCATATAGGATTTAAAACTACAAGACAAATGAACTCAAAAGCGAAAGGAAGTAAATTTGAACGAAAGATAGCAAGCTGGTTCACTCAATGGACCAACTTTAAATTCGAAAGAAATCGTTTGGGGTCTGGAGCATGGCATTCTAATAAAGATGCTACTTCAGACCTTACCTGTACGGATGAAAAACATGCTCACCGTTGTAAAATCACCATTGAATGTAAAAATTACAAAGAAATAAAATTCGAACATGTACTCTTGGGAAATAAGGTATGTGATATTATTAAGTTCTGGGAACAGGCCTCTACTGATGCTAAAAGAGCTGGTAAATATCCAATCCTTTGTATGAGGTATAACTCAATGCCTAGTACAGAATTTTTCTTTGTAGTGGATTCAAGGATTGGAGAATTCATATCTCAATATGTTACCGATAAGAATTGGATGATCCTGAATATTGTAGGGAAAAACCCCTTATATGTATTCATGGCATCATCCATCTTAAAGGTACCCTACAAGGATTTCCATAAAAAGGTTAAAGCCACTTTAAAACAGTAATATCATGAAAAAGCGAAGTACTCCTTATGTATATACAATTTTCTACTTAGATAGAAAATATTATACCACTATAAATCAGGAATTAAGAGAAAATAATTATCACTACGTAAGAGCTATAATTCCAACAGTAAATGTTTTAAAGAAGACAGCTAGAGGTAAAATGATATTTGAGGAAGTACCCGTTTTGTTCAATTATGGTTTTATCAAAATGCCTTCAGAATATGCCTATTCAAGGCCTATATTAAATCACATGAAAAGGCATGTATCTGGGATTAGGAATTTTTTAAAATCAACCGAAACCCTATTTGCTAGGAAAAAACGAGCAAGGATTGATAATGCCGAGGATTTCGATGATTTTTCGTTAGTAGCAACTTGTTCAAGAGAAGATGTAAGAAGATTCTTACAGATATCTAGACATAATAAGAAATTTTCTCTAGATGATTTGGTAAATATCAAGATAGGTGATTACGTAATCTTAAAAGGATATCCTTATGAAGGCATAGATGCTACTGTATTGGATGTAAATTACACCAATAGAACAGTAAAACTATTAATCTATCCTGAAAACGGAAAGATGGAATTAACATTGCCATTTGATAATGTACTTTACAGTGTATATCAGAATTATGATCCAGATGTATTATATGCTAATCCTTTAGATTATAATCCTGATAATATAACAGAAGAATCTATAGATAACCTTATAACCCGTAGACAATTATGATGACAGAGGCCCAACAAAAAGCATGGGATTGCTTAACTGAAAAGGAAAAGCAATCCCTTTTTTTAAGAGTTTCTCAGGGTAAATCAACATGGGAAACAGGAGAAATAATGAAACTATCTCATTATAAGTATATCGAAATAAGAGATAGGTCCGAAAAGTTTTTCAGATTATTCTCAGACTTCTTCGAATTACATCCTTCAATATTCAGACCAGATTGTCCATGTGAAAGGAACTTTCAAGATTACATTGAAGGATGTATAGAAAAGAGATTAACACGAAAACAATCTACTCAGCAATGTGGTGATTCTACTCAATTACTCTCAAAGGTAAATTCTCAGAATATGATCCGTAATATGAAAAGGTTACAGGATTCAGATGATCCCTGGGATATTGATACCCGGAAATTAATCCTTGAATTTGATAGATGGAATAATGCCAGAATCCTTCCCGGGATAATACAACAACCCTCAGCATTTAAACGACGGTCAAACAAGAAGGATAAAATTTATATCAGGTACCTTTTAAATAAAATACCTGATTGGATGCTAGAAGTAATAATAGAAAGGTTTAGATATAAATCAAAGCCTAACATAAAGGGATACTACATAGGGTTAATATCTGATAAATGGGAAGATGGGTATTATATCCTAAAAGTAAGACCTACACAAGAAGTAGTAGATGAACTCAGTAAATTTTACCTCTACATATTTGATAACAGGGATGATGCCGATACTTTTGCTTTCATGGTATCAAGGTATGCCATTAAAACTTCTAAGGTAAAAACTGGGCAAAAGTTTTGGCCTGAATTTAGAAGAGTAGTAGAACAAGCTGTAAATTACAAGCAAGTAAACAATATAGACTTTACAGTAAAGAACTTAGATTATGCCTATAATACCCATATACCAAGAAGAAAGAAGGACAAATCCAAGACATCCTCTTAGAATCCACAGCTTTTATAAAAAATAAAGTAGAAATGATTTATATTTAAAATAAAAGATATATATTTGCAAAGTGATTTTTAGAATTTAATTTTTTATAGACTTATATATATATAATATGGAAAAATTTCTCAAAAACCCAGTATTTGACCTTCGGTTTACTAATGCCGAGGATATTTTAGACCAAATCTTTGATCTTTACCTCAATGATGAGGAAAGAAACGAAAACAAGTTTAACCTATTTCCTAATCTTCCCATGGTGAGGGAAAGGGTAAAACCTTATATCTATCAGGAAAACCATTTCTGGATTATCACTAAGGATATCCCTAATCGGATATACGAAGAATTATTTTACAAGAGAAATTTGGTTCCTATATCTGGATACTCAGATACTCTAGAAAGTTTGAAAGACACTTACTATAATCGAAAAACATCATATTTATATTTATACTTATAATCATGGTTAAGAAGAAAAAAGATAAACGGAAAGCCCCAAGTAAGGAGAAACATAATCTCCTTACTGCATCGGGGAGAAATGAGAGATATAAAGATCTCAAACGTAAAGCAGTTATATTGGGTATGCCTTTCCCAGATGCTGCAGCTGCAGGAGTATTTGACCTTATTAACTTCATAAATAATTCGGAAAATAACCCAGATCCATCACTGATTGATAAATATGATGATTGGGCAGACCAACAACTTGCAAATCTGGGATATGAGAAAAATGATCCCTTGAGAAACTCAAGGCTCAGACTTGGATTTTTGGGAGAGGAAGAAGAAAATGGAAAAAGGAAATCTAAAAGGGTTCCCGGGATTAAAAAGGCAAGAGAGAAGAAACCTCCTCGAGAAAGAGATCAATTTAATCTCATAAAAGGTACTAAAAAGTCTTATGTTTTTGAATTAACCGCAAAAGGGTACTCACTTGAAAGGATTACTCGGAGAATGAAAAAGAAGTTCCCAGAAGCAAACGAGAAATCCATTCAACTTTGGTATCGGAATGCTAAAAGAACTTTTAAAAATGGTAAAGATTAAGGAAAGTGCATACGACCCAATAAGGCCTGACAGATATTATATATGGACTTGGCATCCCAAAGCTTCAAGTAAGTATAAAACAAGGAAATCACTTTACAAGAAGCATATAACTACCATACCCTTTTATACCCGGAAACATATTCGGATAACCATGAAATATTATTTCAAGGATAAGGTAGCCAGGTCCATCCATATAATATCAGGAAGGAAACTTATAAAAATGGGAATTACACAACCTGGCCATTGGTGCGAATTTTTTTATTATAAAGGATATCCTATAAAGGCCAGGAAGTTCTTTATACCAGATAATTATAAGATGACAAGCCATAGCAGAAGAAAATTCTTAGTTTCAATGTATCTGGCTTTCACAAGGCATGGTAAAAAATACTTCAATGAGAAATATCAGACAATGTTATACGGACAGAGACGTGGAATCGATACTCTCTATATCCGAGAAAAGAGATTGGAACTCTATAAATCTTTCATACCGAAGATTAAAGAGGATCTCAGGCAAAGAAATCTCCGAGTGGAATTATTACCAAGGAAGTACGGATTTCGAGATAAACCCAAGGATAAGGCAAATAGCCCTCTTCCTGAAGAAGAAGTATAAGATCAAATTTAATCATATACTATTTATCAAGGCAAAAGATTTCCTATCTCAATATGATAAACTTTCGGTAAAATTTTCCGGAGTATTACCCAAGGATAGGTACATTAAAAGGGAATTAATATCCCAGGGTTTTGTACCCCTATCTTCATATAAAACTCATAAGAGGTATGCTTATATTATGACAAACCGAAAGATAGAGGATGATTTTTACATATACCCAAGGAAATTCTCAGATAACTATGAGATTTTGAAAAAAGGGAAATATCCTAACATACATAATCATTTTATGTACTATGGTATTCCCGGTATTATTAAAATTAAATACAGTGAACCATGAAATTAGTAGAACATAAAGATAACACTTATCCTCAAATGGTTAAGGTAATCACTAGAAATAAGGAAGGTGATCCTACTAATACTGAAGAGGTAGAACTTAAGGAAAGTTCAGACCTTATAAAACTTATCCGGGAAGTTTCGGATTATAACCGAGATCACCAGGACTTTGGATTAACAAAACATATTATTAAATAACCCTTTTTATTAACAATTAAAAACTTACGATTATGGCTAAGAAAGCTAAAGAAAAAGAATTGAAGGTAGTAAACGAAGTAGAATTGAAAGATGGTTCAAAGGTAATTGTTTACGAAGATGGATCGGTAGTTATTATCCCTGCTCCTATCAAACTTTCTGCTGAACAGGCAAAGGATCTTTTCTCAGACGATGAGGAAGAAGACGAAGAAGAGGATGATGATGAAGAGGAAGATGATTCTGAGGAGGGAGATTCTGAAGAAGAGGAAGAGGATGATGAAGAGGAAGATGATTCTGAGGAGGAAGATGATGAGGAGGAAGAGGAAGAACTGACCGGAGAACAACTTGCAGAAATGGATTTCGAAGAACTGGAAGATGTTTGCGATGACCATGACTTGGAAGTAGATCCCGACGACTACGATGAAGATGATATCGAGAAATTCCGTAAAGAGATTGCCAAAGAACTCGGACTCAAATTGCCGGCAAAGAAAGAAACTAAAGGAAAAGGCAAGAAAGGTAAAAAATAACTATACCGTTACAAATCAACCGGGAGAGGGAATTCCCTCTCCTAATCTTATAACCATTTTTAAAATTTAAACTTATGGCAACTAAAGCTAAGAAAGAAGAAAAAGAAAAGAAGGCTATGACAGCCGAAGAAAAGGCAGCTAAGAAGAAAGCTCGTTTGGAAGCAATCAAAAATCGTCCTGCTGGTCAACGACCCAACTCAAAACAAATAGATGTAATTAAATTTGGAGACAAGGCTGAAGTTCAGAATTTTGGATGCCCGGTTAAAAACAGAGAAGGACATCAAGGAATATTGGTTACATCGGTAGTTGTGGTAGAAGGATCACCGGTAAGTACTGCGGTTACCTTCATTCCCGGAAATCTTACCATCAAGGTTAAGAAAGAACATGGTGCTATCGTTTCTCCGAAAAATAAAAAGGGGAAGGATAAAGAAGATGTTGAGGAAGAAGAGGATTAATTAATTACTTTATTCCTGTTTATCTAGTTTTTGTCCTATAAGGATTAAAGCTTCCCATATCCGGGAAGCTTTATTTGTTTATATACACTGCGTATGGACCCAATAATAAAAGAATCTATCATAATATTAGCATTACAAAATCTTGTATTTGATTATTCAGAATCACTAGAATCTCTTGGAAATGAATTCTCTCAAGAAGAAAAGGACTTTGCATTAAATGTAATAACTCATGCTCAAGAAATCCTTGAGGAATATGAAAATAAACCCATCTTTCAATCTCATATACAAAAACCCCAATGGAAAAAACCGTCAGAGAAATCCTAACTAAGATGGCAAAGAAAATCCAGGATTATAAACTTACCCGGGATAAATATATTTCAGAAACTAAGCCATCTCAGAAACAGGTACTTAAAATAGGATTATTAAATCTACAGAAGTCAATCAATTTCTATACTTCTTTACTTAATAATAAAATATCTGGTAACATACTAGATATTACTTATACTCAGGAAGGAATTATTAAAAGGGCAAAGTTAGTGAACCTTACTAAATCAGAAGTTGAAGATATATTTAATTTAAAATCCCAGTTGTTACACCAAGAAATTAAAATCCTAGAAATCAAGGAAACTAAAACCTTTATTCAGGATTCCTAAACTATGGTAAAATACAAAAGGATTTAAAATATGACACAGCCAAGATTAAATTTTCCTAACCTTTACAAGGCAAAGGATGATTTAGTTAATTACCTTAAGAAAAACAAATTGGATCCTTTCAAGGATTGGTCAAAGGATCCAATTCATGGTAAAATGATAACTAAATTGGTAACTGCCTTGAATAAAGAAAGGGATAAAGTAGCAGAGAAATATCCTTATTATGATATTAAAAACCAGTATAAATTTAAACGTACTAAGATTATGAAAAAGTTAAAGAAATTGCAGGCAAAAGAAGAAGCCAAAGAGAACAAGAAAAAAGAAGCTTCAAAAGCAAAAGAATCTAAGGTTAAGAAAGAAAAGGAAACCAAGGAAGAAAAGAAAAAACCAGGAAGACCTGGAGTTACCAAGTATGATTATCCTTTGATTGATGGCCGGGAGATGACTTCGGAAGAAAAGAAGAAGTACCGTCAAGAACAGAGAAAACTTGCTGCGGGCAAGGGTGAAAAAAAGGTTGAAAAACCTGCAAAGAAAGAGACAGAGAAAGAAAAACCTTCAAAAGAGGGCAAGGATAAAAAGGCAAAGAAAACCGAAAAATCTGCCAAGGAAGTAAAGAAGGATAAAAAGAAAAAGGCTAAAAAGGAAGAGGATTAATCCTCTAACCAGTTAGTATAATTCCCATTTTTCATTTTAAGTTTATTAGTTTACACGTTTGGCCAGGTATATAAAGTATCTGGCCTTTTTCATATAATCACATTACATTATGGACGAAAAAGTATATAAACCTAAACTTAGGATCACAACCCTGGAGGAAAATCTATCACCTATTTCAGATCGGTTGGTAGATGCCTATACAGAGCTTAATGCAGGTCCTAAAATTCAGCATAATGGCCCCATTAAAGTAGAAGTTACCCTTACCTGCAAACAGGATATCGAAAATTTTAAAACCTACTTAGACAGGTTAACTGGTAACTTACCTCTTAAGGAAATATCTCAAAGAGGTAGACCATCTTCATCTACCGAAAAGGCATTGGAATCACCCAGAGAAGATATCCTTCTTGAAGTAGAGAATATGGTAAAAGAAGGGAAAACTCAGGATGAGGTAATTAAATATCTTAGAGGATTAGGATTTACTTTCATCCTTACAGAGGATTTATTATATTATTTCCCAGATTTCCCATTCATTAAAAGGGATATCGGAGAACCAACAGATAATCACCAATACCCCAATTCCTATTCATGGCTAATTCGTTGCATTAAACGAGCTAAGGATCCTAAAACAGATAAATTTGATCCCATGATAATGTTTGGATTCTCCATTTTAAATGGTCCCTCTAGAAAGGTTATCCCATATCTCTATAAAGAACGCAAGGAAGTTTTGAAGGTAAATACAGGTAAGAAGGTAATCTCTTTCTCAAAGGCAGAATTCACTAAGATGCCAGTATGGATGAGAGAAGAAGAAAGATTAAAATTCTCTTCAGAACAGAGAGCATTGATCTTGAATCCTGAAAAACAACCATCTAAATTCTTTACCCGGTGGGCATCAGATGTAAGGGTTCCAAAAGTACAATGGGAAAAATTAAAAGACCGAGTACCCTCATTAAAGGTATTGGAAGATCCTCAACCATAGCCCTATTTTTATATTTAAAATAAAAGATTTATATTTGCATTGTGATTTTATAAATAAATTTGTATGAATACCCAAACCAAAACCATAATCCAAAAGATTGCCCAAATCCAAATCGATGCTCTTACTAATATCGAAAAGAGCATTCAGGATAATATGCCTGAAAAAAGATTAGTTGAAACCATTCTACAAGTGGGAGAGGATGAATCTTCCTCACTAATGAGGGAAGTTACAGAAGAAAGAATCAATTTCTATTCACAAGTAAAGGAGTTTCCTTCATTAATCGGGATGCTAGATGAATATCAATTATACCTATGCTCCCATATCTTATTTAGAATGGAGGAACAATGGATTCAGGATAATCCAGAAGGAGTTATGGGAGCTTGGAACTTTTTATTTCATCAAACTAATTCGAAACATCCAGAAACTGTACTATTATGGAAGTAAAAGAAAAAGAGGAATACCTTAAAACCCTCGAAGAACTAATGGAATTAAAATTCCTACCAGTAGAATCTTCTAATGCCGTAGGATATGCTTATAATTCGAAGAAGCAACAGTTAGTAATTGCTTTCAAGAATAATCAGGTATATCAATATAAAAGGGTACCCCATGAAGTAGCAGATGCTTTTGCTATGGCTGAATCTAAAGGGAAGTTTATTAACCAAGAAATAAGAGGAAAATATGATTACCAAGGTTACGTACTGGAGTAAGGGCTTAGCCCTACTCCTTTTATCTATGGGATTAATAGGATGCCATAAATCCTTATCCAAAGTTGAAGCAGATTCTTTTATGGAGAATCTGAGGGAAAACCTCCCATCCCGGGAGATTATGTTTGCTCCAAAGGAGAAAGTAACTTTACCTCCACCTAAACCCAAAACTTATACCTATATTGTTCAACAAGAAATTACACCGGATGAGATACCTTATAAGGTAGAAAAAACTGGGTATAATTCTTATACTGCCTACCCTCAGGGACAGGGCTATTCCCTAAATTATTATAAGGTTATATCCTACGAACCTTTATCTATGCAACAGATAGAAGATTCTATCAACATGGGAAGGGCTTTGCCTGCATCTCCAGAGGAATACCTTAAACTAGAACAAAGAAAAACCGGTAACATTTTCGAAGACTATCCTGATCCTGAGGTATTCAAGGCTTTATTCCCATAGCAAACCTCAGATATTAGGATTTTTTTTATAGATTCTTTTGTTTTATAAAATAAAAGATTTATATTTGCATTGTGATTTAATACATTTATTTTTTAATACTTAATTTTTTATAGACATGAAAAAACTTAACACTACCAAGGTACAGGAACTGATTAACAACCAAGTATCAAAGACATTAAACCAAGTTTCAGAATCTCCTAAAAAGGAAACTAAGAAGAAATCAACCAAGAAACTGGTTCCCATCGAAGAATCCAAAAAGGAAGAACCTATCCAAGAGGAAAAACCCAAAAAGAAAACATCCAAAAAATCCCAAAAGGAACAAGTAATCAAGGAAGTTGAGAAACAACAGAAACCATCCCTCGTTGAAAAGGTAATATCCCAACGAGAAGTTAAATACATTTATCCAGAAGACGTAAATACACCCTTGGCCCGGAAGAAATGGAGACAACAGGTACGCAATAAACTTAAGGACCTGGAGATCAAAATGAATCGCCTACGAGAAGGAAATAAAAAGGAATTTGAACAAGCTAAAAAGGCTTTCGAAGCTTATCAATCTTCAGTACTAAAATCTGCATAAGTTTCACAGGCAGGGAGATTTCACCAATAATTATCCCTGCCTTTAATCATTGACCTATGTTATATACTGTATTTACCGACAAAGAGCAACATAAATATCGGAAAGAACTTCTGGAATTACACATCAGATGTTGTACTGCTTACCTAAAGCAAAGGTCCTTAAAACACAATAAGATCAAAAAGTTCTTTGTTATCTACTCAAATTACATTGATGAGGATAATATTGAACAGTATTTTAACAGACCGATTGCTTTATTCGTTCAGGCTTTAGTTTTAGATCAACTTGATTACATAGTAGATTATGTTAAACCGGAAACCAAAAAGAAACGAAAGAAAAGGCACAATAAAAGTTAAGACCTTTAATAATTTCCAACGCTACATGGGTATTATGGAACAATTATATAAGGATCCTAATACCCGGGTATGGTATGCTGGTCCAACGTATTGCCTTAAACCTTTGATAGATAATGCTTCAGAATATATCCTATCAGGGAAAAGGTATAACACTGAATCTAGAAAGACTATCAAGAAATTGGATTATAATAATCTAAATAAGTTCACAATAATTTACTTACAACTATGCTAACAGAGAATTTAAATCAGCTTTATATAGGCAAGTCAAAACTAACTTTCAATACAAATGGTAGAGAACTTCCTCCCGAAACTATGGTAAGGGATGTATTCCAACACACGGGAATGGGAGGAAGATTGCCTAATCTAGGAACTATCGGGGTATTTTACCCTGAAACCTCAAAATTTTTAATCACACCCGTATGGGCAAATAAACATATATACCTTACGGGAATTCCCTTAGGTGAACCCCTTGACAGATACAGATTACATGAAAGTGTATGGTCTTCTTATTATGAAGATGAATACCGAGGATATTTCTTTCAAATATTACCTATAGATGTTACACCAAGATTAATCCTTGAATAATGGAAGCGATAGATTACGTAAAAATCCTTAAACTGGATCAAGAGAACTTTGAATTTAAAAGAGAAGAATTCCTACAAACTTTCGGAAAAGATTTTCTAGAATATTGCCAAACTACTCAAATTGGGAGAGATTCTAAAGGAAAACTGGCATATTACAGATTTCAGGAAATTGTGAAGAATTTCGAAGGTAAATTCCATAACATTTCCAAACTTAAAAAAGGAAAGCCTTTATCACAGGGATTATGGAAAGCCTTTTATGCAAAATTCGTGGTACCTTATCGGACCAAAATTTTCCCGGAATACCAAGCCAGGATTCAAAGGGATAGAAAGGCAAGGAATAAACCTAATAAATCACATTAGTAACAAGACATTTTAAGGATATGCCTAAAAAACCTGACATAATCGACCTTCATGGCAACCTTTTTAAAAAGGTAAATTATGACCTGGTTTTTGAAGTCCCAACAGGCAATAATCAAAAGGCCTCACTTACCCGGGATTTAATTTCGGATGAGGCCTTTTGCATATTCCTTACCAATGATGGTGACTGGGTAGGTTACTCCTACTTACTTCACTATCATTGTTATGTACGTTGGGATCTCAAACTAATAGGTTATGATGAATCAAAGGATATAAGAAAAGCTTACTTATATGGAAACAAAAGAAAACATACATAGATTCCCAAGACCTATGGGAATAACCCAGATGATGCATGAATACCATCAGGATAAGGATCCACAAATACTCATACAGGTAAAGAATTACCTAATAAACCAATGGCTTATGAATAATGGAGTATTATGTGGGATACCCTATGATATTAACTCTTTCTCTCAGAGATTGGGTATAGATATCAATGAGGTAAGATTATTCATGAGGGATAAGGTGTTAAATTCCAAGATATGGGATAAGGATAGACAGGAAGAGATAATTCAATCCCTTATGGGCGAACAATTAGCATGGGCCTTAGAAGATAGAATGGAAATATCTCACCAGCTGGATATCTTAAGAAATTCCCAGAATGGTAAATATACACCTTTTATATCTGCTGAAGTAAATAAGGCACTTAAGTTAAAACTGGAAGCCTCTACTTCCCTGCAATCAATTGTAAGGACCCTAGTTGGAGGATCTACTACTAACATATTCAATCAATTCAATCAACAGATTAATAATCAGCAACAGTCAGAAACTATTTCTATTGAAGAAGCCCGGAGTATTATTCTTGAATCACAACAGGCTTTGGATAAAACTTCAGATGTAAAATATCTTGAACAGGCTTATGATATTGGATCATTGCCAGAAGTAGTAGCAACTAAGCAAGAAGGAGTGGATACCTCCAAAGAGGGGCTAACTTTGAATCAGAATGAATTGAATAAAATCACTGATAATTATAAGGAAACTTTAAAAGAAACCTCTAGAGAACATCATGAAATGCGTAGAGAAATAGAGATGAGAGTAGATCCTGATGAACCAGATCCAGAATTGGAAATATATGAAGAAGATAATGAAGATCTAGAACCAGAATCTATTGCCCGGACATACCTTAGCCATTAAAATTTTATTATATAATGTAAAATAAAAGATTTATATTTGTAGTGTATTATATTAATTTTTTATAGACATGATTTTAAATTTATTCAGAAAACCCAAACAGTTACCGATAGGCCTTGTAACTAAGAACAAAGGTTACATAACTATCACTAATTTTACAGATCTAGATCTTATGATGAAGGAGTATAACCTGTTAACCCAGGGCAAAGATAAGAATGCCTATAACAGGTTATACAGAGAATACCAAAAGAATTATATTCTCTATGACCTTTACCCGGGATTTCTTCTCTTCTCTTATCTAAAGAGGATACCAAGGAATTTATTGGCAAATCTACCAGCATACTTTACAGATAAATTATTCTCCAAGTCAGGTAATTACTACAATGATCTCCCATTCATTTACCAGATACCTAAGGGAATCCTTGGGTTAATAACTGATATGTACAGAGTAAATAAACCCTACATAACTGCAAGTTCATCAGTCTATGATTCCTACATGGATTTTTATAAATCAACCTGGATGTCTATGTGGGATACATTAAACCTAATGGACTATGGATCAGGATTATCTCTCAATATACTATCAATATGGTTTAACGCATTAAGAGATTTCTTAGTACGTAATGCTTTGGGAGAACAAGAGAGAATTATTATAACTAACCAATGTGACAGAATCAAATCTAAATTAGAAGAAATATGATAGAACCTAAGTACCAGATTGGGAGAAAAGACAAATTTCTCCTCAAAGAAATCTTCATGTTAAACTCAGTAGAGGAAAATTACCTTAAACTAGTGGCAGAATCTACTGATCAAGTGGACCTTGTACAGAAATTCAAAGAAGAATTCCAGAAATCAACCAAGCATACAATCCATGTATGCTTGAGATTAAAAACACCCAGTATGGTAATGCTTGAGACCTCTAAATACGTGGAGGATACAAGTAAATTTATTGACCATACCCTATGGGTATTTAACAGATATGGGCACGGTAAGTACGACTGGGAATTAAAACGTTATAACATCAAAATCTAAAGCCTATGTTACAAGTAGAAATGGTAAGGGACATAGATCCCAAATTAAAAGAGAAATTGGACAATCTGAACCAGGTAATGGCAACTCCTAAGTTTGCTCTCCCGAATCAATCACCTTTTGATATCCTTTTGGAAAGATTAAGGGTTCATTTAACTATGGATGGGGTAGAACCAATACCTATCCTGGCAACAGAAGGACAAAATCAGGCCATAGTTCAGATGATTCTACCTTCCTTAGATTGCATGGTAATCCTGGAACTGAATCCGAAAAGGGCATCGGTAGTTGTCTTCAAGATTCATACTTTCATAGCTAAGGGAGATGCCTAAACTGCATCCATAGCTTTTTTAAATAAAAGGTTATAAAATCATATTTGTATTTATAAAATGATTATATTTGCAAAGTGATTTTATAACCTTTTAATTTTTTATAGACATGAAAAAATTTAGAACCCTATTAACCCTAATTGCCTTGCTGATTATGGCAATCACAATTTCAATGACCAAAACTCCTAAAGATCCCGTTTGGGAGTACTATTGTATTCACTATCTCAATAAATCACCCAATCAAGCAACTGAAAAGGAATACAACTATTTCTTGGACTGCTTTGCTGGAAGTGATGAATACGAACAACTAGTTAATAACCTATAAATCGAAACGATATGGAATTAATCTTATCAAAACCTGCAATCTTATTAAATCTGATAATCCAAACGGAAGAGGGAGATACTACTATTGTATCAGAACTCAAAAATCATCCCACTGGAGGAAAAGGACCTTCAGAAGGTAAATTATTAAACATTACCCGGGACTGGATTCATAACATTATTGATAACAATGATATAAATCAACAGGCTACTATGATATTATCCGTCACAGAGTTAAAGCCTGATTTTCATGAATATAAACCTATCCATATCTTTCAATGGATCTTTGATGAAGGACTTCCTGGAGAATTATCCTATTCCTTAAAGGAGCAACTAGAGGACATGGCTTGCTTGAATAATTGGGAATTAATACCCATCCTGGAAGATATAGTATGGGGAGTAATCATACCGGAATCATTCCCTATTGATACTGCCAAACACATGATCAATACCATGAGAATAAGCTCTGGATCATTTGAATGGAGCACAGCATATCAAGGTAATAAAACAGTAATTATCGTAACTGGAGTATGAAACAGAAAGAAATATCCATCAGGAGTATTCAAAGGATGATTCATCAGCAAGGATATACTACTAACACAGCAAGGGTGCCACAAGTTGGGCATGCTTGCATCTTGGTAGATCTTACAGAAAAAGAATCCCAGAGTTCTAATCAGAGTATACAACTGGTAAGACTCATATCTTTTAATATCCAAGCTATGGAAGATCCATCTCTTAAACTTATCACAGAAGAAACCTGGTTGGGAGAGTTATTTGCCTATACTATAAGTACTAAAGAAAACAAAGAGATCAGATACTCTCTGATTCTTAATACACAAATCAATCAATTAACCATTAACATTTACAAAGTATGAAACTGAAGAAGATTAAAAAAGCACTTGCTAGCAAACCAAAGGAAAAACAAGTAAAGATTCTTACTTGGTTACAGAAAGAAATTGCTAGAAATGAGGAAAAACCGGCTAACGGATCAGGAACTATCCTATAAACCGTAGCATTTTTGAAAATAAATGTATTATATTTCTTTGTTTATATAATAATCATTATATTTGCATTGTGATTTAATACATTTATTTTTAACAATTTAATTTTTATAGACATGAAAACCAAAGAACAACTACTCGAATTCCTCCTTGATTACTTCAAGGGAAATCCTCACCTTAATTCCGGGGATGACATAATCCTTCACATAAACGAAGAAGGGATTTGGTTCGAAAACCCAAAAGATTATGATATCATCGAAGCCGATGAGGTATTCCACGATTCTGAAACTAACACTACAATTCACTTATTTACTGACTTTTAAAACATTTTGACCTATGTTACTCAAAGAACAATTAAACAACATCTATCAAACTAAAGGTAATTACGAACATCCACAAATGGGATTTATCGAAGGCTATCTTTTCCAAGGTTTTTACAAAGGGCTATCTAAACTATTTGATCCCGATAAACTGGGAGACTTCTTAGAAAAGTCCAAATCCCATAAAAACATAAGGATTACGGATGAGGAACATATCATAAAACTTTTCCAAAATATCTTCTACCGAGTCAATTGGGAACAGGCAAGAAATCCATTCCTTGCAGTAATACCTTTGCCTGAAACTCGAAAAGAAACTTTGGTACTTTGCTTCTGGGATTCCCAAGATCCAGAGAATAATTTATATGCCTTTGGATGTCACACAAATGGGAATTTAACCATAACTACTACAATGATGAAAATTAAGGAAGAACTTTTCCAGGATATCCTAGAACCCAACTCGGTAAGGGAAGATATGCTCTTCGAAATATATAAACAGGCCACTATGGAGATGCAGGCCATGGATGAATTCAAAAAGAACATGCTTTCAAACCTCTTAAATAACCTTCTACATGATTAACTATCAACTTATTGCAACAGAACCCTCTGGGAGGGTTCTTTGCTCCTACAGTATAAATGAGGAAAGCCTTCTTAACGAACATGGATTACAAAATACAGTCAAAGATCTCTATAAACTGGTAAGATCTAAAATAGACTGCAATGAACGGAATCCTGAGGATATTACATATTTCTTCTTTGAAACACCTGATCGGGATGATTATAATCAATCCAAGTTATTAATATCCTGGAAAGGGGATCTGAACAAGAAATTACCTAATATCCGAAAAAACAATCAGAAGTATTACGAGGTATATGAACAGAACTTTCTCAAAATAAATGATGAATACAAACTATCGGTAGTGAAACAAAAATTCAAATGCCTTTATTTACTCAAAGAGATACAAATCAAATCGGTATCACTCCTAAATCTCTCTGATAATAATATCTGTACTTATGCTGACTTAGAAACTTGGGTATTCTGCTCAGACTATCCCTGGGATGAAACCCATACAATCTTAAACAAATTTTTCAGAGAATGGACTAAGGACTCAGATGATGACCCGGTATCTGATATAACTATATCGATCATGGATCTGGGAATCGTTGGAAAAGACGAAAAAGATGAAGATACAGACTACAGATATTACCAAGTAACAATAATATACTAAAAACTAAGACTTATGAATACCTATATTTGCACATTCAATGACGAAGAAGATGGATTACAAATTCCCATCATAGTACAAGCTAAGGATGCTAAAGAAGCAGAACGAAACATAATCAAAGCTTATTTCTGGAGATACTGCGATTCAGAATTCGATGATCTAAATAAAATGCTAGAACAGGGATACAAAACTCTTGAGGAAGAAATAGAAGGAGAATTCTTCGTATTCAATGCCGTAACCCGGGAACTAATTTATCACTTCACCAACTGCGACCTAAGAGGAGAAGGTGAAAACGTAGAAGAGACTTGGAAAGTATATATCGAAAACCATTACAATTATTAAGAGCCTTATGAAATATATAATATCACTATCCGCCGTTACTAAGCATGGTATACTTCTAGTACAAGTAAATCTAGAAACAGATGTTAAAGATATAACTTTAATCGACTTACCAGAAAAGTTCAAACAACTAAATAACCTAGTTAAGGAATTTTTCAAGGAAAATGATCCCAATTCTGAGGATGGGGATCCTGAGGAATACCTATACGCCCTTACTATTACTTCCCACAAAGGAGATATAAATATTACTGATAAAATATACCAATGGAAGGGCAACGATCTCCCCTATGATCTACAATATAATCCCATCCAAAAGGTAAACAAATATTTTCTTCAGACTTATACCTATCTCCCAGTCTGGAATCTTACCGAAGAAGTATTCTGCATCAAGGTCCCAGATCGACTAAACCTAAAGGGAACCTTGATACAATATATTTCCTCAATCCAGGGCCTAGACTATACCGCTATCCCCGTTACTAATCCTAACGGAGGAGATTATAATATAATTACTGTAATAAGAGTACAATGAGAACCTTCTAACACTATCTTAATGGGGCTATCCGAAAGGATCTAGCCCCATTTCTGTGAAACAGGTTCCCATACCTTCTGAAGCTAACAGCACCCCAAACAAAAAAATCCCAAAAAAAAACCTAATAAACCAGGTACACATAAACCTACCTATAAAAACAAGGTACCTATTATCACTAATACTAATAATCACCTATTCATAATAATAACTAATACTAATCACCTACCCTTTAATCCTATTCATATAATACCAATCAACCTATATATTAATATACAACATACTAATACTATCAATAATACAAGGTATTAAGGGGGTTCGGGTCCGGCTTTCCTTTTTATTAAGGAGTAAGGATCCTGGGTAGAAGGTACTATACTACAAACTATACGTATTAGCTTGACTACAATTTTCAAGGTATCAATTTGGGTACACTTTTTAAGCCATTTTAGGGTACCTTTTTGGTCCATTTTAGGCCCCTAAATCACCTAAATTTGGGGCTTTCCCAGACCCTTTTTTAACTGCTTATTATATATAATATATAGGTACTAAGGTACTAAGGATTCAAGGCCCTTGAGGTAATCTTACTTAGAAGATAGATAGTATCTAGTATAGTATGTATGGTAGATTGTTACATAGTTTTAGGATTACCTTGTATCACCTTGCCTTGTTTCTATTGCTTATTATATATAATACTAATATAAGGGTTGGGTGATTCAAGGCAATCGCTAACTATGTTACATTAGATAGTGTAGGTATATGGAGTAGTATAGCTACATATCATACATGTAATGGAGTATAAGGGCCCCTAATTAATCACCTACCTTGTTCTTATTATTAGTATTATTATATATTAGTATTATTATATATTAGTATTAGGTTGGGTTCAGGATTAATTAGGATTGGGGATTACCTTATTTATACAGGTTATTATATAATCTCTGTAAGGTAGGGGCATGGGATTAATTATTTTAGGGGTTTAAGGCCGTGATATTTTTAAGGCTTTCAAGGCAATATATGGGCCCCAAAAATATACCCAATCTTAGTAAAAGGAACAGAAACTTGCTTATAGTAACTTAAAAAATTTCTAAAAATCCACTAGAACTATGCCTATTCTATAACTCTTTCTAAATCAATAACTTAGGTATGCCTGATCCACAGTTTTTAATAAAATGATTTGTTGAATAAAATAAAATTATTACTTTTGCATATCGAAAGTTTTTAATCATTAAAATATATGTATATGGACAATTTAACCACATTTGCCTCAACTCTGGGAAAACAATTTCCGGAATACCAAGAGGGAATTAATTCCTTCCTTACATCCTTAAATTTTCCTGATTCTTTGGTAATCAAGGATGTTCACTTAACTATCATCGAGGATAAACTCTTTATCTGGGATTTTATCATCAATACGGATGATCCTGATAGCTTAGAAGATTTTACAGATGATCCTGATAGCTATATTACTATCACCCGTATTCCTGGTTCTAGTACTCTTTATCGTTTAACCTATTATTCTTATTGCTAATATGAAACTCTTAAACTTTACCCAAAACATTATTCCCAGTACCGAAATTTTTCAAATGATTACATATACAGGTACATTTCAAATTGATTCACGGGATGACAAGGATCAAAAATCCTTAATATATGCCTACATGAATATTCTGACTGGGATGAATGATAGCTCTTACCTAAATACAGAAATCACTCCAGGTCCCTGTAATACCTATTTTGCTCATAGAATCACCTATCAGGTAAATATCCTGGAGGCTGTATCAGAATTACTTCTAGCGGACTCAGTAGAAATTACTAAAGTATCTAAAGAAGCTTTACAGGAACTTTTACTAAGAAACTGGGAATTTACCCAGGGATTCAGAGAATTATTGAAACAGGAACCCCAAAATATAAACCTACTAATAAACTGGGAATCCTTCGAAATAAATACTATAGAAAATCCCTTGGGTCAACCTCTAGGTACTTTCAGAATAAGAAATACAACTATAAACATATACATAGGTTAAAACTTTAGTTAAACATTTCTAAATTTTTGTCCTGGCCCAGCTTAATCTGCGAAGACCCAAGCTGGGCTTTCCTGTTTTCAAATCTCCCAGTCCTATAATGGCCGCTGTAGTTGCAAATAAGTAGTATATAATTAAAATATTATTCCTATATTTGCATACAGAATTTTAAAACGTAAAAATATGAAAACCTCAGAACTCCTACCCAGAATTATTCAAATCCTTTCAGAGAAGTACCCAATCTATAATTGGAAACGAATCCTCAAGAGATCTACTCCTCATGTATGCGATAACCCTTTCGATAACCAAGAGTTACTCTTAGAGTCCTTATTAGAAGATGGTACCAAACATTTACTAATCACTTTGAATAAAATCGAAAATCGCTTCTATGTATCTAATGCTGCCTATAACGAAGAAAAACCTCTCTATACCTTTACTATAGGTGAATACAAATTCGATTTCCTCATATATACAGGTATCTTTACCTTCTAATCACCTGGAGCCTAACTATGGCTCCTATTTTTGTGTTCGCTAACTGCGTTACATATAACCTTAACTAAGGGCCTTACTTCTATACATACCTAAGGCCTTATATCCTCTTACTTACTAAAATATAAGGTCCATTATAGGCCCATAGGAATATTAGGCAACATAATGGCCCATAGGATTTATAGGCATATAAAGCCCGGGAATACCATGAAACCTAACAACCTACTTCCTTACCTACTTACCTATATCTCTATTCATATACAGGTATTATATTAGCGGACAAGGCGGGTCCGAGGAAGGGCCTTAAAAATATATTATACCAATTTTTAAAAATTTGTTCTACTTGTGTCGAGATGTGTCAACGTGTATTACTATATGGTTTTAATAATTATATAAATGTACGCGCACACGTGATAAAAATTTTTCTCAAATATCAAAATTTTTATAGAAAAAATTCTTTAAAAAATTCTCTGTGAAATTTTAAATTTTCAAAAATAAATTCTTGAATTGTATTCTTTTTGTGAAAAAATCAACGAAAATAAACTTATTTCTAAAAATTCGTGAAATAAAGTTTGATATATAGATTTTTTTCGTACCTTTGTCGTAGATATTCAGGAAAAAAAAAGCGTTCTTTGACATAATTAAAAATTTTAATTTTTCCCTGAATATAATTAATTTTTTACTAACAATTTAAATTTTACAATTATGACAACAACAAACAAAAATTTAGAAAATGTTTCAAACGTAAACAACAACGTAAACGAATCTAACAACAAAGTAAGTGAAAAACAAGAAAACAAAAAAGTTTCTGCAAAAAGAAAAGTTGCTCAAGCAAAAGCAAACAAAAGTATTCTTGATAACTTATTTGCACAGTTAAACGCAAATAACGACATCAAAAAGGGAAACGGCGGTTTAAGTCCTGATATTTACAAAAAAGAAATTTTTGTAAAAAACGATGGTTCATTAATGCTACCCGAAGAAAAGAAAATTTTGCGCCGTAAATTACGTAAAATGTTACAAAATTTATGCTTGTCTTTGCAGACCGCAAAAGACAAAAATAAGCTGGCAAAAGATTTCTTTGCTTTTTATAGTTCTGTTTATTCTTTAAATGATTTTTCCGTTAATTCGGTTTGCTCCAGTAAAACTGATACAGCAACACGAAATTTATACGAAAAATCACTTTCGGAGTTTAAAAAGTTATTAAAAAAATAAATTAATTAATTAATTAATCAGGGAGCTATTTTTTAGCTCCCTATTTAAAATAAAATTATCATGATACAATTAAGCAAAGAAAATAAAATACCGTTCCAAATAATCGAAAATAATAACGGTTTACAGGACTTAAAAATTAAAATTGTAGACCATGTAATTACACTACCTGATAACAAATTAATAGAGGGACACACACAAAAATATCGTTATAAAATTATTAAGATAACATTTTCAAAGGGTTGTTTGATTTCAGAGCGTTTGAACATTATTCAGGAGCAAATAAGCAAAGCAAAAGAAATAATTAAATATAAGCCCTATTATTTAACTGAAACAAGCAACGAAATTTACATTTCAGATAGAGAGGGAAAGTTAAAAAAATACTGTAAATTTTTTGGTTTAAGTGGTTTACTCTTATTCAGTTTAGAAGATATTAAATAAAATTTTTATTTAAATATTTTTAGTAAATAGGGGGCTTTTGTCCCCTATTTTTTTTGTCCTTAAATTAAATTTAACATAA
>ENA-OXEE01000031-OXEE01000031.1-human-gut-metagenome-genome-assembly--contig:-NODE-31-length-95210-cov-22.4102_pt1 | contig 95210 bp, 78 predicted proteins | sample MGYA00249824_ERZ652242 | MGnify/ENA primary metagenome ERZ652242 (study PRJEB26925, sample SAMN05826943) | human gut metagenome | biome: ENVO:2100002; feature: ENVO:00000062; material: ENVO:00002003... | reverse complement strand
GTCCGGAGCGTTATATACCTATATATAATAAGGTGAGCGGAATGGGAAAGACTCGGAAGCGGGTTTCTCCCGTTCCGCTTTTTTGTTTTGTAGATGAATGTTTGTTGAAACGCAGATTTTCGCAGATTAACGCAGATTTATTTTTAATTATTATATCTGCGAAAATCTGCGTTAATCTGCGTTTCAATCTAAAAACTTACTAATTCAAATGATAGAAAGAATAGAGAAAGCTGATTACGAGAGGACTTCGCTTCAGCCGGAAGAGGTATTGCGGGCGGTGGAAGAAACTCCGTTGGATGAATTGTGCGAGGCGGCACATCGGATTACGGTGCGATGCGCGTCGCGGAAGTTTGATATGTGTTCCATTATCAACGCGAAGTCGGGACGGTGTCCGGAGAATTGTAAATGGTGCGCCCAATCCGCACATTACGATACGGGTGTACAGGTATATGGTTTGGTGTCGGAAGAAGAATGCCTTCGTCATGCCCGGCTAAATGAGGCACAAGGCGTGAACCGTTTTTCGTTGGTGACCAGCGGAAAGCGTCCTTCGGATAAGGAAGTGAAAGACTTGTGCGGACGTTTCGCTTATTTGCGGCAACATAGCGGTATGCAGTTATGCGCTTCGTTGGGGCTTGCCGATGAGGCGCAGTTGCGCGACTTACGCGAGGCGGGAGTCACCCGATACCATTGCAACTTAGAGACGGCGCCTTCTTATTTCGGACATTTATGTACGACCCATACGCAGGAAGAGAAGATAGAAACGCTTCGGGCAGCACGGCGGGCAGGACTGGACGTATGTAGCGGAGGCATCATTGGCATGGGCGAAACAATGGGGCATCGGGTGGAATTGGCTTTTGCGTTACGCGAATTGGAGGTGCGGTCGATTCCGCTCAATTTATTGCAGCCGATAAAAGGAACGCCGTTGGCGGATGCCGTATCTTTGTCGGAAGAAGAAGTCTTGCGTACCATTGCGATGTTCCGCTTGGTCAATCCCGAAGCCAGTCTCCGCTTTGCGGGAGGACGTTCGCAGTTGAGCGATGCTTGTGTGCGCCGTGCATTGTACACGGGAGTTAACTCGGCAATCGTAGGCGATTTGCTTACCACGCTGGGGTCGAAAGTGAAAGAAGATGTAGAACGGATAAAAGAAGCAGGCTATGAATGTTGAATTGCTTTTCGATGATTTCGACCGCAAACATCTGTGGCATCCTTATACTTCGGCGGTCGAACCGTTGCCTACCTACAAGGTGAAGCGGGCGGAAGGATGCGTGATTACGTTGGCGGACGGTACGGAACTGGTAGACGGAATGTCTTCGTGGTGGTGTGCCGTGCATGGTTACAATCGTCCCGAACTGAATCGGGCGATAGAAAACCAGCTGAAAGATATGGCGCACGTGATGTTCGGCGGACTGACGCACGAGCCAGCCATAGCTTTGGGCAAACGGCTGTTGCGGATAGCTCCTCCCTCGATGCGGCACATCTTTTATGCCGATAGCGGTTCGGTGGCAGTAGAAGTGGCGTTGAAAATGGCGGTGCAATACCAGTATGCGGCAGGACATCCCGAGAAGACCAATTTCGTGACCATCCGTTCGGGCTATCATGGAGATACGTGGAATGCGATGTCGGTGTGCGACCCTGTGACGGGCATGCACAGCCTGTTCGGCTCGGCATTGCCCGTACGCTGGTTTGCTCCGGCTCCCGAAAGCCGCTTCGGAGGCGAATGGGACGAACGTGATATCCTTCCGCTGCGCGCCATTATGGAACAGCATCACGAAGAACTGGCTGGATTGATACTCGAACCGATTGTGCAGGGAGCGGGCGGGATGCGTTTCTATCATCCGCAATACTTGCGCGAAGCCGAAAAGCTGTGCCGCGAGTACGGCGTACTGCTGCTCTTCGACGAGATAGCCACCGGATTCGGGCGCACCGGAAAACTCTTTGCGTGGGAACACGCCGAGGTGGAGCCGGACATTATGTGCATCGGCAAGGCACTGACCGGAGGATATATGACGTTCTCGGCAGTGCTCGCCAATGCGAAAGTGGCAGAGGGGATTTCGTCGTGCGAGCCTCGTGTGTTCATGCACGGACCCACGTTTATGGGCAATCCGTTGGCGTGTTCGGTGGCGTGCGCTTCGATTGACTTGCTGCTGTCCTACGGCTGGCAAGAGAAGGTGAGCCGCATCGAGGCGCAGTTGCGCAGGGAGTTGGAGCCAGCCCGTACGCTTCCGCAGGTAAAGGACGTGCGGGTCTTGGGCGCCATCGGTGTCATCGAGACCCGGCGGGAGGTCGATATGGCGCGAATGCAACGCCGGTTTGTAGAGGAAGGCATCTGGGTGCGCCCGTTCGGCAGGTTGGTTTACATCATGCCGCCATTCGTCATCCGTCCCGAAGAACTGGCGAAGCTGACATCGGGCTTAGTGAAGATAGTAAGTGAAATGAAGTGATGGATTATTCAACGCAGATTTTCGCAGATTAACGCAGATTTTTATATAAAGGATAAATATTAATCTGCGAAAATCTGCGTTAATCTGCGTTTCAAAAAATAGTATGAAAGAAGAACAAACATTACACGCATTGGAGCAGGAAGGCAACCTGCGCACGCTGCCCGAAGCACGGCACGACGGAATCTGGATTTGGCAAGACGGGCAGCGGATGCTGAACCTCTCGTCGAACGATTACTTGGGGCTGGCTTCCGATGCCGCCTTGCAAGACGAGTTCTGGCGGAGCGTGCCGGAGCGCGACCGGTTGCTTTCGGCTTCCTCCTCGCGCCTGCTGACGGGCAACTTCACGGCGCACCGCGAGCTGGAGGCTTTGCTTGCCGGACGGTTCGGGCGCGAAAGTGCCTTGACGTTCAGCAGCGGTTATCATGCGAACACAGGCATCTTGCCGGCGGTGGCGGATGCGCATACGCTGATACTCGCCGACAAACTGGTGCACGCCAGCCTGATAGACGGCATCCGTCTCTCGGCGGCGCAATCCATCCGCTACCGGCATCAGGACTACCGGCAGTTGCGAAGCCTGGTGGAGAAACATCACGCCGCCTTCGGGCGCATCATCATCGTGACCGAAAGCGTGTTCAGCATGGACGGCGATGTGGCTCCGTTGGCAGCGTTGGTGGAGTTGAAACGGATGTATCCCAACGTGATGCTCTACGTCGACGAGGCGCACGCCATAGGTGTGCGGGGCAGGCACGGGTTGGGCATCGCCGAAGAGCAGGGCTGTTTGCGGGAGATTGATTTCCTGTGCGGCACGTTCGGCAAGGCGTTGGCTTCGGTCGGCGCATACGTGGTGTGCAGCCGCTTGATGCGCGATTATTTGGTCAATCGGATGCGAACCCTTATCTTTACCACGGCACTTCCGCCGCTCAATGTGGCTTGGACGCGGTTCGTGTTCGAGCGGCTGGACGATTGGGCAGACCGCCGCGTCCGTTTGGCTTCGATAGCCGGACGAGTGCGCGAGGCAGCCCGGCAGGCGGGTTCTCCGTGTCCTTCCGAAAGCCATATCGTCCCGCTCGTGGTGGGCGGAAGCGGTGAAGCGGTGCTGAAGGCGGCAGAGATGCAACGCCACGGCTTCTATGTCCTTCCCGTCCGTCCGCCCACGGTGCCCGAAGGCACGTCGCGCCTGCGCCTCTCGCTCACGGCGGCTTTGCCCGAAGCGGAAGTCGTGCGGATGGGGGAGTTGATAGTGAGGAATGAATGATTAATAGTGAAGAAACGTTTCTTCACGCCTCCGTAGGGCTTGGGAATGCTCCCGACAATCGTCGGCACGGTTTCCGAGGGCTTGGGAATGCTCCCGACGATCATCGGCACAGTTTCCGAGGGCTCAGGAATGCTCCCGACAATCATCGGCACAGTTTCCGAGGGCTCGGGAATGCTCCCGACGATCGTCGGCACAGTTTCCGAGGGCTTGGGAATGTTCCCAACGATCGTTGGCACGGTTTCCGAGTGCTCGGTTGGTGTGCCAACGATCGTTGGCAGCATTTTCGAGTGCTTGACTGATGAAATAAACTGATTTTTTATATGAAACAACGATTTATAAAGAAAGAAAATAACCCTCGCCTGCTGCTTTTCTTTGCGGGCTGGGGCAGTGACGAACGGTTGTTCGACCGTCCCGTGGCGGACGGGTATGATTATTTATTGTGTTTTGATTACCGCTCGCCGGATTTCGATTACGCTTTGCTGGACGGTTATCGCGAGATTCGGCTGTTGGCTTGGTCGATGGGCGTATGGGCGGCGGGGCAGACGTTGGCAGGGCGTAACTATCCGTGGCAGATGAGGCTTGCCGTGGGAGGTACGCCGTTTCCGATAGATGATTGCAGGGGGATTCCCGAAGCGGTCTTCCGGGGCACGTTGGCGCATTTCTCCGATGCGGCTTTGGTGCGCTTCCGCCGGCGCATTTGCGGGACGGCGGAGCAGGTGAAGGAATTCCTCTCGCACCGCCCTTATCGTCCCGTGGAAGAGTTGCGCGAAGAATTGCAGGCGTTAGCAGCCTGTGCGTGCCGTCCGTCCGCTTCTTTTGTATGGGACAAGGCTATCATCGGGACGTGCGACAAGATATTCCCGCCTGCCAATCAGCGCGAGGCGTGGCGGGATGTGGAGGTCATCGAACGGGACGTGGAGCATTACGACGGCGGGCTGTTCGACCGTCTGCTTTCGGGGGAGGAGGATGTATGGACAAAGCCTTAATCCGCAGCCGCTTCGCCAAGGCTTCGGGCAGTTACTTGGGTCAGGCAACGGTGCAGCGCGGCATTGCCCTTCGGATGGCGGACTTGATTGGGCTGTATGTGCCGGCGGAGTCGCATCGGCGGGTGCTCGAAATCGGGTGCGGGACGGGTTTGTTCACCCGTGCCTACCTGCACCGCTGGCATCCCGAACGGATGTTGCTGAACGACCTTTGCCCCGAAATGGAGCCTTTCTTGCGCGATGTGTTGCGCCCGGAGGTTTCTTTTTCGGCAAGCGATGCCGAGCGGCTGGAGTTTCCCGGCGGTCAGGACCTGATTGTGTCGTGCTCGGCATTGCAATGGTTCGATGCGCCCGAACGTTTCTTGTGCGGATGCAAAGGCTTGTTGGAGGAAGGCGGTTATTTGGCGTTCAGCACCTTCGGCAGGCGGAACGCGCAAGAGATACGGGCGTTGACATCGGATGCGCTTCCCTACCGTTCGCTGGAGGAACTGGCGGGTGCGCTTTCGGATACGTATCGGGTGGTCTATGCTTCCGAAGAAGAGGTGAGGCTTTCGTTCCCGTCTCCGCTGGAAGTCTTGCGCCACCTGAAAGCCACGGGCGTGACGGGCATCCGCAGTTGTACGTGGACCAAGGCTCAGCTGGCTTCTTTCTGCCGTAGCTATACAGAGCGTTACGCGGCACCCGACGGAACGGTTCCGCTGACGTATCATCCGATGTATGTGATTTGTAGAAAGTATTAGTCGAAAACGCAGATTAACGCAGATTTTCGCAAATCTTATTATTGATATTTTTTATCCGCGTTAATCTGCGGCAATCTGCGTTTCAATAAAAAATAGAAAAGAAATGAAAGACAATGTATATTTTGTGAGTGGCATCGACACCAATATCGGCAAAAGCTATGCCACAGGTTATTTAGCGCGGAAATGGAACGAGACGGGCGTCCGCACCATTACGCAGAAGCTCGTGCAGACGGGCAATGAGGATGTTTCGGAAGATATCGAACTGCATCGCCGCCTGATGGGGACGGGCTGGCTTCCCGAAGACCGGGAGAAACTGACCATGCCCGAAATATTCAGCTATCCTTGTTCGCCCCACTTGGCAGCCGAGATAGACCGCCGTCCGATTGATTTCGGCAAGATAGAGCGGGCGACGGAAACGCTCAGCGAACGCTATGATGCCGTCTTGTTGGAAGGGGCTGGGGGACTGATGGTGCCCTTGACCCGCGATTTGCTGACCATTGATTACGTTGCCCTTCACCGCTATCCGTTGGTATTCGTCACTTCGGGCAGGTTGGGCAGCATCAATCATCTGTTGCTGAGCTTAGAGGCAATCGGGCGGCGAGGCATCCGCCTGCATACATTGGTTTATAATCTCTTCCCCGAAGAAGATGATGCCTTAATCCGGCAGGACACCGAGGAATATATCCGGCATTTGTTGCGGAAGGAGTATCCCGATACCCGGCTGGAGGTGGTGCCGTGCCTTTAATGGGAGGGCAGATAACATTTCATACCTTATGCGGTAACATTTGAGTCTTGCATGTTTTGCTTAATTGCGTACATTTGTTGTTGCATTTAGCGTTATCTATTCAACCATTTAAAACACGTTTGTATTTTATGAAAAAGACCTTTATTAGTTTCGTTGTTTCGTGCTTTTGCGCAGTAAGCCTTTTTGCGCAAGGCTATCAGAACCCCGTTATTCAGGGGTTTCATCCCGATCCGAGTGTTTGCCGCGTAGGCGAGGATTATTATCTGGTGAACAGTTCATTCGAATATTTTCCGGGTGTGCCTCTTTTCCATAGCCGCGATTTGGTGCATTGGGAACAGATTGGGCATGTGCTCGACCGTGAATCGCAACTCAAGTTGGTAGGCGGAAATATGTGGGGAGGAATTTATGCCCCTACTATCCGGTACAATGACGGAATTTATTACATGATTACGACCAACAATTCCGACCGTGGCAATTTCCTGGTATATACCGATGACCCGCGCGGGGAATGGTCGGAGCCTGTATGGTTAAGCCAGAAAGGAATAGACCCTTCGCTCTATTTCGAAGACGGGCATTGCTATATGGTGAGCAATCCGGACAATGCTATCTGGCTATGTGAGATAGACCCGAAAAGCGGAAAGCAGCTTACGGAGTCACGCTGTATTTGGGCGGGTACGGGAGGACGTTATCCCGAAGGTCCTCATATCTATAAACGCGAAGGCTGGTATTACTTGCTGATAAGCGAAGGAGGTACGGAATACGGCCACAAGGTGACTATTGCCCGGAGCCGGGACATTGCAGGTTCTTACGAGAGTAACCCTGCCAATCCGATTCTGACTCATATCAATATGAATGCGCAAGACAATCCGATACAAGGGGTAGGCCATGCCGATATGGTTCAGGCGCACGACGGTTCGTGGTGGCTGGTTTGCCTTGGTTTCCGGACACAAGGAGGCCAACATCATTTGTTGGGGCGCGAAACCTTTTTGGCTCCGGTAGAATGGAATGCCGCAGGCTGGCCTGTGGTAAACAATGACGGAACCATAGATTTGGATATGAGCCAAGTAAAGACACTTCCTCGAGTCCCTCTTTCGAATACGCCCGATGAGGATTTTAATAACTCGAAATTGGGAGTGGAATGGAATTGGCAGGGCGTGCCTGTATGGGAAAATTATTCGTTGACCGAGCGGAAAGGTTTCTTGCGCATCAAAGGAAGTGAGAAGCAACTGGACGATTCCGGTTCGCCTTCGTTTGTCGGAAGACGCCAGCAGGACATTGATTTCCAAGTAACGACAGCTTTTCATGCACAAGGGAAAGGCAATGCGGGGCTTACCGTCTACATGTGTCCTTTTGCTCATTACGATTTGTTTATTTCGGATAATCAACTGAAGCTCCGTTATCGGTTGGGTGAACTTTGTCATGAGAGTACGGTTGGAAAAGTGCCCGATGACTTTGTTTATGTACGGGTAAAAGGGAATGCCGAATTTTATACGTTCTTTTATTCCATTGACGGTACGCATTATAAAGAAGCCGGACGGATGAACACCCGTTTCCTTAGTTCGGAAACCAATGGCGGATTTACGGGTATTTACTTGGGGCTTTTTGCCGAAGGTGATGCACAGGCTTACTTCGATTTTTTCAACTATGAGCCTTCCGTGTCCGATGCATCACGTTGATGTGCGTATCGGAAATGGATGAATCAGACAAGTCAATTTATTGCGTTTCCAATCCTATTAGGGTAGGACTGCTGTTTTTCCGAGTCAGTACTGCAGTTTTATATAGGGTAGGACTGCAGTCCTACCCTAGTAGGATTTATAGAGGACTGAGAAGCCCAGTACTGGAGATGCAGATGCCTTTCTTGGGGAAGTCTGATGAAAATATGGATTCGTCCGTTACTAAAAATGTTTCAACTTCTATCAAAAATGTTACATGAAACATAATTGATTGAGGTTGAAACATTTTTTTCCGATGCTTTTTCTGCTTCCCTCTACTTTTGCAGTGTTCTCAAGAACGGAAAACTCTTGGGATTAGCGAGTAATTTCATATATTTGTTCAACTAAAAATTTAATGCATAATGGAAGGCATGAAAAGATTATTCCTATTTGCACTCTTCCTTGTCGGATTCAGTGCAGCGGTGCAGGCACAAAACCTGCAAGTGAGCGGAACGGTGGTCTCCAAGGCAGACGGATTTCCCGTTATCGGAGCATCGGTAATTGAGGTTGGCAACGACCGGAACGGTACCATTACAGATTTGGATGGTAAGTTTTCTCTAACGGTGAAAGAAGGGGCGGAAATCTCTATCTCTTATGTAGGGTGTAAGACTCAGACTTTGAAAGCGCAGAGCGTAATGAGTGTTACGTTGGAAGAAGATTCCGAGTTATTGGATGAGGTCGTTGTAACTGGTTATCAAAGCCAACGTAAGGCGGACTTGACCGGTTCGGTTGCGGTCGTTTCTACAGATGAATTGAAAACCAATTCGGATATGGACCCGATGCGGGCTTTGCAAGGTAAAGTTCCGGGTATGACCATTACGACAACCGGTTCTCCTGTCGGTACAGGTACGGTGCGCATCCGTGGTATCGGTTCTTTTAATTCATCGCAAGACCCGTTGTATGTGATTGACGGTGTGCCTACGAATCAGGCTTTGAATTCCTTGAATGCGAATGATATTGAAAGTATGCAGGTTCTGAAAGATGCGGCTTCTGCTTCTATTTATGGTTCGCGCGCTTCGAACGGTGTCATCATTATTACTACCAAGAAAGGGAAGAAGGGAGATAAGATTAAGGTGGACTTCTCCGCAAATCTGACAGCTCAGTTCTACACTTCCCAATCGTTGATGAAATTATCGAATTCAGCCGAATATGCCACGGCTATGGCACAGGCTGCACTGAACGACGGACTTGACCCTGTGACTTACGCAAGCAATTACGGATTAAATCTGAATGCGGCTTCGGGTACTCCGATTACGGTTTGGAATCCTGCGACAAGCAGCTATGTGAACTATACGGTCAATGGCTTGTATGATGGTTATATCAATAGTAAGAAAACGATGAGGTATTCGGATACCGATTGGCTCGATGAAATTTCACGTACCGGATTTGCGCAAACATACGATTTGTCTTTGTCACACGCAACGGATAAGCACTCTACGATGTTTTCTTTGGGCTATAAGAAGAATAACGGTATTTTGAATTACACCAGCTTTGAAAATATATCAGCACGTATGAACTCTTCATACAATATTAATAAGTATATTTCTGTCGGCGAGAACTTTACGCTGACTTATTCGAAGCAAGTGGATTGTGCTCCGATGGAAAACGCGCTGAAGATGGCTCCTACTGTACCGGTTTATGAGGAAGATGGAGTTACGTTTGCCGGACCGGTGGGAGGTATGAGCGACCGTCAGAACCCGGTGCGTGAACAATACGATAACCGCAACAACCATTTGGATTACTGGCGTCTGTTTGGTAATGCTTACGTTGAAATCAAACCGATAAAAGGATTGACTTTGCGTTCTAATTTTGGCTTGGACACGTATTTGTCATTCATCAACTCGATGACTCCTACGTTCCATTCGGATATTGTGAACAATGATATTGCTAAGACCAATTTGTCGCATCGGAATCAGGTGAATTGGACGTGGTCGAATACAGCAAACTATAATTTCAAGGTAGCAGACAAACACGATATCACAGTCTTGCTCGGTGCTGAAATGTCGAAAGAAAGCACGGTTGATTTTACGGCTTATTCAGAAGGCTATGCATTGGAAGATCCTGATTATATGTGGCCGAATGCCGCTACCGGTTCGATGAGAAACAGTGGTGCTAAGTTTGGTTACCGTTTGGCTTCTTTCTTCGGAAAGGTGGATTATAATTATGACGATTTGATTTTGGCTTCATTTACAATCCGTCGTGATGGTTCTTCCCGTTTTGGTAGAGATAACCGCTGGGGTACTTTCCCGGCAGCAACGTTGGGTTTCCGTATTTCTAAATTGTTGGAAAAAGATTGGATGGATGACTGGAAGATTCGCCTTTCTTGGGGTGAGACCGGTAACCAAGCCATCGATAATAATGCGCAATTTGGTTTGTACACTGTAGATTATGGCTTGGATCGTGTAACTTCTACTGCTTACGATTTGTTCTTGCAAGGTTCGGGTACATTCCCTTCCGGTTATCGTGCCACTCAGCTTGCCAACCCTGATTTGAAATGGGAGTCGGCTACCCAATATAATATAGGTACAGATTTCACTTTCTTCAATGGCAGTCTGTACGGAACGATTGACGGATATATCAAGGATGTGGATGATATGTTGATTAATCCGGCTTATCTTGGAGCATTGGGAGAGGGGGGAGCCTCTTGGTTGAATGGTCCCTCTTTACGCAACTGGGGTATGGAGTTCTCTTTGGGTTATCGTAAAAACCTTGCTTGCGGGTTAGGATTAGACATCAATGCCAATGCAGACTTCTTCCGCAATAAAGTGACTTATCTACCTTCGACAACGACAGGTTCATACGCTCACACTTCTACGGAGAACTTGGTTGAATCCGGTATGCCATACGGTTCAATCGTAGGATATGTAGTGACCGGACTTTATCAGAATAAGGCGGAAGTGGATGCTTCAGGACAGCCTAATGCACGTGTAGGAGGGCTTAAATACGCAGATTTGGACGGGAATGGTGTAATCAATGCGGATGACCAAGATTGGATTTACAATCCGGTACCGAAGTTCTCGTATGGATTGAACATTGCTTTGAATTACAAGAATTTTGACCTTTCGATGTTCTGGCAAGGCGTATGCGATAAGGATGTTTACAACAATCAGAAGTTCCAGACCGATTTTTGGAGCGTGACGGATGCTGGTTCTAACAAAGGTAATCGTTTGTTAGGAGCTTGGAACACTAACAATACCGGTTCAACCATTCCGAAGCTGACCACGTCGAATACAGCGGACGAAGGTCGTGCTTCCAGTTATTTTGTAGAAAACGGTTCGTATTTGAAATTACGTACTTTGCAGTTAGGTTATAATGTTCCGTCTTCGTTCTTGTCGAAATTCAAGATGACAAATGCACGTATCTATGTTTCGGGACAAAACCTGCTGACTATTAAGAGCAAGAGCCTTACGTGTCCCGACCCGGAAAACCCGGATTGGAACTATCCGCTGGCTACCTCAGTTTCATTTGGTGTACAAATAGGTTTCTAATCATATAAAGACAACACAATTATGAAAAAGATATATACATTATTCTTGGCCTGTACGTTAGGAATGGGATTCACAGGCTGTGACGATTTCTTGGATTACAATCCTACCGCTGTGGTGGATGAAGACAAGGCTTTCTCTGAGCCGGAAGCGATGGTCAATGCGGCATACGCTATGTTGGGCGATTGCTGGTACACTTATCCGTTTAATTTGTTCCCGTATGGCGACATTACTTCGGACGATTGCTTGAAAGGTGGTTCCGGACCGAATGATACGGGCTATCACGCTTTCGATATTTGGACTACATTGACCCCGACTACTCCGGGCGAAATGGATGAATTGTGGTACCGTTTGTTCTGTGCCGTGTCGCGTTGTAATCGTGCGTTGGTTGCTTTGGAACAAAATGGCGTTTCCGTATTGGGTGAAGAAACGACTCGTCAACGGGTGGCAGAAGTACGGTTCTTGCGCGGTCACTTCTATTATAAGTTGCTTACCGTTTTCCGTCAAGTGCCTTGGATTGATGAAGAGGTTTACAAGAACAATACGTATGAGGAGACACGGAATGACGCTTTGACATACGAACAGCTCTTCCAAAACGTGATAGATGATTTTCAGGCTGCATACGATGTGTTGCCAGTGAAAAAGCCGGGTGAAGACGGACGTGCGAACAAGATTGCGGCTGCTGCTTATTTGGCTAAGTGTTATTTGAATTTGGCTTGGGGAGACGGCTATGAAGCTACTACAGGAGTAGACCATATCAATAATGAGTATATGCAGAAAGTGGTAGACTATACCGATGATGTGATGAACTCGCAATACGGTTATATGGAAGATTTCGGTGACATTTTCCTTCCGGAGTATAAGAATAGCAAAGAGTCGGTATTTGCCGTACAGACTTCCGATTACGAGGATGACCATACAACCTATGGACGTGCCAATTGGTCGAATACGTTAAATGGTTGTTGGCAAATGTGGTCGTGCGGATGGGACTTCCACAAACCTTCTCAAAATTTGGTGAATGCGTTCAAGACGAAAGACGGTCTGCCGATGTTCGATGACTATAACGATGAGATTGATTATCCGATTAATGGTCAGCCTACCGCTCAGAAATGGGATCCGCGTTTGTTCCATACCGTCGGAATGCCTTCATTCCCTTACAAATATGAAGAGGAATATACGATGACTACTGCCAATTCGCGCACGCCGAATGAATATGGTTTTTATACATCATTGAAGGAAGTTCCCCAACGTTCTCAAGGTGAAACTTTTAATGGCTCTTGGCAAGCTTTTGCGATGAACGATTATGTATTCCGTTATACGGATGTGATGCTGATGCGTGCTGAGGCTTTGATTGAACTGAACCGCTTGAGTGAAGCGGAAGACATCATTAATGCCATCCGCCAGCGTGCAGCAAATTCAATCGACAAGCATATCGCATACGCTGCCGACCAGTGTGAAATCGCTCTTTATCCGGCTGGATACTTTGCTAATAAAGAAGTTGCCCGTAAGTGTCTGCGTTGGGAACGTCGTTTGGAAATGGCAATGGAGAACGGACGTTATTTCGATTTGCGCCGTTGGGGCATTGCTTCACAAATCTTGAATGCTTATTTCGCAAGTGAACAGAAGTCGGTATATACTTATACGAATGAATCCGGCGAAACGGTAGAGCAAACATACGGAGCTTATTATAAGGATGCGCACTATACGCCCGGAAAGAATGAGTTCTTCCCGATTCCTTATAATCAAATGTTCTACATCCCCGGTTTGTATACACAAAACAAGGGGTACGAATAATGACTGTTTTTGATTAATGGTTCGCATAAAGAAAGGTTAGTTGGGGTGCGGGCAGGAAGTGATTTCTGTCCGCACCGTTAAAAAGATTCGTTCCTGTGGCAGAAAAAACTCAATAGGTATGATAAGATAAATGTTTCATTTCATGCAAACGTAACAAATTTGCTGGCATTTGAAACGATTTTTACAGGCTGAAAGCGAATGGTAGCGTAACTTTGTGACATACAAACCGAGATAGTTTAGTTTTAGTTGTTCATATTTAAAACCTTAAAAACAATGATTACCTTAAAGAAACAAGGCATTGCCGATACCGTGAAAACGTTGTGTTTAGGAACGTTTATGGGGCTTGCTTCAATAACTTGTATGGCGGAATCGTCTATCGACGTGCGCCATTTGGTGAGTGAACAGAATATCCTTCAGATTAAGGAAGCGAAGAAGTATCTGCTGCTTCCGGTGCAGGACAATGCGCCCGAAGGAAAGATTTATTTTGTGATTAATAACCAGACGGTGGGCAGCGTCATCAACATCCGCCTTGCCCGCGAGAAGGTGGATTACTATGTGCCGCTCGACTTGTCGGCATACGTAGGTAAGGATTTGTCGCTCGACGTGCAGGGGATGCCCGAATCGGCTATCTGTTGGAAGAAGATGAAGCTGTCGGACACGTTTGATACGACGAACCGCGAGAAGTTCCGTCCGCTTTATCACCATACGCCGGCATACGGCTGGATGAACGACCCGAACGGGATGTTCTACAAAGACGGTGTGTATCACTTGTATTTCCAGCACAATCCGTATGGTTCCACTTGGGGAAACATGACGTGGGGACATTCCACAACGACCGATTTGGTGAACTGGAAGTTTGAAGGGAATGCCATTACTCCCGATGCCTGGGGCTCGATATTCAGTGGCTCATCGGTAGTCGATTATGAGAATACGGCAGGTTTCGGCGAAGGGGCTGTCATTGCTTTCTACACTTCGGCGAAGCCCAGCCCGTGGGGCGATGTGCAGATGCAGAGTATGGCATACAGCACCGACAACGGGAAGACGTTTACGAAATACGAAAACAATCCGATTGTTACATCCGAGAAGCGCGACTTCCGCGACCCGAAAGTATTCTGGTATGCGCCTGGCAAGCATTGGGTGATGATACTGGCAGGCGGTCAGGAGATGGATATCTATTCTTCGAAGAACCTGAAAGACTGGAAGTATGAAAGCAGCTTCGGAGCCAAGCAAGGCGCGCACGGAGGAGTTTGGGAATGTCCCGACTTGGTAGAACTTCCGGTGGAAGGCACGAAGGAAAAGCGTTGGGTGCTGATATGCAACATCAATCCGGGCGGACCGTTCGGAGGTAATGCTGCCCAGTATTTTGTAGGAACGTTCGACGGGAAGAAGTTCGTCAACGAAGCTCCTACACAGACCAAATGGATGGATTGGGGGAAAGACCACTACGCCACAGTGACTTTCAACAATGCGCCAGACGGGCGTTGCATCGCTTTGGGCTGGATGAGCAACTGGCAGTATCAAGGCGTGTTACCTACGCTGCAATACCGTGGTTCGAATACCATTGCCCGCGACTTGACCCTGTATCGCCAAGACGGCGAACTGTTGTTGCGCTGTGCTCCCTCGCCCGAAATAGAGAAAGCACGGAAGGAAAACACGATTATTCCTCCGTTCAAGGTAAAAGATTCGTATGAAATCCCGATTCTGTTAGCGGACAACGAAGGGGCATACGAAATCAATATGACTATCAAAAATGCCGGTGCTTCGCGCATCAGCTTCACTTTGGAGAACACGAAGGGCGAAAAGGTGGCGATGTATTACGATGTGCCCCGCAAGCAGTTCGTAATGGACCGCACCGAGAGCGGGAAGACGGATTTCAGTCCTGAATTTCCAGCCTTGACGGTAGCGCCTGTTCCAGATACCGATGAGATTAACCTGCGCTTGTTTGTCGACCGTACCAGCATCGAAGCGTTTGGAGAGGGCGGCAAGTTTGTGATGACCAATCAGGTCTTCCCTTCCGAACCTTACAACAAGATGTCGTTCGTGTCGGGACGCGGCAGCTTCAGCGTGAAGTCGATGACGGTATATCGGCTTAATTAGTGAATAATTAATAATGAATAATGAATAGTGATGTGACGTTTCTACATCAAAAGCGTTATTAACTATTAACTCTTAACTATAAACTTGAAAACATGACTATCGATAAACAAATCAAATATGGCAAGCTGGTTCCCGTGATGCTCTGCTTCTTCGCAATGGGCTTCGTCGATTTGGTGGGAATCGCTTCCAATTATGTGAAGGCGGACTTGGGGCTGAGCGATGCCGAAGCCAACATCTTCCCTTCGCTGGTGTTCTTTTGGTTTCTGATATTCTCTGTGCCGACGGGCGTGCTGATGAACCGCATCGGGCGGAAGAATACCGTGGTGCTTAGCTTGGCTGTGACCTTTGTGTCGCTGCTGCTCCCGATATTCGGCGACAGCTATGGCATTATGCTCTGCTCGTTCTCTCTGTTAGGCATCGGCAACGCGCTGATGCAGACTTCGCTCAATCCGTTGCTGAGCAACATCATCACGGGCGACAAATTGGCAAGCTCGCTCACGTTCGGGCAGTTTGTCAAGGCGATTGCCTCGTTTCTGGCTCCTTATATCGCCATGTGGGGAGCCACGCAGGCAATACCGGAGTTCGGCATGGGCTGGCGGGTGCTGTTCCCCGTCTATATGGCGGTGGCGGTCATTGCCGTCCTGTGGCTTTCTGCCACTCCGATTGAGGAAGAGGCTCCCGACAAGGCTTCGGGTTTCGTCAGTTGCCTCCGGCTGTTAGGGCGTCCGTTCATCTTGCTCTGCTTCTTAGGCATTATGTGCCATGTGGGTATCGATGTGGGCACCAACACCACCGCTCCGAAGATTCTGATGGAACGCTTGGGAATGCCGCTCGACGATGCCGGCTTTGCCACCAGCCTCTACTTCATCTTCCGTACCTTGGGATGCTTGTCGGGGGCGGTCATCCTGCAGAAGGTGGCTTCGAAACCTTTCTTGGGCATCAGCGTGGCGTGTATGTTAGTGGCTATGGTGCTGCTGTTCGTATCGACTGACTTGACGGTGATTTACATTGCCATTGCCCTTATCGGCTTCGGCAATTCGAACGTGTTCTCCATTGTCTTCTCGCAAGCCCTTTTGGCTGTGCCCGACAAGAAGAACGAGATTTCCGGCTTGATGATTATGGGTCTTTTCGGCGGCACGGTCTTCCCGCTGCTGATGGGATTCGCCAGCGATGCCGTGGGGCAGAGCGGTGCCGTAGCCGTGATGACGGTGGGAGTGATATACCTTATATTATATATGTTTAAACTGAAAAAATAAGAAGCCATGAACAATACAATCGTAGTAGGAATGGGCGAAGCATTGTGGGACATGCTTCCCGAAGGAAAGAAAATAGGCGGTGCGCCGGCAAACTTTGCTTATCACGTGTCGCAGTTCGGACTGGACAGCCGCGTAGTCAGTGCTGTAGGCGAAGACGAGTTGGGGGCGGAGATTCTGAAGAACTTCCGCGAGAAGAAGCTCAACTGCATGATAGAGACCGTGCCTTACCCGACCGGGACGGTACAGGTGGAACTGGACATCAACGGCGTGCCCTGTTACGACATCCGCGAGGGCGTGGCGTGGGACAACATTCCCTTCACACCCGCCTTGGAAGGATTGGCACGCCAGACCCGCGCCGTATGCTTCGGCTCGTTGGCACAGCGCAGCGTGGTTTCGCGCGAGACCATTAACCGCTTCCTCGATGCGATGCCCGACGGCGAAGGACAATACAAAATATTCGATATAAACTTGCGCCAAGGATTCTATACGAAGGAGATTCTCTGCAACTCGATGCGCAAGTGCAACATCCTGAAGATAAACGATGAAGAGCTGGTCACCGTGAGCCGGATGTTCGGCTATCCGGGCATCGACCTGCAAGACAAGTGCTGGATTCTGCTGGCGAAGTACAACCTGCGGATGCTCATCCTCACTTGCGGCGTAAACGGCAGCTACGTCTTCATTCCGGGTGAAATCTCGTTTGTCGAGACCCCGAAGGTAGAGGTGGCGGACACGGTAGGCGCGGGCGATTCGTTCACCGCCGCCTTCGTAGCTTCTATCCTGAAAGGCAAGCCTGTCCCCGAAGCCCACAAGATAGCCGTAGCTACCTCGGCTTTCGTCTGCACGCAGAACGGCGCAATGCCCGTATTGCCCGCCCGGCTGACGGGAAGGAACACCACAGATTAAAATAATCTGATTCGTTGTAGGGGCGTATTGCATACGCCCGAAAACATCCACGCGGATAAGCGGGTGCATTCGGGCGTATGCGATACGCCCCTACAGTTAATTTGGTGAATTACTTCGGACTGTTTAATTGGAAGCCGTAAAGAAAAAGCGGGAAAAATTTGTGAATATGTATCTGATTAGTTACTTTTGCGGCATGGAAGGGAACAGGATATGTATAAGAAATGTCTATTGGACGGCAGAATTTGCGCAATTCTATAACGGGCTGTCGGATAAAGTCAAGATAAAATTCGATTATGTGCTTGAGATAGTTAAAACAGAACGTGTCATATCAACAAAATTCGTGAAACGTCTGGAAAATACGGACCTATATGAAATGCGCGTTTCCGTAGGCGGAAACGAATATCGGACGGTAATGTTTACGATGGACAATGACAATGTCATACTGGCAACAGAGATAACCCTGCTGAACGCATTTATGAAGAAGTCGTCCAAAGACTATAAGAAACAAATCAGTTTAGCGGAAAACATATTAAACAGAATCAGCTATGAGGAAGATTGATACAAGCAAACTGGTCGATGCCGAAACGGTATTGACCGACAAGTATGGCGCACCAGGCACCGAGAGCCGGAGCGAGTTCGAGGCAAAGGCCCGTGCGTATTATTACGGTGTCATTCTGCGCGACAGGCGCAAGGAGTTGAAGATGACCCAAAGCGAGCTTGCCGACAAGGTGGGCACTGCAAGAAGCTATATCGCCCGCGTGGAGCGGGGTGAAACGGATATGCAGCTTTCCAGTTTCCTGCGGATAGCCCAGGCGTTGCGGATAGACTTTTCCCCGGTCTTTATCTGATTTTTCGAAACACAGATTAAGAATTTTGATTCGTTGTAGGGGTGTATGCGATACGCCCCTACGGCTTTATGTTTTTCCCGCACCCCTTGTTTCTCCCGAAAAAGCGTTTGCCGGATGCGGCGTACCGTTACGGCAGCATTCCGGAGGGCTTGGCGGGCGCGATGCAGGGGTGCGTGGTTACGTATAATTGAGCCTTTTCAAGGCTCTATTGGAATCAGAAAAAACATCTTTCCCCAAATGCCATCCGGCTGATTTCGCCGTCCAGTCCTACTTCTTTTTCATCCAGCCGGACAACGCCGACCAAGCGTTGCACTCTTGGCCCCAACTCGGAGACGGGGCGGATTTTGCTCTTCGGATTTTTCTTCATCACCTGTTTCAGTAGGTTTTCCACCAGTTCCGACAGGTCGGTTCCTTTGGAGCGTGCGTAGTCGGAGGCTTGCTCCAAGACGCTGCTGTTGATTCTTAATGTGACATTTTGGTTCATCTGTTTCTCTTTTTGGGTTGGTTCACTCGCAAAGATAGCGATTTATTTTTATCTGCCATAGAGAGTCTCAGATAATCAATCAAATGATTTAAATCTGTGTAATCTGTGGTGGAAAATGCGGAGAAATGATTATCTTCGCCCCGATAAAAGCTTAAATGACGCTACGATGAAACACAACGCTATTTCTTTTCTGATTATATCGCTCTTCTTGCTCTTGCTGGCGGGATGCGCCGGGCAGCAACGGCGGTTCGTCATCGGCGTGTCGCAGTGCAGCGACGACGAGTGGCGGGCGCAGATGAACAAGGAAATCAGCCGCGAGGCGTTGTTTTATCCCGAAGCGGAGGTGGTGTTCCGCACGGCGAAGGACAACAACGAGCAGCAGATACACGACATCGAACTGATGATACGCAACCGGGTGGACTTGCTGGTGGTTTCGCCCAACGAGGCGGAGGTGTTGGCACCCGTTATCGAGAAGGCATACGGGCGGGGCATTCCGGTCATCCTGACCGACCGCAAGATTCATTCGGACAACTATACGGCTTACATCGGTGCCGACAATTACGCCATCGGGCACAGCGTGGGCGAATATATCGCTGCGCGCCTGCAAGGGGAAGGCAAGGTGGTAGAGGTAATGGGGCTTCGCGGCTCGACTCCGGCGGCGGAACGGCATCGGGGGATGATGGAGGTGCTGGAGAAATGTCCCGGTATCGAGGTTGTGGCTTCGGTAGACGCGGGCTGGCTGCGCAAGGAGGCTCGCGAGCGTTTCGACTCGATTCTTGCCGTTCATCCGGACATTGATATGGTGTATTGCCAGAACGACCGTATGGCGGCGGGTGCCTACGAGGCGGCGGTGAAATACGGGCGCGAGAAAGAGATGCTGTTTGTGGGCATTGATGCGCTGGCTGGCGAAGGCTATGGCATCGCGCAAGTGGCGAGCGGGCAACTGGACGCTACGTTTATTTATCCTACGGGAGGCGACCGGGTGATGCAGACGGCAATGGCGATTCTGACGGGAAAGCCTTTCGAGCGCGAAACATTTCTTTCGTCGGCTTTGGTCAATCACAACAATGCCCGCGTGATGATGTTGCAGAACGAGCAGATACATCAGTTGGATAACAAGATAGACCGCCTCGACCGGCAGATTAACCGCTATCTGACGCAATATGCTTCGCAACGCACGTTGCTGTACACCTGCATCGTGATATTGGCATTGTTCGGCATCGCCTTGTTTATGGCGGTGCGGGCATTTTGGGCGAAGAACCGCCTGAATGTGGAGCTTTCGGAACAGAAGCGGCAATTGGAGGAACAGCGCGACCAGCTGATAGACCTCTCGAAGCAACTGGAGGAGGCGACCCACGCGAAACTGGCTTTCTTCACCAACGTGTCGCACGACTTCCGCACGCCGCTTACGCTGATAGCCGACCCGGTGGAGCAATTGGAAACATCCAAGAACCTGGACGAGCACGAACGTTTCCTGCTCCGCATCATCCATAAGAACGTAACGGTATTGCTCCGTCTGGTCAATCAGATACTCGACTTCCGCAAGTTCGAGAGCGGGAAGTTGAAGATGTATCTCTCGGAGTTCGACATCGCGAAGGAAATCAACGAGTGGACTGAAGCGTTCCGCACCTTGTCGTATAAGAAACACGTGCATTTCAATGTCTCTGTAGCTCCGTCGGACAAGGCATATACGATGATAGCTGATGCCGAAAAGCTGGAGCGCATCACGTACAACCTGCTTTCGAACGCCTTTAAGTTTACGCCCGAAAACGGTCGGGTAGACCTTGCCCTTTCGCAATTCGAGCGGGACGGAGCGCAGTGGCTGCGTTATCAGGTCTCGGATACGGGTGTGGGCATTTCCGCCGAACACGTCAAACATATCTTCGAAAGCTTCTATCAGATAGACGTGCACTATGCCGGTTCGGGCATCGGGCTGGCGTTGGTGAAAGCCTTTGCCGAAATGCACAAAGGCACCGTCTCCGTAGATACCGCCAAGGGCAAAGGGACGATTTTCACTATCGAGATGCCGATGAAACAGGCGGGTACGCTTGCCGAAGGGGTGGAGAAGAATGCCATTATGGCAAACCTGAAAGAAGGGGCGGTGCTTTCTGCCGACCAGGAAACGGTGCAAACGGTATCGGAAGTGGCGGATGATAAAGACAAGGAGACGATTCTGGTGATAGACGACAACCAGGACGTGCGCGACTATGTGAAGATGCTGCTCGCCTCGCAATATACCGTCATCGAAGCCTCGAACGGGCAGGAAGGCTTGCAGCAGGCGATGAAATACGTGCCCGATGCCATTATCTGCGACGTGATGATGCCGGTGATGGACGGTATGGAGTGCTGCCGGCGGTTGAAGTCGGAAATGCAGACCTCGCATATTCCGGTGATGATGCTGACCGCTTACACGATGGATGAGCAGAAGATAAAAGGCTACGAATGCGGTGCCGACTCGTATATCTTGAAGCCGTTCAGTGCGCAATTGCTGCGTGCCCGTTTGCGCAACTTGATAGACAACCGCCACCGTTTGCAGAGTTTCTTTGCCGACCATGCCACGATAAAGAAAGAATCGGTCAGCGAAGTGGACAAAGGCTTTGTCGAAAAACTTCGTGCGTTGATAGAAAAGCATTTGGGCGATTCAGACCTCCGTGTAGACGATTTGGGCGAGAACCTCGGGTTGAGCCGCGTGCAGCTTTACCGCAAGGCAAAGGCATTGACGGGCTATTCGCCGAATGAGTTGCTCCGCATCGCGCGGCTCAAGCGTGCGGCATCCCTGTTAGCTTCTACCGATAAAACGATTGCCGAAATCACCTACGAGGTAGGCTTCAGTGCGCCTTCGTATTTCGCCAAGTGCTACAAAGACTACTTCGGCGAAAGCCCTACCGATTTCCTGAAACGGAAAGAAGGGAGTAAATGATGAATGAAGTATGAAGAATCGTATTCTTAGTTTTGTTCAATCGGAAGAAATCTCTATCTTTGGCGGCAAATAAAAAACGACAGTTAAGATGAAGTGGATAATAGGACTTGTATGTATGCTCTGCGGCTTGGGCTTGCAGGCACAAGATATAAAATCATTGTATATCGCTTTGCCCGATTCGCTTTCGCCTTTGTTGACGAAGGTGAACCGTGCGGATTTCTGTGATTTCCTTGCCAGCAATATGAAGGCGGAAGTGAAGAACCGTTTTGGCAACGTTTCGGAGATGCTGAAACTGACGGATGATTATTTATCGGTACGCATCAGTGAATCGAGTAGGGAAGAGATGAAACTCTTGCCATTGAATGATTCGGTAAAGGTTGTGTGCGTGGTGCGCACTTATTTAGGGTCTGTTGCCGATAGCAAGGTCTCTTTTTACGATACCGGCTGGAACGAACTTCCGGCAGACCGTTTTGTGGTTTTACCTCAAGAAGACCGGTTCTATAAACAGCCTTTGGCAGAGACGGCGGCAGATTCGTTGCGCAACTTGCGTCTGTATGCCGATATGTATCTGAAAGAAGTGCGTTTGTCGGATAAAGACCGGAGCTTGACCGTTACTTATACGACGCCTGATTACGTGGATAAAGAGACGGCAGAAAAACTGAAACCTTATTTGTTTGAGAAACCGTTTGTTTATGAATGGAGCAACGGGAAATTTCAACCGATAGACAATAAAGAATAGCTTATATATGTTTTAAAGCAGGTATTCGCCTGTTTTCTTTCTTTTTAGTATAAAAATACATGAAAAATAGTTAATCGTCTGTTTCCGGTTCAAGAAAAAAAGCTATATTTGGAACAGTTTTTTGAAAAATCGTAAGCATTCGTTTGAATGCGTGCATAAAATAGCATTAAGAAAGGCGTATAATGATTTTAAAATGTATTAGAACAGTAGCGGTAGCGGCATTGGCATTGGTCAGCGTAAACGTATCAGGGCAGGATTTGCTGGCACGTCAGGCTCCTATCGACAGAAAGCTGAAAGCTGTAGACTCGTTGGCGTTGATTCGCCAAATCAAGGCTGAGCAAGCCGTTTATCCTGCCTATAGTCTGTATCCGAATTGGCAAAACACCCGTGTGCATGCATACGGCAATACGGTACAAATCCCAGATACTTTCCGAATTGATCTTACCGGTTTCTGTATGCCCACTACGCATACGAAGATTACATCAAAGTGCGGTCCGCGCTGGCGTCGTATGCATAATGGGTTGGATATTAAGGTATATATCGGTGATACCATTCGGGCTGCTTTCGACGGAAAAGTACGTATGGTGAAGTATGAACGCCGTGGTTATGGAAAATATGTGGTGATTCGTCACGACAACGGTTTGGAGACCATTTACGGTCATCTTTCTAAGCAATTGGTGAAAGAAAACGAATATGTGAAGGCAGGTGATGTGATAGGCTTGGGAGGCAACACCGGACGCTCTACCGGTTCGCACCTGCATTTCGAGACCCGTTTCTTGGGTGAAGTGATTAATCCTGAATTTATGTTCGATTTCCCGAAACAGGATATTGTGGCAGATAGTTACTTGTTTATCCGCAATGCCAACCGTTATCCGTATCAGCGTACACGCGCCTTGGCAAACCTGAAGAGCGGGAAAAAGGCTACGGATTCGAATGCATCGGCTTCCGAAGGCGGTGCTATCCGTTACCACAAGATACGCAAGGGCGATACATTGGGACGTATCTCACGCATTTATCACGTCTCTATCGACCGCTTGTGTAAGATGAATGGCATCAAGCGTACTACTACGTTGCGCATCGGTCAGGTATTGCGTTGCTCGTAAGATTCTAATTGGCTATAATATAAACGCAGATTAGCGCAGATTCTCGCAGATATTTATAATTCTGATGTGGTTATAAATAAGGAGAATCCGCGTTAATCTGCGTTTCTTGTATTATCATTTCAATACGTTCTGTAAGCGAGTCAGGAACTCATCGGCTTCTGCCATGCTGAGGCAGAGAGGCGGAAGTAGACGGATAACGTTTGTGCCGCTTACGCCGGTGAATACCTTTTGTTCGAACAGCAATTTGCGGCGCAGTTCCTTTATCGGTTCTTCAAATTCCATACCAATCATCAAGCCGCATCCGCGCACTTCCTTGATGCCTTTGAATTTCTTCAGTTCTTCTAATAGATGTGCGCCGACCTTGGCTGCATTTTCTACCAAATGCTCTTCTTTCATCACGTCCAGTACGGCAATGGCTGCTGCACAAGCTAAGTGGTTGCCGCCGAAGGTTGTGCCGAGTTGTCCGTAAACGGGTTTGAATTTCGAACTGATTAATACGCCTCCCATCGGGAATCCGTTGCCGATGCCTTTGGCTACGGTAATCATGTCGGGACGGATGCCGCTGTATTGGTGGGCAAAGAATTTTCCGCTCCGTCCATAGCCCGATTGGATTTCGTCCAATATCAGTACGGTATTGGTTTCATCGCAGGCTTGGCGCAAGGCTTGCATAAATGCGGTGTCTGGCACTTGAATGCCGCCCACTCCTTGAATGCCTTCGATAATCACGGCACATACATCTCCCTTAGCCAATTCGGCTTTCATCGCTTCCGTATCGTTCAGCGGGAGGTAAGTGACGTGCTGGTTGGCATTGATAGGCGCGATGATTTTCGGGTTATCGGTCACTTCCACAGCCAATGAGGTACGTCCGTGAAAGGCTTTGCAGAACGAAATGACGCGGGTGCGTCCGTTGTAGAACGAAGCTAATTTCAGGGCGTTTTCATTCGCTTCGGCACCCGAATTGATTAAGAACAGCTGATAATCGTCATAGCCGCACATCGCTCCCAAGCGGTCGGCTACTTCCTGTTGCAGTTTGTTGATGACCGAGTTTGAGTAGAATCCCAATGTAGCTACTTGCTTGCTGATGGTTTCTACATAGTGCGGGTGTGCATGGCCGATGGAGATAACGGCATGTCCTCCGTAAAGGTCTAAGTATTCCTCGCCTTTATCGTCCCACACGTGGCATCCTTTTCCCTTGACAATGTTGATGTCGAATAAGGGATATACATCGAATAGTTTCATCTTATATAATGCTTTTATAATTGTTTGTTATTCCAACCCATATCTTGAGCCAAATCTTTAAGTGAAGGATTATTATTACGTATTAGTTTTTCTTTCTTATTTCTTGTCCATCCCTTCAATTCTTTTTCTCTGGCTATGGCTTCATTAATGTCTTGGTATTCTTCGAAATAGATTAAATAGTGACATTTGTATTTTTCCGTGAATCCTGGGATTATACCCATTTTATGTTCTATAAATCGTTTATATAAGTTGTTTGTAACACCAATATATAGTACATTCCGTCTTTTATTTGAAAGAATATAAACCCAATATTGATGTATGTTATTCATAATTTGCTGAATATTGTTTTAATAATTAGCCCCCCAAAATTTGTCCTCCTATTTTGTCATCCTGAACGAAGTGAAGGATCTCGTGTGCATCCACGTGGTGTATCCGAGATTCTTCACTTCGTTCAGAATGACAAATGCTATCTTCATTTAAAAAGCACTCGGCTTTAATCTCAGCCCTACCGTTTCTTCTAAGTTGAACATCAGGTTCATGTTGTGGACCGCCTGGCCGCTGGCACCCTTCAACAAGTTGTCGATGCAAGAAACGATGAGCAATTTATCTTCGTGTTTCTCTAAGTGAATCAGGCACTTGTTGGTGTTGACTACTTGTTTCAGGTCGATGCTCTTTTCTACGATATGCACAAACGAGTCTTCGGCATAATATTCTTCATACATTTTTACGATTTCGGGCAGTTCCACCTTGGTCTTTACAATGGTCGTAGCAAAGATGCCTCGGGCGAAATCGCCTCGGTAGGGGATGAACGTAATATCCGCATCGAAACTGTTTTGCAATTGTTTCAGTGATTGGCGTATTTCCGGCAGATGTTGGTGCGTGAACGGTTTGTAAATGCTCAAGTTGTTATTGCGCCAACTGAAATGGGTCGTTGCTCCCGGTTTTACTCCGGCTCCTGTACTTCCCGTAATAGCATTCACCGTGATGTCTCCTTTCAGCATCAAGTGTTTGGCTAACGGGAGCAAGGCAAGCTGGATGCAGGTCGCAAAGCAGCCCGGATTGGCTATATGCTTGCTATGGCAAATCGTGCGCCGGTTCAGTTCGGGCAAGCCATATACGAAGTCGTGGTCTTCACTGGCGATGCGATAGTCCATGGAGAGGTCGATAATCTTTAACTCTTCGGGCAGGTTATGGCTTTCCATGAATTTGCGTGTGTCGCCGTGTGCCGTACAGAAGAAAAGCACATCTATTTCGTCCAGCGGAAGTTCATCGGTGAACACAAGGTCGGTCTCTCCATACAATCCTTCGTGGACATCAGTTATTTTATTTCCGGCATTACTCGAACTGTTGATAAACCGGATTTCTACATCGGGGTGGTTAATCAACAGACGAATCAGTTCGCCTGCCGTATAACCGGCTCCTCCTATTATTCCTACTTTAATCATGGGCGTGTGTTATTTCTCTTCGGGGATGATTATCCATAATAATAAATATACGATTACTCCGGCAAAGGCGGTGAATACCGTAAGTAAGGCATACGCAACCCGAATCAGTGTCGGGTCAAGTCCGAAATAATTAGCGATTCCGGCGCATACGCCAGCCAGCATTTTGTTGTTTTGCGGGCGGGTTAGTTTCTTTCCTTCCATAGTCGTGTTGTTTTTTTTGTTATATTTATGAATCTCCGCAAATTGCCAATGTAGTGGCGTATTGCATACGCCCTGCATACACCAACTTATCCATGTGGATGTTTTCGGGCGTATGCGATACGCCCCTACAGTTAATTGGGTAAAATGGGGATATTCATATAATTTTATAATTGATTAGAAATGAAATACGAAAAATCATTTGTCATGCTGAACGTAGTGAAGCATCTCGGATGCATCTACGTGGGTGTGTACGAGATCCTTCACTACGTTCAGGATGACAATACATACATTATTCCAATTACATCATTTCGTCTTTATGGTTTGCATAATACGCTCTGAGCGGTGTAGACAATACCTTGATGAAACCTTTGGCGTCTTCTGCCGTCCAGCCTTTCTGCATTTCACCGTATTCGCCGAACTTGTTCTTTACCAGGTCGTCTTGCGATTCTACGCCTACGGTAGAGAAGCAATAGGGGCGGAGTTCGAGGATAGCCGTACCGTTTACGTTGCGTTGCGATTCGGTCAGCATGGCTTCGATGTCGCGCATCACCGGTTCCAAGTATTGGCTTTCGTGCAAGAACATGCCGTACCAGTTGGCTACTTGGTCTTTCCAATATTGTTGCCATTTGCTCAGCGTATATTTTTCCAAGAAGCGGTGTGCGCCGATAATCAGCATCGGGGCAGCGGCTTCAAATCCTACACGTCCTTTGATGCCGATAATGGTGTCTCCCACGTGCATATCCCGTCCGATGCCGTAGGGTGCTCCGATTTCTTCCACCTTTTGAATGGCTTTGATTTTATCGTCGAACACTTCTCCGTTTACGGCATACAGTTCGCCTTTTTTGAACTCTAACTTCAGGAGTTCGCTTCCTTCTTTGGTCACTTGTTTCAGGTATGCGCTTTCGGGCAAGCCTTGTGCGGAATCCAAGATTTCGCCTCCACAGATAGAAGTTCCCCAAATACCTACGTTATACGAATATTTCAGTTTGGTGAAGTCGGCTTCGAATCCGTGTTCTTTCAAGTAATTGATTTCATAGTCACGGCTCAATGCCATGTCGCGTGTCAAGGTGATGATTTCCACGCCCGGTGCCATTACCAAGAAAGTCATGTCGAAACGCACTTGGTCGTTTCCCGCGCCGGTAGAGCCGTGTGCAATGGCATGCGCTCCGATTTCATTGGCATAGCGTGCAATGGCAAGTGCCTGGAAAATACGTTCCGAGCTTACCGAGATAGGATAAGTCCCGTTACGCAATACGTTTCCGAATATCATGTATTTCAAGCTCTTGGCATAGTATTCTTGTGTTACATCGAGGGTGACGTATTTTACTGCCCCCAGCTTATAAGCGTTTTCTTCATTCTTTTTCAGTTGTTCGGCACTGAATCCGCCTGTGTTGGCACAAGCGGCATATACTTCATATCCTTTTTCTTTTGCCAGATACATCACCGTGAACGAGGTATCCAGTCCGCCGCTGAAAGCAACGACTACTTTTTTCTTTTCTTCCATAAGGCTTATATGTTTATGTGGTTTAATTCATTGTATATAGTCAAACGCAGAGACGCAAAAGCGCAAAGTTTTTATTTTTAGAGAAAGCAAAGCGCACGGAGAGAAACATTTGGCTTTGTGTCCTTTGCTCTCTCTAAAATAGTTTCTTTGCGTCTTTGCGTCTCTGCGTTCGATAATGAGCACAGTCAGAAATTCGTTTCCTTATCGTCCGTATGCAATGCCGGGTCATAGAGCATGGCGGTACAGATGCAGAACTTCCGGTTCTTTGCCATTAATATTTCGTGGTTGATACATCCTTCGCATCCTTTCCAGAAGGCATCGTCATCGGTCAGTTCGTTGAAAGTCACCGGTACATATCCCAGTTCGGTATTCATTTTCATGACGGCTGCTCCCGAAGTAAGGCTGAATATCTTAGCTTTGGGCCAACGGAGGCGGGCAAGGGTGAACGAAGCGTGTTTGATTCGTTTGGCAAGTCCGCATCCACGGTATTTGGGGTGGACTATCAAGCCCGAAGTGGCTACATATTCTTTATTTCCCCATGATTCGATGTAAGTGAAGCCTGCAAACTCATCTCCGCACAAGGCGATGATTGCTTTCCCTTCTTTCATCTTGGTTGCGACATATTCGTGCGTACGTTCGGCAATTCCCGTGCCACGTACCTTGGCTGCTTCACGTATGGTATCCAATATCGTGTCTACGTATGCCTCATGCGAAGCGTCTGCCACCATTACGTCTATTTGTTTCGAGTCCATTTTTTGGTTAGTTTTATATTCTATTATTGGTTGATATTTACTATAATGTGAGCCAGTGCCTGCTTTACGCTGGTGCGGGTGCTTCCCTCGCGCAATACCAGCATAATGGTGTCATCTCCGGCAATGGTTCCGATAATTTCGTGGAAATGATTGTTGTCGATATCGTAAGCCAGACTGCTGGCATATCCGGGCCGCGTCTTGATGACGGCGATGTTTCCCGAAAATTCAATGGATACGAAGCCGTTGTGACGAAGCATTTCCGATGCTTTTTGAGGCTCGGTCATGCGTTTGTACATCGTGTTGTTGGGCAAGACATACACATAGTTGCCGTTCATGCTGGCGGCTTTGGCTACTTTTAGTTGCTTCAGGTCGCGTGAAAGCGTGGCTTGAGTCAGCTGGAAACCTTCTTTTTCCAACTCAGCTAAAAGTTCTCCCTGATTCCCGATTTCCTTGCTGGAAATAATCATCTTGATGGAGTCGAGTCTGTTGTTCTTACTTTTCATCGTGTATATTTATTCTTCAATCGGGTGCAAAGATACGTATATTATTGAAACAATATGCATATATATGACTATTTTTTAGTAAAATCTTGTATATATTTTACCTGTTCATGCATTTAGTTCTTCATTGAAAAGCCCCTTGCACTTGTAAACGAGTTCTGCCACATTCTTGGCATCCATTTTCTCAAGAAGCTTTTTACGGTGTGTCTGTACTGTATTTTGGCTGATATGCAAACGCTCGGCTATTTGGTTGGTGTTTAGTCCTTGATTGATAAGAGTGAGTGTTCTTTTTTCAGTTTCAGACAAATCGTATGAGTGTTTGGGGATTTCTCCGTCTCTTTTTTGGGCTAAGATGCTGAATGTCTGGCTGAAATACTTTTCCCCGTTTCGGATAGCATTGATCGCTGAATAAACGTTGTCCGTATCGGCTTGTTTGGATAAGGCGCCGAATATAAACGGATGTATATCCGCATCGCATAGCTTAATGGCTATCCAAGGCTCTTCGTGCATGGTGTATATCAAGATGCGGCATTGGGGCAGGGATTTGTGTATCGTTCGGATAAGGTCGAGGGCGGAAATCCCTGGAATCTCTAAATCGGTGATGCACAGGTCGAATTTCATTTCCGCAAGGATGCTGTTCAGTTCTTTTAATGTATTGGCTATGGTGCACGATGCATCTTCGTGGGCATGGATAAGTTCTTTTAAGTAGTTGCTCACGATAGGGTGGTCATCAATGATGAGTATAGAGTAACGGTTATTGCTCATGGGGGTCAAGTTTAAAAGTAAGGATAAATCGGTTTCCTGTTTCATCGCTTTGCGTTTCAATCGTAGCCCGGATCGCTTTGGCACGGTCGTTTATGGTGCGGAGTCCGATGCCTTTTTCTTCTGTTGGCGAAGATGCTTTCGGTCGGGGTTGCCCGTTATCGGTAATCTGTAAAATGCAATTTCCGTTGGCATCCTTTTCCAGGCAGAGCGTGATGTGCGAGGCATGGGTATGCTTCACGATATTCATTGTAACCTCTTGCGCGATACGATATACTTCGCGGGCTATCCGGTCGGACAGTGTTTGAGGTTGGGCTGGGTTTGACGCCAGACCGTTATAATCAATGCGGATGCCCGTATGTTCGCTTAGTTTTTGGGTGTAATGTTGCAGGATTTCGTTCAGGCTGAGCCGTTCAAATTCGGGCGGCATCAGTTCGTGCGAAATTGCCCGCACGTTTTCCCGCACTTGTTTGATAGATTCGGTCAGCACCTCATCCTTTTCCAGCCGTGCTTTCATTTCCAGGGCAAGGAGGTCATTGGCAATGCCGTCGTGGAGTTCTTTGGCGAAGTGCCGGCATTCTTCTTCCAGCCCTTCGATGTAGCTTTTCACCGCTTCCAATTCTTTTTCCCGCTTCATCAGGAGCAGTTTCCGTTCGGCTGTTTTCCGCCGTTGGTGTTGGGTGAACAAGAGTACGCAGAGCACAGCCAGCCCTACGATGATGGCTATGGTTATTTTCAGCAATCCGGCTTCTTGCTCCAGCACTTTTTCGCGGAGCCGGATGATTTCCAGTTCCTTTTCTTGTGTTTCGTATTTCACTTTCACCTCTGCCATTTGCGAAGTGACTTCCCGCTTGGCAAGCGAGTCTGCCCACATCCGTGCGCTATCCATGTAGGCGAAGGCTTTTTGCGGATTTCCCAAATGGTGGTAGCAGACCGCCATTTTCTCGAAAAGCGATTTCCGTTCGCTTCCCGTGGGGTTGGTGTAGAGGTAGATAAAGTCTTTCAAGGCTTCGGCATACCGTTTCTGCTCGTAGTTCGCCAAGCCCCGTGTCTGGATGAATCCCACGGCGGACACGTTGTGAGGCGGAAGCTCTTTCAGGAGCTTGTTCCCTATGCTTATATAATAATTAATGGAGTCGGTCTGCCCTTTGCGCTGGAAATAGCGGTACATGCCGGGGATGCAACGCACCTTCCATTCCGCGTTTCCGTCCGGTCCGCAAGCCAACCGCCACGCTTCTTTAATTGATGTGCCCGACTCCTCCATTTTCTCCATTTGCGCCTTGATGACCGACCTCACTTGCCACGTTGCGAATGTCGTAAGTACATCATCGGTTTGCAACACATTTTGCAAGGCATTTTCGATGTGCTTTTCCGCGTCTTCATACCGTTGCAGGTTGAAGTAGAACACCGCCATATTCAGGTTGAGGTTTCCTATCCAACTTTTGTCTCCGTATGCTTGGGCTGCATCCAGTGCCTTGTTGTAAAAATAAAGGGAAGAATCTTGCTGGTTGAAGCGGTGATAAAGCACTCCCAAGTCGTTGTACACGCTGACATGCTTTTCCAAATCCTCCACTTCGGGCAGGTAAGGAAGCACGCTTTTCTTCATCTCCAGCGAGCGTTTCAGTTCGCCTACATAAAAGAACAACGTAGCCTGTTCGTTGAGCAGAATCGGGTAAACGGGTGATTCGGTGACCCCTTCCGTGGCAAAAGCCCGGTCGAAACAGACTTGTGCCGAGTCGTATTCGCCTTCCTCCATGAGCGAAGCCGCCTGGTCGTAGAGGCGTGACAAAATCGTATCGGTAGGTATATTCTCCGCCCTGCTTTCGGACACGAATACCGCGAAAGCGAAAATCAGAGCGAGGAGATGTCGATAATATGCGTACATAACGGTCTATTATGGTTAACTGAATGCAAAAATAATAACAAATTTGCGATTTTGTTCTACCTGACCGCTTTTTTCTTTCATTTTTGTATAAAACCGGGTAAGAACCCTGCCAGAACGTCAGAGAACTTCTGCCAAAAATGCATACGGCTTCATCGCCCTACGAAGCCGTATGTGTCCGCCAATGCATCCTGCTTCGTAGGTCGATGAAGCTGAGTTTGTTGAGAGAAGGATTCCCCCATTTTTCGATTCCCACCAAATTTTTTTAGCCAAAATACCGGATTTCCACCAAATTTTTTTCACCATTTTCCCCGATTTCCACCAAATGTTTCGGCTTTCCCTTACAGATTCCGAAAAGAAATAAAAATCATTTTTCTTGAAAAATCACTGTTTTGGGTGATAAATTGGTATTTGAAAAATGTTTTAATTTGCAAAAATGTGTATTATGTAAGGTGTATAGTATTAATTTATAATTAACATATTATGAAAAAGCAACAATTAATTTTCGTTTTGTCCATCCTGACGGTATGTGCGTTGGTCTCTTGTGGTGGCGGTAATGGAACTTCTTCCGGCGTAAGCAAGCGGAGTCTCTTTGGGAATATCCCCGGTTATTTCGAAACAGAATATATCGGCATGATAACGGAACTGAATGAAGCGGTTAAGGCTGACGGTAAGGAAGAGGCTGAGGCGGCTTTGAAGAAGCTGGAAGGATTCTCAGACGAAGTCAAGAAAGGGATGCAGCCTATGGCGGATAAGATAGTGGGCAATAAGGTGGCATATAGCTTGTCGGACAGCCTGCCGTATCAGATTGTGTCGGACATCGAGATAGAGAAAGTCTCTCTTCCGGCTTTTGTATTGGGGGTGCGCAATGCCATCTCCGTCAAGCTCTCGACTTCATTCGATGCTGTAGTTTCCCAACCCGCAAACAACCTCCAGCTTTATTATTTCATTATGGATGATGACAAGCCTATTTATTACGGCTCTACACAAAGCTATAACGCATCTGCCGCGGGCGATACCTTGCATGTAAAAGAAATTATCATCTCTCCCGATGCACCGGCTAAGTATATAAAAGGCTGCAATTCGTTGCTGTTCGTCACCGAATCCCGCTACGAAGCCGAAAAGAAAGCGATGGACGAGCAGCTGAAGGTGTGGAGTGAAGAGCGGAAAAAGGAATTGGGGATAGAGGAATGATTTCCTATTCCGGCATTTTGTTTAATGATTTAAAGCCTATAGATATTAGATATTGTATGAAACGGAACATGTTTATTTTGCCTATCCTTAGCTTGCTTTTCCTGCTTTGCCAAGGATGTTCGGAGGATAAGGAAGAGAATCCGGCTCCTCCAGCCCCTGAATCTCCGGCTATAACGGTTGAATCGGGAGAAGATATACCTGTGTTTGAAACCGCTGGCGGTACGGCTGCATTGACTTTTACTGCTACTTCCGATTGGACGGCTGCTGTAGACGGTGCCGCTTCCGGCTGGCTTAGCGTTTCGCCAGCAAGCGGCGGAGCGGGCACTCATACGTTGAACCTGGTCACTACGGCAAACGATAGCTACGACGAGCGCAACGCTTCGGTCACTATCACTTCAGGTAGCGCAAAGAAAACCCTTACTGTGACGCAGAAACAAAAAGACGCGTTGATTCTGACTTCCAACAAAGTGGAGGTGGACGCGGAGGGAGGCGATTTCTCGATAGAACTCCAAGCGAATGTGGAAGTGACTTACGAGATTGAAGCCGGTGCGCAAACGTGGCTGGCTCCGGTTTCCCGTTCGCGTGCATTGGTTTCTTCTGCTTTGACCTTCCATGCAGAGGCAAACGAGGAAACGGAATCCCGTCAGGCTGTTATCAAGTTAGCTGGAGGCAACGGTTTGATCGAAGAAGTCACGGTCTATCAGATGGGGACCGGTCCTGTCTTGGTGTTAAGCCAGTCCGAATACATCGTAAGCAGTGTCGGCGAAACCATTCAGGTGGAGTTGCGGAGCAATACGGAGTATGAAATTGAAATGCCCGCAGTAGATTGGTTAAGGGAAAACTCCTCTCGAAGCCTTTCTACCTACACCCATTATTTTATCGTAGACCCGAATGAAACATACGATGCTCGTAGTGCGGAGATTCGGTTTGTGGACGAGGAGAACAGGTTGGAGCAAATCGTGACTGTCACTCAGATGCAGCGGGATGCTATTGTTGTGGCGCAAAGTGTTTATGAGATTGGTGCTGAAGGCGGTACTTTGGATTTTGCTGTGCAAGCCAATGTAGACTTTACCGTGAGTACGGATGCGGATTGGATAACACAAGTCGAGACACGCGGCTTGACGGAGCGGATGTTATGTTTTGATGTCGCACCGAATGAAGGGGAAGAAATGCGTGAAGCGACTATTGTTCTGTTGAATGGAGAGTTGAAACAAGTTATTGTAGTAAGGCAAGCTGGGAAAGAGGAAACAATAATTCCTTCTTTGCAATTATCAATGAATTCATACACGGCAAATAGCGAAGGAAGCACGTTGGAGGTTGTGGTTCAAAGTAATATTGACTATCAAGTGCAGCTTCCTGATGTTGACTGGATAATCGACAAAGGAAATGTTGGGAATTCTCATCGTTTCCAGATACTTCCTAATGAAACAGCTAATACGCGGAAGGTTGATATTCTGTTTGTAAATAAAGAATATGAACTTGAAGAAAAGCTTGTCGTGATTCAATTAGGAAAAGAAGACTCGGAGCAATCTTCTGAAATGACAGGAAATGGTGAAAGTTATGAAGAAGAAAACGGAATGTGGAACTCATAAAAGGCAGAAACAATGAAAAATATAGTTTGTTATAGTTTGCTCTTAGGTTTAAGTGTGTTTATGGGATGCCAAAACCAAGAAGATTGGAAAGTGTGTGAACTTGATGAGACTGTCCGCTTAAATGTGCAGATTGAGAGTCCGGAGAATAGCCGTACTGCTGTGAATGATGCCAATCAAGTGATATGGTTAGAAAGTGATAAAATCGGTGTGTATGGGAGTCAAGGTACTGACAATGCGGCTTTCATGCCCGAAATGATTTCGAATGAAGGAAGAACAGCTACATTTGTAGGTGTTTTAAAGAACGGTGAAACTCCTGCTGTTGTTTATTATCCATACAATGAGACGACAACTGTTTCAGGTGAAAAATTAACGCTGACTTTTCCGTCTGAATATGATTATACAGAGAACAGTAATGCGCCAATGATTGGTGTAATGCAAGACGATGGTACTTTCCGGTTTAACCATTTGTGCGGATTGCTTCGCATTTCTGTCTTAGGGATTCCAGAAGGGATAATGACGTTTAAAGTCACATCGAATGGGGAAAACGCTCCAGCCATTGCAGGGAATGCAATAGTACAAAATATTAATCAGTATGGAACAGAATTAACCATAAATGCTGATCAATCTAAGGAAATAAGCATTACTTATAATGCTGATGTTATCAGTAATAAGGTATGTTTAATCCCTTTACCTGCTGGAGAATATCCTCAATTGTCAGTTTCATTACAAGATGAAGACAGTGTCTATTTTGATAAAACGATTGTGGATTGTGTGATTAAGCGTGCTACAATATTGAATATGCCCGAAATTTCTATTATACCTGATTATTATTTAAGTGTTGATGAAAAGAGTAACCAATTAATTCTTTTTGATTATAAGAATAATGCGATTGCTTTCTATGGTTTGAAAGAGAATGGTTTACCAGAGTATATACGTATATGGAATGCGGAAGAAAGCAGTGAAGAAGGCTATTGGACTGAAATAGCTTTCTATGAGGATGGTACAATAAAAAGCATTACATACGATGCCAACCAAATGATCGTATTTGATAATTATCGGGAAAATTTGGTGGATATGGCTTGTGTTGCAAATAATGGAATAGTTGTTTATAAAGATGTAGTTTGTAGTAATATAAACTGGGGAAAATATATACAAAACATTGCTCTGGCAGAAGAGGAAGTTGAAGAGACAGATGATTTTGACACAATGGCATCATATTTTGTTACGCTTTATTCTCAAGAAATATCTGGTGCGTTAATTTCGTTGACACAGGTTACTTCTGTTTATGTAAGCGAAATGGAAACTATTTGTACTTACGCTGATGATTGGGATAGTTACTGGGAAGAAATAAGAGATACGGAAATAGGGGATTTAAAGAAGGAATTGGATACTATTTTCGAATTGTTTAAATCAAAGGAAGAGGTCTTCGATGAATTGGAAGAGTTTGACACTTACGCAGATTTCAAGCAAGAATACATTGACTATTTTGAGCAAATCGAAGAAATGGTGGCTCATTTTATAGAAATGGCTTTAGAAGAACTTAACAAACAAGCGGAAACAGAAGAAGATACTCCTAATGGGGTAATAGAAGTTCCTCCTTTTGAACAGGAAGAATGGTGATAAGATGTAGGGTTAAATAATCATATTTATTAATTTTAAAATAGTAGTATATTATGATGAAACAGAATGTATTTCTTTTAGCATGTGTTTGGGGTGCTTGCCTGATAACTGGCTGTACCGATAATTTGATTGTCAATGACGATACGGCTAATTCAAAGGAAGGCGCACCTTTTGTAATTTATGCAAGTAGTGAGCAAAAGGCAGCATCTCGTTTGACTTTTGATGAGGACGGGCTGACCATGTTGTGGGAAAATGGAGACCAACTGGTGTTGGTGGATGTCAATGATAAGGTAGCTCCCATCTACCTGACTACGGAATTGGATGAGCCATCCAGCACGGCTGTATTTAAGTCGGAAAGCGGAGTGCCGGCAGGAACGTATTATATCCGGAACTACCATGGTACGAAATATGATAATTACGAGGATTGGATGACCATTGACCTGAAAAAAAACACCATCAATGATTATAAATATGATAGACAATATCAATTAGGAGACTTGACTGCATCCGAAAAACAAATAGAATTATGTGCAGGCCCTTTTGAATTAAATGGAGAAACAAATATTGAGGTAGACCTTAAACACACACTTGCCATGTTGAAATTCGACATCACCGGAATCGAATTACCTAGCGACAAGTGTTTAGCTATCGGCATGGTAAGCACCGAGAAATTACTCCCAACAAAAATTTGGATAGACAAAGAACAAAAACAAGAAAAAGCCATCCATAATTTACAATTTACTCCAAACCGTTATTTTCCCACTGAAAAATTATCAGAACTAGGAGCCTTTATCTTACCTGTGGATCTGACAGGAGAAAATATTAGGTTTTATGTGGAAATCTATAATGCCGACTTTATCGGTAATGAATTACAAGAAACCATTTATGTAATTGAGAAAGAAGGAATAAACTTGGAAGCAGGCACCTGCTACACTGTCAAATTAGATTTAAGCAGTGTAGAAGGAATAGAAATAAAAAACAAAGAAATCTCCACAGCCGATCAATTCCGTGCGCTAAGCTATAACGCAGTATATGCTAATAGCTTTCCAACAGGATACACCATCCAAAATGATATAGATTTTGAGAAAGAAACTTTAATGCCGATTTTATTTAATGGTCAGGGAAGTTTTGATGGGCAAGGACATACCTTAAGTAACATAAAAATTGACTGGCCATACGATGAAGCCGGAATTTTCAGCTATTCTAGAGGAGAATTGACAAACTTTACTTTAGAAAATGTCCAAGTTAATGGATCCAACTATGTAGGCGCATTGGTTGGAACATTAGGTATAAGCAGTGTAATCGAGAATTGCAAATTAATAGGTGAAGAAAACACGATCACAGGCACAGGTGACTATGTTGGAGGTTTGTTTGGAAGAACAGAAGCCTACGGCATTGAAATAAAGACATGCAGTGTGAATGATGGCACGACAGTTCAAGGGAAAAATGTAGTAGGAGGTATAGTTGGATTCATAGAGAATAATATTACTGCATGCGAATCCGCAGCCACTGTATCAGGAGAGAACAAAGTGGGTGGAATAGTCGGCATTGCCGGTAACTATATTCGTAAGTCCCACTCGACAGCCCAGGTCACTGCAACAGGCGATTGCGTGGGCGGATTGGCTGGTGCTCCTGAGCGGAACTACTTCAATATCGAAGAATCTTCATTTGAGGACGGTACAGTTTCCGGTGCTAATTATGTGGGTGGCATCATTGGTGGCACTCCCGATTTCTACCTAACCATAAAATCATGTTATTCTACAGGAACCGTAAAGGGTAAAACTTATGTAGGAGGAATCTCCGGCATTAGAAACAAGATTGAAAATTGCTATTCTCTCAGCACAATTGAGGGTGAAGACCCTACTACCACAGCCGGTTTGGGCATGAGTGCCGAGTATGGAGTAACCAATAGCTATTTTGCCGGAAATCTTCCAAAAGGTGGCTACGGCATTACCGGGAACGCCGAAGTTACTAATTGCCTTACCACATACAGCAATTTGAGCGATGATGACACTGAAGAAGATGCCACTTATACCAACTTGGAATCAATTTTGAAACAGGTGGAATATATTAATGGTGATAAAGCCTATTCTCCAACCGAAATTTGGGAAAACGTCAAAGGTGACTGCCCGCTGTTATTATGGCAAGTACCCTCCATGAGCGTTGGCGGAGAAGACGGAGAAGTCGCTCCTCCTTTTGAAGAAGAAGAATGGTAAACAGGTAGGTTAGAACCATTAAATAGTAGTGTGCAAAATGGAAGAAAGCCCTTTTATCTTCCGTTTTGCACATTTCATTATTTGAAATGTAATATATTATAAGGATAAAGATAGATAAGATAAATAATGGTGGTTTGGAAATTATTTATGCGTTTCGGATTGGTTTTATTGGGAATGCTTTTGTGTTGGGGGCTTTCTTCGTGCTCGCCTTGGGAAAGGGATTTGGACAGGGTGTACCAAGTCGCGCAAAAGGGCGATATGAATGCGATGTATGCCGTCGTGATGAATTACGAAGAATTTCAGGCTCTTGTTCCCGTGGATTCATTCAAGCTTTACCAGCGCAAGCTGATAGAGGCAGGAAACCACGAAGTGATTACGCAGGTTTGGCTTGACGAATTGGCGGCTTATGAAAAAGTTCACCCCAATATGGATGCCGGGGAGCGCAGTGATAAATTGAATGCCATTGCGGCAAAGTGGCATCGTATCGGAATCGAATATAATGACGCTGAAAGTTATCACGATTTGGGCGATTATTATTATCTCCTCTATCATAAAACACATAATCCTCAAGACTCAATCAGGGCATCGGAATGTTTTCAGAAAGCTTGGGAAAACTGGTACGCAGGTGAAAGAATTCGTAGAGACATGGAAGCTGGAATCATTCCTTTAGTGAAAGGCGGGATGGCTTACGGCTGGCATGTTTACCAGACTACGGCGCACGAATCTTTTATTCCGCGCCTGTTCAATGCGGGAATGTTTTTCTCCGAATATATCATGAGTGGTTTGTTAAGGTTGCTTTTCACTTCTCAATGGTGGAAAGTGCTGTTGGCGATTTTAGTGCTGACGGTTGTCATGTCTGCTCCGATGCTCATAGTGAATCGGTTGTATGAGCGCCTTTCCGCCCCAAGGCATTCGATGCGCTTGGGCATGACGTTAGGTTTTTGGAATTTGCTGCTGATTTTTGTAGCTTATTGCAATGATAATCCTAATTGGGTGAGCAATGTAGGGGCTTTGTGGTTTCCGGAGGCTTCTTACGGGCTTCAGCCTTATTTATGTGTCATTCCGAATCTCTTGCTGTTGTTCCTTCTTTTATTAGGTATGGTGTTTGAGGTATGGGACTGCGTAAATCAGGGCAAGGGATTCGTTAAAGGGCTGTTGTCTGCTGCCGGTATAGGAGTTGTTTTCGTGGTAAGTTATTTGATGGCAGGAGTAGTAGGACTGTTCTATTTCTTTATCCTGATAGTGGTTCTTTTAGTCAAATCGTTGCTTGGTTCTATACCCGAAGCTGTTGGGGCAGCGGCTGGTGCAGCATTCCCTTCAGCGGAGGATTTGAATAGAAAAGTTGCTTATAAGGCTTGTAAGCTTTGTCGTTATTATCATTACGCTTCCGGAACATGCGATTTGCATCGCGAGGAAAGAGATCCAGACGACAACGTTGCTTATACTTGTGTAGATTATTTTACTTGAATTTGTTTGGCTAATGCGTGTGTATGTGGATCAAGGTTGGATGGAGAATATCCCACTTTATGGCTTGGAGTCTTTTGCTAAATACTTGTAGGGGCAGGGTTTGCCTGCCTGAATACGTCCACAAATAGAGCGGTTGATGTCTTCGGGCGGGCAGACCCCGCCCCTACGGCTAAATGAAAGAGCCGTGCGTTATAAAAACTTATCTGAAAAATCACTGTTTTGGGTGATAGGCAAATCTGGAGAAAGTCTTTATTTTTGCAATCCAAATGAAATATAGGCGTTGAATGTTAAAAATGAATGTATTCGTATGAAAAAGTTTTTTATGTATGTGGCTGGTTTTATGCTTCTGACAGTATTTCCGGCATGTAGTGATGACGATTCAGAACAAACCAATGAAAATCTGGTATCGGAGGAGCAACAGGCTATTGATGATATGGTGGAGGCTTTGGAAACTCAGCCGGACTTGAGCGATTTTATGAATTGGCTTTCGGTTGTGGATATGAGCGGGGTAGACGGAGCGCAATTTACGGCTTTTGCACCGAAGAACGGAACAGGCAACGGTACGGAATTCAGCCGGGCGGAAACGTTGACGGAAGAAACTATCGGACGGCACGTGGTTGTAGGGAATTATACCAAAGACCAACTGATTGAAGGATTGGTGCTGAAAAGCGTGAATGGAGAAAATGTGTATGTGACACGCGACGGGGATAATGTGCGGGTGAATGGCATTGTTATCGAAGGCGATGGAATTTCTGCCGGTCAAGGACGTGTGTTTACTGTGACTGAACCGTTGGAAGAACGGGCTGCCGCTTATTATGTGACGAAGATGCAGGTAAATTTGCTTACGAAAGGAAACCCTGAACCGGCTCCATTGGAAGGGGTTACTATTACGGTGTATGATGAGAATGATGAAAATTATGTCGTGATAGGTACTTGGCAGACCAATGCAGACGGAGCTGCTGTGATAGAGCATGTACAGCCTACGATTTATTATACTGTAAGTAAGGAAGGGTATTCGGATACAGTAAATGGATGGAGAGTTTCCGGAGTGGATGAAAACGGTGAGTATGTATATGTTGATGCTAATGGAGACGGTGTATTGGATAATAATGATGTTATCACTGAAAAATATTCTTTGTATCACGGAGATACGGAAGTGGAAAGTGAGGCATGGCCCTGCTATATGGTTCCGGTGGAATAAAAGTTTTGGATTCCCTGTCTGTTGGTGAAACAGATTTTTAGTAATAGTTGTATTGGGTGTGTCTGGATGATTGTTTCATTGGGGCACACCTTTTTTATTGATAATCTTGAATAAAACGAAGAATAACGTTCGAATGCTTGCCTTAAATCCATTGTCATTTAAAAGGAATACAATATATTTGCAATAACATTAAAAACATAAGAAAACATGGGTTTATTATCAGCACTTTTCGGCGGGAACAAGCCGGAAGATAACCAACAGGAAAAACAGGAACAGAAAAACTTTGAGATTCTGAAATACGACGGCATACGTGCACGCAACATAAACCGTCTTGATTATGCCATACGGTGTTTTGAACAAGCCGTTACGTTACGCAATGACCCCGAAACTTTACATTATCTGGCAGACGCATACATCAAGACACAGCGTTTGGATGAGGCACGCAATACGCTAAACAAACTGACAGAAGCGGCTCCCGATGACGTTTCTGCCCTGATTACTTTGGCACATACTTGCTATATGCAAGAAGACTATGAAAGCATGGACCGCGCTTGCCAACAAGCTATCAAAATTGATGAAAAAAATGCTTCTGCCTATTATCTAGCCTCTAAAGCCGCTCACGGACAAGGTAACGACTTGCAAGCCATTGTTATGGTGACCAAAGCCATTGCCTTAGATGAAAGTTTTGTTGCAGCCTACCGATTCCGTGCCGAGACATTATGGGGCATGAAACAAGCCAAAGAAGCACTAGAAGATATAGAACAAGTATTATCGATTAATCCTGAGGACGAAGATGCACTTTTGCTGAAAGGTACGATTTTTGCCGCACAGGGACAAACGGAAGATGCTTGTCTGTGCTTTGACAAGGTAATGGAAAATAATCCGTTCAACGAGAAAGCTTACATATTGAAAGGTGAATTGCTTGCCGGACAAAAAGAGTTTGACAAAGCCATAGAACTATATACAGAAGCTTTGGAATTGATGCCGGAGAATGCCGCTCTTTACCAAGAACGTGGACGCATCCGGCTCTTGAACGGAGACAAAGAAGGTTCGATAGAAGATATGAAAAAAGTTATTGAATTAAACCCCGAAAGCGAACAACAAATCAACGGGAAATTTGATAATCAAGGGAATATTGGCGGTGCGGACAATCCGGCAAGTATTTACTAAAAAGAATTTCTGCAAAATTTAGAAGAAAAAGTTCGTAAAATGTTTGTTTTTTAAAGAAAAGTATTACATTTGCACCCAAGAAACTAACAAAATAACAAATAAACGTATGAAAACATTTGCTACATACTTCTTCTTTTTCTTTTATTACTTTTACTTTAGCAATGAAGTGAAGCGGGAGTTTGTATGTGTACGTTAAACCAAAACAAACAAGAAAAAACGAAACTAATATGATACGAAATCCCGCTTCCAAACGAAGACGGGATTTTTTATTTTAAAAGCATTTGGAAAATGAAAAGAATAGCCATACAAGGAGTACCGGGCTCGTATCACGACATCGCAGCCCACAAATACTTTAAGGACGAAGACATCGAATTGATTTGTTGCAATACGTTCGAAGACGTGTTCGGCGAAATGAAACGCGATGATAATGTTTTGGGAGTGATAGCCATTGAAAATACGATTGCAGGCAGCTTGCTCCATAATTACGAGTTATTGCGCGATAGCGGAGCCACTATTATCGGCGAACACAAATTGCGCATCAGCCATAGCATCATGTGCTTGCCCGGCGAAGATTGGAGTACCTTGACCGAAATCAATTCGCATCCTGTAGCTTTGGCACAATGCCGAGACTTTCTGCAACATCATCCGCACCTGAAAGTGGTGGAAACCGAAGATACTGCCGGAAGCGCGCGCGACATCAAAGAGAAAGGATTGAAAGGACATGCCGCCATCTGCTCGAAATATGCAGCCGAACTCTATGGCATGAAAATCCTGCAAGAGGGAATCGAGACAAATAAACACAATTTCACCCGCTTTCTCGTGGTATGCGACCCATGGATAGCCGATGACCTACGCGAGCGTTCGAAGCTGAATAAGTCGAGCATCGTCTTCTCCCTTCCTCATAACGAGGGAAGTCTTTCGCAAGTATTGTCTATCTTTTCGTTCTATAAAATTAATCTGACCAAGATACAATCGTTGCCCATCATCGGACGTGAATGGGAATACATGTTCTACGTCGACGTGATGTTCACCGATTACCTGAGATACAAACAATCCATAGATGCCGTAACCCCGCTTACCAAAGCACTTAAAATATTAGGAGAATATGCAGAAGGAGAATCAACTTTATAACATCCAGCCCGCCGACCGGTTGGCGAATGTAAGCGAATATTACTTCAGCCGAAAGCTGAAAGAAGTGGCACGCATGAATGCCGAAGGAAAAGACGTTATCAGTTTAGGTATCGGAAGCCCTGATATGCCGCCCTCGGAAGAAACTATTAATGTATTGTGCGAGAATGCCAAGAAACCCGATGCGCATGGTTACCAGCCCACTGTGGGCATTCCCGAATTACGCCGCGCCATGGCAGACTGGTACAAACGCTGGTATAACGTAGACCTGAATCCCGATACGGAAATCCAACCACTTATCGGCTCGAAAGAAGGCATCCTGCACGTTACATTGGCTTTAGTGAATCCGGGCGATCAGGTATTGGTACCTAATCCGGGCTATCCCACATATACATCGCTCAATAAAATATTGGGAAGCGAAATCGTGAATTACAACTTACGCGAAGACAATCATTGGCAACCCGATTTCGATGAACTGGAACAAATGGACCTGAGCCGCGTGAAAATCATGTGGACCAACTATCCGAATATGCCTACCGGAGCCAATGCCACGCTGGAATTGTACCAAAAGCTGGTGGACTTTGCCCGCCGGCACAACATCGTGATAGTAAACGATAACCCGTACAGCTTCATCCTGAACCGCAAGCCCATCAGCATCCTAAATATCGAAGGAGCGAAAGAATGCTGCATCGAATTCAATTCGATGAGCAAGAGCCATAATATGCCGGGCTGGCGTGTGGGCATGATTGCCACGAATGCCACCTTTATCCAATGGATATTGAAGATAAAGAGCAACATCGACTCTGGCACATTCCGTCCTCTGCAACTTGCCGCTGCACAAGCCTATCAGAATAGTGCGGAATGGCATGAAGAAGCCAACTTTAATGTATATAGCCGACGCAGGAAATTAGCTGAGGAAATCATGCGCACCTTAGGATGTACGTTCGATCCTGAACAAGTGGGCATGTTCCTGTGGGGCAAGATACCCGACACGTATGCCGATGTAGAGGACCTGACCGAAAAGGTCTTGCACGAAGCCCGTGTCTTCATTACCCCCGGTTTTATCTTTGGAAGCAACGGAAAGCGGTACATTCGCATCTCGCTCTGCGCCAAAGACGAGAAGCTGGCGGAAGCGCTCAAACGGATTCAAGCAATCATGTAATCAGATATGAAACGCAGATTAACGCAGATTTTCACAGATAATAATTTAAAGTTCTGCATTTTCTGTAACAATAAAAATCTGCGTTAATCTGCGATAATCTGCGTTTTAGCAAAATTAAACTTACGAACTCAAAAAATTCAAAAGATATGGAACTCGAATTACAACCCATCGAACTGGAAGGCGTATCAAAGGAACGCCCAGTTGTCATTGCAGGACCTTGCAGTGCAGAGACCGAAGAACAAGTGATGTCAACCGCTACCCAACTTGCCAACAAAGGAATCAAAATCTTCCGTGCAGGCATTTGGAAACCACGCACCAAACCCGGAGGCTTCGAAGGTATCGGTGTAGAAGGATTAGCATGGATGAAAAACGTGAAGAAAGAAACCGGCATGTATGTAGCGACCGAAGTGGCTACGGCTAAACACGTGTACGAATGCCTGAAAGCAGGAATCGATATCCTTTGGATAGGCGCACGCACTTCTGCCAATCCCTTTGCCGTACAGGAAATTGCTGATGCACTGAAAGGTGTGGATGTCCCCGTATTGGTCAAGAATCCGGTTAATCCTGACTTGGAATTGTGGATAGGAGCCTTGGAACGCATCAATGCAGCCGGATTGAAACGGTTGGCTGCTATTCATCGTGGATTTTCTTCTTACGACAAGAAAATCTACCGCAACCTGCCCCAATGGCACATACCTATCGAATTGCGCCGCCGTATCCCGAATCTGCCTATCCTTTGCGATCCAAGCCATATCGGAGGCAAACGCGAACTCATTGCCCCGCTTTGCCAACAGGCAATGGACTTAGGTTTCGACGGATTAATCGTAGAATCGCATTGCAATCCGGATAGTGCTTGGAGTGACGCTTCGCAACAAGTAACCCCGGATGTGCTCGACTACATTTTGAACCTGTTGGTCATCCGCAAAGAGCACCAGACTACCGAAAGCCTGCACGAATTGCGTCAGCAAATAGACGAATGCGACAATAACTTGATGGAAATCCTTGCCAAACGTATGCGCGTATGCCGCGAAATCGGTACGTTCAAGAAAGAACACAACATGACTGTCCTCCAAACCGGACGTTACAACGAAATCCTCGACAAGCGCGGAGCACAAGGAAGTCTCTGTGGCATGGATCCCGAATTTGTAAAAACCGTATTCGAAGCCATACACGAAGAAAGCGTGCGCCAACAATTGGAAATCATTAATAAATGATGTATTTAGTGAATAATGAATAGCGAATAATGAACAACAAAGATGTCGTTAGCCACTATTAATTATTCACTTTTAATTATTAACTGAAAAAAGATGAAGATTCTGATATTAGGAGCCGGCAAAATGGGCTCCTTCTTTACTGATGTATTGAGTTTTGAACACGAAGTGGCTGTATTTGAAACAGATCCTAAGCGTTTGCGTTTCATGTATAATTGCTACCGGTTTACAAAAGAAGAGGAAATCGAAGCGTTCCGTCCCGAATTGGTCATCAATGCCGTGACGGTGAAATACACGCTTCAGGCGTTCAACCAAGTCATGCCGTTCTTGCCTAAGGATTGCATCATCAGCGATATCGCTTCGGTAAAGACCGACTTATTGGCGTTTTACGAACAATGCGGATTCCGCTATGTATCTACCCACCCCATGTTCGGACCGACTTTCGCCAACTTAGACCAACTGAGTTCGGAGAATGCCATCATCATCAAGGAAGGCGACCATTTGGGAAAGATATTCTTCAAAGACCTGTACCAACGTTTGGGCTTGAACATCTTCGAATATACTTTCGATGAGCACGATGAAACCATGGCTTACTCGCTCTCCATTCCGTTTGTTTCTACTTTCGCCTTTGCGGCAGTGATGAAGCATCAGGACGCACCGGGTACGACCTTCAAGCGCCACATGGCAATAGCCAAAGGCGTATTGAGCGAAGACGATTACCTCTTGCAGGAAATTCTGTTCAACCCGCGCACACCTGCCCATGTGGAAGGCATCCGCACCGAACTGAACGAGCTATTGGATATCATCAACCAAAAAGACGCTACCCGGATGCGTGCCTATCTGGAGAAGATTCGAGGACATATAAAGTGAATGTGCTAATGAACAAGAGGTTGTCTTAAAATGGTAATTGAGTATTAAAAAGTAATGTCATTCTGAACGAAGTGAAGAATCTCGTGTGCATCAGCTTGTGTTTTCGAGATCCTTCACTACGTTCAGGATGACAAAATGAAAGCTAATTTCTATTTTGAAACAGCCTCTTTCCCGAGTTAGTATTTATTAGAAAATATAGCCAACACCGATAGTGAAGGTCATATTCTTGGGCTTATCGCCATTATATCCACTCGGGAAATCAAACGGAGAAATAAAGCCATTTTCTCCCGTGAAATTAACAATATAACGTTCTGATAATTCTACGCCAATTCCCCATTGGATACCTAAATCGAAACGTTTCATATTCATTCCATCAGAACTGAATAACTTAATATCCGAATTGCCCTCCTTATATTTACCACCAAGTCCTACTGCAAAATAAGGACCTGCATTCACAACAAACTTAATATCGTCTGTAATATTTGCTTTCCAAGCAGCCATTACCGGAATTTGCATATAAATTGGACGAGCCTTTTCTTCGTCAAGTTTATAACCTTTTGACTCGAACATCAATCCCGATTTCAGAGACCAAACATCAGTAAAGGCATAATCCATGCCTAACCCTACCTTAAAGCCTGGCAACATTTTCGCATCATCAGCTTTTGTCATGTTACTAAAGTTCATACCAAGCTGAACATCCCAACGTACTTGTGAGTACCCTGCAAGGGCTATTAGCCCAAATAACATTGTTAACACTAACTTTTTCATAGTCCGTTTATTTAAAATTACAGCCAGCCCCTTTCTGACCCAATCAGATTTACACTCACATTTGCCGGAAATGAAGGGACGCCTTTTTAAAAGAGCCATTTCCAACATGTTCTGTTAATACAAAGTTAGAAAATCAATCTTCATCTGCAAATTTATATCCTAAGAAAAAGTAGTATAAAAGTTCTTTTTAATAATCTTATAGTCCAAAAAACATAAGTATTTATCGCTTTCGGAACTATAATCTTATCTTCTTTTTTACCGCTTTCGATTCATTTTGCAGACGGTCGAGGGCAGTCACTACATAGCGATACTTCGTTTTTCCATTCTCGTATGGAAGTTTATAAAAACAATTACGTGTAATGGCAACAATGCGAGAAGGGTCTTTCAGATTTACTTTTTCCCTATTCCCAAACCGATAAACCACGTATTGCACCGCTTCATCCATTATATCCTTGGCTTTTGGAGCGGTCCAGAACAGGATGTATCCATCTTCGGTCCATACAGGTTTCACCTTACGCACTTTCTTGGGAGCTTTATTATCCATAAAGGGATAATGAGGTTGAAGAGCCGGATACCGATGATAAACTTTTTCCAACATGTCACAATAATTCCCCGGATTATTCACCACGGCTCCTGCATACCATTGGCAACTTCCTTGTACCGTAGGAAAAGAACGTTGTAATTGGTATTTCGCCGGCATCTGATGCTGGGCAGGATTCTTCAAATCGGCTTTAGAAACCGTGCGCATTACGTCTTGACCGATAAACAAAGGACGAGCCGATGAATGTTTTGCCCACCAACGTATCAAGGTGTCATAATCTGCCGCGGGATGACCGATTTCCCAATATACTTGCGGAATGTTATAATCCACCCAACCGTTGTTTACCCACAAAAGCACATCGGCATAGAGGTCATCGTAATTTTGAAGCCCATTGGTATCACTTCCATTCGGGTCTGATTTCTTATTCCGGTAAATACCAAAAGGTGAAACTCCAAATTTCACCCACGGTTTGCAATCACGCACCGTTTCATGAATTTCCTTTATCAATACATTTACATTATCGCGTCTCCAGTCCGCTTTGTTGGTAAAGCCCCGTCCGTATGCCGCAAAGCTAATATCATCGGGAAAATCCATACCGTTTACTGGATAAGGGTAGAAATAATCATCCATGTGAATGGCATCTATATCATAACGTGAAACAATGTCACGCACGATGCGGCAAATGTACTTCCGTGATTCAGGTTGTCCGGGGTCGAAATACAACTGACCTCCATAGCGCACGAAGAGGTTTGGGTATTTGCAGTAAGGATGAAGCGGAGAAAGTGCCGTTGTGCCTTTTGTTTGTGCCCGGTACGGATTAATCCATGCATGAAGTTCCATGCCCCGCTTGTGGCATTCGTCTATCATGAATTGCAAAGGATCCCACATAGGATTCGGTGCTTGTCCTTGTGCGCCGGTCAAGAACCGGCTCCATGGCTCGTATGAAGATTTATAAAGTGCGTCACATTCTGCACGTACTTGAAAGATAATCGCATTAATACCTGCTTCTTTCAACTTATCCAGTTGGCCAATAAGCATAGCCTGCATCTGCTGGGGAGGCATTCCTTGAAATTGTCCGTTTACACATTGTATCCATGCTCCGCGAAATTCCCGTTTCGGATATACGGTTTGTGCTCCTATCGTTTGCCATACAAATAAGCAAAGCAACCCAACCGCCAAAATCATTTTTGCTTTCATTTTCATTTACATTATTTTCAGTCGGGGACAAAGATAGTGAATTTCATGATATGCCCTATCATTTTCGTCCGGACTTTATGATATGCAAAATGGCTATCTTTGCGCATTTAACATTTTGCGCAATTGATACAGATTTCCAGCCGTATCTTTCTTCACGTTTACTACTTTATATAGCTGTATGGAATTATTTTCATCTACCAAAAAATCAAAAGCCGATTGAGGTAAAGGCAAGATGTCTATATTGGCCTGTTTCAACTCATCGTATATAATTTAATTCTCCGAAATTTGTTCTTTCACTACGATGTGCTGTAATCGCCGGTAGACATACGAGAACGCGGGAATGAGAAACAGGCAAGCGAAAAGCCAGGCGGTAGGGTCTCCGAAGCAGACCCCCATAAAGCCGAATATCGGGACTATGATAAGACTAACCAAGACTCGGGCAACCATTTCCGACACACCTGAAAACATTGCCAGCTTGGTATACCCCGCTCCTTGAATGCTATAACGGAGTACACTGAGTAATCCCAATAAAGGGAAAAAGGAGACATTGATGTGGACAAAAAGGGCGGTATCTTTAATGATTTCCGTTTCGCTTGGGGCAATAAATAAAAGGGCAATTTTGTCCGCCCATCCCCAAATGATAATATTTACCGCTACAATGTAAATCATCATCATAACGATAGCCGACTTGATGCCTTGCCAAATCCGGTCGGGCTTTCCTGCACCGTAGTTCTGACCGCTATAGGTAGCCATTGCCATGCCCAAACTATCAAGGGCGCATAAGAAAACCATTTTGATGCGCATAGCCGCCGTAAATGCAGCCACACATGCTGTACCTAATGCATTATTGGCACTTTGTAGCATGATGCTGCCGATGGCGGTAATCGAAAATTGAAGTCCCATCGGTACTCCGATTGATAAAAGTTGTTTTGCCAATTCGGGACGATAACGCCGGTCGGAGGCTGTAGTGCGCAATATCTCGAATTTGCGGTTCATATAGAAATAGCAAAGTACGGCAGATACTCCTTGTGAGACAACCGTAGCAATGGAAGCTCCGGCTACTCCCCAATCTAATACCAAAATGCAAAATAAATCGAGGAAAATATTCAGCACCGTAGAAAGAAGCAAGAACCAAAATGGTGTTTTGCTATCTCCCAATGCCCGGATAATACTCGATAAAAGATTGTAGAAGAACGTACAAGGGATTCCGATAAAGGTGATAAGCAGGTAGTAATATGCTCCTTCGAAGATATTTTCGGGCGTTTGCATACTCTTTAAAATGAATGCGCAAAGCAAACTTGTAATAACCGTAATGATAACCGACATGACTCCAGAAATCTTCAGGCTGACCGAAACATAACGGCGCATCGTGACATAATCTCTTGCTCCGAATTTTTGTGCTACGGGAATAGCAAAACCACCGCAACATCCGTTACAAAAGCCTAATATCAAAAATACCACAGAGGTGCTTGCGCCTACAGAAGCCAATGCGTTGATGCCTAGGAATTTACCGACAATTGCAGCATCTACCAGTGAATAGGTCTGTTGTAATAAGTTTCCCAATAAAAGGGGTAAAGTGAAATTGAATATCAACGGCAAGGAAGGCCCCGCTGTCATCTCTTTTGATTGTGCCATACTACTCCAACTAAAAATCGGTGCAAAATTAGGTGAAAGCGGACGATTGTGTATCTTTAAGATGAGAATAATCGGATTTTGATTGAAAATCTTGCGCTATATCAAGAATTGAAACTCATTATTTGAAATATGATTTTTAAAGTATACATTTGGATTTGGAGAAAGAATGATGTATCTTTGTTGAAACCTTCAAATCAAATAACTGAAACGGGAATATGAGACGTTTGCTCCTTATTATATATATGTGTGCAGTATGGGCAACAGGTTATAGCTTTGCAGAAGCACCTTTTGTGGTTTTTACGCCCATAGATGCTACGCAAGGATTGTCGGGCAATCGGGTGCGGAACATAACCCAGCTTCCCGATGGACGTATGTTAATAACCACGGTCGGGCAGTTTAACTTGTACGATGGTACGGGATTCACTTACCTGCATTATGGGCAAGAACATATTTGCAAACTTTCTACGTATGAAGGATTTCATCATGAATATATAGACGGGCACGGGCATGTCTGGATGAAAAACTGGGAAATGCTTATGGCGGTGGATATAACCCAAGAACAGGTTGTGGTTCATCCGGATAGCTTGTTAATGCAATGGGGGATAGACGAGCCTTTGAACGATTTCTTCATGGATGAAGAGAAAAACTTTTGGATAGTGACGGAAAGTGATAAATTGGTTTGCGTTGATAATGAGGATTTACAAGCAAAATGTATTTTACGTCAGGTGTTTTCTTTGTCCGGACAAAAGGATGATTCGATTTATGATTTGGCTGTATCCAAAGGCAAACTCTATCTGTTTTATAAGTCGGGTGTCTTGTTTTGTTATGATTTAGTTTCCAAAACCGAATTATATAGAAAGTGGTTGGGTAATATTCTTTCTAAAGAACGGTATGGACGAACATCGTATATCGTGACGGTTGAAGACGGTTTTTATCAACTTTGTAACGGGAGTCAAGGGGGCGTACTGCTTTATTTCGATTATACATCAAGCGAATGGACTGAAGTGTTACGTCCTTCTGGTTGGGTTAATTACATTTCGCTTGACCATAAAGGCAATATTTGGTTAAGCGGTACAAACGGCTTGTGGTTTATTTCTTCAGATTTGAATCAGAAAGAATATATTCCTGTCTTGAAATTGGTAGACGGACGTAAAATCGAAACCGAAGTGAGTACACTTTATTACGATGTCCGAGGCGGATTGTGGGTCGGTACACTGAATAGAGGTATACTTTATTATCACCCTGACCGTTTTCGTTTCCGTAACATCGGACGGACTTTATTTCCGGTTACAGGTGATGAGGATTTACAGGTTACAGGCTTTAGAGAAACCGATGAACATCAGATATTGGTGGAGACTACGGAAGGCGTATTTGAATATACTCCTGATAATGCACTTTCTCCATTGAAGAAAACAGGCTTGTCTGTATCTCGTAAAAATATTTCGATAAGCGATTCATTGCACATTTCGTCTTTGCACTCGTGTAATGATGCATTGGTTGATGCTAAAAAGAATATTTGGATAGGGCAAGAAGACGGATTGGTGTACTGGAATCCGAGAACAGGTGTTAAACGTATATTTTATACAACAGACGGTTTGGTTAATAATGTAATCCGTTCAATTATTGCGACTTCTGATTCAACGCTTTGGATTGCTACAGCTAACGGACTTTCTTATTTGACGGTTCATTCAAGGAGAGACGGAACAGACCGTTATTCATTTGCTAATTTCAATCAATTAGACGGAGTTATCGAGAATGAATTTTGTCCCCGTTCGGTCTTTCAAGCTTCTGACGGTACGATTTATTGGGGCGGCATCAATGGATTCAATAGTCTTTCTTCTTCCAAATTAGTATTGGGGCAACCTCCTTTTGTCCCGCTTTTTGTTGGTTTTAATTTGTTTGGCAAACGGGTAGAGCAGGGGATAGCATACGATGGTAGGGTGATTTTAGAACGTCCTTTGTCGCAAACGCAAGAGATTATATTGGATTATGACCAAAATTTTTTCTCATTGGAGTTTTCTGCTTTAAATTATATCAATCCTACCCAGACGTATTACCGGTATTGTTTGGATGGATTGGATGAAAAAGAATTGCAGATGCGTTCTTCAGACGGACGTGGATATGTCACTTATACCGATGTGCCTCCCGGAACATATTGCTTTCGGGTACGTGCGACGCGCAATGGCGAGAATTGGCAAAAATGTTATGCGGAATTGCAGATTACGGTAAAACCTCCTTTTTGGCAGACTTCGTGGGCTTACTTGCTTTATGTAGTAATGGCATTAGGGGCGGTTGTAGCTTCATTAACGGGTTATTTACGTTATAAGAAGCGTTGTTTGGTGCGTGAGCAGAAAGAAAAGTTGGATGAGATGAAAGGGGTATTTCTACAAAATATCAATCAAGAGTTGCAGGCTCCTGTAGAAAAAATGTTGCCCTCTCTGGATGAGGCACTCCTTTTAGTAAATGAAGGTTGTACGAAGCGTCGGCTGCAGGGGATAAAGCAGGAGACCATAGGATTGAAAAATCTGATAGGGCAATTGGCTGAGGGCGTATTACTTCCTTTGCCTGCAGATGAGAAAACACTTGACTTGGACGCATTATTGATGGATATGCGCCGTTTGTTGGAACAGCAGGAGGAACGGAAAAAGCAATCGCAGGAGAAAGTGTCGCCTGATGAAGAAAATTCTTTATTGTCGGAATCTGATGAGGCTTTTATCCGGAAGGCATTGCATTATGTAGAGATGAACCTCACGAATCCGGCATATTCGGTAGAGGCATGGAGCCGTGACCTTTGCATGGACCGTACCGGATTATACCGGAAATTAGTCGCTATAGTAGGAAAAACGCCGACTAATTTCATCCGTTCCGTTCGTTTGAAGCAAGCTGCTCATTTATTGGAGGAGGGGTATACGGTAGCCGAAGTGGCAGATATGGTAGGCTTTAGTACATCGAGCTATCTCAGTAAATGTTTTCAGGAGGAATTTGGGGTACGCCCTTCCCAATATGTAAATAGAAAAGGAAAGCACTGATAATTAATGCGGTTTTCAACATTTGTATTATTCTTTTCAACATGAATATATTAGTATATAGTGTTGAATAAGCTATTTTAGCATTGCTAATTATGCATAATTGCAAAAACTTTATGTTAATTAAAAACTAATCTTAATCATGAGAAACTTAAAAAGAATGGTGTTGGCTGGTTTAGCCGCATTTTGTTTGAATGTGCCGGCATTTTCGCATTCAGTCCCTTTGGATACCGGCAAGGAAATGAAAGAAGCTGTTGAATTATCGCAACAACGGCAAGAAAAAATCAAAGTGTCAGGAAAAGTGGTGGACAAGAACGGAGAACCAATTATTGGCGCCTCTATTAAAGAGGAAGGTTCTGCAAACGGTACAATTACTGACTTGGATGGAAACTTTTCATTGGAAGTGGCAAAGAAAGCTATGCTTGAAATCTCTTTTATTGGCTTCAAGCCTGAACGTGTATTGGTTCAGTCAGGCAAAACTTTGCAAATAATCATGCGCGAAGATACGGAATTGCTGGATGAAGTTGTGGTAATCGGTTATGGTACACAGCGTAAAGGAGATGTGACCAGTGCGGTTGCTAGTGTAAAAGCTGATGATTTTGTAAAAGGTGCGGTAAAAGATGTCGGTCAGTTGATTCAAGGTAAAGTCGCTGGTTTGGCTATTACTAATCCGAGCGGTGACCCGGCTGGAGGTACACAGATTCGTTTAAGAGGAACGAATACCATTGGTGGAGCAAATACCAATCCTTTAATATTGATTGACGGAGTTCCGGGTGACTTGAGTACTGTAGCGCCGGAAGACGTAGAAAGTGTGGATGTGTTGAAAGATGGTTCTGCTGCAGCTATCTATGGTACACGAGGTACGAATGGTGTAATTTTGATTACAACCAAGCAAGCTAAAGGAGGTGATATTTGTGCGGTAGATTATAGTGGATACATCAGTACCTCTATGTTGGCAAGCAAATTGGATATGCTGGACGGACGTGAGTTTGCTGCATTGTATCCAGATTATGATTATGGATATAATACAGATTGGGTAGATGAAATAACCCGTACTCCAATCAGTCATGTGCACAATCTTTCTTTGATGGGAGGTAATTCAAAGACCAGTTACATAGCCAATATCAACTATGCAGACCGTCAGGGAACGATGAAGAAATCTGATTTTGAAAATTTCCGCGGACGTGTTGAAATTACGCATCGCATGTTTGACGATAAGGTTAGATTGAAATTCGGTGTATTCGGAAGAAAAAGCCAAATGGAATCTACAACTAATGGAGGAAGTTTCCGTGGAGGTGTTTATTCACAGGCTACACGCCGTAATCCGACCGAACCTATCCGCAATGAAGACGGCTCGTGGTATGAGAATGTGAATAAATTTGAATATGAAAATCCGTTGGCTTTGTTGTATGAAGCAAGTGGAAACGTGAAACGGACAGAATTGCGCTATAATGGAAGCATTACATATAATCCGATTAAGGATTTGACGTTATCTGCCATGTTCTCTTATACTCGTAAAAACATGAACCGAGGATATAATGAAACTCAAAACCATATTTCTGCATTACGTGACCATAAAGACGGTTGGTCTTCGGTTGGCTCTTCTACAGAAATGGAAAAATTGATGGAATTAACGGCTCAATATAATAAGACTATCAATGACCATACGTTCTCTATAATGGGAGGTTATACGTATGACGAAACTGATTATGAAGACCTTTATTTTGATAACTATGGATTCCAAGACGATTATTTTGGCGGATGGCACAACATTGGTATCGGCTCTGCATTGAAAGAAGGAAAAGCATCGGCAGGGTCAAGCAAGACGCGTACAAATCTGATTGGATTCTTTGGTCGTGCTACTTATTCATGGAAAAACCGTTATTTGTTTATGGCTGCCTTGCGTTATGAAGGTGCCAGCCAGTTGTGGGGGACTGATAATGCATGGGGATTGTTCCCGTCTGTTTCATTCGGTTGGAGAATTACTGAAGAATCATTCATGCAGCATCAGAATCTATTCGATGATTTGAAGCTTCGTGTAGGTTATGGTGTGACTGGTTCCCAGCCTGCTAAATCATTCTTAGGTGTAGCTATGCTTAAATATGGTTCGTATGCATACGTGAATAATGCATGGATACAAACGATTGTCCCTGCTTCTAATCCGAATCCGGATTTGCGTTGGGAAGAAAAGAAAGAAACAAACGTAGGTATTGACTGGGTTTCTTGGAAGGGACGTTTGTCTGGTACGATTGATTATTATAACCGGTTGGTAGATGGCTTGATTTATGATTATGCAGTGCCTACTCCTCCGAATTTGTATAATACGACTACTGCTAACGGTGGTAAGATGAGAAACCAAGGTGTTGAAGTGTTAGTGAATGTGATTCCAGTACAAACAAAAGATTTTGAATGGAGCACAACCGCAACGTTCTCTTTCAACTCGAACAAATTAGAGAGTCTTTCAGGAAGTATCTTTAAGACCGAGTATGATTATTTCGATACAGGTTCAGTAGAATATGCCGGACAAGTGGCATCATCACACCGGGTGCAAGTAGGCGAAAGTATCGGTAATTTCTATGGATTTAAAGTGGTTGATGTGGATAGCGAAGGACGTTGGATTTATGAAGACCGGAACGGAAACTTGGTTAACTACAAAGATTTTACTCATGCTCCGGAAGACAAGCATGTTATCGGAAACGGTTTGCCGAAATATTATGCCGGTTGGAACAATAACTTCCGTTATAAGAATTTTGATTTGGCAATTACCATGCGTGGTGCATTCGGTTTCCAAATTATCAACGGTGCCCGTATGAACTATGAAAATGTGAAAAACTCCCGTGTAGAAAACCGTTTGAAATCTGTCAATGACTTGGTTTTCGGCAAGCATACATTAAGCCCAGAAGTTGAGCCGGAATTTAATAGCTATTATGTAGAGGACGGTGATTATTGGAAAATAGATAATATCACCTTGGGATATAATTTTGGTAAGATTGGGAAGTATATAAAGTCCTTACGTTTGTATGCTTCAGTTTTGAATACTTTGACCATTACAGGTTATAAAGGAATTGACCCGGAAGTTCCTACCGATGGATTGACACCGGGGTATGATACGCGAGACCGGTATCCGACATCACGTTCATTTACTTTTGGAGTCAATGTCAAGTTCTAACCTTTTAACTATTTACTACAATGAAACATATAAATAAAATATATTCAATTGGTTTGTTGGGCTTGCTTTTGGCAGGCAGCAGCGCATGTACCAATTTATTGGATGATAGCTATGGACAAGTAGTGTCTGAAAATTACGCTCCGAAAACTGAGGAAGAAGTAAGTTATTTGGTGAATGCTGCTTATATTCCTTGGCGTGAAACGCTTTTGCAATGGAACGGCGTAGTTCGTTCGCAAGAATTGTCGGCTGACCAAGATGTTATTCCTGCCCGCTTGGGAATCGGTTGGGTAGACGGATATATTTATAAGCGTTGGCATGAGCATACATGGACTACAGAGGATGACGGTGTATTGCAAGGCTGGGAACGCACTTATAACGGAATCAATACTTGTAACCGGATTCTTTCTCAGATAGAAGAGGGGGTAATTACGGTAGATGAGGCTACAAGAGAACCTTTAATCGCTGAGTTGAAGGTATTACGCGCATCTTATTATTATATATTGGTAGACCTCTATGGGAATGTGCCTATTGTGACAGATTTTAAAGATTCTTCTTTGCCTAAGCAGTCTACACGGAAAGAGGTATTCGACTTTATCATAAAAGAAGTGACCGAGAACATTGATTTATTATCGGAAACTCCACGTGGGTATTATTATGGACGTTTCAATAAATGGGCAGCCCATACATTGCTCGCTAAAATGTATCTGAATGCAGAAATATGGTCGGGTACTCCACAATGGCAAAAGTGCATAGATGAATGTGATGCAGTGATTGACTTTGCTAATTCATCTAATGAGTATGCCTTGGAAGCCAACCAAAAAAATGTATTTGTTACAAACAATGAAAACTCAAAAGAAATTATTTTTGCCTTGCCTTTTGATGAAATCTATGTAACGGGTTGGAATGATTTCGATTTCCACATGTACACATTGGCTCCGGAAAACCAGGATACTTATCAATTTACAGAACGGCCTTGGGGAGGAGTATGTGCTATCCCGCAATTTATTGATACTTTCCATCCGAATGACCTTCGTTTGGCACAAAATTATATTCAGGGTCAGCAATATACGGCTTCAGGTGAGATATTGCAACGAAGTGATGGTGAAGGACCGTTGATTTATACGAATTCAGTACCCTCGATAGATGCTTCGGATGTAGATGATGGCTACCGTTGGGGTAAGTTTGAATATGCTCAAGGAATAACCAACCGTTTAAGTAATGACTGGCCTTTATTCCGCTATGCAGATATCTTGATGATGAAAGCGGAAGCATTGATGCGTTCGGGGCAACCGGGTGCAGGGGAATTGGTTACCGAAGTCCGCAAACGTGCATTTGAGGACATAAATGACGCTATTGTGACCGACCAGCAATTGGAAGAAGGCAGTTGCTATGATTATGGACGCCGTGATGAAAATCTGGAAACCCACGAAGGTGGAGAGGATATAAAATACGGTCGTTTCTTAGATGAATTAGGATGGGAGTTTTGTCAAGAGGGACGCCGTCGTCAAGACATGATTCGTTTTGGTGTATTTACAACGAAATCATGGTTCTCTCATGACAAGAGTAATCCGAACCGGAATCTATATCCGATACCTAATAAGATTATGTTAACCAATAGTAACTTGACTCAAAATCCTCAGTAATATAAAGTCATGTTTGTAATCCATTCGCTGTGGTATATTGCAGCGAATGGATTTTTATTTGTAAGATTCAACAATTATGTTGCTCCTTGCAACATGTGTGTATTGTGTGTGAACTGAAACGTGTTATCTTTGTAGCATCATTTATTCATATATTATAAAGATGCTTATGAAAATATTCCGATTTGTAGGGTTAGCTCTGATGCTATGTAGTGTAGGGTTATTGATGGCTCAAGAAGTGAGCCAGACAGCGTATGGCGTGAAACTAAATGTGCCGGGTGGAAATCTTCGGTGTGAAGTGCAGTTTTATACTCCTTCCATCGTGCGTATCGTGAAATATCCGCAGGCTGAAATGCCGGATGAGAAGAGCCTTGCTGTGGTGCTTGCTCCCGAAGAAACCAAGTTTAAAGTAGACGAGACTGGCGATGTTGTGACATTGGAAAGTACTGATATCATTGTTACGCTTGATAAACAAGACGGAACGGTGAAGTTTGCCGACAAAGAAGGAGTGCTTTTGTTAGCAGAACAAGGCATGCCTTCGTTCAAGCCTTGCGAAAACGAAGTGGATAAAGGATACTATCGTGTCCGTCAGGCTTTCCGCTTGGATAAAGATGAGGCTATTTATGGTATAGGTCAGCATCAGACGGGTAAGATGAATCAACGGAATCTGAGGAAATATCTTATCCAAAGTAATTTGGAAGATTCCAGTCCGTTCTTCCAGTCGGTGAAGGGTTACGGTTTGTATTGGGATAACTATTCTCCTGTTATGTTTACCGATAATGCCGAAGGCACTTCGTTCGATTTTGAGGTGGGGACGTGTGTGAACTATTATTTCATGTATGGTGGAAATGCTGATGGAGTGGTGGCTGAGGTACGCGAACTGACAGGACAAGTCCCAATGTTCCCTTTATGGACATACGGCTACTGGCAGAGCAAGGAACGCTATAAAAGTCAGGACGAAGTAGTAGGTGTAGTGCGCAAGTATCGTGAATTAGGGGTGCCTTTGGACGGCATCATTCAAGACTGGCAATATTGGGGACATAATTATCTGTGGAATGCGATGGATTTTACCAATCCGCTTTTCCCGAATCCGCAGGAGATGCTGGACGATGTACACGCCATGAATGCACACATGAGCATATCCATTTGGTCTTCTTTCGGACCCGCCACGAAACCTTATCGTGAGTTGTCTCCCAAAGGCTTGCTTTACGATTTCAAGACATGGCCTGCATCGGGCTTAGAAAGTTGGCCGCCTGATCCTGAATATCCGTCGGGTGTGAAGGTGTACGACGCATATTCGCCCGAAGCCCGCGACATTTATTGGAAATATTTGAACGATGGAATTTTTAAGTATGGAATGGATGCTTGGTGGATGGACTCTACCGATCCCGACCATCTTGACTTTAAGCCCAGTGACCTTGACCAAAAGACTTATCTCGGTTCGTTCCGTAAGGTACGCAATGCGTATCCGCTGATGGCTGTAGGAGGTGTGTACGATCACCAGCGTGCTGTCACGTCCGATAAGCGGGTGTTTATCCTTACCCGTTCGGGGTTTATGGGACAGCAACGTTACGGGGCTAACGTATGGTCGGGTGATACCGGTTCGTCATGGGAAAGTTTGCGCAATCAAGTGCCTGCGGGTTTGAACTACTCGCTTTGCGGTATGCCGCATTGGAACAACGATATAGGCGGTTTCTTTGCCGGACAATACAACAAGAGTTGGAACGACGGGACTGCTCCGAAGAACCCGCTTTATCAGGAGCTTTATGTCCGCTGGTTGCAATTTGGCACCTTTACACCGATGATGCGTTCGCATGGTGCAGATACACCTCGTGAGATTTATCAGTTCGGGAAGAAAGGCGAACCGGTGTATGATGCTATTGAGAAAATGATCCGTTTGCGTTATTTGCTCCTGCCTTATATTTATTCCACTTCGTGGGATGTAACTCATCGTCAGTCTACATTCATGCGTGCCTTAGTGATGGATTTCCCGAAAGACAAGAAAGTATGGGACATGAATGACGAATATATGTTCGGTAAGGCTTTCTTGGTAGCTCCGGTACTCGAAGCGCAATATACGCCCGAAAAGGTTGTGAAAGTCGATGAACAAAGCGGATGGAACCGTGACAATGCCGGAAAGGCGGAAGAAAGTATGGCTGGTGTTGATTTCACACAGAAGAAATCCGCTAAGGTTTATTTGCCTGAAGGTGCTTCTTGGTACGATTACTGGACTAATGAAAAGCTGGAAGGCGGGCAGGAGATAACCCGTGAGACCACGCTCGACCTTATACCTTTATATATAAAGGCAGGTAGTATCGTGCCGTTGGGTCCCGATGTGCAGTATGCTACCGAAAAGCGGTGGGATGCCTTGACGCTTTGCGTATATCCTGGTGCTGACGGAAGTTTCATTCTCTACGAAGATGAGTTTGACAACTACAATTACGAGAAAGGTGCTTACACCGAAATTCTAATGACATGGGACGAGTCTTCCCGTCGCCTGACTATCGGTTCCCGTAAGGGTTCGTATCCGGGTATGTTAGAGAGCCGTAAGTTTATCGTACGTACGCCTGATGGCAAAGAAGAGATTGTGAACTATACCGGTAAGAAAGTATCGGTGAAGCTATGATATAAACCAATTAAATGATATAACCATGAAAAGACGAAATTTGATTTTGTTTGCCGCACTGGCATCGTGTATGGCAACTTGGGCACAGACCTATGAGAAGACCGACAATGGAGTGAAGTTTCAGACTGCTTCGCCTGTCCTGAATGGAGAAGTGGTATTCTATGCGCCATCTATTGTACGTGTAGTGAAGTATCCGTCGGCAGAGATGCCTGAAAAAAAGAGTTATCCCATCATCAAGACTCCCGAAAAAGTAGACATTACTTATACGCAGGATGGGAACGAAGTGCAGATGACCACTTCCAATATGACTGTTACGATTGACATTACTACTGGAAAAGTGGTTTATGCGGACGGAAAAGGAAAGACTTTGTTGCAGGAAAAGGAAATGGGAACAAATTTTGTCGCTCGTAAAGATGTGACCAAAGATGCTTATACTGTCAGCCAATCGTTTGTTCTCCAACCGGAAGAAGCTATTTACGGATTAGGACAACGTCAGAGTGGGGCAATGAATCATCGGAATCAGCAGATTCATTTGTCGAATGGAAATACGAATATCTGTATTCCTTATTTTACTTCAGAAAAGGGATATGGCGTGTATTGGGATAATCCGGGCATTTCGGATTTCAGCGATTCGCCATACGAAACTTCATTCTCTTCGCAAGTAGGACATTGCTCGGACTATTATTTCTTATACCGCGATGGTACGCAGGACGGCGTCATTGCTTGTATTCGTGATCTGACGGGCAAAGCTACCATGTTCCCGTTGTGGACCATGGGCTATTGGCAATGCCGTGAGCGTTATAAGAGTCCAGATGAATTGTGTGATGTGCTCGATAAATATCGTAAATTAGAGATTCCACTTGACGGTATTGTACAAGATTGGCAATATTGGGGATGTGACTCGAATTGGAACGCAATGAAGTTCATGAATCCTCGTTACATTAACAAGATGGGCGATGCAGAAGCCATGCGCTATCTGCCTAATGGAGAAGACCCGAATGCACATTATCCGAAACCTCGTATCAAGAGTCCTGAAGAAATGGTGGAATACGTACACAAGAACAATGCGCATTTGATGATTTCGGTATGGGCAAGCTTCGGACCATGGACCGACCAATTTAAAGAATTGGATAAGATGAATGCCTTGTTGAAATTCGAGACATGGCCTCCTAAATCGGGCGCACATCCGTATGACCCGTTCAACAAAGATGCACGTGACTTGTATTGGCGTTATCTTAGCCATTTGCATGGTATGGGTATTGATGCGTGGTGGACAGATTCGACAGAACCTGACCACTTGAATCCGAAGGACAGTGATTTCGATTTACAGACTGCAGATGGCTCCTTCCGTTCGAACCATAATGCTTTTCCTTTGGTTCATAATCGGGGTATTTATGAACGTCAACGTAATGTTTCTGATGAAAAACGTGTATTCCAAATGACCCGTTCAGGCTATTTAGGTCAGCAACATTATGGTGCGTTAAGTTGGAGTGGTGATGTGGTATCCAGTTGGAATGTATTGCGTCAGCAGATTCCAGCCGGACTGAATTTTACACTTTGCGGAATCCCGTTCTGGAATACAGACTTGGGCGGTTTCTTTGGTTGGGAATACAATAATGATTGCACCAATGTTGCTTATCAGGAACTTCATGCACGTTGGTTCCAATGGGGCTGTTTCATGCCTTTAATGCGTAATCACTGTTCTTCACCGATGATGAACGAAATTTGGCTCTTCGGCAAAGAAGGTGAGTGGGCGTATGATGTGCAGAAGCGTTTCATCGAATTGCGTTACCGTCTCTTACCTTATATATATAGTTTGAATGGTGCAGTAGTACAAGAAGACGGCATGATAATGCGTCCGCTTGTCATGGATTTTGCTCAAGACCGTAAGGCTATCTTATTGGATAATGAATACTTGTTCGGAAAAAATATTTTGGTGCGTCCTGTAACAGATCCGCTTTATACGAAGAAAGTGGAAGACAATAAAGGCGTAGCTATTGTCCCCGATGTAGCCAAGGCATCTGCTCCGGTGAAGGTTTATTTGCCTAAGGGTACGAAATGGATTGATTTTTGGACGAACGAAACCGTAGAAGGCGGACAAGAGATTAACCGTGAATGTCCTATTGATATTCTTCCGCTTTATATCAAAGCAGGAAGTATCCTTCCGCTTGGTCCAAAAGTGCAATATTCGGATGAAAAGAAATGGGATAACCTTGACCTTTGCATTTATCCGGGAGCCAATGGGGAATTTACCTTGTATGAAGATGAAGGAGATAATTACAACTATGAAAAAGGAATGTTCTCTACAATCCGTTTCTCTTGGGACGATGCAACTCGTACCTTAACTATTGATGACCGTAAAGGAGAATATCCCGATATGCTGAAACGTCGTAATTTCCGCATTACTTTGATGCAACCAGGCAAGCAAACAGCAGAAACCGTTATCGTGAATGCTGATAAGAAAGTAAGCTACTCAGGAAGAAAGATTTCGGTGAAACTGTAAGCAATTAATAATTAACAGTTAATAGTGAATAACGATATCATATATCACTGTTCACTATTAACTGTTCACTATTCATTATTAACTATCATTGGATTCCGTTCTCACGCAATTTCAATTGCCAATCCCATGCCGAACGCAAGGTATCTTCCAATGATGTTTCAGCTTTCCACCCCAATTCATTGTTTGCATAAGTCGGGTCAGCCCATACTTGCTCGATATCTCCGGCACGGCGCTCACCTATTTGGTAGTTTAATTTTACACCTGTTGAAGCTTCGAATGCATGAATTAGTTCCAATACTGAAACGCCTCTTCCTGTACCGATATTGAATACTTCTACCGTATCTTTTTGCTTGTTGTCCAAAATGCGGTGCATAGCTGTTACGTGAGCTTTAGCCAAGTCTACTACATAAATATAATCGCGGATACAAGAACCGTCGGGGGTATTGTAATTATCGCCGAATACGGTCAGTTTTTCACGGATACCGATAGCGGTTTGAGTTAGATAAGGGATAAGGTTTTGCGGAACGCCATTAGGTAATTCGCCGATAAGGGCTGTCGGATGCGCGCCAATCGGATTGAAGTAACGCAATAAGATAGCATGGATAGGAGAACCCGAAGCAATGGTATCACGGATAATTTCCTCGTTGATTTGTTTGGTATTACCGTACGGCGATTCAGCTTTCTTGATAGGAGCTTCTTCTGTTACCGGAAGTTTGTCTGGTTGGCCGTAAACGGTGCATGAAGAAGAGAAGATAATGCCTTCTACATTGTATTTCGGCATCAGTTCCAACAAGTTGATAAGTGAAACAAGGTTATTGCGATAGTACAACAAAGGCTTTTGAACCGATTCGCCTACTGCTTTGCTTGCCGCAAAATGGATAATGCCTTTGATTCCAGGATATTTGGCAAATACAGCTTCTAGTTTTGCATAATCCAAGCAGTCCACTTCTTCAAAAGCCGGACGGATGCCTGTTATTTTTTCAATGTTGTCTACCACGTCTGCCCGTGAATTAGACAAATTATCTACGATTATTACATCATACCCATTGTTCTGGAGTTCGACTACGGTGTGTGAGCCAATGTAGCCCGTACCGCCTGTGACTAAAATTCTTTCTTTCATGTTTTTTAAAGGTTGTTTATTAGTAGGTTAATTATCTTCGTGAGCCAAAGTTATAAAGAAATCTTGAAAAATAAATATGTTTAGAAGTAAATTTCATTTCGTCTCTTTAAAATATGAATGTTTGTAATTTGCCAATGATGTAATCAATTTAGTGGAAGCAGAGTCGTGCGTTGCGTTTTGATTACCCGCGGCTCACTTGTTTTACGCCTTTCACGGTCTTCAGCTTGCGGATAAGGGCTTCCAATTTGGCGGTATCGTCTATCATCACCGTAAGCATGCCCGAAAAAAGGCCGTCGTTCGAATCAATGCTGATGGAACGGAGCAGGATGTTGTCTTCCTTATTGATGATGGACGTGATGTTGGTCACGATGCCGATATCGTCATGCCCCACGATGCGTAGCGTAATCGGATATTGTTTGCCCTGGCTCTTGCCTGCCCAGCGGGCACGCACGATGCGGTAAGGGAAGCGGGCTTTCAGTTCGGGTGCGTTGGGACAGTCCGAGCGGTGTATCTTGATGCCTCCCGATATGGTGACAAAGCCGAACACTTCATCGCCGTAGATAGGGTTGCAACACCGTGCTAATTTGAAGTCGATGCCTTTCAGGTGCTGGTCGATGACCAATACATCGTCCTTGTAGGGATTCTTTTCCTCTTGCGCTTGCTGCATGTTGAACCCTTCGGCACTGCGGTACGTCACGTCTTCGTGCTGTTCGGTTTCCCGCTTTTGCATCTCCACGTAGCGGTCTATCAGGGTGTTCACGTCGGTGGTTTCGTTGGCAATGCTTTGGTAGAAGTCGGTCACGGTCTTGAAACCCGATTTCTTGATGAGGCGCATCAGGATGGCTTCGTCATAGTCTATCTTGCGGTTCTTGAATTTGCGCTCTAAGGTTTCGCGGGCAAATTCGGTTTGCCGTGCCACTAATTCCTTCAGTGCCTGGCGTATCTTGGTGCGTGCCTTCGAAGTGGTGACAAAGTTCAGCCAGTCACGCTTGGGCGTTTGGGTGGCGGATGTCATGATTTCCACTTGGTCTCCGCTATTCAAGGTGTGGCGGAGTTGGACGTTGCGCCCGTTCACTTTGGCTCCCACGCACCGGCATCCCAAATTGGAATGGATGGCGAAGGCAAAATCGAGCACGGTAGCTCCTTGGGGCAACTTGTAGAGGTCGCCTTTGGGGCTGAACACGAATACCTCGTCTTTGTAGAGGTCGAGCTTGAACTGGTCGATGGTCTCGGTGTCTCCGTCAGCGTTCTCCAAGGTCTCGCGGATGGAGTTCAGCCATTCGTCCAGTCCGGTTTCCCCCTTGATGCCTTTGTACCTCCAGTGCGCGGCAAGTCCTTTTTCGGCTATTTCGTCCATGCGTTCGGTGCGTATCTGCACTTCCACCCATTTGCCTTCGGGACCCATTACGGTGATATGGAGCGACTCGTATCCGTTGCTTTTAGGCACGGAGAGCCAGTCGCGGAGGCGTTTGGGATTGGGCAGGTACATATCGGTCACGATGGAATACACCTGCCAGCATTCTTGCTTTTCCTTGTCGAGAGGCGAATCGAGGATGATGCGGATGGCAAACAGGTCATACACGCCCTCGAAAGGGCATCCCTGCTTTTTCATCTTCTGGTAGATGGAATGGATAGACTTGGTACGCCCCTTGATGTGGAATTTCAGCCCGCTTTCCTCTAACTTCCGTTTCACCGGCTCGATGAAGGCTTCGATGTAGCGGTCGCGTGCCGCCTTGGTGGCGTTCAGCTTGTCCTTGATGTGGTAATACACATCGTGTTGGGTATATTTCAGGGATAAGTCCTCCAACTCCGATTTCAGCTTATACAGCCCTAATTTGTGTGCCAACGGGGCATAGAGGTAAGCCGCTTCGTTCGACACTTCCTGCCGTGCCTCTTCGTTGGGGTTGTCCTTGATTTGGCGCATGATGTTCACGCGGTCGGCTATCATGATGAGGATGACGCGCATGTCTTCGGCAAAGGAAAGAAGCAGGTTGCGGAAGTTCTCCGATTCGATGGTCGGGTTTTTCTCGTAAAGCTCGTTTATCTTGACCAGTCCGCGGATGATGCCCGCCACGTCTTCCCCATACATCTGCTGGACGGATTCTAATGTACATAAGTGGTATTTCACCGATTCGTGGAGCATGATGCCCAAGATAGAAGCCCGGCGCATGCCGATTTCTTCCGCCACGATAACGGCGGTCTGCATGTCCTTGATGATAGGGTTCATCCCGAATGCGTTGCGGGGTATTGTTCTTCCCGACATGGCTCCGATGAGGTGCTGCTTCAGGTGATGGCAATCCTCTTTTTGCAACGTGTCGCCCGATTGGCGCAACAAACGCCGGTAGAGCGAGAGGAGTTGGCTATGTTCTTGCGGTGTGAAAAATGCTTGCTCTTCCATAATGCTTGTTTTAATGAAGAATTAAGAATGAAGAATAAAGGACTTCATGCGGATGAAAGGTGCTCATTCTTCATTTTCGTTTGTAAAATTACTTTTTTTCTTTATTATCCATGCATAATTTGCGGATTTTTTATATTTTTGGGGTGTAATCGGTTAAGGATTATTCATTACTTAAATTTATCATATATGTTAACACGCGAAGACAAAGAATTGTTGGAAAAGAAAGGAATTTCCGAAAAACAGATTGAAGAACAGTTGGCTTGTTTTGAGAAAGGGTTTCCTTTCTTGCGCTTGGCGGGAGCCGCATCCGTAGAAAACAACGGCATTATGGTGGCAGACGAAGCGATGCAGAAAATGTATTTGGCTGCATGGGACGCTTACAAGGACGGCGACCGGAAAATCGTGAAGTTCGTTCCGGCTTCGGGAGCGGCGAGCCGTATGTTTAAGAATATGTTCGAATTTTTAGGAGCGGATTATGACGTGCCTACCACTGATTTCGAAAAGAAATTCTTCGACCATATTCACAATTTCGCTTTCTACAACGACTTGAACGCGGCTTGTATGGACAATACGGGCAAGAACATTGATGCCTTGTTGGAAGAAAAGAACTACAAGGCGGTGGTTTCGAACTTGCTTGAAACGGCAGGGCTGAACTACGGCTCGCTTCCGAAAGGCTTGCTCAAGTTTCACCGCTATGCCGACGGGGTACGCACTCCGTTAGAAGAACATTTGGTGGAAGGCGCGCTTTATGCCGCAGGAAAGACAGGCAAGGTAAATGTGCATTTCACCGTATCTGCCGAACACCGTGCGCTTTTCGAAAAGTTAGTTGACGCCAAAGTGAGCGAATATGCCCAAAAATACGGTGTGGAATACAACATCTCGTTCTCCGAGCAGAAACCCAGCACTGACACGATTGCCGCCGATATGGAAAACAAGCCCTTCCGTGACGATAAGGGCAAGCTGCTCTTCCGTCCGGGCGGACACGGAGCGTTGATTGAAAACCTGAACGACCTGGATGCCGACATCGTGTTTATCAAGAACATCGACAACGTGGTCCCCGACCGCTTGAAAGCCGATACCGTAACTTACAAGAAACTCATCGCCGGTGTATTGGTGACTCTCCAGAAGCAAGCGTTCGATTACCTGGAATTGTTGGATAGCGGGCATTACAGCCACGAACAACTGGAAAACATCATCCGTTTCGTCCAGCAACAATTGCGTTGCCGCAAGGAAGACATCAAGGATATGGAAGACGCCGACCTCGTTATCTACCTGCGTAAGAAGCTGAACCGTCCGATGCGTGTATGCGGCATGGTGAAGAACGTGGGCGAACCGGGCGGAGGACCGTTCTTGGCATACAACCCCGACGGAACCGTATCGCTCCAAATCTTGGAAAGCTCGCAAATCGACATGAAAGACCCCGAAAAGAAAGCGATGTTCGAACAAGGCACGCACTTCAATCCGGTAGACTTGGTTTGCGCCGTACGCGATTACAAGGGCAATAAGTTCAACCTGACGGCGTATGTAGACAAGGCGACAGGCTTCATCTCCTACAAGTCGAAGAACGGAAAAGACCTGAAAGCCCTCGAACTTCCGGGCTTGTGGAACGGCTCGATGAGCGACTGGAGCACGGTATTCGTAGAAGTGCCCCTCAGCACCTTCAATCCGGTAAAGACCGTAAACGACTTGTTGCGTGAGCAGCATCAGTAAACGTTTTATCAGTTGATAATTGATAGTTTATAGTTGATATGCCGGCTAAACTATCAATTATCAACTATGTAAATTCTATACTTGGTTTAGCTTTAATTGTTTGATTAGTAAGAGTGTTTACGAACATTCTTATTTTTTTGTCTATAAATTGTGTCTGTTTTTTGAAAATTCTAAAAAGAGTTGTATCTTTGTGACATCTTAAAGAATTAAAGACTTTTCGATTTTACTATCAATCATAATATTCAAGAAAGATGATGTCGATAATCAAAGAAAAACAATGTGGAAGCACTTTACGAGGTTCTTGCTTAGGCAGGAGCGTTGCAAAGTAGCGTTTGTTGTGTTCTTTGATTTATTGTACATATTCGGGTAATTTGTGTCTTTAAGCAAAATGTATTTTTTGTATTCTTTTGCGTATGCAATTAAGTTGTATATGCGCTTTATTCTTGTTTATTATTCACTTAAAAAATAGTTATAATTATGATTGATGATATAGAAAAAGAAGAGTTGGTTTCGGGTCACGAATTTGATAAAGCTTTAGAAGAATTTTTGTCATCTCATTCTGATTCGGATGTAGTGAAAACATCTGAAACGATGATTTGTTATCGGGAAGGGGAAACAGAATATGAAATGCCGGAAGGGATTCTTCCTGCTGCATATACATTCGGTTCTGCCGAATTGAATTTAGACGGTACGGATGTGCTGGATGAGGCAACTCATTTTAAGACAAGCTTACATAAGTACCGGAGTGATGCTTTTTTTTATTTGATGTTTGACCAGATAGAAAAAGCGGCTTTTTGTAACGGTGAACTTGCTCAGGTGTTTCTCTATAAAAAAGGAAGAAGCAAGGCTTTGATTCAGGAAAGTTATGAACCCAATGAAAGCGGAATTTATCTAGATATGTCTGATTTGCTAGGAGGTTTGTGCCCAGGAGATTATTTTATCTTGTTGAATAATTTAGCTCCGGTTCCTTCAGATACTCGTTTTGAACAAATCGGTAATAATTATCGGTTTTGTTTTTCGCTTTTGCCTGACGGAGGAAAAGTTTCTCATCCGCGCATCCGGAGTATGGAAGTGGAACGTGAAGCGGGAGAATCGGTTGGCATGTCGGGCAAACTTATGCTTTCGCTGAGTATTTCCAGAGCTTTGAATATGCACGATGAGTTTATGGCGTATTGCTATGACAATTCTTATTGCCTGATGGATAAGATTTCGGTTACGAAAAGAAACGGTTCCCCGGCAAAACGGAAAATTGACTTTGTTTTCGATTCTCCGTTTATGTGGATGCCTGACCGGTATCTTTGTCTGATAGCCCATAACGGAGAACCGTTTTATAAAGTATCTTTTGAATTGGATTGTAACGGGAAGGCTGTTTGTTATGGGGAAAATATCCAGAAAAACCTTCCAGATTATGCCTTGATGAATTACTTGGAAGTGAGAAAAGAATATCTTTCTTCTTGGAGTATGCTTCGGAGAGTCATGGGCTTTGCTTCGCTAAAGCATAAAGTTATGGAATGTTTTCAAGCCCAAGTATTTGATTGTCTGCGTGAAGATAACGGACTGTTTCCAATAACCCGAAATATGAATTATGTATTTATTGGAGAGGAAAGGGCAGAGACACAACAGGTTTTAGACCACTTTGCGTATTTGCTTTGCCAACCGAAAGATTTCCATTATTTGGATATAGAATATTTGGCTGAGCCTAAAAATGCTGCTGAACTTTGCGGGGAAATGCCAGATGCATTAGATAAATGTAAGGAAGGTATAGTTTGCCTGACTCGGATAGCCCCTTTGTTGGGAGGAAATGGAAGAGCGATTTACCGGTTGTTGAAACGGAAATTGGATGAGGGTTATTGCACGTTTTTTATCCGGGCTACAGAGGCGGAAGCTGTTCAGTTGTTTGATATTTATCCGGCATTGAGGGCTAGTTTTCCAAAAAGCAATCGAATTGAATTGGGTTGTTATACTCCTTCTGATGTGGCACATACCATACAAAAAAGTTTGGAAAATCAACAGCTCTATTTTTCACCCAAAGCTGAACGGTATTTGGCGGACTTGATTATGACTCTGTATCGAAAGGGAGAACTTAACCAATGGGGACAGGAAGAGGCAGAACGTTTTTTGCAAGAATCGGTTTTTCCGTATTTCCAACAGCGTGTGTTGAATTTAGCAAATGTAGATGAAGCTGAAAGGCAAACCGTTTATGCCACGATAGAACCGGAAGATATCCGTTATGAAACGGCAGAAAAAGATGGCTTGTCTTACGGGCAATGTATGAAAGAGCTGGAGGCTATGGTCGGTTTGGTTGATATAAAAAGACATTTGGCTGAAACGTTCAATCATGTTCGCTTCAATCAGCTTCGCAAGCAGATAGGATTGCCGAATAAGGAGGCTGGGATAAACCATTGTGTTTTTATCGGTAGTCCGGGAACCGGAAAGACAACCGTGGCAAAGATGATGGGGAAAATTTATCATGCTATGGGGCTGCTTTCAAAAGGTGAGGTAATTGTTACAGAACGTAGTCGGATAGTCGGGCAGTATATTGGGGAAACAGAAAAGAATATGCAGGCTATCTTGAGTCAGGCACAAGGAAATGTCTTGTTTATAGACGAAGCTTATACATTAACTGCAGATCGTGACGGAAAGAAAGATTTCGGTTATCGTGCCATTGAGTGTTTGCTTACCGTATTGGCTCAGCCTAAACAAGATATGATTGTCATTCTTGCTGGATATGAGCAGGAGATGTTGCAAATGTTGGATACCAATCCGGGGTTGAAAGGAAGATTCCCACATGTGTTCCGGTTTGCTGATTATTCGGCGGATGAGCTGATGCAGATAGCCCGGCAGCTTTTGGCGAAAGGGAATTATGTTTTGGAAGGGGAAGCTGCGGAATATTTGTATTCTACTATTTGTGAAACGGTTAATGTGAAAGGAAAAAATTTCAGTAATGCCCGTTGGATAGAGCAATATGTTTGCCATGGGATTTTTCCTGCTATGGCAAATCGGGTTCTTTCTCATGAACTTCCGATTGATTGGGAAACTTGCCGGTTGATTAAAAAAGAAGATGTAGAGTCGGCATACGTCCGGTTTAAATCGATATCCCAATCACCGGTTTCCCGAATTGGTTTTCGGATATAAAAAGGGAGTTTTTTGATGAAAGCCAGTTATTGAAAAGTAATGTCATTCTAGCGACCGTGAGGAGGAAGAATGACATTACTTGTTGATTGGTAAGTTTTATTGATTCTATTAAAAATTAGTCTAACTTCAATACAGCAAGGAAGGCTTTCTGCGGCACCTCTACCGTACCGATTTGCTTCATGCGCTTCTTGCCCCGCTTTTGTTTTTCAAGCAATTTACGCTTACGACTTACGTCACCTCCGTAACATTTTGCCGTTACGTCCTTGCGCACAGCTTTTATGGTTTCGCGGGCAATAATCTTGGCACCGATAGCAGCTTGAATCGCAATCTCGAATTGCTGCCGAGGAATGAGTTCTTTCAATTTTTCACACATGCGACGACCTAATTCGTATGCATTGTCTACATGTGTCAAGGTAGAAAGAGCGTCAACCGGTTCGCCGTTCAATAGGATATCCAGCTTTACTAATTTCGAAGGACGGAACCCCGATGTATGATAATCAAACGAAGCATACCCTTTCGAAATACTCTTCAACTTGTCGTAGAAATCGATGACAATTTCACCCAAGGGCATCTTGTAATGCAATTCCACACGATTCCCAGAAATATAGTCTTGACGTACCAATTCACCGCGTTTTCCCAAGCAAAGGGTCATAATCGGACCGATGTAATCAGTAGTGGTGATGATAGACGCATCAATATAAGGTTCTTCGATGTGGTCTATCAATGTCGGTTCGGGCATACCGCCGGGATTATGAACTTCCTGCACCCCGCCCTGCTTATCATATACCATATAAGACACGTTGGGCACAGTAGTAATAACATTCATATTAAATTCACGGTCGAGCCGTTCTTGTATGATTTCCATGTGGAGCAACCCCAAGAAACCGCACCGGAAACCGAAGCCCAAAGCCAAAGACGATTCGGGTTGGAAAGTCAGAGAAGCGTCATTCAACTGAAGTTTCTCTAATGAAGAACGCAAATTCTCGTAATCCTCCGCTTCGATGGGATATACACCGGCAAAGACCATCGGCTTGACTTCCTCAAACCCTTCGATGGCTTTTTCACACGGACGTTCGATATGCGTAATCGTATCACCGACCTTCACTTCACGGGAGGTCTTGATACCTGAAATGATATAGCCTACGTCTCCGGTACGCAATTCTTTGCGGGGTACTAAATCCATTTTCAACACCCCTACTTCATCGGCATCGTATTCTTTTCCGGTATTGAAGAACTTCACTTTGTCTCCTGTACGGATAATACCGTTTTCTACCTTGAAATAAGCGATGATACCACGGAACGAATTGAATACCGAGTCGAAAATCAAGGCTTGAAGCGGTGCATTCTCGTCTCCCGTAGGGCAAGGAATACGCTCTACTACAGCTTTCAGTATTTCTTCTACCCCCATTCCGGTCTTTCCGGATGCACGGATAATCTCTTCCCGCTTGCATCCTAATAGGTCGATGATTTCGTCTTCCACTTCATCGGGCATGGCACTATCCATGTCGCATTTGTTCATAACCGGAATGATTTCCAAATCGTGTTCCAATGCCATATAGAGATTAGAGATGGTCTGTGCCTGCACCCCTTGCGAAGCGTCTACCACCAACAAAGCTCCTTCACAGGCTGCAATGGAGCGGGACACTTCGTACGAAAAGTCTACGTGACCCGGAGTATCGATTAAGTTCAGAATGTATTTTTCTCCGTTGTATAGATACTCCATTTGTATGGCATGGCTTTTGATGGTTATACCTCGTTCCCTTTCCAAATCCATGTCATCAAGCATCTGTCCTTCCGTAATTTTAATGGTTTGGGTATGTTCCAACAAGCGGTCGGCAAGTGTGGATTTCCCATGGTCGATATGGGCAATGATGCAGAAATTTCGGATATTCTTCATATAGTTTACTTGATTACAGCGTTTTGTGTGCAAAGATAGCGAAAAATGTAAAAGTGACCAAATTTGACGCTTCAATGAAGAATTTCAAGCGGGTGAAGCGATTCTTCATTCTCAAAAATTTTTCATTCTTACAGGCTTCCTTTGCTCGAGGGCACTTCGTAGTGATAGATGTCGCGTCGGATAGCCATTTTGAGGCTTCGGGCGAGGGCTTTGAAGATGCCTTCTATCTTGTGGTGCTCGTTTTCGCCTTCGGCACGGATGTTGAGGTTCATGCGGGCGGAATCGCTCAGCGACTTGAAGAAGTGCAAGAACATTTCGGTGGGCATTTCGCCTATCTTCTCGCGGCGGAACGAGGCGTCCCATACCAGCCAGGGGCGTCCGCCGAAATCGAGCGCCACTTGGCACAGGCAATCGTCCATGGGCAGGCAGTATCCGTAGCGTTCGATGCCCCGCTTGCTTCCCAACGCCTGATAGATGCACTCGCCCAAGGCGATAGCGGTATCTTCTATCGTATGATGTTCGTCTACGTATAAATCCCCTTTCACGCGGATGGTCAGGTCGATGCCTCCGTGTTTGCCTATTTGTTCTAACATGTGGTCGAAGAAGCCTAATCCCGTAGATATGTCGCACGTGCCGTTTCCGTCTAAGTTGATGCGGACATGGATGTCGGTTTCTTTCGTGGTGCGTCGCACTTCGGCGATACGCTCTCCCGCAAAGAGGAATTCCGCAATGCGGTCCCAGTCGGTCGTGGCGAGGGCGCACACGTTTTCCAGTTCTGTATCTTTTAGTATCGAGGTGTCGGGTTGCAACAGGATAGCCCGGCATCCCAAGTTCTTGGCAAGTTCCACGTCGGTAGCCCGGTCTCCGATGACAAAACTCCCCGCAAGGTCGTATTCCTCGTTATGGATATAGCGGGTGAGCATTCCCGTGCGCGGCTTGCGTGTGGGCGCATTGTCTTCGGGGAAGGAGCGGTCGATGCAGATGTCGTCGAAGGTGATGCCTTCGCCGGCGAAGCTCTTCAGCATCAGGTTGTGCACGGGCCAAAAGGTGTCTTCGGGGAACGAAGCCGTGCCCAGCCCGTCTTGATTGGTCACCATCACGAGTTCGAAGTCGAGGCGGGTGCGGATAAAATGCAGGTTGCGGAACACTTTCGGATAGAATTCTAGTTTCTCGAACGAATCGAGCTGGTAGTCGACGGGAGGTTCAATCACGAGTGTTCCGTCGCGGTCGATAAACAGGGCTTTCTTTTTCATGCTGCTTCTTTGTTTTTTTCACCACAGATTACACAGATTTAATTAATAATTAAAAGTGAATAATGAATAATGGTAAGTGGTTTCGTCTGTCGTTATTAACTATTAATTGTTCATTATTAATTTGTTTAATCTGTGTAATCTGTGGTGGATTCCATTTATTCGGTATAGTTTCTCAATGCCTCCAGTAAGGTGTCGTTTTCAGGACGGGTGCCAACGGTGATGCGGAGGCAATCTTCGCAAAGCGTGACGTTGGAACGGTTTCGCACGATGATGCCTTGGTCTACTAAGTAATCGTAGATGGCTTTCGCATGGGTCACGCGGGTCAGGAAGAAATTGGCATCGGTGGGGAATACCTTCTTGCAACACGAGAGTCGGGCGAAAGCTTCCATCAGGCGCGCGCGTTCTTCTAACAGGGTGCTTACCCAGCGTTGCACTTCGTAATGGCGTTGCATCATGCGCAGGGCTTCTTGCTGGGTGAGGAGGTTGATGTTGTACGGATATTTGATTTTGGTGAATATGCCGATGATGTCGGGCGAAGCGAATGCCATGCCTAAGCGGATAGCGGCGCATCCCCACGCTTTCGAGAATGTTTGGAGGATGATGAGGTTGGGATATTCGTCAAGGATGCCTATAAACGAAGGCTGGCTGGAGAAGTCGATGTAGGCTTCGTCGATGACGACAATGCCTTGAAACGCTTGTAGCAAGGCGATGATTTCTTTGGCATCGAGGTTGTTTCCCGTAGGGTTGTTGGGCGAGCAGAGGAACATCAGCTTGGTGTTCTCGTCCGAAGCCTTGAGCAAATCTTCCGCCTTAAACTGGAAGTTCCCGTCGAGCAACACTTTGCGGTATTCCACGTCGTTGATGTCGGCGCATACTTCGTACATGCCGTAGGTGGGATGGATAGCCACTACATTGTCCACCTCCGGACGGCAAAAGGCACGGAAGAGAAGGTCGATGGCTTCATCGCTTCCGTTTCCCAAGAAGATTTGTTCGGGGTTTACCTTCTTGACGGGTGCTATCAAGGCTTTCAGCTCTTTTTGGAGCGGGTCGGGATAGCGGTTGTTGGGGGTATTATACGGGTTTTCGTTGGCATCGAGAAACACCGATGCCGCCTTTCCGCTATATTCATCGCGTGCCGAAGAATAGGGCTTCAATGCCCAAATGTTCGGTCGTGTCAATTCTTTTAATGGTTTCATGGTTGGTTGTTTTTATATTGAACACAGAGGCACAGAGATACGGAGTTTTTAATTTGTCAATGTGTTAAGAGGCTGTCTCAAATAGAAATAGGCTTTCATTTTGTCATTCTGAACGTAGTCTCATTTTGAGATAGCCTCTTCTTTATTAGCACATTGAAAATCTCTGTGCCTCCGTGTCTCTGTGTTCCATTAAATATTATTTTAGCCGTACCGTCACGGCATTCTTATGTGCGTCGAGTTGTTCGTTTTCCGCCATTGTTTGGATGGTCGGTCCCAAGGTGCGGATGCCTTCACGGGTGATTTCCTGGAAGGTAATCTTTCGGATGAAGCTATCCAGGCTTACTCCGCTATACGCTTTGGCATATCCGTTGGTGGGGAGGGTATGGTTGGTGCCCGAAGCATAATCGCCAGCACTTTCGGGCGCATACGGACCCATGAATACCGAACCGGCATTGACGACCCGCTCGGCTATATCCCGATAGTCACGGGTTTCGATAATCAGGTGTTCGGGAGCGTATTCGTTCACCATGTCGAGGGCTTCGTCGATGTTCTTTACTACTATTAGCTTGCTCGATTTCAACGATTGCTCGGTAATGGTTTTACGCGGGAGCACGGCAAGTTGGCGTTCCACTTCGGCTTGGGTTTCGTGTAGCAAGGTCTCGGATGTGGTAATCAGGATGGCTTGGCTGTCCACTCCGTGTTCGGCTTGCGAAAGGAGGTCGGATGCCACGAATACCGGATTGGCGGTTTCGTCGGCAAGCACCGCTACTTCCGAAGGGCCGGCGGGCATGTCGATGGCTACATCTCGCAAGGACACTTCTTGCTTGGCTATGGTGACGTATTGGTTGCCCGGACCGAATATCTTATATACTTTGGGCACGCTCTCCGTTCCGTATGCCATGGCGGCGATGGCTTGCACACCTCCGGTCTTGAATACTTTCTTTACGCCCGACGCTTGTGCCGCAAACAAGATGGCAGGGTGTATCTTGCCTTCGCGGTTGGGGGGCGAGCAGAGCACAATTTCCTTGCATCCGGCTATCTGTGCCGGAACGGCAAGCATCAGGACGGTAGAGAACAGGGGAGCCGTTCCGCCCGGAATGTAAAGGCCTACCTTTTCGATGGGAACCGCCTTTTGCCAGCAGGTCACTCCCGGAACGGTTTCCACTTTCTTGCCTTCGAATTTTTGTGCGGCATGGAACGTACGGATGTTTTCCAATGCACGCAGGATGGCTTCCTTCAGTTCGCTCCCGATGGCTTTTCCGGCTTCATCGAATTCTTCCGGAGTCACGAGAAGCGAGTTTAGCTTTACCTTATCAAACTTCTCTTCGTATTCGTAGATGGCACGGTCGCCTTCCGCGCGTACTTTGCCGATGATTTCCTTTACGGCAGGGCGTATGTCTTCGGTATGCAGTGCCGAGCGTTTCAGCAGGTCGCTCCATTTGGCACGTTCAGGATAACGGATGATGTTCATGGTGGTTTGTATTTACAAAATCATTTTTTCGATGGGTAATACCAAGATGCCTTGCGCTCCGAGCGCTTTCAGCTTTCCGATGATTTCCCAGAAACATTTTTGGTCGAGCACAGTGTGTACGCTGCTCCAGCCTTCGGTGGCAAGGGGCATAATGGTCGGGCTCTTGATGCCGGGAAGCACTTCGATGATTTCCTGCACCTTATCGGTAGGGGCGTTCATCAACACGTATTTCTTCTCTTCGGCGGCTTTTACGGCCTCGATGCGGAACAAGAGCTGGCTGAGGATTTCTTTCTTCTCTTCCGAAAGTCCGGGATAACCGATGAGTACGGCTTCGCTTTTCATCACTGTTTCCACTTCTTTCAGGTTATTGCTGATAAGGGTGGAGCCGGAGCTTACGATGTCGAAGATGGCATCGGCAAGCCCGATTCCCGGTGCAATCTCTACCGACCCCGTAATGACATGTATATCCGCCCGGATGTTGTTTTTATCCAGAAAGCTCCGGAGGATGCCCGGATAAGACGTGGCTATCTTCTTTCCCTCGAACCACGAAAGTCCTTCGTAAGGCTCTTCCTTGTGTATTGCTAACGAGAGGCGGCATTTGCTGAATCCGAGGCGGTAGATGATGTCGGCTTTCTCGTTTCGTTCTACAAACTCGTTTTCGCCTACGATACCGATGTCGGCTACTCCGCTGGCTATAGTTTGCGGAATGTCATCGTCGCGGAGGAAGAGTACTTCTACAGGGAAGTTGCTTGCTTGGGTAAGCAAGGTGCGCTTGGAAGTAGAGATTTTGATGTCTGCTTCGCTTAACAGGGCCATGGTGTCCTCGAACAGGCGGCCCTTTGATTGTACGGCAATTCTTAACATAATCGTATATCGTTTTTTATGATTCCTGAAATAAAAAAGGCTTACCGCGTCTACGGCAAGCCTTTTTATCTTATAAAGAAATTTACACGACCCTTCAGCCCACCGTATGTTTACGTCAGGTAATGATGATGGCGATGTGTAGTGCAATTTCTCATGTCTTCTCGTTTTTATTACTTCGCAAATGTAAAGCATTTATTCGGATTTTCCAAATATTTATCAGAAAAAGTTTGCGTTTGCTTTCGATTTTATTTGTTTTCATCTAAATAAGGGGAAGGGTCTAACTTCCCTTGTTGTATTTGCCTGATGATTTCAAAAGCCAGTTTGAAAAATGCTTCGTCTTCTCCGGTCGGGAATTCTTTCTTGTTGTTTGTCAAGAGTTCGGGCATATAAACTGCCCCGCGTACCAGATACTTGAACATCTTTTCCTGTTGGTTGAGACGGAAATGGCAAAAAGCAATGAAGTAATAGAAGAAAGGGGCTTCAGCGGGATAATCCTGCTCCAATTTTTGATATGTTTCCAATGCCTTGTCGAAATAAGAAGTGCGGAAGAACGCATAAGCGATGCCGACAAGTGCTTCTTTAGGAGTAGGACTGAACTGCATGGCATACTTGAAGTTTTTATGGGCTTTCTCCATTTCTTCATACATCAGATGCAATTCCCCTTTAACCAGATAGAGCCGATAGTCGTGATTGTTGAAGGCCAAGCCCATTATAATCGCCTTGGCGCATTCATCGGTCAGGTTGAGGTAGATACATGCCAAGGCACGGCGATAGCATATCTCCGCCCAGTCGAATTCATTTTCCGGCATAGGATATTGCTCAAGCAACTTCTTGCTATATTCCAGCACTTGCTCGAAATTGCCTAAATCGAAATGTACATACATCAGCACGTTCCATATATATCCTTTGTCTTTGGTGTGCGACTCGATATAATCGAAACACTTGAAAGCTTCTTCCGTTTCGCCTTGTTCCAGATAGCAATGGGCTTTCAATTCCCATGCAATCAGATTGGTGTCGTCAATGGCAAGCGCAAAGTCGAGCGCTTCGAAAGCCTGTTCTATTTGGTTCATCCGGATGTGGCACCGGGCTAAGTTCAGCCACGCATCCACGTTATAAGGAAATTCGTCCAGTATGCGGTTGAAGAGCTTGACGGCTTCATCGAAGTTTTCGGACGCATATTGGAAAGAAGCCATCAGTTCGATGGTTTCCGGATTCTCAGGGTCTTCCTTGTATGCTTTCAGCAACCACGGATAAGCCTCGCTTTTCATTTGATAGTCCATGTATAGTTGGGCGATATCGAGCGATGTTTCGATGTGCGGATAATCTTCGTAGCATTGTTCGAATAAGCGTTTTGCTTTTCCGGTATCGTTTTGTATGAGTGCCAGCTCAATATACAATAGCTTGACTTCGTAATCGTTCTGGTCGGGTAAGGAGTATAATAATTGCTGGGCTTCTTGTATTTTCTTGCGGCTGAATAAGGAGTGGCATTTGAAGATTTGTACATCCAGGTTTTCCGGATGTATGCTTAATGCATAGTCGATGGCTTCTTCCGAACTGGTAGGGTCGCCTATACTGGCATAATATTCGGCTATCAATGTCAGTTCTTCGGCTTCGAAATAGACACGGATGCCGTCTTGCATCATTTGTTCGTATTTGGCGAGCGATGCCTTGAATTCCGGTTGGTTGAAAACAGAAGAGGGGTCTTCTTGCATGTTGTGTTTGGGTTTGTTTTTAGATATAGAATCAAAAGTATGAGGTATTTCGAAATAAAATCAGATTATCAAAAGTAATGTCATCCTGAGCAAAGCGAAGGATCTCGTATGCCTCAGCTTGTGTATTCGAGATCCTTCATTACGTTCAGGATGACAAAATAAAAGCTAATTTTTATTTTGAGATGACCTCTTTTATTTTTGGCTAATCTTGCTCCATGTATCTTTCAACGATACGGTACGGTTGAAGATGAGGTGGTCAGCCGTAGAGTCTTTATCTACCGTAAAGTATCCGATGCGTTGGAACTGGAGGTAATCGAGCGGTTTGGCATCGGCAAGGTATTTCTCTACGTAGCATTCGTTGAGTACCTTCAGCGAGTCGGGGTTAATCATCTCCTTCATGGCTTCCAATGCCGAGCAGTTCTTTTCTTCACGGATAGCCGCCATAGCGTCGCGCGGATTCTCTACCTTCCATAAGCGGTCGTATAAGCGCACTTCCGCCTTCAGGCAATGGTTGCAGCTCACCCAGTGCAGGGTGCCTTTCACCTTGCGGTTGGCTTCGGGCATGCCGCTCTTGGTGTGCGGGTCGTATTCGGCATACACTTCAATGACGTTCCCCGCTTCGTCTTTCTTACATCCGGTACACTTCACGATGTAAGCGTTCTTCAGGCGCACTTCCTGACCCGGAGTCATGCGGAAGTATTTCTTCGGAGCGTTCTCCATAAAGTCCTCACGCTCTATCCAGAGTTCGCGGCTGAACTCGATGGTATGGGTAGGCGAGTTCGGGTCTTCCGGATTGTTGATGGCTTCCATTTCCTCTACCTGTCCTTCGGGATAGTTGGTCAGGATGAGTTTCACCGGATTCAATACGGCAGACACACGGGTAGAGCGTGCGTTGAGGTCTTCGCGCACCGCACTTTCCAACAGGGCGAAATCGTTCAACGCATCGTAGGTGGTATATCCGATTTTATCTACGAATTTATGGATAGATTCGGGCGAATAGCCTCTCCGGCGGAATCCGCACAAGGTCGGCATACGAGGGTCGTCCCATCCGTTTACCAATCCTTCTTTCACCAATATCAGCAGGTTGCGCTTGCTCAGCAAGATGTAGCTCAAGTTCAATTTGTTAAACTCGTATTGGTGCGGGCGGTTATCGTCCAGGTCCTTGCCTTCTTTCACCCAGTCTACGAACAGGTCGTACAAGGGGCGGTGGGGCACAAACTCCAGCGTGCAGAGCGAGTGGGTCACTCCTTCGAAATAATCGCTTTGCCCGTGGGCGAAGTCATACATCGGGTAGGCTTTCCATGTATCGCCCGTGCGGTGATGCGGAGTTTTCACCACGCGGTAGATAATCGGGTCGCGGAAGTGCATGTTCGGGCTTGCCATGTCAATCTTGGCACGGAGCACCATTTTGCCTTCCTCTATCTCGCCCGCGTTCATCTTTTGGAAAAGTTCGAGGCTTTCTTCCACGGGACGGTTGCGGTATGGGCTTTCCGTACCCGGCTGGGTAGGCGTACCCTTTTGTGCCGCTATCTCTTCCGAAGTCTGTTCGTCCACATACGCCTTTCCTTCCTTGATGAGGCGGATAGCGAAGTCCCACAATTGCTGGAAATAATCCGAAGCGTAATATTCATTGCCCCATTGGAAGCCCAGCCATTGGATGTCCTCCTTGATAGACTCTACGTATTCCACGTCTTCCTTCGTAGGGTTCGTATCGTCGAAGCGCAGGTTGCACACGCCTCCGTATTTCTTGGCGATGCCGAAGTCCATGCAGATGGCTTTGGCATGGCCTATATGTAAGTATCCGTTCGGCTCGGGCGGGAAACGGGTTTGAATCCGTCCCCCGTTCTTGCCTTCTTTCAAGTCTTTCTCTACAATCTGTTCGATGAAGTTCAGGCTTTTCTTTTCTGAACTTTCCGTTGCATTCATTTCAGTCATAACGCTTTCTTGTTTTTACACTTATCAGGTTGCAAAAATAGTGATTCTTTTTCTAAATAGAAAATGTTGAGAATAAAATGCATTGATACGGCTACGACATGCGGACGGTAGGGCTAAAAGCGTTTTTTCATGGATGCTTCACATACACCCGGTGAGGCGCACGCCCTTCGATGTCAATCACATCTGCCTTCACCCACTTATTCAGGTCGCGCCAAGCGGTGGTTTTGGGAAGTCCGGTCAGTTCGCCGTATGCTTTCAGGGTGATATATGCATGGTCTTCCAAATACGATAGGAGGAGGTTCAGCCTTTCCTCTTCTGAATACGCCTTCGGATTCCGTTGGATTTTTTGCCCGGCAGGTGCACGGAGCACGTTCCCATAGCATTGTTTTGCGAATTTCTTCGAAGCCGTGAGCCGTATTTTGCCGAACTGGATGGACTGGGCATGTATGTCCGAAGGGTCATACACCTCGGTATTAGCTTTGAGTGAGACCGAAGCCGTTCCGATATTCCCTATCTGCACCCGGTATCCGTCCGACAGGAGTTGACTGGTCCAATATTCTATCTCGTCCATTACGGCAAGGATAGTCCCCTTGCTCAGTCCCGAATGGTTTGCGATTTTTTCGGTCAGCTTTTCAAACGTAACCGTCCCTTTCGACACAATTTTAGGGTAAAGGCGTGGAGGTTTTTCCTCCGAATTTGCCGAGGGCACAGGCAAGAAATCATAAAGAGCATCCATGATAAAGTAATAAATAAAGGTTTATAATCGGTTTATAGTAGGATTAGTTTTATATTCCACGGCGCGGAACGTACATTCCATGGGCTGGAATATACGTTCCATGGCGTGGAATATACATTCCAGCCCATGGAACATAAAACCAATCCGTCCGTAAAGATAATACAATCCCAAGGCGAAAGCAAGTGTTGGGGGGAGAAAATGGAAAAGTGGATGCGGAGTGCACTTGCTCCGGAGGACATGTGTCATTGCCTTCCACTTCATTCGGGTCCTTTTTGTAATCCCCTACGACAAACCGTATTTCTCCGCAAATTGTATGACTGATATGTATTTCATAAATAAAAGAAGTTACCGGCAAATTCCGTTTTTGATTTCGGATACAAATATAATGTTTTTTGCCGGTATCGGCAAGATTGGGCGGGTTTTCTATGGGATAGATACGTTTGATTTTGAAACTTCTGCTACTTTAATTATTGCTAAACATGATATTAAACATAATTGGATGGTTTACAAAACAAACAATATTCAGTATTTTTGTGCATCGAATTAAATTCAGTCAAATGAAAGATGTATTTCCTGCACGTTTAAGAAGTATCCGTAAGATGCACGGATTCTCTTTAAGAGAGAATGTCTTTGCCCAGCAAGGAAACATAAAATATGTAAGGTTTTACAAATTTCTGAATCTTATTTGTTGTTTAGTTTGTCGGAAGAAGATATTCTTGAACATAAAAGAATATTATACAGAACTTTATATCAACCTTTAGAAGAGCTGCTTCGAGATTTGTAACGTTTTAATCTTTATAATATAAGCATTCTAAAGTGGTATGTTATCATTTAGAATGCTTACTATTTTTATAATAAAAGCCATCAGATTCGGCGGCAATAAAAGTTTTATTCGCTTCATTTAAGTCATATAATTTAGCTCCATGTTTTTCAAGGAGTATTCGACTCAATTCTAATACTAACGCATTAAGTGTGTTTGTTCTGTGTTTCTTGGATAATTGACATTCCCAAACTACAAAAACTTTCCAGCCCATTGATTTTAGTTGGGTATAATTACGAACATCACGTTCGCGATTTTTCTTTATTTTAGTTTCCCAAAAATCCACATTCGATTTGGAAGGACGATAACAATCTCCCTTTATGTGACCATGCCAAAAACAACCGTTGATAAAAATTACTACATTTAACTTGCGAATGACAATATCTGGTGTTCCAGGTAAAGATTTGACATGAAGCCTATACCTGAATCCGCTTTCCCATAGCCATTGTCTCACTATCATTTCAGGTTTGGTATCATTACTTCTTATCCTACTCATGCAACGATGACGTTGCTGGGGTGTCATTTTGTCGGACATCGTATTATACTGTTAATGTATCTCCATTGGCTATCCATTCCTTAAAATGGATATCTTTACCGAATCTTTGAGTCAGTAATTTATCTACTTGATTTATCCATGCAAAAAATAAATCACTTTCTTCTAGTAAAGATGGGTTAAATATGTCTATTTCCGCATTCATATCATTAATTATTTTTTTTATTTTCGGTGCATAATTCACAAAACGTTTTACTATGGCAGGAATAGGGAAAGATAATTTCTTACCATTCAAAAAGTGCGCTTGCCCTCCAGCTGTGAAACTATCCCGCATATTATGTGTTACCACTTTGTGATAGGCGACTAACCACATTGCGGGTTCTTTATAATCGCTGTTAATCATGCATTTAGGAAATAGAAGATATAGCTGGGTCAATATTTTATCTTTAGTTCCTTTATCAAGAGAAGAAATATGTCTAATCATCAAATTATTAGAATTATCTTCTATTTCTTCTAACCACCATGGCATTTCTCCTTTTTGGTCTTGTTTAGCCTTATCACGATAATATTTTCTAACCTGAGCTATAGAATCTTTTGATGTACGTAATGAATCATAAGAAGTATGCATTTTGGCGAAAATCGTATCATTATGTTGAAGTGTCATATCAATAAGGTATCTTGGAGAGTGAGTTACCGTTATATCATACAAGCAATCTTCATAAGGGCGACAACGAAATTCTGGTTTCCCACCTAATTTACCAAATAACATATAAATGCTTTCCACATTTTTATTTCTTGTTGTTTCAATAATACTACTTCCTGTGGATTTCCAATGATTTGCTTGTGTAGATTTTACTTCAACTCCATAATAAGTTTCAGTAATAATATCTGGGAAAGATATTCCTGCGACAAGCTTTATTTCTTCCGGTCTAAAAGGTGTAGAAACGGAAACTTCTTTCATGCTGTTTACTGAAATTTTCTCTAATTGAGAAGGAGATAATGAACGAAACCATATAGGATTTTTTTTAGCTTTTTCGTTTAAAGCTTGTTCGGTTTTATTCATAAAATCAGCAAAAGCCGCTTTTGCTAACGTTAAATCATGTTTGCGTATAGCAATTATATTTTCATTTTCCATATTACTTAAAATATTTGTCCCATAATGATTGTATTCTCATAGCGATGTTATAAGCTAGAATTGGAGGTACAGCATTGCCGATAACTTTATATGCGCCAGATGGGCTAACAGAAAATCTCGATTGAGAATAAGGTTTATACCTGACAAAAGTATAGTCGGGAGGGAAAGTTTGAATTAAAGCGCATTCCCTCGGGGTTAGTCTTCTTTCTGGTAATCCTGCGTCAAGCTCATTTTTTATAATTCCTCCATGTTCTGAAGAAAGTCTTCTAAATTCTATATTTCCATGATGCTCTGATCGTATGGTCGGGGCTATTTTGTCTAAAGCAATCTCTTTCTGTCCTTGACAATGTTCTCCCATATATTTTGCTTTTGAATAATATTTTTGCGAAAGGTCATTAGATTCGTTGGGTTCTTTTAAACCTTCAAAAATATCTCTGCATACTACTGGAGGGGACAATTCGTCTTTTTTAAAAGTATAAGCATGAGTAGGATGCGGATAAGGATTATAAGCATCTGGTAATACATCTTTTTGCAATGCGTTTAACGCTTCTTCTTTTAATGCGTCCTTTTTTATTCCGATAAAAATTACGCGTTCGCGAGATTCTGGAACCCCGTAATCGGCTGCATGAAGAACTTGAGGTGTAAGGACTATATAACCGTTATCATCAGCAGAAGCAAAGTCTTGTTGGATTATTGTTTTAATATCTCCTAAATTCACTAAACCTTTTACATTTTCTGCTATAAAGATCTTTGGTTTAGTTATATCAATTACTTGCTTCATCCAAAAATATAATTTCCCTCTAGTTTCTTCAGAAGGTATATCCTTTACACGTATTTTCCCATTGTGGTCTTTATTAGAATTAAATCCTTTCCGTTTCCCGGCTACACTAAAATCTTGGCACGGGAAACCTCCAGTAACGATATCAATGTTTTGAGGAAATTCATTAATACCTAATTGATGTCGTTTTACAATATCCACAATGCTTTCCAAATGATAGCAATCAGGTGTATGGTTATGCTTGTTCATATATGATAACCAAGTTAATCTAGCTTCTTCTAAAATATCATTTGCAAAAACAGTGGTGAATATTGTTTCTTTCAATCTAACCCAATTGGCATTGATATGCTCTGCTATCCAGTCTTTATCTTTATTTGGGTTAACAGATTTACGATGACAAATGAAACCGCCTTCAAATCCGATATCCATACCTCCACATCCAGAAAATAAGGATAATACCCTTAATTTGCCTTTACTACCTATCTCAGGAGTATTGAATAAAGGATATTGATAATCGGATAATACATCGCATATTGTTCCGTTGTCAAGGTATTCGTCTAATTGGTAGTTATTTGCCATATATGTTTATGTTGATAATAAAATATTGCAAAGTTAATCAATTTGTCGAATTTAGATTGCTTTTTTCGAAACTATTTATTAAGGAATGTATGGGATGATAGTGTGATGTATGATAATTTTTTGATAGAAATGCTTTACCGCACGAAGATGCAGCCTGGTGAAATTATATCTATTGAATATGTCTTTAAAATGTATGACGGAACAGTGTAAAGAAGCTGAACCGTTTAGATGAAAAACGCAGGAGATTATAACGCTAAGTGTTTATTCCCTCTCAACAAGTTGAAGTAGTAAGGGTTATAGGTATGCCTATTAATTCTATATCAAATACCAGTGATGGCTTAATACTGGTTTTTGTATTATGAATGCGGAAGAGGAATTGCCATCCTTTGTTCATATAAAGTTCGATAGTGTTTGGATTGTTCGGTACGAAATCTAAATGGATAATACGAGTAGGTAAAGACGCAGTGGGGATGATTATAGCAATCTCTTGCGCTTGGTTTACGGTTCCAAATGTGGCGTGTAAATTGTAAGAACGGATTTGTGTATTCTGTTCTTTATCAATATAGACAATCTTATAAAAATCATATTTGTCTAACAGATGTTTGACTAACTTTTTAGGAAGATTTTTCTCTCTTGCATATTGGCGTTTGATTTCATTGATAAACGCTTTTAATAATGGGCTATAAATATCTTTTTCTTTGTCAGGTAGTTCATTAAAATCTAAAAGTTTATTTGGGCAGTTATTCAGATAATCAAATACGGATTGTATCTTTAAATGAATAGGCTTGCACATGACTAAAAAGTCGTGTTTATTATTATCCTTTTTTTGTATGGCATTTTCTTTTGTCATGGGTTTTATATCTTTTTTAGATTTTGAGAATCTGAGGTTTTAAAACCTGCATACCTATTGTTTCTTAGGGTAATGATACAACAAAAATATAAAAAACATTCGAATAATGCCGCTTTTCGGTTTATTGTTTTGTTATCTTGCCGGATTTGATGTAACTTTCGGCACAGAAACGATATGTGATGGACAAGCTAACCAAAGAACAACGGCATCGGTGTATGGCTGCTATCCGGGGTAAGGATACCAAGCCGGAGATGATAGTCAGGAAGTATCTGTTTTCACGCGGATTCAGATACAGGCTGAATCATCCCCGGTTGCCCGGACATCCTGATATTGTGTTGCGGAAATACCGGACGGTTGTCTTTGTCAACGGTTGTTTTTGGCACGGGCATGAAGGATGCAGGTATTCGCATTTGCCTCGGACGAATGTTGCATATTGGCAAGCGAAGATAGAGCGGAACAAGGAGCGGGACAAGCGGGAGCAGCGTGAACTGGCGAAGATGGGGTGGCATTGCATTACGGTATGGGAATGTGAACTGAAGCCGGCTGTGCGTGAAAAGACGTTGGAGTCTTTGGCGTACACCTTGAATCATATTTATCTGAAAGACCGTTCCATTGTCCGTTATGAATTGCCTGAAGAAGTTTCAGCTATAGCTGCGGAGCCGGAGCCAGAATATGGAAGGAAATAAAGCTATGTCAGAATATTAATTATAAATACCAGAACCATGACTTACCAATTCAAAATTCAGATTAAGGGCATAACCAAGCCACCTGTGTGGCGGCGGGTATTGGTGCCGGATACGTTTACTTTCCAACAATTTCATTTCTTGATTCAAGAAGTGTTTGGGTGGGAAAACGTGCATTTGTATTCGTTTTCCGAAGAAGTTTATGGCGGTTCTTTCCGCATATCCGAACCGGATGAAATGGATGATTATTCTATCCCTACAAAAGATGCCAGTAAAGTAAAATTGCGTGCTTATTTTGGGAAAGATACTTCAAAGAGTTTGGTTTATTGGTATGATTTTGGGGATGATTGGATGCATATTATCAAATTGGAACTTGTATCCGATGAGGTTCTTTTGCATCCTCGTTGCTTGGCAGGTAAAGGGACTTGTCCGCCGGAAGATTGCGGGGGCGTGGGCGGCTATGAATATCTGAAGGCATTGTTTCGTGAAGACCCGGAATCGGAAGAGGCTCAAGAGATGCGTGAATGGCTGGGGCTGGAAGAGGACGAGACTTGGGATGCTAATTATTTCAACCTTGAAGAAGCGAACCGGTATTTATCCCAATTGTAGGTGAAAGCTTGAATACTTTTTTGAGGTATTTGCTGAAGTTTTCGGATTTCATTCCTAAAACTAATGGAAAAACAAAAGTTTTAGGAATGGAATCCGAAAACTTTTCTTATATTTGCAAGGATAGCATATATAAATAAAGGAGTGGTATGAAGCTGATTGAACGGAGTGCTTATTTGAATAAGTTGATAGCTTTTAAGGATAAGCAATTGATTAAAGTGGTGACTGGAATACGACGATGCGGTAAATCTACTTTGATGGAGATGTACCGCACTTGGTTATGCGGGCAAGGAGTAGAAGAAGAGCAAATCATTAGCATTAATTTCGAAGATTATGATTATTATGATTTGCGTAAGCCCCGTGTGTTGTATGCTTATATAAAAGAAAGGTTGAAATCCGGGCGTATGATGTATATCTTTTTCGATGAAGTGCAACATGTCGAAGAGTTTCCGGATGTGGTGAATAGTCTTTATATCAAACCTAATATCGATATTTATTTAACAGGTTCGAATGCTTATTTGCTTTCCAGTGAAATCGGGACATTGCTTTCTGGGAGATATGTGGAAATTCCGATGCTTCCGCTTTCGTTTAAAGAATATTTAAACGGGTGTGGAGACCGGACTGAGTTATCTAAAAAATATGCTGATTACATTACATCTGGCAGTTTTCCGTATGCGCTTCAGATAGATGGGAAAAGCGAAATCACGGATTATTTGACTGGGCTTTATAATACGATTATCGTGAAAGATATAGTGGCACGAAAAAAAATAGCAGATGTAATGATGTTAGAAAGTGTAGTGCGATTTACAGCTGACAATATAGGGAATATTCTTTCAACAAAACGTATAGCCGATATTATGAGTGCTGATGGAAGGAAAATAGACCAAAAGACAGTGGAACGTTATATTTCAACACTTTGTGAAACTTTTGTCTTATATCAGGCGAAACGGTATAATATTCGTGGAAAGCAGTTTTTGAAGACACTCGAAAAATATTATTTTGTTGATATGGGATTAAGAAGAATGCTATTGGGCGCACGTTCGTTTGACGTAGGGCGTATTCTTGAGAATGTGGTTTATTTGGAATTATTACATAGGCAAAAAAAAGTGTATGTGGGTAAACTGGATAATTTAGAGGTTGATTTTGTTGTGATGGACGAGAAAGGAGTTGTTTATTATCAAGTGGCAGCTACGGTACGTGACGAGCAAACTTTGCAACGGGAACTGACTCCTTTGCGTATGATAAATGATCAGTATCCTAAATACATTCTTACACTGGATGAGGATCCGGATGCCGATTATGATGGGATTAAACGGATAAACGCTTTACAATGGATGGTGGATGAATAAAGAAGCCCCGCCATAAAAGCACTACGCTTCGTGACGGGGCTTGATGTTAGGATAAGATAGAGATAAATTCCGCTTATCGTATTTCCTTAATCGCTTCAATCAGGCGGGTAAAGTCGGCGGGGAATACGTCTCCGATGTTCCCGATGCGGAAGGTGTCGGCTTGCGAGATTTTACCCGGATAGATGACGAAACCTTTCGCTTTCAGCTTCTGATAGAAATCCTTGAAGTTGAAGTCGGATGAAGGATAGTAGAATGAAGTGATGACGGGCGATTGCTCTTCGTCTTTCAATAAGGTCTTGAAGCCCAGCGAACGCATGCCTTCTACCAAGGTGCGATGGTTTTCGCTATAACGGGCATGACGGGCGGAGATGCCTCCTTCTGCCTTTAGTTCCTTAAGGGCTTGCATGAAGGCGCGTACCACGTGGGTAGGCGAGGTGAAACGCCATTTTCCGTGTCCTTTTTCCATGGTTTCCCATTGGTCGTAGAGGTCGAGCGAGAGCGAGCGTGCTACGCCTTTGCATTGTTCCAAGAGGGAGCGGCGTGCCAAGATAAAGCCGAATCCGGGAACGCCTTGGATGCATTTGTTGGCGGAACTAATCATGAAGTCGATGCCCAATTTTGCCATGTCGATAGGCACACTTCCGAAGCTGCTCATAGCGTCTACAATTAATACTTTATCGTGGCGTTTTACCACTTCGGCTATCGCTTCTAGCGGATTGAGCACACCTGTGGTGGTTTCGCAATGCACTACAGATACGTGTGTCACTTCGGGATGTTCGTTCAGATAGGCATCTACTTGTGCCGGGTCTACCTGCTGGGTTTCCTCGAACTTCATCAGGTGATAATTCAAGTGATAATAATCGGCGATTACGCCCATACGTTTTCCGTAGGCTCCGTTGGCGGCTACTAACAGATGGTCTTCGGGGCGGATAACCGAACCCAATGTCGCTTCTACGCAAAAGCTTCCGCTTCCTTGCATCAATACGGCGGTATATTCTTCGGGACGGCTGCTTGCTAATTCTACCAATTCCTTGCGGATTACTTCTACAATGCCTACGTTATAGTCTTCGTCCCACGTGCACCAATCGCTCATCATGGCTTCTTTTACGGTTTCACTTGTGGTTAACGGTCCGGGGGTCAATAATAAATAAGGTCTCATATTGGGTAAGTATTAAAGTTCTAAAAATGTTTGGTATAATTGAACGCAGAGACGCGAAAGCGCAAAGATTTTAATTTAAGGAGTAAAAAGGAGTTATTTCAGGGAGTTATAGGGAGTTAGAAGCCAACACCACAAGAGTATTGGCATTTAACTCCTGCCGAAGGCATAACTCCTTCTAACTCCCTTTATCTGCTTCTAAATATTCCTCCGCGTCTTTGCGTCTCTGCGTTTGTAATTTGTTATTAAAGTGTTTCGTTGTTCATGCGTGTGTTGATGGCTTCAATCAGTGCGGGCAGCTCTTTGATGGAATCTACTACATAGTGCGCTCCGGCGGCATACATGCGGTATCTCACTTCGAGCATACGTGCTTTCAGTTCTTCTTCGGGCATGTTCCGTACTTCTTCTTCGGTCAATCCCAATTCATTGCTTCCCAAGATAACGCCCACGCTCCATACTCCGGCATTTACTCCTTCCTTGATGTCGGAAATCGTATCGCCGTATTTCAATACCGAGAAGCGCGAAGGGATGGCGAGGTCGCACATGTTCTTGTATATCATATATGGATAAGGACGTCCGGCGGGCAGGTTGTCCGAGGTGACGCAATTATCTACCTTATATCCTTGTTCGGCGGCGGAAGGAATCACGATGTCCATCATTTCTTGGGTATATCCTGTGGTGGAGCCAATCAGGATACCCATGCCGCGTAACGTATCGATGGTTTCAACTACATGGGCTATTGCTCCCGAATAGTTGCGCAAGGTGCTGAAGAGCAAGCGTTGGAACTCGGCATAGCAAGCCTGAATATCGTTTTCGTTATAGTCGCGTCCGTATTTCTCACGGAAGGCTTGGCTCACGTGGTCAATGCGGAATAAAGCGCGGATTTCTTCAATCTTGGTTAATCCCATGTGGGCGCGGGTCTCTGCCGCACTCACTTCGAGTCCCAATGTACGGAAGCTTTCGATGAAAGCCGATACCGGTGCAAAACATCCATAGTCAACGGCGGTTCCCGCCCAGTCTAAAATCACACATTCAATCTTTTTCATATAGCAGTAGTTGTTAAGTAGATAGTATTTTCTTTTTCAGTTTCTTCTATCTCCGCCTCTTCCGCTTTCTCGGGCAGAGGTCCTTGCTTGCGGTTGCGGACATGAATCATGTAGACCAACGAAGCGATAAAGGCAAAGCAACATGCCACGCCGATGTATAGGCTCATGTGGTTGTAGAAGGATGTCCAGTCGATGTGGGAAGCGCAGAACTCTTTGAAGAGCAACAGGCCGAGTGTGCCTAAATAGCCCACAAAGTCGATGGTGATGATGAAGAATCCTACATTTCCTTTTATCTTGAAGCAAGCGATGAAGCGTTCGAAGAAGATGGTTTGGAAGCTCAGGTAGGCGATGTCCAGGCAGAGGCTTTGAAGGAAGAGCCAAATGGTGGTAGGGATAGTTTCATTCCCTTCGGTCGCTCCTAAGAAAGCCAAGGTTCCCATTCCGACCGTAGAGAGCATCAGAAGCATACAGAGCACTTTTAGGTGGTTGTAAGTTGTTGCCAATAAGGCGAATACAGCCAACAGGACAAAGGTAGCTATCGAATCGATTTGTGCGAAAGCCCATGAAGCAAAGCAAAGGGAAAGCTGCGGCTCCGATAAGGGCAGGCATCCAGAACTCGCTTACATGAAGCTGGTTGAGCGCGTAAAGCCCCAAAGATTTCGCCACGCCCGAACTGAGTGCCATACTTACCCCCATGATGCTGGCAAGGATGTCGGTGGTGCGCCTTCCTTCAAGGAAACTGAATATCACGCCCCACATGCAACCCAAGGAAAGCCCGTTGAAGTAGAGCGCCACTATATTATAAGGTATTGGGAGCAAACCGAAGGCGATGAGCGAGAGTTCGGATAGGGCAGCCGAACCGATGATGAACTTCAACCGCCCTTCGGGTCTCAGTTCGGAGATGTACTTGATGCCTAATAATTTTGCGCTTACATAGCCTAACAATTGGATGATGCTTACGGCTATCTTGTAGTCCATCCCGTACACCTGGAGCCCTTCGAACTCTGCCGCTGTGAAAGGCTTGCGCAGGGCGTAGACCAAGGAATAGGAGAGCAACGCCGTTCCTCCTGCCCAAAGCACGAAAAGCCAGTCGGGCATCGGGCTTTTTCTTCCGGGTATGGTTTGTGTTTGAGTTTTCATGTTTATCTTTCCGTTTTTTGATTCCGGTGCAAAAGTAGAGCCTTGCCCGCAGGTGAAAAATGAATAAAGCAGGAATCATATCCGCGTAATAATTCAGAAACATTCCTGAAACGATTCTTTTACAATATAGACATAAAATTTACACAGGAATGAAACAGGTTTGTAATATGAGGAATGCATATACTTGCCTTGTCCGATGCGGCTATATGCATCGGGCAACGCAACTATATGCGTGCTTCGGGGCAGATATTTGAAGAATTTTGTTTAACTTCGTGCCCAAAGCATATCGTGTTTATGGAGGAATTGAAAGAAATATACGAGCGCATGACTTTCTTGCGCCAGAAAGGCATCAAGATGAAGGACATGGCGGAGCGGGCAGGCTTCTCGCCCAGCGTCCTGTCGGCTATTTATTCGACGGTGTTCCCGCTTATTTCAAGAATTGCGAGAAAGGAATGAGCGGCGAAGAGGCTTTGAACAATGCGCTGGTATGGGTGAACAACGTATCGAAGAAGAAATTACTCGGGTCGCTTGTCCGGTTGAAGGACTCTTTGTTCTCGACGGATTACCAGGCGAAGGCGGTTCATGAAGACACCCGATGCCCGTTTCTTGCCCAACTGGAAAACAATATGCAGGAGACGATGGGGCGTATCTTTAATTTTAGTGGCATTTACACCAGTTATAGTATTTCTTCGGGGAGCCGGAGCCTGAAGATAGAGCCTTACCTCATAGCTCCTTCCGAAAGCGGGAATTACGTGGAGGTGGGGCATAACAATGCATACGGGGTGACCCATTGGGGCACGGCTCTGATGAACGGGTTCAATCATCTGTACCTGATGTTCAATGAAAACCCTTCGCCCCAACTCTCTTTGTTTTACATCTGCCTGAAGCTCCCGATGTACGACCGTCCGCCTTTCCTGCGCGGGCTTTACCTATGTTTTGATTACAATTATAACCCTGTGGCGCGGCGCATTCTTTTTGTAAAACATTCGGATAGCGTTGCGCGCGATGAATTTCTGAAATTGAAGGGAGAATTGAAGGCTTTGGAGGCGCTGGACGAAAAAGAAAAGATGTATTACGATTATACCTGCCAGGCGGAAGATATTATCCGGATGTGCAACATTCCTTCGCCTCGGATGACGGAAGAAGACTTAATCGTGGAGAAGAAGATTTTTTCGCTATGAAATGTATTGCGGGAAAATAGCGTCGCTTTTGTTCGTTTTTTAGGAATTTTGATTATCTTTGGAACGCGATTACAGGCTGAAGCCTTTAAAGAATGCAAAGAAAGAGAAATGAAACGAAATAGAAAAACATGTTTAAAGACATACTTTTTTATTTGTTTAGTTCGAAAAAAGGCCTCATCTTTGTAGCGTTATCCTGAAAACAATCTTTTTACCTTAAAAAAAACTAATACCTATTGAAAAC